>OLHK01000003.1_pt1 | contig 171703 bp, 173 predicted proteins | sample 1609371 | NCBI WGS metagenome assembly OLHK01 (sample SAMN05416779, study PRJEB24817) | seawater metagenome | isolation source: Sea water | place: Canada:Atlantic | collected 2013-11
GAACCGCTGACCTACTCATTACGAATGAGCCGCTCTACCACCTGAGCTACATCGGTTTAAATAAATAGGGGTTATTTATTGCTGACTTTGATAATAACGTCAACGCTTTCTACGTCCGTACCGTCTGGTAACGTGGGGATATTGCTAATTGCAATGTCGTTACTATCAATATCAATCAAGCTGCTATCGCTTGTATTGTAAAAGTGGTGATGGTGTTCGGTATTGGTGTCGTAAAAAACCTTGTTAGGGTCAATAATAACTTCGCGCAGCAAACCTTTGTAGGCAAATAATCCTAAGGTGTTATATACAGTGGCTTTAGACACTGGGCTTCCTTCAAGTTTGATCGTAGAAAGAATTTGGTCCGCACTCACGTGTTGTTGCTTACTGAATAAAAAATTCGCAATTTCTAAGCGTTGTTGAGTCGGCGTAATGCCTCGCTCCTGCAATAATTGCTGGATACTTTTAGGTGTTTGTTTGTTCATAGAATTTTTCATAATCACTGCCAATAATTATAGCATAGCGTTATTTGCACGCTATGAGCGAGTCAGTTGATAGGGCGTTGGGTTAATACGATACGTTCTATTAAGGACGATATCAGCCATTAATTGTGCACTGGCAGGTGCAGTAACAATGCCGTTTCTATAGTGGCCGGCATTCAGGCTAAGGTTTGTAAAGGGGACTACTCGGCAGATATAAGGGATACTGTTTGGTGAAGAAGGCCGTAACCCAGCCCAGTGCGCATCGGGTTCAATATTCTGTAGAGCGGGGTAGAGTGCTTGTGCAAAGTCTCGCAATTCTTTAAAAGCTTGTGGTGTAGTAGATGCATCAAACCCTGTATTTTCGCGAGTGCTACCCACCACAATTCGTCCATCTTTACGCGGAATAATGTACCGGTTCCCATCCATCACCATGCAATGGTTTGGTAGCTCTATGGGGGGGAAACAAATCATTTGCCCTTTTACTGGCTGAATATCCACGGTTATGTTTTCGCGCAGTAGTTGTGGGGTCCATGCACCAGCACAAAGAATATATTCGCCACCTTTAACGATGTCAGATTCCAGTTGGACGCCATTAATCTGCTGGTTTGGCGTAACAAGGTGCTTCGCTTCTTGTTCAATAAACGTTACGCCATGCTTTACTAAAAAGGCACGAAGCGCCGCAAGCAATTTATGTGGCCGAATGGTGGCCACAGCTGGCCGTAATAAAGCGGCCTCATTTATGGGTTTTAAATGGTTAAACGTGTTTGAAAGTTGCTCAACAGATAAAAGTTCGTAAGAGTCATTCTGTTGTTTGCACCATGTTAGTGCATCGGGGGTTTCTTCATCATGTAAAACCAACATGCCTGCCAATAGCCATTCTGGGTCAATGCCGGTCTCGTTAAATAACTCGTTTGAAAGCTCTTGGTAAACCGTTTGGCTAATAGAACTAATGGCGTTAACGGCATCAGAATAATGCCAAGGTCGCATGGGCGATAAAATACCGCCCGCTGCCCAGCTTGCTTGTTGTCCGGGGCTGTTTTTTTCAATAACGGCAACAGATGCGCCAGATTCTTGTAGCTCTTTAGCGGTGAGTAGGCCAATAATGCCGCCGCCAATAATGACAAAATCAAACATAGTGAGAAAAGAGTAAACGGGTTACGATAACAGTCAACATTCAGTCGTCATTATAAAAGGAAGCAATGGCATTATCTTACTCCGAGATTAAAAATCGCGCCCATCAATTCGTTATCAATTATAACGACGCAACCAAAGAAAATGCTGAGTCGCAAAGTTTTCTAAACGACTTTTTTCATGTGTTTGGCGTAGAGCGCCGCCGCGTGGCCAGTTTTGAAAACCCCGTCAAAACAAAAGAAAAAGGCAGCACCAAACGCATTGATTTATTTTGGCGTGGCACCTTGCTCGTTGAAATGAAATCCACAGGGCAAAACCTCGACAAAGCCTACCAACAAGGCATGGGGTATTTTAAAGGGCTAAAAGACGCCGACTTACCGCGTTACGTGATGGTATGTGATCTAAACGACTTTCGCCTGTACGACTTAGACGACGGCAAAGACTACGCGTTTACACTCAGCGAACTATCCGACAACCTGCACCTATTCGATTTCATGCAAGGCAATGAAATTGACAATATAGACGAATACGACCTCAACGAACAAGCCGCCCAATTACTCGGCGAACTGCACGATGCGCTAGAAGACAGCGGCTACCAAGGCCACCACTTACAAGTGTTTATGGTGCGAGTATTGTTTATTCTGTTTGCAGAAGACACCGGCGTCTTTAATCGCCACCAGTTTACCCAGTACCTCATGCGCTACACCGACGAAACAGGACTGGACACAGAAATGCACCTGCATAAACTGTTTCAAACATTAGACAAGCCGCTAAACGAACGCAACAGCAACCTAAGCGCCGAACTAAACGCCTTTCCTTACGTTAATGGGCATTTATTCAAAGAGCGTATAGACCTGCCTAGCTTTAGCCAAGCCATGCGAGAGCAACTGATTCAATGCTGCCTGTTTAATTGGAAAGACATCAGCCCCGCCATATTTGGCAGCTTGTTCCAATCCATCATGAACAAGCAACAGCGGCGCAACTTAGGCGCGCACTACACCTCCGAAGCGAATATTCTAAAAGTGATTGAACCGCTGTTTCTCAATCAATTACACAGCGAATTTAACGACGCCAACGCGCTCAAACAAACCAAGTTACGCAATACGCGCTTAATGGCGTTGATGGAAAAAATACAACGCCTGTCCTTTTTAGACCCGGCGTGCGGTTGCGGCAATTTTTTAATTATTACCTATCGAGAAATACGGCGCTTAGAACTGCAAATAATGCAGGCGCAACAGCACGATCAAAAACAAAGCGCCGTTAGCATAGAAATAGACCCACAAATAAGCCTAAATAACTTTTACGGCATAGAAATAGACGAATGGCCCGCGCGTATCGCCGAAGTGGCCATGTGGCTCACCCAGCACCAAATGAACCTAGAGTTTGCTAAATCCTTTGGGCGCGAACCTGACTTACTGCCGCTAAAAGAACACGCCAATATTCACCACGCCAATGCCTTAACAATAGATTGGGGCGAGGTGGTAGACGCTGCACAATTAAATTACATTATTGGTAACCCGCCATTTGTGGGTCATCAATGGCGTAGTGCTGAACAAAAAGTAGATATGGCAAGCGTATTTCCAATGTCCGGTAAATTTGGCAAGCTAGATTTTGTAGCTGCTTGGTTTTATAAAGCCGCGTTATTTTGCCAAAATACAAGCGTTGATATTGCCTTGGTCTCAACCAATTCAATCACAATGGGCGAACAAACAGCCATTTTATGGCAACCTATTTTGGATATGGGTTACCAACTTCATTTTGCTCACCGTACTTTTCAATGGCATAACGATGCGAAAGGAAAAGCCGCAGTACATTGTGTAATTATTGGCTTTGGTCAACGAGAACAAGCCGAAAAATGGTTGTTTGATTACCCTGACATTCAAGGTGAAGCGACCGTAATTAAAGCAGGTAACATCAACCCTTACTTAGTTGATGCGCCTGATATTATTTTGCCATCTCGAAGTAAGCCAAGAAAGGGGATGCCCGCGATGACGAAAGGCAGTCAACCTACCGACGGAGGTTATTTAACTTTATCTAATGAAGAACGATTGAAGTTAATTGGCGTGCATCCTCAATTAGAACAATGGATTAAGCCTTTTATTGGCGGGCGAGAATTAATTAATGGTTTAGAGCGTTACTGCTTATGGTTTGCGGATACCTCAGTGAAAACATTACGTGATTTAGCCCAAATTCCTGCTCTTAAAGAGCGACTTGAAGGGGTTAAAGCGGCAAGATTAAAAAGCCCAACAAGTAGTGTTCAAGCGGCAGCAGAAACACCGTACTTATTTACTCAAAATAGGCAACCGAGAAAAAGTTTTCTAGCGGTGCCTGAAGTAAGTTCGGAGCGCAGAGAATATATTCCAATGGTGCTAATGTCGGCTGATAATGTGCCAAGTAATAAGATTTATATGATCCCTGAGGTGGGTTTGTATGAATTGGGTGTATTAATCAGCCAAATGCATATGGATTGGATGAGAACAGTAGCAGGTCGGTTAAAAAGTGATTACAGCTATTCTCCAAATGTGTATCAATTATTCCCGTGGCCTTCGGTTAACGATGCCCAACGTCAACACATTGAAACCCTTGCCCAAGCGGTGTTGGATGCGCGGCAGCAAGAAGTGGATAAAGATGCGAGCACCACATTGGCCGATTTGTACGACCCTGATTTAATGCCGCCCAGCTTACGCAAAGCGCATAAAAAATTGGACAAAGCGGTGGACGGTTTATATCAGAAAGCCGCCTTTAACAGCCCGTTAGAACGGGTAAAACATTTATTTACATTATACGAGCAAGCAACACATGAACAATAAAACCTTATACCCAGCAATAGCCCCTTTTGCCAGTGAATGGCTGCCAACAGACGACGGACACGAGGTGTATGTAGAGCAGGTGGGTAACCCTGATGGCGAACCAGTTATCTTCTTACACGGCGGGCCCGGATCTAGCTGTAAAGACCATCACCGGTGTTTTTTTAACCCTGAAAAATACCACGTTATTTTAATGGATCAACGCGGTGCAGGTAAGTCGCGCCCATTAGGCCGTTTAAAACATAATTCAACGAACCATTTAATGTTGGACATGGAGATGGTTCGTGAAAAGCTTGGCATAGAAAAATGGTTGTTGTTTGGTGGTTCGTGGGGCGCAACACTGGCATTATTGTATGCACAAAAACACGTGCAGCGGGTGTCGGGTTTGATACTTCGCGGGACGTTTTTAGCGCGTGAAAAAGATGCAGATTGGTTCTTTAAAGACGGTGCGAATCGTTTGTTTCCCAAAGCGTGGCAGCGGTTTAGCCAGCATGTGTCGCCGAATGAGCGTAAGAACATGTTGGCGGCGTATTATCACCGTTTAGCGATTAATGATGATGAAGTACGGCAAGAAACGACGCGGGAATGGGATGCGTGGGGCGGTGCCGTTGTATTGGGCGATGATTTTAATGCGGATGAGTTAGACGGTGATGTGCCTGAAACGGCGATTGCCCAAGCACGCATAGAAACGCATTACGCTATGAACCGTTATTTCATTGAAGAAAACAAAATCTTGGACAAAGCCTATCTTTTATCGGCCATTCCCTGCGCGATTATTCATGGGCGTAAGGATTTCATGTGCCCAATAGAAGCATCATTTGCTTTAGCGCAAGTACTGCCAGATGCAGCGTTTATTTCTTTACCCAATTCAACGCACTTGGCGCACGGTGAAGAGATGATTGACGCATTGGTTAGTGCGACAGATTCATTTGTTTCTAACTAACAGCTTGTATTAAGCGAGCTGTTTTGCGTGGTGGCGTAAGTGGTCTTCCATAAACGTCGCAATAAAGTAATAGCTGTGGTCATAACCCGTTTGTAGGCGGTAATGCATAGGGTAGTCAATGTCGTTTGCGGCGTTGACTAAATGGTCTGGTAGTAGCTGGCTTTGTAGAAAAGGGTCTTCACTGCCTTGGTCAATAAGCAAAGGAAGGCGCGCAGCGGTTTTTTTAATGAGTAGATGCGCATCGTGTTCTGCCCATATGTTTTTATCGCTGCCTAAATACCCCGCGAAGGCTTTTTTGCCCCATAAGCATAAGGTGGGTGCGCATATCGGCGCGAAGGCAGAAAGGGATTTGTACTTTTCAGGGTATTTAAAGGCGAGGGTGATAGCGCCGTGTCCACCCATTGAATGCCCAAAAATACCGGCTTTGTTCATGTCAGCTGGAAATTGCTCGCCAACCAAATCAAACAACTCACTAACCACATAGTCTTCCATTTGGTAATGGCTATTCCAAGGCGATTTGCTGGCATTGATATAAAACCCTGCGCCGCTGCCGAAGTCCCAACTTTCATTTTCTTTAGGTAAATTTAAGTCGCGTGGGCTGGTGTCTGGCGCAATAAGTATTAAACCGAGCTCGGCGGCATATTGTTGAGCGCCAGCTTTTGCCATCATGTTTTCTTCGGTACACGTTAGGCCAGAAAGCCAAAATAATACGGGCAATTTTTTATTAGGTTCTGCCAGTGCTTGGGGCGGTAAATAAACCGAAAAGTTCATGTCGGTTTTACATGCACGGGATGCGTGTTTGTAAAAAGTGACCGTGCCGCCGAAGCTATGGTTTTGGTTAATGAGTTCGAGTGTATTCATGGTTTATTTAGTAAATGATGACGGAGCGAATGCTTTTGCCTTGGTGCATTAAATCGAACGCTCGATTAATGTCGTTCAGCCCCATGGTGTAGGTGACCATTTCATCTATTTTAATTTCCCCGCGCAGGTATTTTTCGACGTATTCTGGTAATTCACTACGGCCTTTTACGCCACCAAACGCGGTGCCGCGCCAGACGCGACCGGTTACTAATTGAAAGGGGCGGGTGGCTATTTCTTGCCCAGCACCGGCCACACCAACGATCACTGACTCGCCCCAGCCTTTATGGCAACATTCCAACGCAGAACGCATGGTGTTAACGTTGCCGATGCATTCAAAGGAATAGTCAACACCGCCATCAGTCATGTCGACTAATACGTCTTGAATTTCACCAACGAAATCCTTTGGATTAATGCAATCGGTAGCACCGAGTTGTTTGGCAAATTCAAACTTATCTTCATTGATATCAACCGCGATAATACGTTCTGCTTTTGCAATAACAGCGCCTTGAATAGCACTAAGGCCAATGCCGCCTAAACCAAAAATAGCCACGGTACTGCCAGCTTCAACTTTGGCGGTGTTAAGTACTGCGCCAATACCGGTTGTTACCCCGCAGCCCAATAAGCAGACTTTATCTAACGGCGCTGCTTTGTTGATTTTTGCGAGGGAAATTTCGGGCAATACGGTGTATTCGGCAAAAGAAGAGGTGCCCATATAGTGATATATAGGTTTGCCATTTTTGGAAAAACGTGACGTTCCATCCGGCATAACACCTTTGCCTTGGGTTGCGCGAATGGCTTGGCATAAATTAGTTTTTCCTGATAAACAAAATTTGCATTGCCCACACTCTGGTGTGTATAGCGGAATAACATGGTCGCCGACATTTACTGAGGTAACGCCGGGGCCTATTTCTTCCACAACTGCACCGGCTTCATGCCCTAAAATGGCGGGGAAAATACCTTCAGGATCATCGCCTGATAAGGTAAATGCATCGGTATGGCAAACGCCGGTAGCGACGTTACGAATTAATACTTCACCTTGTTTTGGGCCATCTAAATCAATCGTTTCGATTGAAAGAGGCGCACCTGCTTCCCATGCAACGGCTGCAATAGTTTTCATTTGTTTTCCTTGGTATTATTGTTGAGTATCGCCAACAGGTGCGGCAAAACCATCAGAGATGAGTTCGTCGACATTGGAGCCTGTTAGGCTGTTTAAAAAGGCGAGTAAATCACTTTGCTCATTATAAGTAAGATTAAGCGGTTTGATAAGCGGGTCTAAGTCTTCATTTGGAACGCCGCCTTGGTTGTAAAACTCGATGACTTCTTTTAACGTTTTAAATGCACCATCGTGCATATAAGGCGCCGTTAAGCTAATGTTCCTAAGCGTCGGGGTTTTATATTTCCAGCGGTCAGCTGGGTTTTCGGTTATTTCGTACAAGCCAACGTCGTTCGGTTTCTTTTCTGAGACTGAATCAAATAAATCTGATTCAATTTCAATCGTTTGACCAGGGGCAATGGTGATCATTTGTTTAGCAGGGCGAGGTTGCGTGGAAACACGAAATCCATGCCCCGTGTTGTGTAACAGATTATTGGTAAACAGGGCGTGGTCTTTTTTGACGGTGTGGCAAGCAATGCAATTCGCTTTACCTGAAAATAATTTAAAGCCATTTTTAACGTTAGCGCTAACCGCTTGTTCGTTCTGGCCGAAATACCATTGGTCAAACGGGCTATTGGCTGAATTTAAACTGCGTTGGTATGTCGCTAAGGCCATGCCAATGGTTTCCATATTAAGGGGCTTGCCGAAAACACGTTCAAATAAACCGTTGTAATCCTCTAACGCACGTATTTTTCGTAAAACAATGCCGGGTGATGGGTTACCCATTTCATTATGGGCTAATAACGGCCCCCATACTTGCTGCTCAAGGTTGTCTTCTCGCCCGTCATGGAATAATTTTTCCGCATAAGCGATGTTGTATAACGTTGGGTTGTTACGACGCCCAGATCGGCCCTCAAGCCCTACGGATGTAGCTAGTTCGTTATGTGTAAAGCCTTGCTCTGGCACATGGCACATGGCGCAAGAAAATGTGTTGTTTAATGAGAGTCTGCGGTCATAGAAAAGTTTTCGGCCGAGGTCAATTTTTTCAACTGTAATAGGATTATGGGTAGGGATGGGGACAGCAGGCAAGCCAAGTGGTGGCTGTTTTATTAATGCCATCAAGTCGGCTTTTTTGCCAACACGAGTGGCTAACGCTTTGCTGTTGGTTATATAGTTTTTAGTGTCATACCCCGTTTTATCATCGCCAGCGCCGTGTAGCTGAGGTGCAGCAGGAATATTGCCTTTCTCGGCATAACTAACCGAGCTTAATAACGCGATAAATAGGAAATAAAAGAGTTTGTTTTTCATAACAAATTATACCAAAGCCTACATTGGGCGAGTTTTGTTAATGAATATTATTCCAACGTAAGTGTTTTAACGTCATTAATTAAAATGTCGGGGTGTAAGAATCCAACGCTGTATATCTTTCTAATTTTTTTGTTGGTATCGATTAAATAAACGCGCAAGGTATGTGAAAAGGTCCCCGTTGACAGGCCGTTGTCATCATATTCTTGCTGAATGCTTTGGTTGTAACCTGCAAGAATGGGTTGTAATTCTTTTTGTGATTGAGTCGTTAAAAAGCGCCAATCCGTTTGTTTTGTTTCTAATGATTTGGCATAGTCTGCCATAACGTCAGGTGTGTCGTGTTTTGGGTTAAAGCTCAGAGTGATAAGGCGTAAATCATCTTTAAGGCCCGCTTTAGACAAGCGCCGTTTTATTTTGTGAAATACAGCGGTTGATAAAGGGCAGCCATTAACATCATTACATGTTGCATAGATAAAGCTCAACAGAACTACTTTATCGCCCATTAGGTCATATAAGTTTTGCGTTACTCCAGTGCTGTTAATAACCTTTCCATCTGTTGCTTCGCCATAAACTGGTTGGCTATAGGTACCTGCTTCGGGTGCTTCAAATGTTAGAGGCCCATATCCAGGCGCCAGTACAACAGGTTGTTTGCTTTGCGAATTATCAGCCTGTATTAACGTTGTAAAAAAACAGAGCATTAGAATAATTAATTTCAACATAATGGTACCAAAGTTTAATAAAAAAATGGGGCCGCCGAGGCGGCCCCAAATGAATAGACTCAAACCATGAGCTTATTCAGGGGAGAGGTATTTTGAAAGAGATGCAATTATTTTTTCAGCACTTTGTGTTGGTGCTTTACCATAAAGAGCATTAGATCCAAAACGCATTTGGTGTGGGAAACCTAAGCCAAGTTTGATAAAGTCAAGCTGGAAAGTTGGTGTTAATTTTTTACCATCCCAATCAAATGCACGAATGTACTGGTCTTGGCTTTCACCTTTCTTATCCCAGTTCGCTAGTAACGATGAAGAATAGTAAAGACGTTTTCCATCCCAGCTTGAAGAAATCATGTTGATTTGCTCACCAATTTTTTGTTCAAACACTTGTTTCGCAGCATGTGGGTTTGAAATATCAAACTGACGTGTTTTGCCATCCATAAAGGTATTAACCCATAATGTTTGGTCATCACTTGAGATTGAAATATCAACAGGTAAAGGGATTTTTGATGCATCACCAATGTCACCTACAATCTTTGCTTGCCATTCGTTTTGGTCGTCTTCATAAATTAACCATAGCTTAGAAGTAAGCGCTGTTGTAGTGAAGCAATAGTTGTTGGAAGCACCCCACGCACAACGAATTTCAAGTGGCGCACCTGGTACGTCTAGAATTTTCTTAGGTTGTCTTGTATGCAAGTCCCAAATCACAACAGTGTTACCAAAACGTTTCATGGCTTCTGCGTCACCGACAAGTTTACCAAAGTCCATCATGTAGTTATTCCAGCCAGTAAATGATGAAGTAACCATCATGTTGCGGCGTGGTAATACACGAACGTCATAGCCATAACCATCAGCAAATTTACCAGATTTTTTTGCACCATTTAGATCGCCATCGGTTGGCATCCAGTGTGTAGCAACGAAATCACCAGCATTTGTGTATTCAACTAGTGCTGTACGGCCGCCGTTATCTTTATTGTTGGATAAACCACTCACCATCATGGTGCCAGGCATTGCGTAGGTTGTGTGTGGCCCAACAACGCCGCCACTGTCTGCTACAAAGTTATTAATTGTTTTGTGTAACGTTGGTTTTGATGGGTTTGTGTGGACATCAAAAATGAAGATTTTATTTGTGTCTAAACCGCCAGCCCAAAGGTATTTACGGTCATCTGTAAAGCCTGAGTGATGCGCTTCGTTTCTTCCGCCAACAGAAATGCTGTTGATGACTTTACCGTATTGCTTGTCTTTAGGATTGGCAGCTACGGTGACTAATTTGTCTTGTTCGTCACCAACGCCAACAGCGCCGAGCGTCCAAACGTAGACGTAATCTTCTTGACCGACAATTTTTGCCATGTAAGGAGACATGCAAGTTTCATCAGCAATCGCTTGTTGTGGCAGTGCTACTAAACCAAGGGCCATTATTGCTGTTGAACCAAGTATGGCGCCTTTGGCACTCTTTTTTAAAGCTTGGAAAAAGGATTTGTTCGACATGTTCTCAACCTCATTATTATTGGAGCTGATAGTTTGCCAGAGTCAGTTTTGAGTGGTAAGGTCTAAAAAAGACAAAAGCGTGCTATTTATGCCAAAAATAACGATTTCTATTCTCGCCATTGAAGAAACGATGATTTACACCTTAGCGGGGCCGTACGATATTTTTTCAGCGGCCGCATCGTGTAGTCAACAGGCTGTGCCGACCGCGCCACCGTTCCTAACGTTTACATCTATTGTTGGAGTTAATAAAGGGCCATTGCGTTGTTACAATGGGTTTACGATTGATTGTCAGCAAGATTTAACTGAAACGGGTGATGTCGATTTGGTTGTTATACCGTCGGTTGATTTTGCAGATGAGCCATTTTTACAAAAATACCCCGAATTAAAGACTTGGTTGATCAATCAGCATAAAAATGGCGCGGTACTAGCAAGTGTTTGTGCGGGTTCTTTTATATTGGCGGAAACAGGTTTATTGGATGGAAAAGTAACGACGACCCATTGGGCTTTTGCCGAATTAATGCAATCAAAATTTCCAAACGTGCAGGTTCATAGCGATATGATTATCACCGAACAAGACAATATAATTTGTGCCGGTGGGGCGACATCGTGGCAAGACTTGGTAACGTACTTGGTGGAAAAGTATTCAACGGTAGAAACGGCGAAATATATTGAGCAGTTTTTTTTATTAAATTCTCACCAAGGTGGGCAACGGCCATACAAGCAACATAAAAGCACGATTTCGCATGGTGATTTAACCATTGAAAAGTCGCAGGCTTGGATTGAGCAACATTTAGAGGCGGATGATTTACTTATGTTGGCGATTAAGCAGTCGGGTTTAGCCGAGCGAACGTTTAAACGCCGGTTTAAAAAAGCGACAACGCAATCGCCTAACGAATATATTCAAAACTTGAGGATTGATACGGCTAAGAGTCTACTACTAACATCATCAGCGACAGTACAAGATATTTCAGAACAAGTGGGGCTGATGGATGGCAGTTACTTTAGGCGCCTATTTAAGCGAAAAACCAGCATGACAGCGCACGACTTTAGGCGACAATTTTCTACTTATCATCACGAAAATAAGGTGATGCGTGTTGAGTGAGGCCGGTAAAAAATTCTAAAACGTTTTAGAATTTTTAGAGTTTCTAAATAATAGCGGTTGCTCCACCGTTTGGCTTGGCTTAGCGGCTTGTTCTATTGCATCCGTTACGGTGTGATGTAATGGCGATAAGTCACAAACAGGGTCAGCATTTGTTGCATCGCCCGTTAATAAAAACGCTTGGCAATGGCAGCCACCAAAGTCTTTATCTTTTTCGGGGCAACTTCTGCACGGTTCTTTCATCCAGTCATTACCACGGAAGTAGTTAAACGCTTTGGATTCATTCCATATTTCGCTAATGGAGTGATCTTTTACACTGGGGCAATCAAAGTTAGGTAGTTGGCGGGCTGAATGGCACGGTAAGGCTAAACCATCTGGAGCAATGGTTAAGAAGGTTGTTCCCCAACCGTTCATGCAGGCTTTTGGTCGGCCTTCAAAGAAATCAGGCACGATGTAGTAAATTTTCATTTTGCCTTTTTGAGATTCTTGGTACTCATTGGCAATCGCTTCTGCGGTTTGTAGCTGTTCTTGCGTTGGCATTAGTTGGTCACGGTTATGGTGTGCCCAACCGTAATATTGTGTGTTGGCGAGTTCTACAAAATCTGCGCCCAACTCAATGGCCATTTCTAAAATATCTTTCATCTGATGAATGTTTTGGCGGTGTAATACGACGCAAAGCACCATCGGGTAGCCGTGTTTTTTTATCAGTTTGGCGACAACTTTTTTGTGCTCAAAACTTTCAGTGCCGGCGATAAAATCATTCAATTCTTTTGAACTGGCTTGCAAGCTGATTTGAATATGATCGAGCCCGGCTTCTTTAAGCGCAATAATTTTGGCCTCATCCATGTTGTAGCCGGATGTAATGAGGTTGGTGTAATAACCGAGTTTGTGTGAGTAATCGACGAGCTCAACAAGATCTTTTCTAACCAGTGGTTCGCCACCCGAAAAGCCGAGCTGTACTGCGCCCATTTCACGCGACTGTTTTAGTACACGCTTCCAATCTTCAGTTGATATCTCTTCTGAAACATTGGCGTAGTCAACAGGGTTTGAACAGTACGGACACTGCAAAGGGCACGCGTAAGTCAGCTCCGCTAACAGCCAACGTGGTGGGCTAGGCGTTTTGATTGAGCCAGCCATTATCTAACGCAATGTTTAAGAAGTTAACGATGTCGTTTTCCAATCCAGTTGTTTCAAATTTTGTTTCTAGCGTCTGAACAATGTCGGCTAGTTTATTGGCGCCATCACACACCTGTAATATTTCCGCAGAGCTTGGGTTTAACTCAACCAACCCTTCTGGGTAAAGCAGTACGAACATCTGTTGTGCTTCTTCCCATTGCAAACGGTAGCCAGGGGCTAACTGTAACGCTTGGTCGGGTAATAAACTCATGATTCAACCGTAAAATAAGGCGGCATTTCGTGTACATAGGCCATGTGCATAGCATCGGCCATTGTCCAAAGAATGTCGAGTTTGAATTTTAAAATGCCCAGCATTCTTTCTTGTTCTGCGCGTGTTTTGTAATATTCAAGTGTAATGCGTAAGCCGTGTTCAACGTCACGCCTTGCTTCGCTTAAACGTTTTTGGAAATAGGTGAGGCCAGTAAGATCAATCCATGGGTAATGTTCAGGCCAATTGTCCAAACGTTGTTTATGGATTTTTGGTGCGAAAAGTTCAGTTAACGATGAACTTGCCGCTTCGTGCCAATCGGCTCGGCGTGCAAAATTAACATACGCATCAACAGCAAAACGAACGCCGGGTAGTACGTGTTCTTCAGACAGCACTTCTTCACGCGTTAAACCAACGGCTTCACCCAGTTGTAACCAGGCTTCAATGCCACCAATTTCACCGGGTGCGCCATCGTGATCAATAATGCGTTGTACCCATTGTGCGCGCGTGCCTTTATCAGGGCAATTCGCCATAATCGCCGCATCTTTCAACGGGATGTTCACTTGGTAATAAAAACGGTTTGCGACCCAGCCACGAATTTGTTCTTTGCTTAGCGTGCCTTCGTGCATCATCACGTGATACGGATGATTGATATGGTAAAAACGCTCCATATCACGGATGCGTTTTTCAAATTCTTGTAAAGACCAGGGTGCTTGCTCTGTCATGTTTATAATTCAATATTCATGTTGTCGTACGACACCTCAATGCCGTGTTGCGTCAGTATATCGCGTTCCGCAGATTCTTCGTTGAGAATTGGATTGGTATTGTTGATATGAATCAGAATTTTACGTGGTTTATCGAGTGTATCTAAAAACTCAATCATGCCGCCTTCACCCGATTGCGGTAAATGGCCGATTTTTCTGGCGAGTAATGGTCTGCCGACTGACGCTAGTTCGTCATCTGTCCAAAAGGTGCCATCCACTAATACGCAGTCGGCATTGGTCATGGCTTTTTCCACATGTGGTTCAATCATGCCTAAACCGGGTGCGTAGAACGTTGTTTTGTCGGTAGACACTTGGCGAATAATCATGCCGATGTTGTCTCCTTCGTGCGGGTCATTTCGGTGGGGAGAATAAGGTGGCGCTTTGCTTTTTAAAGGTAAGGCGGTAAATTCTAAGTCATCAATATTTGGGATGGTAAATGATTCACCATTCAGTGGAATAGGGTGGTCTTCCACACCGCAGAAATGCTCCAAAATATTGAAGATGGGAAAGCCTGATGTTAAATCTTGTTTCACCATATCAGTGCAGTAAATCGTTAGCGGATCACCTTCACGCAAAATCAACAAGCCGGTGGCGTGGTCGATTTGCGAATCAAACATCACAATCGCTTCAATCCCCGTGCCACGTACTTTGTTCTTTGGGTGAATTTCAGGAAAGCCTTCTAATTGCGCACGAACATCGGGTGATGCATTAAATAACGCCCAATGTTCACCATCAGATGACACCGCAATAGATGATTGATTGCGTGTAGACGCTTTGATAGTACCAGCGCGTACCGCTTTACAGTTAGGGCAGCTACAATTCCATTGAGGAAAGCCGCCTCCAGCGCCAGAACCTAGAACTCGAATTTGCATAAATTTTACTTTGTGTTTGATATAAAAAAAGGGCTCCTAACGGAACCCTTTTTTAGGAAAATTTTTTATCTATCGGTTGTAGATGTACATTGTTACTTCAAAACCGAAACGTAACTCTTTGTATGTTGGTGTTTCCCATTTCATGATATATCTCCTGTTCGATTGATATTGTGTTGCTTTTTTATAGACAGTTAAAATTTAACTAGGTTCAAGTATAAGTTTTTTACTGGTGAATGCAAGTATTTATGTTGTTCTCGATTTTAGGTTTTACTTTGTGCTAACAACATATTTTAAAACGTCAATCACTTGCTCAGGCGTTGTAGCCCATGCGAGTGCGGCGGCATCTACCTCTTTAAGTGGGTGAATAATGTCTTCGGCATGTAACGTAATATAGGGCGTGCCTAACGCGGCACAATAACCGGCATCAAACGCAGTATTCCATTGTTTGTACTTATCGCCAAAGCGAATAATAGCCACATCGCAGTTTTCTATTAATGTTTTAGTGCGTATCGCGTTAACCTTGGCCGATTTATGGTCGCGCCAGAAACCGCTATCTTTAGCGCCTAATACATCACCCGCAGCATCGCTGGCATCGTGGTTTGTTACTGCGGACGAAAAGGAAATGGCCAGGTTATTTTTGTTACAGCCCGCAATTATTTTTTCTCGCCAATCGGTGTGTATTTCTCCAGAAAGGTATACGTTTAATTCCATTGTTTATGGCCTCTAGTTAAGATGGTTTTTTATGGGTTTGAGAGCCTATCGCCCGAATTAATTGTTATGCATTAGTCAAATAAGTCGACTAGTTCTTTTGCAGTTAAAAGTTTTTTAAAGCTGGTATATCTAGGACTCTGCAACATACCGGCCTTTGCGCTGCCATATACAATAGGTTCTATTTTTGTTGCGGGAGCAGAAAAATTTAGTTTGTATTTTTCCCCATCCCCATATGGCTCTATTGATTGAACCTCAGCGTAATGAGTAATTGATGAGATTGGTGACGTTTGGTAAGCGGCAATATATTTAATGTCTTTTAATTTACCGCCGCCAATTCTTATTGAGTACCAACAGTTTTCACCGAGAAATACATTTTTAAATCCATCTTCCTGTGCTGGAATAACAATCGTATCATTTATTGTTTTTTTAGTAGCAGGCGGTTGGTCACTAACATTGATTTTTTTTGCTTCTTCAAAAACTCTTATTTCTACAAGCGGCAAAATACTTAATATCTCATGTAGAAATTCTTTAGTATCGGCTTTTTCAGATTCAGTTAATATTGGTTCATTTGGTGTCACAGTATTATCTAGCAAGCATCGTCCAATTTTTGATGCTTGTTGAATAAGAGCCCATTCAAGCCAAGTAATATGTGCGCGATTTAACCCACCATTGCTTGATACAAAAACGAAGGCTTTATCCCAAAACGCTTTGTTTTTCTCATGCGAATCAATTCGTTTTTTTATGCCGTCACCTTGACCAACATAGATTGTCGGTAATTCACTTTGTTCTTGATACCCAAATAAAATATAAATGCCAGCTTCATTAAGTTCCTTTCTGTTTTTATGCTGTTGCCATGCGTCTCTTGATATTTCCAAGCCGGTACCTGTCCAATTCATTTTATCAATGATTTTTAAGGAACTAGGGTCACCCTCAGGAATAAATAATCTTATTGTGTATGGCTTGGGCATATTTTTAATCTTTGAATTTATTATTTGAACAAGTTGGGCATTTTGGGTTGCGAGGCAGTTGCATGCTTTGCCATTCCATTGATAGGCCGTCGAGTAATAAAACACGGCCTTGTAGTGATTCGCCTGCACCAGTGAGTACTTTGATGGTTTCTAGTGCTTGCATGCTACCGATGATGCCAGTTATGGGTGCTATTACGCCATTTTCTGAGCAGCTTTGTGTAACTGCACCATCGCGTGGGTATAGGCAGTTGTAGCATGGGCATTTTTCATCGCGTGAATCAAACACGGAAATTTGGCCTTCAAACCGAATAGCAGCGCCGGAGACTAAGGGGGTTTTAGCTTCAACGCAGGCATCGTTAATGGCGAAACGAGTTTCGAAATTGTCGCAACAATCGACAACCAGATTGGCTTGTTTTACTTGATCTAATAATTCGTCGCCTTCTAGTTTTTTGTTGATGGCGGTTATTTTAATCAGTGGATTTATTGCGTGGAATGTTTGTTTGGCCGACTCAACTTTAGATAGACCAATGCTATCAGTTGTGTGGACAATTTGGCGTTGCAAATTGGATAGGTCGACTTCATCGAAGTCGCTAATGACCATATGACCAATGCCGGCTGCGGCAAGGTAAAGCCCAACGGGACTACCTAAGCCGCCCATACCTATTATCAATACGCGTGAGTCTAAAAGTGCTTGTTGTCCTTCAATATCGATGGAAGGCAGCATGATTTGGCGACTGTATCTTAAGAGTTGTTCGTCGTTCATGGTTGTTGATTTGATAATGGATGTTGTGATTATGTTAACCGAGTTTTGTGCTGGATGCTTGACAGCTAGTTATCTATGGCTATCATTAGCACTCTTCTGAGTAGAGTGCTAATTTATTTAGAAAAAAATTAAAAATATTTGATAAGAAGGGGTTGATTTAGGCTCGTACCGCCCCATATCTGAAGAGCAATTTAATTAAACTGTAAAACAATAGGAGATTTACACATGAGTTTACGTCCACTAGGTGATCGCGTCATTATTAAACGCGTTGAAGAAGAAGCTGTAAGCGCAGGCGGCATTGTGCTTCCAGATTCAGCAAAAGAAAAGCCAAGCGAAGGCAAAATCGTTGCTGTTGGCAACGGTTCTACAAATGATAAAGGCGATACACGCCCGATGTCTGTAAAAGTTGGCGATAACGTTTTATTCGGCAAATACTCTGGGACTGAAGTTGAAGTTGAAGGCGAAGAATTATTAGTGATGAGCGAAGGCGACATCATTGCGGTTGTTGAGTAATTTTAAAATTTAAATAAGGAAAAGAAACATGGCAAAGCAAATTAAGTTTGGTGATGACGCACGCAGCCTAATGGTTGCCGGCGTAAACACGCTAGCAAAAGCAGTTAAAGTTACGTTAGGTCCTAAAGGCCGTAACGTTGTATTAGATAAGGGCTTTGGTGGCCCAACCATTACTAAAGATGGTGTATCTGTTGCAAAAGAAATTGAGTTGGCTGATAAGTTCGAAAACATGGGCGCTCAAATGGTTAAAGAAGTGGCCGCTAAAACATCTGATGTGGCGGGTGATGGAACAACAACAGCGACTGTTTTGGCTCAAGCTATTTTAAACGAAGGCATGAAGTCAGTTGCTGCGGGTATGAATCCAATGGATTTAAAGCGCGGTATTGATAAAGCGGTTATCGCGGCTGTAAAAGGTCTTGAAAAGCTATCTGTTCCTTGTGTGGACACAAAAGCAATTGCTCAAGTGGGCACTATTTCAGCAAACTCTGACGAGTCTGTTGGTGAAATTATTGCTGAAGCAATGGATAAAGTAGGCAAAGCAGGTGTTATTACTGTTGAAGAAGGCTCTGGTTTAGAAAATGAATTAGACGTGGTTGAAGGTATGGAGTTTGACCGTGGTTACTTATCACCTTATTTCATCACTAGCCAAGAAAGCATGAGTGTTGAAATGGATGATCCGTTGATCTTATTGCACGACAAAAAAATCTCAAACATTCGTGATTTATTGCCAATTTTAGAAGGCGTTGCGAAAGCAGGTCGTCCTTTATTAATTATTGCTGAAGACATCGAAGGCGAAGCGTTAGCAACATTGGTTGTTAACAACATGCGCGGTATTGTTAAAGTAGCGGCTGTTAAAGCACCTGGTTTTGGTGATCGTCGTAAAGCGATGTTAGAAGACATTGCTATTTTAACTGGCGGCACAGTGATTGCTGAAGAAGTGGGTTTAACACTTGAAAAAGCAACTATTGAAGATTTAGGGTCTGCAAAGCACGTTAATATTTCTAAAGAAACAACGGTTGTTGTTGATGGCGCAGGTGCTGCGGCTGATATTGAAGCGCGCGTTGCACAAATTAGCGCGCAAGCTGAAGAAGCAAGCTCTGATTACGACAAAGAAAAAATGCAAGAGCGTGTTGCTAAACTAGCAGGTGGTGTTGCGGTTATTAAAGTAGGCGCGATGACTGAAGTAGAAATGAAAGAGAAGAAAGCACGCGTTGAAGATGCGTTGCATTCAACTCGCGCTGCTGTTGAAGAGGGCGTGGTACCTGGTGGTGGTACAGCACTTGTTCGCGTATTAGACGCAGCAAGCAAAGCTAAAGCAGCCAATCATGACCAAGAAATTGGTATTAAAATTGCGTTACGTGCGATGGAAGCACCGCTTCGTCAAATCGTAACAAACGCAGGTGATGAAGCGTCAGTTGTTCTTCAAGCGGTTAAGCAAGCCAAAGGTAACGAAGGTTACAATGCGGCAACGGGTGAATACGGCGATATGATTGCGATGGGTATTCTTGATCCAGCTAAAGTAACAAGAACAGCGTTGCAAAATGCTGCTTCAATTGCTGGTTTAATGATTACGACAGAAGCGATGATTACAGATGAGCCTGTGGAAGCTGGTGCTGGTGGTGGTATGCCAGACATGGGTGGCATGGGCGGCGGTATGGGTGGAATGGGCGGTATGATGTAAATCGACTTCCACGTCGCTATAGTATTAAGGGCCCCGCTTTATGCGGGGCTTTTTTATGGCTGTTTGTTGCGCAGAAATTCTTGATATATCAGCTACACTTTGTATTGGATATAAAAACAAAAGGTTCAGACCATGCTTGAAGAAAAAGACAATGAAATGTACGAATATTTGCAAAACGATAATGTTGAAGAGTTTAATAAAAAGCGTGATGAAGGTGTTTCAGTCGATTTGTCAAGTGCAAGGTTTCGATCTTTTGATTTGCGAGGCGCAAACTTAGGAGGCTTGGATTTGTCTGGCGCGTATTTTAAAAACTCTGATATACGAGGCATAGATTTAAGTAAAACAAAATTAGCTGGTGCTAGTATTTACAATGCGAAAATTAGTGGTGTGCTTTTTCCATCACACTTTAGTCCAGAGGAAATTACGATGTCGCTAGTTTATGGTACGCGTTTACGAGTAAAAAGTAGTTCATAAAGCGTTTTCTCATTAAAATAATAGGGTGGAGTACAGTTAGTAAGAAAGTTTTCGATGTGTTTGTTGATAACGAGTCGTTAGATTTGTTATACTCTTCGCGTAGTTAAGGTTGTAGGGTTATTAGTTAGAGCTTATTAAGTTGATAACACTCCTTTAATTCACACGTTTTAATGTTGCCCCGTTTGGGGTATTTTTATTTCGGCACACTATTAGCCTTTGAGGTAGATAAGATTAATAGTTAACAATCGAAGTTGATTATTAGGGCCGTTGGCCCTTTTTTTGTACGTGAGTTTATTAATGAATTTAGCACCAGTAAAACTATTAGATCTTATTCAACCTGCTGTAGAAGGCTTGGGTTATGAGTTTGTGGGCGCTGAACTTGTTGGTCAGGGTAAAGAGTCCATATTAAGGGTTTATATCGATACTGACGCAGGTGTATTGGTGGGTGATTGCACAAAAGTAAGTCACCAAATCAGCGGCGTGTTAGATGTGGAAGACCCTATTAGTGGTCAGTACAACTTGGAAGTATCATCGCCAGGTATTGAAAGGCCGCTATTTACGTTAGAGCATTTTGAACGTTTTAAAGGCAAGGTTGTTAAGTTAGAGCTGCGTCAAGCGACGTTGGAAGGTCAGCGTAAGTTTACGGGTGATGTTCTTGAAGTGAATGGCGATGTCATTCATTTACATGTTGATGAAGAAGAGGTGGAAATACCTTTTTCATTGATTAAAAAAGCACGAATTATTGTTAATGTATAACTATTTATTGCGGGATTAGGCATGAAGAATAAAGAAATTTTGATGGTTGTGGATGTTATTTCTAATGAAAAAGAAATAGATCGAGGCGTTTTGTTTGAAGCAATTGAAGCGGCGTTAGCGATGGCTACTAAAAAACAGTTTAAAGAAGACGTGGATGTACGCGTTTCTATCGATCAAGAAACGGGCGATTTTGATTCTTTCCGCCGCTGGGAAGCTGTTGAAGCTGATCCCGAGGTTGAAGGTGGCATTGAAAGGCCCGATGCACAGCTATTATTGGAAGATGCAAAAGAAAAGAGCCCTGATATTGAGTTAGGTGGCTTTATTGAAGAGCAAATAGAATCAGCCGGCTTTGGACGTATTGGCGCTCAAGCAGCTAAGCAAGTGATTGTTCAAAAGGTTCGCGAAGCCGAACGAAAAAAAGTGTACGAGCTTTATAAAGACAAAGTGGGCGAGCTGGTTACGGGTGTTATTAAGCGCATAGAACGAGGCAATGTATTTATGGACCTAGAAGGTACAGCCGATGCAATCATTCCTCGTGAAGAAATGATTCCGCGTGAACCAGTTCGTGTAGGTGATCGAATTCGAGGCTATTTAAAAGAAGTTGAAGAAGCTATTCGTGGCCCTCAGTTAACAGTCAGCAGAAGCTCGTCTGAATTATTGATTGCATTGTTCAATCTTGAAGTGCCAGAAGTGGGTGATGGATTGATTGAGATTTTAGGTGCAGCTCGAGACCCAGGTTCAAGAGCTAAAATTGCTGTTAGAAGTAGAGATCAACGGTTAGACCCTGTTGGCGCGTGTGTTGGTATGCGAGGGTCTCGAGTGCAAGCCGTGTCGAACGAATTGGCGGGTGAACGTGTGGACATTATTGTATGGGATGAGAGCGATGCTCAATTCGTCATTAATGCCATGTCGCCTGCAGATGTTGTGTCAATCATGGTTGATGAAGACACGCACAGTATGGATGTATCTGTTAGAGATGACAGTTTGTCACAAGCGATTGGCCGCGGTGGCCAAAACGTACGTTTAGCCAGTGAATTAACCGGTTGGACGTTAAATGTGATGGGCGAAACGCAAGCGGAAGAGCAATCAGCATCTGAGGCAGAGGTTTATGTAAAACAGCTAATGGAAGATTTAGATGTTGATGAAGATGTGGGTATGATTTTATACCAAGAAGGCTTCACAAGTATCGAAGATATTTCGCTAGTTGAAGCGGCTGACTTGGCTGTTATTGAAGAATTTGATGAAGAAATTGCGGAAGAATTACACCAGCGAGCAAAAGATGCCTGGTTGATTAAAGCGATTGCATCAGAAGAAGTGCTTGAAGAACATGAGCCAGCTCAAGATTTGCTTGAAATGGAAGGCATGGACAAAGAGCTGGCATATGAATTAGCCAGTAAAGAAATTGTCTGTATGGAAGATTTGGCTGAGCTCGCGACGGATGAGCTGACAGATTTAGTGGCAATGGATGACGAAAGGGCTAGTGCGCTTATTATGAAAGCACGTGAACCTTGGTTTGCTGAGTAAGCAGTAGATAATCCTGGAGATAAGGTATGGCAGATACAACAGTTCAACAATTAGCGAAGGTTGTCGGTACAACCGCAGAAAAGTTGGTAGAGCAACTTAAAGATGCGGGTGTAAAAGGAAAAGACACATCTTCAGCATTAAGTGAAAAAGATAAGATGGCGCTATTGGCGCATCTTAGGCAAACTCACGGCAAAGCTAAAACTGAAATCAAAGCAACTAAGAGAGTAACGCTAAAACGTAAAGTGGTTACTGAGCTTAAGCAAGCTCGAAGTCAAGGTAAGACATCTGGCACAGTCAGTGTTGAAGTACGTAGAAAGAATACAGCCGGTCGTTCCGCGGAAGAAATAAAGACAGGTTTGTCTGCTGAAGAAATTGCGGAAGCAAAAAATGCTGCGGAGTCACATGAAGCGCTGGTTAAAGAAAAAGATGCTGCTAGGGAAAAAGAGCAAAGCCGTTTAAGTAGAAAACAGCAAGAAAAAGATGCTGCGCTTGCAGCAGAAAAAACAAAGGCTGACGCAGCAGAGAAAGAGCAGCCAGAAGAAACAGCTCAAGTAGGTGCTGAAAAAGCGACTAAAGAAGCGCCTGTGGAACCAGTTGAAGCGGCTCCTGAAGCGCCTAAGACTGCAAAAGCTCCTAAGACTGCAAAAGCTCCAGTTAAAGAAACTAAAGACCATCGCAAACCGGACAAGGTTAAAAGTAAAGGTAAAGGGCGTACGTTGCATGTTCAAGGTGCTAACCCGCGTCGTAAAAAGAAAAATCAACGACGAGATGTCAGGCTTCAGTCAGATGACAAACATGGCTTTGAATTGCCTACAAAAACAATTGTACATAACGTAGAGATTCCAGAAAGTATTGTTGTGTCAGATTTGGCCCAGCGCATGAGCGTTAAAGCTGGAGAAGTGATCAAGGTTTTGATGGGCTTGGGTACTATGGCAACCATTAACCAAGCGCTTGATCAAGATACAGCCGTTATTGTTGTTGAAGAAATGGGTCATACGCCTGTGTTACGAAGCGATGATGATATTCAAGCTGAGATGCTTGCGGAAGTTATTGAAAATGATGGCGATGAAGTAACGCGTGGCCCAGTGGTCACCATTATGGGTCATGTTGATCATGGTAAAACGTCGTTACTTGATTACATACGTTCAAGCCGTGTGGCTGCAGGCGAATCGGGTGGTATTACTCAACATATTGGTGCTTATCGTGTAAAGCAAGGTGACAGTATGGTTACCTTTATTGATACGCCAGGGCACGCCGCGTTTACTGCGATGCGTGCAAGAGGCGCTAAAGTAACTGATTTAGTTATTGTCGTTGTAGCGGCCGATGACGGCGTGATGCCGCAAACAAAAGAAGCGGTTGAGCATACTCGGGCAGCCGGTGTGCCAATGATTATAGCGGTTAATAAAATGGACAAAGAAGGTGCTCAACCTGATCGTGTTCGTAATGAATTAGCGCAATTGGACGTGACGCCTGAAGATTGGGGCGGTGATACGCAGTTTATTAACGTATCTGCTTTAACGGGTGATGGTGTCGATGAGCTTCTAGAATCCATTGCGTTACAAGCTGAACTGTTAGAGTTAAAAGCACCGGTTGATATTCTTGCACAAGGTGTGGTTATTGAGTCTAGATTAGACAAAGGCCGTGGTGCGGTTGCTACAGTTTTAGTGCAAAAAGGCACGTTAAAAATGGGTGACTACATTGTTGCTGGCGAATCTCATGGGCGTGTAAAAGCGATGTTTGATGAGCACGGTAAGCCGATGAAATCTGCAAAGCCTTCCGTTCCTGTGGAAGTGTTAGGTTTGTCAGGTACAACAGGTTCTGGTTCGGAAGTATTTGCTGCACCTAATGAACGTAAAGCTCGTGAGATTGCAGAGTTCCGTATCACGAAAGACCGTCAAACAAGGCAAGCGAAACAGCAAGCGGCAAAAATGGAGCAGGCGTTTTCTCAAATGGAATCTGCGGATAAGTCCATTATGAATGTACTGATTAAGACGGATGTTCACGGTAGTTTAGAAGCGATTAATGACTCATTGAATGATCTTTCAACAGATGAAGTTGCAGTGAATATCGTTGCTAGCGGTGTAGGTGGAATTAACGAAAGTGATGTAAACCTTGCTTCTGCTTCAGATGCGTTAATAATTGGTTTTAATGTACGTACCGATGCCAGTGCGCGACGCATGGTAGAAAACCGCGGTGTGTCAGTTCGTTACTACAGCATTATTTATGATGTGATTGATGATGTAAGAGATGCGCTTTCTGGCATGTTGGCACCGGATGTTAAAGAGCAAATTGTTGGTATTGCGAACGTGCGTGATGTATTCCATTCACCTAAATTAGGTGCTATTGCAGGTTGTATGGTGACAGAAGGAACGGTTAAAAAAGACCTTCCTATCAGGGTGTTACGCGATAACGTCGTTATTTATGAAGGGCAATTAGAATCATTAAGGCGCTTTAAAGACGATGTTAAAGATGTTAAATCTGGCGTTGAGTGTGGTATCGGCGTTAAAAACTACAATGATGTTGTTGCAGGTGACCAAATTGAAGTGTTTGACCGTATTGAAACTAAAAGAAAACTATAGTTTAGTACGATATGCCTAGAGAGTTTTTAAGATTTCAGCGTGTAGAGCGCCAATTGCAGCGTGAGTTGGCTGAGGTGTTGCAACGTGAGATTAAAGATCCGGAGATTGGTTTTGTTACCGTTAGTGATGTAGAGGTCACAAAGGATTTGGCGGTAGCGAAAGTTTTTATCAGTGTTTTAACAACAAGTAATGGTGATGAAGACAAGCAACTAAGTATTACAGCGCTAAACCGAGCGGCAAACTATATACACGGCATGGTGTCAAAACGGATGCGCATGAGAATGGTGCCGGAGTTGCGTTTTTTCTTAGACGAATCTATCGAACAGGGAATTAAAATGGATGCGTTGCTAAAAGCAACAAATCCAGATAACGAGCAATAATCCGTGGCAGATAGAAAAAAGAAAGGCCGTGATATTAGCGGTATTCTCATTTTAGATAAACCGCTTCACATTTCCTCAAATAGAGCAGTTCAAGTTATTAAGCGCTTGTATGGTGCGAAAAAAGTTGGCCATACAGGTAGTTTGGATCCGCTTGCATCAGGCGTGTTGCCTATCTGCTTAGGTCATGCAACAAAAATATCTCAATATTTGTTGGCATCGGATAAAACGTACCAATTTACGATGAAGCTAGGCCAGGTGACGAGTACTGGCGATGTTGAAGGTGAGGTGGTGTGCGAAAAACCTGTTCCAAATATTGAAAAAGCTACACTAGATCAAGTAATCAAAGGTTTTGTCGGAGATATTCAGCAAGTCCCTCCCATGTATTCGGCGTTAAAACATGAAGGGCAACGGTTGTATAAGATTGCCAGAGCGGGTGGCGTGGTAGAAAGGCCAGCTCGAGAGGTGACTATTAAAACGTTAACCCTATTATCTCAAACTGCTGAAAGTTTAAGTTTTGAAGTATGTTGCACGAAAGGTACCTATGTTAGGACGTTGGCTGAAGACATAGGTGAAGCATTAGGCACGGGTGCACACGTTACCTTTCTACGACGAATCAAAACGGGGCCATTTGAATTAAGTCAATCCATCACTATTGAGCAGTTAGAATCTATAGAAGGTGGAATTACATCATTTGATTTATTATTGCATGACTTGGGTTGGGCGTTGTTAAATTACCCTGTTGTTGTATGCACTGATGAAGAGAAAAAAAACTTATGTTTTGGGCGGCCAATTCATAAGGAAGGTTTGCAGAAACACGATTTGATCAGGATAAATGATGCCGAAGGTAAAATATTTGGGCTAGGCAAATGGGAAGAAGGTAGTAATTTAATCCCGGTTAGAATTTTTGAGTGACGATAAATAGTGAGTGTATTGATTAATGGTCTTGTTAGCTATTGCGGTCAAGAGTACAATACACTGTTTTTTCAAGATAAATAGAAATTGGAGTAAGTAATATGTCGTTCGGCACAGAACAAAAGCAAGAGATAGTTAAAGAATATGCGTTATCAGAAGGTGATACAGGGTCTCCAGAGGTCCAAGTTGCTTTGTTAACGGGGAGAATCAATCATTTGACACCGCATTTTTCTGAGAACACAAAAGACCACCATTCACGTCAAGGTTTATTAAGAATTATTAACCGTCGTCGTAAATTGTTGGATTACTTAAAAGGTAAAGACGTTGAACGTTACCGTGCACTAATTGCACGTTTAGGTTTAAGAAAATAGATAATCAATAAGCAGGCATAAATAGTGAATCCAGTAAAAAAAGAGTTTCAGTTAGGTAACCAAACAGTAACATTAGAAACAGGCGAAATTGCTCGTCAAGCAGATGGTACGGTTTTAGTAGATATAGACGGAACCATTGTTATGGTAACCGCTGTTGGTAAACGTGAAGGTGGTGAAAATAATTCATTTTTCCCATTAACAGTTAATTACCAAGAAAAAACATATGCTGCGGGTAAAATCCCAGGCGGGTTTTTTAAGCGTGAAGGCCGTCCAAGCGAAAAAGAGACATTAACATCACGTCTTATTGATCGCCCGATTCGTCCATTGTTTCCAAAAGGTTACAAAAACGAAACTCAAGTTATTGCTACTGTTGTTTCACTAAATCCAGAAGTTGACCCGGATATTCCTGCCTTAATTGGAGCATCTGCTGCATTAGCCATTTCAGGCTTACCGTTTGACGGCCCAATTGGTGCTGCTCGCGTAGGTTATATTGATGGTGAATATGCATTAAACCCATTGAAGTCTGAAATGGAAGGTTCTCAATTAGATTTAGTGGTTGCAGGTACGGCAGATGCTGTATTAATGGTTGAATCTGAAGCAGATTGTTTACCAGAAGATGTGATGCTGGGTGCTGTGACCTTTGGTCATGAACAAATGCAATCAGCTATTACAGCGATTAATGAGTTAGCTGCTGAAGTGGGTAAACCACGTATGCAATGGTCTGCTCCAGAGCAAGATCAAGCATTGGTTGAAAAAGTAGCTGGACTTGCAACGGCTGGTATTGCTGATGCATACACTGTATTAGTAAAGCTTGATCGCCAAGTGAAGTTAAAAGAAGTGCGTAATGAAGTGATTGCGCAATTAGAAGATGAAGATGGCTTTGACCGTGATGAAGTGAAGAATATCTTCTCATCACTAGAAAAGAAACACGTTCGTAACTTAGTGCTTTCAACAAAGCACCGTATTGATGGGCGTGATTTATCAACAGTTCGTGAAATACATGTGCGTACTGGCGTATTGCCGCGTACACACGGTTCAGCTCTGTTCACTCGTGGTGAAACACAAGCATTGGTTGTGGCTACATTAGGTACAGACCGCGATGCTCAATTGATTGATGCAGTAGAAGGCCAGTACCGTGATAACTTTATGTTGCACTATAACTTCCCTCCTTATTGCGTTGGTGAAACGGGTTTTGTTGGTTCTCCAAAAAGACGCGAAATTGGTCACGGTAGATTAGCAAAACGCGGCATACAAGCTGTATTGCCTAGCCAAGAAGATTTCTCTTACGTACTACGTGTTGTATCAGAAGTGACAGAATCTAATGGTTCAAGCTCAATGGCCAGTACCTGTGGTACTAGCTTGGCATTAATGGATGCTGGTGTACCGATGAAAGCACCTGTTGCTGGTATTGCGATGGGTCTTATTAAAGAAGGCGATGATTACGCTGTATTGTCCGATATTTTAGGTGATGAAGATCATTTAGGTGATATGGATTTTAAAGTATCGGGTACTGATTCTGGTGTTACTGCGCTTCAAATGGATATTAAAATCCAAGGCATCACTGCAGAAATTATGTCTACAGCACTTGATCAAGCGAAAGATGGCCGTTTACACATTTTAGAAAAAATGAATGCGGTGCTATCGTCAGGCCGTGATGAAATGTCTGATTTTGCGCCTCGTATTTTGACACTTAAAATTGACCCAGCAAAAATTCGCGATGTAATCGGTAAAGGCGGCGTAACAATTCGTGCGATTACTGAAGAAACTGGCGCATCAATTGATATTACTGATGAAGGGCTTGTGAAAGTGGCATCAGTTGATCGTGAAGCGGGTGAAAAAGCGCTTAAACGTATTGAAGATATTACTGCAGAAATAGAAGTGGGCAGAATTTACGAAGGCAAAGTTGTACGCCTAATGGACTTCGGTGCATTTGTGTCTATACTTCCAGGTAAAGATGGCTTGGTTCATATCTCACAAATTTCAGAAGAACGTGTTGAAAAAGTAAGCGATAAATTGGCTGAAGGTGATGTGGTTAAAGTTAAAGTGCTTGAAGTTGACCGTCAAGGCCGTGTTCGTTTGAGCATGAAAGAAGTTACTGAAGAGTAACTTCTTTCTTAATAAAATTAATTCACTGTTGAAATGACTGAAAAACGCATTATAAAGAAATACCCTAATCGCCGATTGTACGATACGTCGATTAGTAAGTATGTCACGTTGAATGATGTTAAGCAGTTGGTGATTGATAAAGAGCCTGTTCAGGTAGTGGATGCTAAAACTAAAGCTGATTTGACGCGCAGCGTCTTGCTTCAGGTCATATTAGAGCAAGAGGAAGAAGGCAAGCCGATCATGAGTGCGCAGATGTTAGAGCAGTTAATTCGGTTCTATGGCGACCCTTTTCAAAATAACTTTGCGAGCTATTTAGAAAGTTCGATTAAATTGATTGCTGAGCAGCGTTCGAAAGTTAGAAGCAGTTTAGAACATGCTACAGATCCGCTAGGAATAATGACGTCATTGGCAAACCGTAATATGGAAGTCTTTAAAGACATGCAAGATGGCTTGTTTTCCAAAATACTTGACCCAACAGGGGTTAATAAAGATAAAGATAAGAAATAACTTTATTCATTTATAGAACTAAAAAAAGCCTCTTTATAGAGGCTTTTTTTAGTTCTGATATTTTTTAATAAAGCGTGTAGCGGTACACTACGTTAATGAGTGTTAATGAAAGTTCGGAAAAATTTGACAGTAAACGTTTTCTTAGGAGCCTAACGCAAAAGCCGGGCGTCTATCAAATGATTGATCGTCATGAGCATTGTATTTATGTAGGCAAGGCTAAAAATATAAAAAAACGTGTATCCAGTTATTTTAATAAAGATGATAAAGATATAAAGAAAAAGGTCATGGTGTCTCATGTGCAACGCATTGACACGATTGTTACGCATACCGAAGGCGAAGCGCTTCTTTTAGAAAATCAGCTTATTAAGCGGCTTAAGCCTCGTTACAACATTTGTTTACGAGATGATAAAAGCTACCCGCATATTTTTTTATCATCTAATCAACAGTACCCAAGGTTAGCTTTACAGCGTGGTGCCAAAAAGGCTAAAGGCCAATACTTCGGGCCTTATCCTAGTGTTGGGGCGGTACGTGAAAGTTTGCAAATTTTACAAAAAATATTTCCTGTTCGACAATGCGATGATAATTTCTATAAAAACAGATCAAGGCCTTGTTTGCAGCATCAAATTAAGCGTTGTTCTGCACCTTGTGTAGGACTTGTAACTGAACAAGACTACAACGAAGATGTTAATCACACGGTGTTATTTTTGCAGGGTAAAAGCACGTCGCTAATTAATGGTCTAGTTTCAAAGATGGAAAATGCCGCCACTGCATTGAGTTTTGAAAAAGCAGCGCAATATCGCGATCAAATTTCACATCTTCGTAAACTTGTTGAGCGTCAATACGTTAGTGGTCAAGAAGGTGATATTGATGTAATAGGTTGCGCGTTAAAAGGTGGAAAATCTTGTGTCCAGGTGTTTTTTATTCGACATGGGCAACACATTGGTAACCGTATCTTTTATCCTAAAATACCCTCAGGTAAAAATGAGAAAGATGTTTTAGGGGCTTTTATATTGCAATTTTATTTGGATAAAGAATTGCCAAAATCAATCTTAATTAGCCATGCTTTGAATGAACATGAGCTAGTTCAGGACGTGTTGTCTGAAAAGGCAGAAAGAAAAATAAAGATCATCTCCAAGCCACGAGGTGAAAGAGCGCGCTGGTTGACTATGGCTATCAATAATGCGGATATTTCTTTAAAACAGTCAATAGTTAGGCAAGAAAACACCCAGTCTAGATTGGATAAATTGGCTGTATTATTAGACTTAGATAATGAAATACAACGAATGGAGTGTTTTGATATTAGTCATACGCAAGGAGATCAAACAGTCGCTTCTTGTGTGGTGTTTGATCGCGAGGGGACTGTTAAAGATGCTTATCGACGGTTTAATATTAAAGATGTTATTGCAGGGGATGATTACGCAGCGCTAGCACAAGCCACAACACGCCGATTTCTTCGATCACTTAAAGGTGAACAACCGATTCCAGATTTGCTGGTCATTGACGGTGGTAAAGGACAGGTTAATGCAGTGTCTCATGCTTTAAATGAGATTGGTTGTAGCTCGGTTTTTATCATTGGTATTTCTAAAGGAAGTGACAGAAAAGTCGGGATGGAAAAGATATACAAGGATATAGATGGCAGTACGCTCATCATTGATTCTGATGATTCAGGGTTATTGGTATTGCAACAAATTAGGGACGAGGCGCACCGTTTTGCAATTCAAGGACACCGGCAACAAAGAGGTAAGGTAAAAAAACAATCTACGTTAGAAAAAATTCAAGGCTTAGGCCCAAAGAAAAGGCAAACATTGTTGAAGCAGTTTGGTGGTTTACGAGAAATAAAGTCAGCTGGGATTGAAGATTTGTGTTCGGTAGAAGGCATTAATGAAGCGCTAGCCCAGCGCATATACGATCGTTTTCATGACGGGCATGATGGGTTGGCGTCGTAAAAATGTTAACATGTGAAAAAAGCTAAGACATATATACCGCTGCATGATTCTTAATATCCCAACAATATTAACGCTACTACGTATCGCATCGATACCGGTCATTATGGTGATCTTTTATTTACCTATAGAAGATTCAAGGCTGTGGTGCACATTGATTTTAATTGTTGCGTCTTTAACTGATTGGTTTGATGGCTACTTAGCTAGAAAAATGGGATTGCAAACCGCGTTTGGAGAATTTCTTGATCCTGTCGCAGATAAACTAATGGTTGTGATAATGTTAGTGTTGATCGTTCAAGCTGATTCGGCGGTTTATATTGCAATTCCGGCGGCTATAATAATTGCACGCGAAGTTACAGTTGCATCGTTACGTGAATGGATGGCTGGTATTGGGCAGCGTTCTACAATGCAAGTGTCTTGGGTCGCTAAGTGTAAAACGGGTTTCCAAATGTTAGCGATTGTCTGTTTACTTTATAACGCAGACTTCCATGGAGTGCCTGTGCGCATGGTTGGTTTAGGCGCAATATATATAGCGGCTATTCTGACACTTTGGTCGATGTGGCAATATATTCAATTAGCACTCCCTCATTTTAAAAAATAGTAAGCATTCTACCTTGACACATTTGCTGTTAAAGATAGAATACACGGCCTCAAAGCGGGAATAGCTCAGTGGTAGAGCACAACCTTGCCAAGGTTGGGGTCGCGAGTTCGAATCTCGTTTCCCGCTCCAAATTTCAAGCCGTGTTCCACCGCGGCTTTTTTTATAAAGTCCTCTCTGGCTGAGTGGCAGAGTGGTTATGCAGCGGCCTGCAAAGCCGTGTACAGCGGTTCGATTCCGCTCTCAGCCTCCACATTTCATATTCTTTCTAGCACTACTTAAACTGGTTTTAATGTACAATTTGGTTATATGGGTTTAGGCTGCATATGTGCCTTTTTTACTGGGTTGATGTGTGCCTTCACGATTTACAGAAAATAGAAGGATAAATTGGAATGAATTCAAAGATAATTTACACATTAACAGATGAAGCACCATTATTAGCAACGTGTTCGTTATTGCCGGTGATAAAAACGTTTGCAGCAGCTGCAAATATTGATGTTGAATTAAAAGATATCTCATTAGCAACGCGAATCTTAGCAGCCTTTTCTGATGTGTTACCTGAGAGCCAGCGTGTTGAAGACGCGTTAACTGAATTGGGTAAATTAACCCAAAAACCTGATACTAATATAATTAAATTACCGAATATCAGTGCCTCTATTCCTCAATTAAAAGATGCTATAGAAGAGTTACAAGGAAAAGGTTATGCCATTCCTGATTTTTCTGATGATCCCCAAACTGCTCAAGAAAAAGAAACAGCCGCTCGCTATTCAAAGACGTTAGGGAGTGCCGTCAATCCAGTATTGAGGGAAGGAAATTCAGACCGTAGAGCACCACCCGCTGTTAAAGAGTATGCTCGAAACAACCCTCACTCAATGGGAAAGTGGAGCCAAGCATCTCGTACTCATGTATCACATATGCACGGCGGTGATTTTTATGCGGGAGAGAAGAGCCTTACGCTTGATAAAGCATGCAAGGTAAAGATTGAGTTTGTCGCTGAAGATGGTGCTGTCACCGTGCTTAAAGAGAACATACCTTTGCAAGAAGGTGAAATCATAGACAGTATGTTTATGAGTAAGAAAGCGTTATGTGAGTTTTTAGAGGCAGAAATGACGGATGCCAAAGAAACAGGTGTCATGTTCTCATTCCATGTAAAAGCAACAATGATGAAAGTTTCTCACCCCATTGTTTTTGGGCACGCTGTAAAAATTTATTACAAGGACATGTTTGAAAAGCACGGCGAATTGTTCGATAAACTTGGCGTTAACGTTAACGATGGTTTAAGCAGTGTTTATGATCATATTGAGACGCTTCCAGAGTCTATTAGAGAAGAGATTTTAGCGGATATGCACGCCTGTTACGAAAGTCGACCAGAATTGGCAATGGTTGATTCAGCTAAAGGCATCTCAAATTTACATACGCCGAATGAGGTTATCGTTGACGCATCAATGCCGGCGATGATTAGAGCTGGCGGCAAAATGTGGGGGCCAGATGGTAAGTTAAAAGATACTAAAGCGGTTATGCCAGAAAGTACGTTTGCACGTATCTATCAAGAAATAATTAACTTTTGTAAAACACACGGTGCGTTTGACCCAACGACAATGGGCAGTGTGCCAAATGTCGGATTGATGGCGCAAAAAGCAGAAGAGTACGGCTCTCATGATAAAACCTTTGAAGTTCAGGGTGACGGGAATATCCGCATTGTTGATGAGGAAGGTACAACATTGTTAGAAATGGATGTTGAAGAAGGCGATATTTGGCGTATGTGCCTAGTTAAGGATGCGCCAATTCAAGATTGGGTAAAATTAGCTGTGAATCGAGCACGTTTGTCTGGTGTACCAGCCGTATTTTGGTTAGACGATTACCGGCCTCATGAAAAGGAACTTATTAAAAAGGTTGAGCATTATCTTAAAGACCATGATTTGACAGGGCTAGATATTCAAATTATGTCGCAAACTAGAGCAATGCGATATACGTTGGAAAGGATTTTGCGTGGTAGTGATACGATTTCTGTAACAGGTAATATTTTACGAGACTATTTAACGGATTTATTTCCAATATTAGAGTTAGGAACCAGCGCTAAAATGCTATCCATTGTGCCACTAATGGCAGGCGGTGGTTTATTTGAAACGGGTGCCGGTGGTTCAGCGCCTAAGCACGTTAAACAGTTGATAGAGGAAAATCATTTACGTTGGGATTCTTTAGGTGAATTTCTTGCGTTAGGCGCGTCACTTGAGCATTTAGGTATTAATCAGAATAACTCAAAAGCTTTGGTATTATCTAAAACATTAGATAAAGCCACGGGTGACTTGTTGAATAATGGCAAATCGCCTTCTCGTAAAACAGGCGAGTTAGATAACCGTGGTAGTCATTTTTATTTGGCCTTGTATTGGGCCAATGCATTGGCTGAGCAAACTGACGATATGGAGCTTCAAGCATACTTTTTACCGTTAGCAAAGGCATTGTCTGATAATGAGGCTGCCATTGTTGATGATTTGACAACAGACCAGTGGCATGGCGTTGATATTGGTGGTTACTATAAAGCTGATAAAGACAAGACTGTTGATGTTATGCGGCCTTCGAAGGCGTTCAACGAGGCACTTAAAACCAAGTTAGGTTAGCATTTTTTAGAATACAAAAAGCCCTCAGATGAATAGATTGGTCTGAGGGCTTTTTTTAATGGGTGTTGCTTATTTCCCTTTTGATCGTAACGATTGAATAGTAAAGTCTTTTCTCTTTACTTGTGGTGAGTTAATGACTGTTTTCATTCTTAGGGTTGTGCAGTGATTTGCTTGTACATCAACCATGGATATTAGTGTGGGTATGGCAACGCCAGAGTCTTTGTTCTGGACTAGGTGAAAGTCGGGATGTGAAAATGCACCTATCGCTATTCGCCAAATCTTGTCATTCCTATCGTAGTAGCGCCCTGCTATGGGGATAAACGTTTCGGCATCTATATAGTAAATCCGTTTTGATAAAGGATGAGAGTCAGAAGTAGGTTTAGCTTCAACCATGTACGTTGTACGCATTTGCCAAGGAACACTGGGGAAACAATTTCCTTGACCTTCAAAGTCACCAAATTGATACTCATCGTTGCCTTGTTGAGGGTAGATTGCATTATGTTTGTAAAAAGGTGTTAATAGTTCTTTAGTACCTAAATAGCGCCATGCCATGTCATTAATTCGCCCGTTATAGCCGAGGAAATCTTCAATCATTATGTCGCTTCCAAGAAAGGCATCGGTGGTTTGTCCTGCTGGTAAACGGCGAACACGCCGTTGTACAGATAGGTAAAGCCATGTTTTTTCACGGGCGCTATCATCTTCAAGGCGATGAACTAATAATTGTGTGTTTTTTAAATCAAAGGGTTCTTTGGCGTACAGATAGATCCCATTAAAAATGCCGGCTGGGTTCTTAGGTAAATCAGGCGTTGGCTGAATAGTGGTTCTATATTTGTAACGGAGCGTTTTACCAACAAATGAGATGCTGCGTTCGATTTTACCGTCAACCATGCTTTTATAATCCCAAATAAAGGGGTCTACGATGGACGTATCGCCTCCATAGGCATAGCGCATGTTCCAAGCTATTTTTAGCCCCGCATTTTGATCATTAGAATCGGGTGGCTCAGTAAAAGGAGTGCCGCCGTGGTAGTTTTTGAGTTGCTTGTTGTCAGGGTTTATTTGTGTTGTGCCACGGTGTTTGTCAGTCTGTTGAGCGAATACTGAGTTTTGAGGGATATCAAACTGAGGACCAACAGTGACGGAAAGAGCGCCTTGTTTAATTAGGGCCTGTATTGGTTCATCTAAAACGTGCGAAAATTGATTTACGTTGTTAGCGCTGATAATAGTGTCAGTTGCTGGGGCTTCATTGGCAATAACATTAGAGGTTGCTAAAATGAAACCGAGAGCAGTTAAATAAGCTTTCATGGAAGAGCTGTCTCTACTTTAAAAAGCTTATAATACTGTAGCTTGGTAGTCGTGTATAGCGGTTAAGCGTGTATAGGTTGTTTTGGATTATGTCAGTGCAGCTGTTTTTGCAAACATTAATAGTTGCCGGTAGTCTTTTCCATTATCTGGAAATTTAGCAATACCAATTTTGGCATTGAGTTTAATAAGAGCACCATCTGCTAGTTGGATTGGTTTGGCTAATTCATCTTTAAGCTTTTCAACTAAAAATTTAATGTGTTCATGGCTTGTCTCGATTGAAAGGTTGGCAAACTCCATGTTTTCAATGTGAGCGTAAATATCCGATTCTCGGGCTTTAGATAATAAACGTGCACTGATGGCATTAAGTGCTAAATCATTTTGTTTATCATTAATATGGCTGACGAGCTTATCAAATGAAATGTAGAGCAAAGCGGCTGTCGCACCAGCTCGTGAACTAAACGCTAACAGGTGTTCTGTTTGCTCCTCAAACTCAGCGGCATTGGGTAAGCTAGAAACATTAATAGTGGCTTTCTCGTCAGGAATCATAGGCGTGAATAAACAGTGATGAATTTGTATACTTAAATATGGCACAAAAATATTTTTTTGCTTTGCTATTAGCACTATTTATTAAGTTTAATGTGTGACTAGACTGCGACATATTGTCGCAAGGTATCGTTGTTCTTTGCGGTTACTGTTAAAGTACTATTTTTTTATTAAACGTTATTGATGAGCCGATTCATACCAAGAACATCTAAATCTGCACCTCAAGAAAATTTCAAAAGCTTGCTCCTTTTACGGGTATTTGGAATGCTAGGGCAGTTGGTGGCGATTTTGTTAGCGGTTCATCACATCCAGTTGTCTCTTCCAATAGAACCATTGTTGGCCTTATTACTCGTCAATGCTATATGGTCAGCTGCGTCTTACGTTTTGTTTCAGCGTCAAGAAAAGGTGTCAGAAAATGGCTTTTTTATTCAATTGGTCTTTGATGTATTGATGTTAACTGCCTTGCTGTATTTTACTGGTGGGGCAACGAACCCTTTCGCTTGGCTTCTTTTAGTACCACACACAATAGCATCAACCATTTTATCTAAACGTTATGCGTGGTTGATGGCCGTTATTGCATCATTGGCTTATACAGTTATTGTCTATTTTTATGTGCCCTTGATGCATATGGATCACCCGATGGAAATGGGCATGGGAGGGCACTTTGAAGAGCATATTATTGGGATGTGGTTAGGGTTTGTTTTGTCTGCTTTTTTGATGGCGTATTTTGTGGCGGGAATGGCTGATGCACTTCGTAAACGAAATCAAGTATTGAATGAATTGAAAGAAAAAATGTACCGCGATGAGCGACTGGTGGCGCTTGGCACCTTAGCGACAGGCGCAGCACACGAATTAGGCACACCATTAGGGACAATGGATATCATTGCGCATGAGCTAGAGTTGCAATTTAAAACAGCAGAGCAAAAACCAATTAAAGATAAACTGGTGCTGATTCAAAAGCAGATTAAACGCTGCAAAGAGTCACTCGCAAATATCACAGAAACAGCCACGCATGAGCGCCTAGATGCAGGTCAAATTATTGATGTCGATGACTATATAAAAGAGCTGGTGATGCAGTGGCAAGTTTCGCATGCTTCTGAGGGCTTTCAGCAACAATGGAACGGGAAAGGTGTCGTACCCAAAATAGTGTCTGACGTGTCATTATCGCATGCAATTATCAATATTTTGGATAACGCTGCGCAAGCATCTAACGAGCAGATAATGCTTATGGTCAATTGGGATAATCAATATCTTCATATGATTGTAAGAGATGATGGCCCGGGCATGAGCGGTGAGTTGCTTGAAAAATTAGGTGTGAGCGTGCAACTATCAACCCAAGCAGGGTTAGGGTTAGGAGCTTATATTGCTAAGGCTTCTATTGAGAGATTAGGTGGCGATATCGAGTGGAAAAATAATAAAGAACAAGGTTTAGATGTGTTGATAAGAGTACCAATTTATGAGGAACATATTTAATGGCTGAGCCTTTTGATAAAGTAAGGTTATTAATTGTTGATGATGATGAAACGTATAGTGATGTTCTGAAAGGTGCATTTATACAAAGAGGGTTTGATGTAGAGGCTGCCCACGATATTGAACAAGCTACATCGTTGATAATTTCATTCCAGCCAGAAATGGCCGTAGTGGATTTGAGGTTAGAGCAAGAGTCAGGGCTACATATTATCAAGCAGTTAAAAGAGAGTGATGAAAACACTAAAGTTGTGATGTTAACTGGGTATGCTAGCATTGCTACGGCGGTGGAAGCGGTGAAGTTGGGTGCTATTCAATATATAACTAAACCCGCTAACGTTGATGAGATATTAACTGCTTTTACTCAACACGACCCTAATGTTGATTTGCAGCCGGCCGAGCATCCTTTATCAGTTAAAAGAATACAGTGGGAACATATGCAAAAGGTCTTGTTAGAATGTGATGGCAATATATCGGAAACAGCAAGGCAACTAAAAATGCACCGCCGTACCTTACAGCGGATGTTGGCGAAAAGGCCGGTTAGGGAATAAGGAACTTAATGCCAACGCTTGTAGGTGTTTAAAGCCCTCTTAACCAATTAGGTGTCATTTTACTGTTGTCCTTAGAGGCCTATCGAGCTGTTTTAATAGCATCGTACGGTCTTTAGGCAATACGCCCTTTAACGGCAATGCGTTAGATGCATGGTTGGACCTAAAAATAACAGGTTTCACAGGTTCAATGAGTGAAATTAACAGTTTTTGTTCTTCCAATACTTCAAGGTCAGATTGTGGTTGGAAGTCTCTTCTTCGGCGATTAAATTTGTCAATATATTCATCGTGAATTTCTTCATCTAATGTTAATTGCAAGGTCGATAAATAATTTAAATTCAACTGAAGCAGATAAAAATAGTGAAAACTTTATTGTGCCTGCTTGATTGATAGAACACAATCATGGACAATCCACATCCTGAATGACACCAACGAATTATGGTGACTCATGTCGGTCCCCTCGCAACGTGAAGCTGTGAACTCCGCCAGGCCCGGAAGGGAGCAACGGCAGCAGCGGAATCGTGTGCCGGGGTGTGGCTGGCGTGAGTTACCACCCATTTCTAAGCCTAGCGAAAGGCGTTAAAAAATTCGTACAAATCCATGTTGCTTTGATACCCTACCCATTGATATGAGCTACAAAGTATTCGCAAGAAAATGGCGCCCTTTAAATTTTGCCCAAGTTGTTGGGCAAGAGCATGTGGTACGTGCGCTGGTTAATGGTTTAGAACACGATCGTTTACATCACGCGTATCTTTTTACGGGCACACGCGGGGTGGGTAAAACCACTATAGCAAGGGTGTTGGCAAAGGCTTTTAATTGCCCTGATAAAATAGGCGCTGAACCTTGTTGCAAATGTAATACGTGTTTAGAAATTGATCAGGGTCATTACCCTGATTTAATTGAAGTTGATGCGGCATCTAAAACAGGCGTTGATGACACACGTGATTTGCTTGAAAACGTTCAATACTCACCGGTTAGCGGCAAGTACAAAGTTTATCTAATTGACGAAGTTCACATGTTTTCAAAAAGCAGTTTTAATGCGTTATTGAAAACATTGGAAGAACCGCCTGAGCACGTTAAATTTTTATTGGCAACGACAGACCCTCAAAAACTCCCAGTCACTGTTTTATCACGTTGTTTACAGTTCAATTTAAAGCGCTTATACCCTGAGCAAATTGAAGGCCAATTTAAGCTGATCCTTGACAGTGAGGGTATCGAGTATGAATCGCAGGCGACAGAGCGTTTAGCGCACGTTGCAGACGGCAGTATGAGGGATGGGTTAAGTCTTTTGGATCAAGCCATTGTGCACGGTAATGGCTCGCTACAAGAAGCGGATGTATTAGACATGCTGGGCAGTGTGGCGCGCGAGCCCGTTATCGATTTGATGCGATCGTTAACGACTAAGCAAGGTGCTGACGTAATGCAGGCTATTGCTGTGTTAGATGAGTTTGCGCCTGATTATTCAGATGTATTACAGGCACTGTTAACACTGTTACATAAGGTTGCAGTTCATCAAATTGTTGCAACCGAGGAATTGGATCCAGCGTTGCAAGATATATCTCGTGAGATCACAAAAGAAGATATTCAGCTTTTTTATCAAATAGGCTTGCTTGGACAAAAAGACCTTTCATTGGCACCTAACCCTAAAATGGGCTTTGAAATGGTGATGTTAAGAATGATAACGTTTTCACCAGTACAAGCAGATCAATCAAGTGACGTGATTAAATCACCTGTCCACCTTGCCCCAGTGAAGCCTAACGTTGAAAAAAAAATCAGCGCGCAACCGCCAAAAAGGCCAACACCTACGCTAACAATCCCTGAAAAAAAAACACTTAAAAACCTGACAGCAACGGAACAAGTTGAAGAAATAAAGACGGTAGATAAAGATGTTAAATGGCATGAATTGGTGCCAATATTAAATTTAGACCCAATGACGTTACAATTAGCGAACAATGCGACGCTAACGCAACTTGGTGATCATGATTGTGAATTATTGTTGGCTGATGGGCATGTGTCATTGAGTAAGAAGTCTGAAGAGGTATTACAAGATGCGCTATCAGACTATTACGGGCGAAAACTTAGACTGGTGTTAAGACAAGATGAAAGCAACGTTGTGACACCAAATGCGATTGTTAGTAATGAAAAAGCAGAACGTCAGCGCCAAGCTGAGGAAGAGATTAAAAATAATAAAACGGTCAACAAAATACTTGAGTTATTTGATGGAAAAATAATTGAAGGGTCAATTAAACCGATCGATTAAAACGGTTAACAAAGCACAATAAAGTACGGAGTAAAGAGATGAAAAATCAACTAGGCGATTTAATGCAACAAGCGCAAAAAATGCAAGAGAAGATGCAAGAAGCGCAACAAAAGTTAGCGGATATAGAAGTACAAGGTGAGTCGGGTGGCGGTTTGGTTAAAATAACGTTAACGGGTAAACATCAAGCAAGAAGAATATCGATTGATGCTAGTTTATATGAAGAAAACGATAAGGAAATGTTGGAAGATCTTGTTGTTGCGGCGATAAATGATGCGGTTCAAAAAGTTGAAAGTAAAAACAAGGATAGTATGGCTGATATGACGGCTGGCATACCTCTCCCCCCAGGATTTAAGATGCCGTTCTAAGTACGAAAATGCAAGAGCCCGTACTGCAAAAACTAATGGATGCACTTCGCTGTTTGCCCGGCGTTGGCCCAAAGTCGTCACAACGGATGGCGTTTCATTTATTGGAACGTGATCGACAGGGCGCTTTTCATTTGGCTGAAAGTTTAGCTGAAGCGGTAGATAAAATTGGTCATTGCCTGATTTGCCAAACACTCAGTTCAAGTGATGAATGTGGGCTTTGTGCGGACGACAGGCGAGATAAACAGTTGTTGTGTGTTGTGGAAACCCCAGCGGATGTGATGGCGATTGAAGGCGCAACGTCATTTAAAGGTGTGTATTTTGTACTGAATGGCCGATTATCACCCCTTGATGGGCTGGGCCCAGCAGATATCGGGTTAGATAAATTGGCTAGTCGAGTGGAGCAAGGGTTGTTGAAGGAAATTATCTTAGCAACTAACCCAACGGTTGAGGGTGAAGCCACCGCACACTACATCGCCGAAATGGCCAAAAAACATAATGTTCGTGCCACTAGGATTGCCCATGGCGTTCCCTTAGGCGGTGAATTGGAATATATCGATGGTGGTACGTTATCGCATGCGTTTAGCGGCCGTAGTGATGTTTAACTATAGGGAGTTAATATGAGTGATTGTTTGTTTTGTAAAATGGTGGCGGGGGATATAGCGCCTGATATTGTTTATGAAACAGAGAACATATTGGCATTTAGAGATATTAGCCCACGCGCACCTACCCATGTGTTGATTATCCCTAAAAAACACATTGCCACATTGGCTGATGTTGGTGAAGAAGATACGGTGCTGATGGGTGAAATTATGCAAGCTGCTAAAAAAGTAGCGGAGATGGAAGGCTTGGCTGATTCAGGGTATCGAACGGTTTTTAACTGCAAAAAAGATGCGGGTCAAGAGGTGTATCACATTCACCTGCATTTACTCGGTGGGCGAAGTTTAACCTGGCCTCCAGGTTAGGTTTTTTTATTACGTTAAAACTGTTTTTAACAGCTAAGTTTTTCGCGTAACTTTAGATACCTGCGGTATCTGTTTTCAGAAATATTACCTTTTTCTAGTTGCTTTTTAACTTCGCACTTAGGTTCTTTAATATGGATGCAATTTGAATACTTGCACTGACTTGCATGCTGTTTTATTTCACGATATCCATCCGCTAGGGCGAACTCGGAAATATTGGCAAGCCCAAAGATATTAACGCCAGGGCTATCTAAAATATCACCGCCGTCAGGTAGTTTGTAGAGTGTAGTTGCAGTGGTGGTGTGTTTGCCTAAACCAGATGCATTAGACAATGTTTTAGTTTGTAAACTTAAGTCCGGTAACAGGGCATTAATGATGCTCGATTTCCCCACACCTGATTGACCAACCAATAAACTCACTTTGTTGTGTAGCTGTTCTTTCAACGCCGTTAAATCGCTCTTTTCTTTTGCGCTGGTTTTAAGTACGTCATAACCAAGTCGTTGGTAATCATTAATAATTGATTGGGTTGTTAGTGTTGACTCTTCATCCAACAAATCACATTTATTCAGAACAATCAGCGGCGTTAGGTCTTGGTTTTCGCAAACCACTAAATACTGATCTAGAAGTAAGGCATCAATAGTCGGTTTAACGGCAAGAATGACAACAATTTGGTCTAAGTTAGCGGCCACTGGTCGTGTGCCGCCCCGTTTTGCTGGGCGAGATAGTAGTGAGTGGCGTGGTAGTACTTGCTCTACTCTCCCAGCATCTTCCTCAGTTTTTAACCAAAGAACGTTGTCGCCTACTGCAGGCTGTTCTAATTGAGTCCGTTTATGGCATCTGGAGACGTTACCATCAGTCCCCTCAATGATGAGTGCTTTTCCTAGATGAGCAATAACGCGACCCTTAAGCAACTCGCTCATTGGTTGCTTGGTGTCAGACAAGGTTATAAATATTCAAAGTGAATAATGCTTAATCAAGTCTTCATCAATAAAATTAATTGTTCGGCTTTGCAAGTGAGTTTAAATGGTCGATACGCACACTGGCTGGCGGGTGACTATGATGATAGCTTGAATACAAAGGGTCGGGAGTTAGTGTGCTCGCATTATCTCTGTACAGCTTAACCAACGCTTGAACTAATGCTGTTGGTTTAGCGACAGTGCTGGCAAATGCATCAGCTTCAAATTCAAATTTACGTTGAAACTTACTACTTAGCGGGTGCAAAAAAGTCATAAAGACAGGGCTAACTAAAATAAATAATAATAGAGCAATGGCGTCGTTAACTTGGGCCATATAAAGACCATCAAAAAACCAGTTTTGCTGTTTTAACCACCCGAGTAAAGCAAATCCTACTAATGTCATGCAGGTAGATAAAATCATTTGTTTGGTGATATGTTTACACTTGAAGTGCCCAAGTTCGTGGGCGAGTACCGCCTCAACTTCATCCGGGTCGAGCGACTCGAGGAGTGTGTCATAAAACACAATTCGTTTATTATTTCCTATCCCCGTGAAGTAAGCATTGCCGTGCCCAGAACGGCGCGAACCATCCATCACAAAAATGCCTTTACTATTAAAGCCGCAACGTTCTAACAGCTGTTGAATACGTGATTTTAATTGGTCGTCTTCAAGTGGAGTGAATGTGTTAAATAACGGCGCAATAACGGTTGGTACGAGCCAGGTCATAAAAAAGGTGAAAGCGATGGTAAATAACCAGGCAAAAGCCCACCAGTATTCGCCCATTTGAGACATTACCCACAACAGACCATAAATGACGGGTATGCCAATGATTAGCATTAGAGCGATCTGTAAACATTGGTCTTTAAAAAATTGACGGATGGTTGTGTTGTTAAAGCCAAATTTTTGCTCAATTTTAAACGTTTGATAAATATCCAAAGGCAGCTCGATAAGGTGCGATAGAAGGAAAACGCCAATGATTAGAGCCGTTCCAGCCCATAAGTCGTGTTGAATATATTGTTGAGAGATGCTAACGAGAATATTTAAAACACCCCCCAGTGTTAAAAAAACTAATAACCCACTACTGATTAATATATTAAGGGTCGATATTTGCGTTTTGGCAATCGTGTAATCAGCGGCTTTTTGATGAGCGTCTAGTTCTATCTTACCCTTAAAGTCTTTTGGAACATTGTTTCTATGTAAATACACATAGGTCATTTGGCGTTTGTTCAGCCATAGCTTCAATAAGAGTGATGAGACTAAAAATAATAAAAATATATAGCTAAATTCGTTCATGTATTTATATGTGTGTTAGTGTTAATTTTTTGATAAAAATGTAGGTACGTTTTAATGTCACAGCAAGCACAAAATTTAATCTGGATAGATCTTGAAATGACGGGTTTAGAACCTGAAACGGATTCTATCATTGAAATAGCGACGATTGTCACCGATAAAGAGCTAAATATATTAGCAGAAGGGCCTGTGTTAGCCGTAAGGCAATCAAAAAGCATTATGGATGGAATGGATGCTTGGAATCAAAAACACCATGGCCAATCGGGGCTTATCGAGCGTGTTTTAAATAGCGATTTGAATGAAAAGGCGGTCGAGGACCAAACGATAGCATTTTTAGAGCAATGGGTGCCGAAAGGTGCTTCGCCTATGTGCGGAAACAGTATTTGCCAAGACAGGCGCTTCATGGCGAAAACAATGCCAAGGCTCGAGGCGTTTTTTCATTATAGAAACTTAGATGTTAGTACGTTAAAGGAGTTGGCCAGTCGCTGGGCGCCGGATGTGCTTAAAGGATTCACTAAACAAGGCACGCATCAGGCTTTAGACGATGTTAGGGAGTCGATTGAAGAGCTAAAGTATTATCGGCAAACGTGTTTAAAGATGTAATAAGCCAATTACTATTTTAGACATTTTAACAATTTGTTGAAAGGTGGTGGTTTTGTTGTTGGTTAATGGCCCATTGGACGTGTTCTCGAATAATGTCTAAAGAATGATATTCTTTTTGTTTTAAAGCCTTTATCGTATTAATGCTGTAGGGGGCATTCCCTAGTGCGACGGCGATATTCCTAATCCAACTTGCATAGCCGATGCGTCGTATGGCAGAGCCTTCTGTTCGTGTTAGAAATTCAGGTTCTGTCCAGCTAAATAAATCCAATAGTGTGGCGGTATCGAGTTGTTGACGAGCAATAAAATCACCTTCGTCAGTGAGTTGGGCAAATCGGTTCCATGGGCAAACTTGCTGGCAGTCATCACAGCCAAATATGTGGTTACCCATTAAGGGTCTTAATTCTTCTGGAATAGACCCTTTTAATTCAATGGTTAAGTAGGAAATGCAGCGTCGTGCATCGACAGTAAACGGCGCAACAATAGCTTGAGTAGGGCAAATATCAATACATTCGGTACAGGTTCCGCAATGTTCTTTTGCAGGTTGGTCAGTGGGTAGAGGCAAATCAGTATAGAGTTCACCAAGGAAAAACCATGAGCCGGCTTGTTTATTAAGTACGTTGCTGTGTTTGCCTATCCAGCCAAGCCCCGCCTTTTCCGCCAGTGCCTTTTCCATCACAGGGGCGCTATCAACGAAAGCACGGTAACCAAAATGACCAACGTGTTGTTCAATATAGTCCGCCAATTTTTGTAGTTTTTTACGAATAACTTTATGATAGTCTCGGCCTAAAGCATAACGAGAAACATAAGCTTGAGCGGGATTGCTCATTAGTTGGTTGGTGTTCTCCATCGGTTCCGGTAAATAGTCCATTCGACAAGAAATTACACGTACCGTGCCTGGTATCAATTCGGCGGGCCTGGTTCTTTTGGTGCCGTGTTTGAGCATGTACGACATATCACCTTGGTAGCCTAAATCAAGCCATCGGTTTAATTGTTGTTCAGCATCTGATAGCTCGGTGTCTGTAATGCCAACTTGTTGAAAGCCCAATGATTGCCCATAGGCTTTTATGTCTTGTGCAAGTTGTTGGAAGTCGGTGCTGTTTTTGTTCATCTGTTGTAGGATACCTGAAAATTAACAGTATCTTTAGTAATCAATTGTTATGAAAAGTGTGCAAATTACAGACGTTGAAATTTTATCCTTTGATGTGATGAAGAAAACGCTGTCTCCTAGAATGATTGACTCGCATAAAGGCGATTATGGACACGTTCTTTTGGTCGGAGGTTCGCTTGGGTTTGCTGGTGCAATTTGTTTGGCGGGCAAGTCCGCATTAAAGACGGGTGCTGGGCTTGTTAGTATTGCGACAAGGGCTGAACATGCCTCAATAATTACCATGAGCCGCCCAGAATTAATGTGCCACGGTGTTGAGAGCCAGACAGAGTTAAAAAGACTAGCTAAACATTGTACTGTGGTGGCTATTGGGCCGGGGCTTGGGCAAGCGATATGGTCACAGCATATGCTTGAAGGAGCGTTAGAATTGAAGTTACCCATTGTCATCGATGCTGACGGGCTCAATATATTGTCAATAGAGCAACGAAAATGTAATCAATGGGTTTTGACGCCTCACCCGGGCGAAGCCGCACGGCTTTTAAATTGTAAAATACGTGATGTTCAAGGCGACCGGAAGTTGGCTATTAAAGAGATTCAGCAGACATATGGCGGCGTTGTTGTTTTAAAAGGCGCAGGAAGTTTGATTTATGATGGTTCTGAAACAATATATCAATGCCAAGCGGGCAACCCAGGCATGGCATCTGGTGGAATGGGTGATGTGTTAACCGGTGTTATCGCTGGTTTGATAGCTCAGGGGCACGGATTGTTAGAAGCGGCTAAATTAGGTGTGTTGATTCATGCAATAGCAGGTGATCGGGCCGCAAAAGATGGCCAAAAAGGTATGTTAGCAAGTGATTTAATACGACATATACGTGAGTTGGTGAATGAGAATTAAGAATGAAGAGCAAATGCTCGAAGCGGGTACAGCGTTTGCTAAAAAATTGGGCACAGGGGCGCTAATTTATTTAATAGGCGATTTAGGTGCGGGCAAAACGACATTTGTTCGTGGTGTGCTAAGGGGCTTAGGGCATATGAGTTCGGTTAAAAGCCCAACCTATAATATAGTTGAGCATTACGAGCTGTCTGGCCAGCAGCTGTATCATTTTGATTTATACCGTGTGAACGATGCGGAAGAATTGGAATACATGGGCATAAGAGATTATTTGAATAGTGAAAGTATTGCCTTTGTTGAATGGCCAAATAAAGGTGAAGGTGTGTTGCCAAAGGCAGATATAGTGATTCAGTTCGATATTCAAGGTTCAGAAAGGTTATTAATGATTAAAGAGGCGTAAGCTGTGAACGAACTTCATTACGATATAGAGGTTTTGCCAAAATACATTGAGCTGTTATAGGGTTTTGTTAAATATGGGTATATTTATAGGCTACAAAAAAATTAAACAGCGTTACTTAATTGGCATATTAGTATTAATAACGAGCCAGACGGTTTTTGCAAAAACGGTGTCGGTTGAGTCGCTTCGTCTTTGGACGGCACCAGATCATACGCGTTTAGTGTTCGGGGTCTCGGCACCGGTCGACCATAAGATTTTTACGTTAGAAAGCCCATCGCGAATCGTTCTGGACCTTAAAAGTACAAAATTTAGTACAACCTTGCCAACGTTTGAAAAACACCCGCTTGTTAGCCTAATCAGAGAGGGTGTTCGTGATAAAAAAGATTTACGAGTTGTCTTAGATTTAAAGCAATCAGTTAAACCTAAAAGCTTTTTGTTAAAACCTAATAAAAGTTATGGGCATCGTTTGGTCGTTGATTTGTACCCAAGCTCTTCGGGCACATCAAAAAAACCTAAAGTCGTAAAAAAGGCGAATTCATCAACAAGTAAGAAGTGGGTGGTTGCCATTGATGCAGGGCATGGCGGGGAAGATCCGGGTGCAAGAGGAAAAAGGGGAACGCGCGAAAAAGATGTCGTCTTAGCCATTGCTAAAAAGTTAGCCAAAAAAATTAATCAGCAAGCGAATATGAAAGCCTATATGGTCAGGTCGGGGGACTATTACATAGGGCTGCGACAACGTATGGAAAAAGCACGGCAAGCGCGTGCGGATTTATTTATATCTATTCATGCGGATGCTTTTAAAGACCAGCGAGCGCGTGGTTCTTCAGTTTATGTATTGTCAAACCGAGGGGCCAGTAGTGAGGCTGCTCGATGGTTGGCAAAAAGTGAAAACGCGGCGGATTTAGTTGGTGGTGTGAGTTTGGATGATAAGGACGATATGTTGGCATCTGTCTTGTTTGATATGTCCCAAAAAGCAACTAAAGATGCGAGTGCCACGGTTGCTGGGGAAATATTAACTAACCTTAAAGGTGTTGGGCATGTGCACAAAAAAAGCGTTCAGCACGCAGGGTTTATGGTGCTTAAATCACCTGATATCCCATCCATACTAATAGAGACAGCGTTTATCTCCAATAAGCATGAAGAAGCTAAATTACGCAGCTCTTCGCATCAATCAAAAATTGCGTCTGCGGTGTTAAAAGGTGTTAAAGCTTATTTTGCTCAACAGGCGCCATTATCGAACCGCCAAGCCACTAATCGTTATAAAATTCAAAAAGGTGATACGTTATCGGATATTGCACAGCGTTACCAAGTGCCTTTGAGCAAACTTAAACGTGCTAATGCGTTAAAAAACAATTTGATTCGTGTTGGCCAAGTCATCAAAATTCCTGGTTAATGGCGCATTCCTCTTTTCTGATAAATTCATCTGTTTAATCCGATACAATAATCGTTGTATTCAGGGGCGCCATGTCGATAAAACCTTTACCACCACAACTTATTAATCAAATCGCTGCAGGTGAGGTAATTGAGCGCCCGGCATCTGCTGTTAAAGAGCTAGTTGAGAACTCATTAGATGCTGGAGCGAATTTTGTCACCATTGATATTGAGGAAGGTGGGGCGCGTTTGATCAGGGTTAGTGATGATGGCGGCGGCATTGTAAAGGCGGAACTGGCGTTAGCATTGTCACGTCATGCAACCAGTAAAATTGCATCGCTGAATGATTTAGAAGCGGTGATGAGTTTTGGTTTTAGAGGTGAAGCCCTACCTAGCATGAGCTCAGTATCAAGGTTTACGATAACGTCACGCGTCGAAGAAAGTTCGACTGCTTGGTGTATGAAAACAGACGGAACTGAGGTAGATATGCAGGTGGCACCTGCTGCACACCCAGTTGGAACAACAGTGGAATTGCGTGAAATTTTTTACAATACACCAGCGCGTCGAAAATTTCTTAAAACCGATAAAACCGAATTTGGACACATAGAAACTGTTATAAAACGTATGGCGTTGAGCCGTTTTGATGTGGGTTTTTGTTTGAAGCATAACCAGCGCGTTGTTATTAATGCTAAGCCTGCGATTGAGTTTGACGATAAAGCGCAACGGGTTGGCATGTTGTGCGGAAAGGATTTTGTTGAAAATTCGATTAGTTTGGATGTGGAAAATGGTGAATTAGCGTTGCAAGGTTGGGTGGGGTTGCCTACTTATTCACGATCCCAAACAGATATGCAGTTTTTTTATGTTAACGGCCGTTTAATCCGAGATAAGTTGATTAATCATGCAGTTAGAATGGCATATCAAGATGTGTTATTTCATGGTCGTCACCCTGTTTATGTATTGTATTTGTCGATTAACCCAAGATTAGTGGATGTGAATGCCCACCCCGCCAAGCTTGAGGTTAGGTTTAGAGAAAGCCGCGCGGTTCATGACTTTGTTTACCGACGCATTAAGCAAATATTGACGGATGCTCGGCCCGATGATTATATTCCGCAAGTCGCGTATCAAGCGCTAAGTGGTGTGGCTTCGCCTAATTATCAAGACATGCAGCAATCATCGATGCCATTATCAGTTGCGGAACCTACACAGCAATATTTCGCTCATGCACATGCGCATGGCAGTACAGCGGAACGTGCATATTCATCAGATAACGATGCCGAGCAAAACGGCGCGCCCACAATGGGCTTCGCAATAGCGCATTTACATAACACGTATATTTTGGCGGAATCACAAAAGGGTTTGGTGCTAGTTGATACACACGCAGCACATGAACGTATTGTTTACGAAAAACTAAAAAAGCAATATGACACTGGCCAGTTAGCGGCGCAGCCATTATTGATTCCACAAAAAATTCATGTGTCGATTGATGAAATGGCGATATATGAACAGAACGAGGCGTTATTTTCTGAATTAGGGGTTGATGTAAGCGCCTCGGGCCCAGATTCGTTACTGATACGGTCTATCCCCGTTCTTTTGTCTACAGATAACGCTGAAAAATTAGTGCGAGATTTGTTTCAAGACATTATTGCCACGGGCGAAAGTGCAAGCGTTAAAGAGGCCTGTTACACAGTGTTAGGCAATATGGCTTGTCATAATTCTATTAGAGCAAATAGACGTTTAACCGAAATGGAAATGAATGCCTTATTGCGTGATATGGAAAAAACAGATAACAGTGGTCAGTGTAATCACGGTCGTCCAACATGGGTGTTGTTAGACGCTAAACAATTGGACTCGCTCTTTTTGCGGGGTCAATAAGCCGTTATTGTGTGAATATGGATAAACACCCAGTTATTTTTATTATGGGGCCTACCGCATCGGGTAAAACAGCGCTGGGTATTGAGGCTGCAAAAAACCTAAATGGCGAAATCATCAGCGTGGATTCCGCATTGGTGTATCGAGGGATGGATATCGGTACGGCGAAACCAGATATGGCTGAGCGTGATGGGGTTGTTCATCATTTGATTGATATTCTCAATCCTTCAGAAAAATTTTCTGCGGGTCAATTTCGTGATCAGGCGTTATCGTTAATCAAGAAGATACATCAACAAGGTAAAACAGTCATTTTGGTTGGCGGAACGATGTTGTATTTTCATGTTTTACTCGAAGGCATGGCTAAACTGCCGTCGGCAAATGAAAAGGTTAGGGAAGAAATTGATGAACAAGCAAAATTGAACGGTTGGGCTTCAGTCCATCATCGTTTAAAACAAGTTGATCCAGTTGCAGCTGAGCGAATTCATGTTAATGACCCACAACGCATACAGCGTGCATTAGAGGTTTATTTGGTATCTGGCCGTACTCAAACGGACTGGTTGAAAGAGCAAAAACAAATAGAGTTACCATTTAGGCCATTAAAATTCTCTATTTCGCCTTCGGATAGGAAAGCGCTGCATAAAAAAATTGAACAACGTTTTGATCAGATGTTGGAGCAAGGGTTTGAGCAAGAGGTTCAACGCTTATTTGAGCAGCCATGTTTGCATGAAAATCTTCCAGCAATACGAGCTGTTGGTTATAGACAAATGTGGGCTTATTTAAAGGGGACCTATGATTATCGTCAAATGCGTGAAAAGGCCATCATAGCGACGCGTCAGTTAGCAAAACGTCAATTTACTTGGTTGCGTTCTCAACAAGGTGTGCATGAGTTTGAAGCGGGAGATGGCAGCGCTTTAAAAGAAATATTGAATAACTACGATAAAATAAAAGGTTAAGCCTTGAAATATTTTAAAAAGTCATTATATATAAGTCTAGCAATATAATTAATCATATGTTTTTTAGAGAAAGTGTCTGTGTTTAAGGAAAAACATAGCGTCTAAGTAAGATTTTGTTATCTTAGTCGTTCTTTATATATTGATGAACGTATCTATTCTGGATAGCCCAGTATTATCAACAATAAAAACAGGAGCAAGGCATGGCAAAGGCAAATAATTTACAAGACACATTTTTAAATACATTAAGAAAAGAGCACGTGCCTGTTGCAATTTTCTTGGTTAATGGCATCAAGTTACAAGGGCAAATTGAATCGTTTGATCAATACGTTGTTATTCTTAAGAATGCAATTAACCAAATGGTTTATAAGCATGCTATCTCAACTGTTGTACCTGCTCGTGCGGTGGAAATGCCTCGCTCAGATGAGCAGCAACCAGGCTAACGTTTTATTGCGCCAAAAATATAATCGCTAATGGAGTTATTTGACCGCCCAAAGTTTGGCGAAAGGGCTGTTATTGTCTACTTGTCTATTAATGGTGATTTTACTGGAGATGATTTAGACGAGTTCAAGCAACTTGTTATTTCGGCGGATGTAGAACCGTTGGTGTCTATTTCGGGTTCAAGGCGATCTCCAGATTCACGGTATTTTGTGGGTAAAGGTAAGCTCGACGAACTTAAGCATGTGTTGATAGAAAGCTGTGCAGATGTGGTGTTATTTAATCACATGCTTAGCCCTAGCCAGCAACGAAATCTTGAAGAGGCGCTGCAAGTACGAGTGATTGACCGTACGGGCCTAATTTTGGATATTTTTGCCCAACGAGCGCAATCATTTGAGGGAAAATTGCAGGTTGAATTAGCTCAACTGCAACACTTATCCACTCGTTTGGTGAGAGGCTGGACTCACTTAGAGCGACAAAAGGGCGGAATTGGTTTGCGTGGACCTGGTGAAACGCAGCTTGAAACAGATAGGCAGCTCATCGGGAAGCGCTTGCGCCAGATTAAGTCTAGGTTAAAAAGGGTCAGCAAGCAACGTGACCAAGGGCGTCGTAGCCGCCAACGGGCCGACGTTCCAACGGTATCTTTAGTGGGCTATACGAATGCTGGAAAATCAACGCTATTTAACCAATTAACAAACGCAAATATTTACGCAGCAGACCAGTTGTTTGCCACGCTAGATCCAACGTTACGACAAATAAAATTGCCTGATTATGGTGAATTAGTGGTTGCCGATACAGTAGGCTTTATTCAAGATTTGCCACATGAGTTGGTGGTAGCCTTCCGATCAACGTTACAAGAAACAATTGAAGCCGACTTATTGCTTCACGTGGTTGATGCAAGTAGTCCGAATAGGTACGAGCAAGCTCGAGAAGTGAATAGTGTGCTTAAAGAAATTGGTGCAGACAAAACGCCGCAGTTGATGATTTATAATAAAATTGACTGCATGCCTGCAGTTGAGTCACATATTGAATATACGGATGACGGAGAAATCAAAGCGGTTTGGTTATCTGCTTTAAAGCAGGATGGGTTGAATCTTTTGTTGGATAGCTTGTCTACTCTTTGTCATAAGGATGATATGCACGTGGACGTTGTTATTAAACCGAGTCAGGCGAAATTACGAGCAAAGTTATTTGAAGTGGCGCAGGTAATAAAAGAAAAAAATAGAGAAGATGGTTGTTGGGAAATGGAATTAAATTTACCCAATAAGTATGGGCACCTTTTGGCAGAGCTTGAATGTGGTTAGTTCGGTTTTGATGATTAATTAATAGGATAACTCCTTGCTTGCGATTCAATACCGCCCTAAAATTGCTAGCTGGAACAAATAAAAACGATTTAATAGAGGTTTACTATGTCTTGGGACGAATCAGATAAAGATAAAGAAAATAAGAAAGACCCGTGGAGTGGTCGCAAAAAAGAGCAATCCCCGCCAGATCTTGATGAGGTGATACGTTCTATGCAAAAGAAATTAAGCATGTTATTCGGTGGCGGTGCTAAAAACCCCAAAAGACCGAATGGTAACGGCGCTAAAACTTCTGGTCCAGCGCCAACAGGATTTAATTTCACAGTGATTATTGTTGTCGCTGCGCTGGTTTGGTTAGCTTCAGGCATCTATATCATTGATGAAGGTAATAGAGGTGTGGTTTTAAGATTCGGAAAATACTTAGAAACTACAATGCCAGGGCCTCATTGGCGTTTTCCTAGGCCAATAGATAGCACATTGATCGTCAATGTAGATCAGCAGAGATTTATTGAGGTAGGTTACCGTTCTGGTACTAATCAACAGTCTTCAAGCGGTGTAAGAAAAGAAGCATTAATGCTGACAGAAGATGAAAATATTATCGATGTGCGTTTGGCCGTTCAGTACAAAGTAAAAAATGCGCAAGATTACTTGTTTAATGTGCGTGGGCCAGATGTAACGTTAAAACAAGCGACTGAAAGTGCTTTAAGGTCGGTTATTGGTAAAAGTAAAATGGATTTCGTATTGACTGAAGGACGAAGTGATGTTGTTGCTAACGTTGAAACTGAATTACAAAAAATGTTAGATGATTATGGAACAGGTTTGCAAGTATCTTCAGTTAACTTGGTAGAAGCGCAGCCACCTGAAGAGGTGCAAGGTGCATTTTCTGATGCTATTAAAGCGCGAGAAGATGAACAGAGGTTCATAAATGAATCTCAAGCGTATTCGAATGAGGTAATACCAAAAGCTCGTGGTGCCGGCTCTAGAATAGTTCAAGAAGCCGAAGCGTATGAGCAGCGAGTGGTATCTGAAGCATCAGGTGATGCTTCTCGTTTTGACCAATTGCTTGTTGAGTATGAGTTGGCACCGGAAGTTACACGAAAAAGGCTATATCTGGAAACAATGGAAGATGTTTTAGGGAGCTCGAAAAAAGTAATAATGGACGTGAAGGGGGGGAATAACCTCATGTATTTGCCGATTGATAAATTAATGCAATCAAGCAACGAAAAGTCGTCAACAAACCGGTTTATCACACCACCAGAAAAAACCGCGCCAGAAACATCGGGTAGAGATACTAGTTATAGAGATAGAGCAGGAAGGGGTAGATAAATGAAAATTAGTCCAGTAATTATTTTTGGAATATTAGGTGTCTTATTTGTAGGTGCTAATAGTGTATTTACCGTCGATCAGCGTGAAAAAGCAATGGTCTTTCGTTTGGGTGAAATTGTTCGTTCAGACATAACGCCGGGTCTTCACTTTAAAACGCCTTTTATCAATAATGTTAGAAAGTTTGATGGCAGAATTCAGACATTAGACTCACAACCAGAGCGATTTTTGACATCTGAGAAAAAGAACGTGATTGTAGATACGTTTGTAAAGTGGAAAATTGCAAGTGTTGATGATTTCTACCGTGCTGTTGGTGGTGATCCGCGTCAGGTTGATACGCGATTGAATCAATATGTAAAAGAAGGTATGAGAGCAGCGTTTAGTAAGCAAACTATATCGGAGGTTATTTCTGTTGGTAGAGATATCATTCGTGTCGGGCTTGTTAAAGATATGGATGTCTTAGGAAAAGCGTTGGGCGTAGATATTGTTGATGTGAGAATCAAGCGAATTGATTTGCCAGACGAAGTCAGTTCCTCCGTGTTTAAAAGGATGGAATCAGAGCGTGAACGTGTTGCTCGTGACTTTAGATCTCGAGGTAAGGAAGCGGCTGAAAGAATTAAGGCGGATGCGGACAAACAAGGTGAGATTATTTTGGCCAATGCATATAAAGAATCACAAGAGCTACGTGGTAAAGGTGATGCATTAGCGGCAAAAACGTATGCCAGTGCCTATAATAAAAATACAGAATTCTTTGCTTTTTATCGTAGTTTAGACGCGTATCGTAAAAGCATGGGATCAGGTAATGATTTGATTGTTCTTGAACCTACGTCTGACTTTTTTAAATACTTTAAAAAACAGTAACGTTTGATTCAGTATTATTGAGTCTTTATTATGGCGTGGCAGGATCTATTTACCGCAGTTGCGTTGGTGTTAGTGCTGGAAGGCGTTATTCCTTTTATGAGTCCGGACACCTTACGTAAAACATATCAACGCCTTGTGGAAATGGAAGATCAAACAATTCGGATGTCTGGCTTGGTCAGTATGATAGCGGGTGTATTGTTGCTAACATTAATTCGTTAGAGTGAAGTAGGTCGATGAAAAACAAAAATAATTGGATGTTGCCAGAAGGAATTGAAGAATTGCTTCCTGAAGATGCTGCGCGGCTGGAAACTATGCGGCGTGAATTGTTAGATGTGTTTAACAAGTGGGGCTATCAATACGTTATTACGCCAATGGTGGAATTCTTAGATTCCTTGCTAACAGGTACTGGCCCAGAAATTGATTTACAAACGTTTAAAGTAATAGACCAAATCAGTGGAAAAACGTTAGGTATTCGTGCAGATATGACACCTCAAGTTGCACGTATGGCGATGAATCAGATTAAATCTAATGCGCCTACACGTTTATGTTATTTGGGTTCAGTGTTACAAGCTCGTGGTGCAAAAATTGAAAAATCTCGGAGTCCTATTCAAGTAGGAGCTGAGCTATACGGCAGTCGCCATATAAAAAGCGATGTTGAAATTATTCAACTAATGTTAGAAGTACTGGCTACAGCCGGGTTAATGAATGTTCACCTTGATTTGGGGCACGTGGGTATCTTTAGAGGCCTAACGAAACAAGCTGGGTTGAGCGAGCAACAAGAAGCTGACTTATTTGATGTGCTGCAGCGCAAGTCTACAGATGAGGTTGAGGAGCTGTTACAAACCTTTGATTGCGATAAAAAATGGGTTGATGTGTTTCAAAGCCTGTTATCGCTTAATGGTGATATAGATGTGTTATCAACAGCTAAAGATGTTTTATCAATTGCTGATGAGAGTGTGCAAAAAGCGATTGGTGAGCTACAAGACATTGCGATATTAATGCAAGCCAACTTCCCCTCGCTTCCTTTGTATTTTGATTTGGCAGAATTACGTTGTTACCGCTATCAAACAGGGGTGGTGTTTGCTGCGTTTGTTCCAGGTTTTGGTTCTGAAGTGGCCAGAGGCGGACGTTATGATGCGATGGCAGAAGAACTTGGTGGCGAACAGCCGGCAACGGGCTTTAGTGCAGACATAAAGGTGTTGTCGCGATTGAGTACAGTAAATTCAGTTGAAATTGCGCCTGTTATTTTAGCGCCAGTAGATTCAGACCCTGACTTGTACGAAACAATTCGTGACTTAAGAGCAGCGGGTAAGATAGTTGTTCAGCAGCTACCAGACTCTAGTGATGAGCCTGCGCATACCAGTACGTTGTATAAACAAGATGGACGTTGGTTGGTCAGTGAATAACAAACGTTTTATTTAAAAATAATTTAATAGAGAAAGAAATGACAAAGAATGTAGTCGTCATTGGCACCCAATGGGGTGACGAGGGCAAAGGGAAATTGGTGGATTTATTGACTGATAATGTAGCGGCTGTTGTGCGCTTTCAGGGCGGACATAATGCAGGGCATACATTAGTTATTGGTGATAAAAAAACTGTATTACATCTCATTCCATCAGGTATTTTGCGTGATAATGTTCAATGCTTAATTGGTAATGGTGTCGTCCTTTCACCAGAAGCATTATTAGAAGAAATGGCCGTGTTAGAAGGCGCTGGTGTCAATTTACAAGGGCGTTTGAAAATTAGTGAAGCATGCCCTTTGATTTTACCGGTGCATATTGGTTTAGACCAGGCGCGTGAAATAGCCAGAGGCAATAAGGCGATTGGAACAACAGGTCGTGGTATTGGCCCAGCTTACGAAGATAAGGTGGCTAGACGAGGTTTACGTGCTGGCGATCTATTAACGCCAGATATATTTGCGACCAAGTTACGAGAGTTGCTTGATTACCATAACTTCGTGCTCAAAAACTATTTCAATGCCGATACATTTGATTTTGATACTGTTTATGCTGATGTGATGAAGCAGGCTGAGGTTATTAAACCGATGTTAATTGATGTGGCCGACACATTGCACCAATACGATGCGGATGGAAAAAATATTTTATTTGAAGGCGCTCAAGGCGCGTTACTAGATATTGATCACGGTACTTACCCATATGTCACATCGTCTAATACCACAGCGGGTAGCGCGGCCAGTGGAAGCGGTATGGGGCCTTGTGATATGGATTATGTGCTGGGCATTACCAAGGCGTATACAACGCGGGTGGGAAGTGGCCCATTTCCAACAGAATTAGATGACGAAGTAGGGCAATATTTAGGCAAACAAGGCCACGAGTTTGGTGCTACAACAGGACGTGAAAGGCGTTGCGGCTGGTTTGATGCGGTTTCATTGCGTCGTTCTGCTAGATTAAATAGCTTAACGGGTATTTGTCTTACCAAGTTGGATGTTATGGATGGACTTAACGAAGTAAAAATTTGTACGGGTTATGAACTTGATGGCAGGGTCATTGATGTGCCACCAATCGGCGCTGAGCAATATGCTAAATGTAAGCCGGTGTACGAAAGCATGCCAGGGTGGGCAGGGCAAACAGAAGGTTGTAAGTCATTAGACAATTTTCCAGCCGGTGCGCTGGCGTACGTTAAACGATTAGAAGAACTTGTTGGCGTGCCTATTGATATTATTTCTACGGGGCCAGAACGCACAGAAACCATTATTATTAGGGCGCCATTTGATTCATAAACAACATAGTAATTCAGCGTCTTGTGGTGAACAGGGTGCGATAAATGTGCCTATACTGCTAGCGGTGCGCTACCAATATATTGTTTCAACTAACGTGCGGTTAACATAAGGTGTCTAAAAAACGGCCAATAATTACAACCCGTAAATCTAAGGTTGACGCACCAGATCAAGAAAGCATCATCAGTAAAAAACAGTTACTGAGCTACTTAAAAGAACAACAAACACCGCAAGACTGGCTCGCTATTTCACGTGGGCTTGGCGTTGCTTCTAAGCGTTCAAAAAAAGCATTATCTAGCCAGCTGGCCGAGTTGTTGCGTACAGGGGAATTACTGTTTAATAGAAAAGAACAGTATTGCTTAGTGCAGCAAAGTGACTTAGAGGCGGGTACGGTCATTGGGCACGCAGATGGGTTTGGCTTTTTAAAATGTGAGGCCGGTGGTGATGATTTGTTTATTCCACCACGAGAAATGCGTGCACTCTTTAATGGTGACAAGGTACTGGCAAGTCGCGGAAAAATTAATAGGCAAGGAAAGGTCGAAGCGCGGATTGTGGAAGTGCTAGATAGGCACGTTAAAACTATTGTGGGGCGGTTTTTTGATGTGATGGGTGTTTACCATATTGAGGCCGAGAATAAGCGTATTTTCCAACATATCTTCATTCCTAGTGATGCAATATTAAATGCTAAGGATGGGCAAATCGTCATGGTTGAGGTAACTCGTTACCCTTCTGCGCGTACTCAAGCGATTGGCAAAGTGGTTGAAGTAATGGGCGACCATATGGCGCCAGGCATGGAAATAGATATGGCTATACGTTCCTACGACTTACCGTATGAATGGTCTCAGCAAGTGTTAGACGAGGCGCAACAATTTTCAATTGATACCAATGATGTAGATATAAGTGACAGGACAGACGTGCGGTCGCTACCGTTTGTCACCATAGACGGTGCAGATGCACGTGATTTTGATGATGCTGTTTATTGTAAAAAAACAGCAGATGGTTGGGTGTTAAGCGTAGCAATTGCCGACGTGTCACACTATGTAAAGCCTGGCTCAGCGATTGACAAAGAGGCTTATGAACGCGGTAACTCGGTTTATTTTCCAGAAAAAGTAATTCCAATGTTGCCTGAAGTGCTGTCTAACGGTTTGTGTAGTTTAAACCCACTTGTCGACCGTTTATGCATGGTGTGTGAAATGCAGATAGATGAAGATGGCCGGATAACAGATTCAACTTTCCATCAGGCAATCATGCACTCACATGCACGGTTAACGTATGATCAAGTGGGTGAAATGCTCGAAGGGAGCAATGCGCCGCTGATAGAAAAAAACAAGGCGGTGATGCCGCATTTGTTAGAGCTTCATCGTTTGTATCAAGTGCTAAAAAATGCAGCAAATAATCGCGGTGCGCTTGAGTTCGACACGTTTGAAACGTGTTTCATTTTTGACGATGATAGAAAAATAAAAGCAATTGAGCCGTTAGTTCGACATGACGCACATCGACTTATTGAAATGTGTATGGTGGCAGCTAATGCAGCCACAGCCCAGTTCTTAGTAAAACACAACATGCCTAACTTGCTGCGTGTCCACGATGGCCCCAGTGTGGATAAGTTGCTGAAGTTAAGAAGTTTCTTGTCGGAAATAGGCCTGACCCTAGGTGGTGGGGATACGCCAACGCCGCGCGAATATAAAGAGCTTATTACAAAAGTGAAAGACCGCCCTGATGCGCATTTAATTGAAACAGTCGCATTAAGGTCAATGTCTCAGGCGCAGTACAGTCCTGAGCAAAAGGGGCATTTTGGATTGGCATTAGAGTTGTATGTGCATTTTACATCGCCGATTCGCCGTTACCCTGATTTGCTAACACACCGCGCTATTAAACATATTATTAAGGGTAAAAAGCCAAGTCGTTTTGATTATTCTGAGGCAGATATGGTTGGCTTCGGAGAGCATTGTTCTTTTTGTAATAGGCGAGCAGACGAAGCAACGAGAGATGTCGAAAGTTGGTTAAAGTGTGAATTCATGTCTGATAAGGTCGGAGACGAGTTTACGGGTGTTGTTTCTTCAGTTACGTCATTTGGTCTTTTTGTTGAGCTGGATAATATTCACATTGACGGCCTAATTCATGTAACCGCATTAGGTGACGATTATTACCATTTTGATGCTGGCAAACATAGGTTGTTAGGTGAACGTACTAATAGGTCTTTTCGCTTAGGTGATGCCTTAAATGTAAAGTTAGTAAGAGTGAGCTTAGACGATAAAAAAATTGATTTGGCATTAGTGGGCGCTGAATCAAGTAAAAAAGCAGCGCCAAAACGTAAAAAAAGAAAAAAACGTTAATGGCTGAATTGCAAACAATTTATGGCATACATGCAGCTGAAGCCCTTATTGCTAAAAGAGCCGATCGTATTGTTAATGTATGGTTTGACCAACAGCGGGGAGATGAAAAGCTTACTGGGTTAAAAGAACAATTGGCTGGAATAGGCCTTGCCTTTACGTTGGTAGATAAAAAGACCTTAGATAAACTGTCCAAACACGGTAATCATCAAGGTGTGTTGCTAACAGCAAGGTTACCCCAAGAGTTGAGTGAAGATGCGCTGAAGAATGCGCTCGCGTTGAAAGAAGGAAATGCGTTCTTTTTGGTGCTGGATCAAGTAACCGACCCTCATAACCTAGGTGCCTGCTTAAGAACGGCATTGGCTGCGGGTGTGGATGGCGTTATTGTGCCAAAAGATAATGCATGCAGAATAACGGCGACAGTGTGTAAGGTGTCTAGTGGGGCGGCAGAGGTTGTGCCTGTCTATCGGGTAACCAATCTAACTAGAACGCTGAAATGGCTTAAAACACAGGCTGTTTGGCTGAGTGGTGCGGCAGGTGAGGCAGATAAGAGTTTGTTTGACGCTGAGTTGTCGGGTTCAGTCGCTATAGTAATGGGTGCGGAAGGGAAGGGCTTAAGAAAATTAACACTAGAACAGTGCGATCAGTTGATAAAAATTCCGATGGTCCATGACATGGAAAGTTTGAATGTATCCGTCGCGGCAAGCATTATTATGTATGAAGTAGTCCGACAGAACTCGCTAGCATCTATATAATAGATTCGTTTAACTTACACCATATTTAATTATGCAATCCATTACCTATACGTTACGTACGTCAGACATCGTCGATTTTAATGAATACCATGCCCGTAGAAATGGGGTTTACGGTAAGGGCATTACAAGGCATCAAATGATCTGGCCAGGTGTGGTGGCTTTGGTGGCTTTATTCGTTGTTATGTCAACTAAGCAAGCTCAAATGGGTGTGTACTTTTTGGTAGGCGCATTTGTATGGTCGCTAGTTGTCCCCGCATGGATGAAGAAAAGGTTCCAAGAACAAGTGTTAGAAGGGTTGTCAGAAGAGGTGATTAACGAAACAGCAGGTTTGTATACATTAATCACTCAGCCTAAGGGCATAAAAGAAATAACACCTTCGGGGGAAACGCTGATCACTTGGCGAGAAATACGCCGACTCGAAAAAACAAAGCGCCACTTGTTTTTATACATAAGCGATGATGCTGCATTGATTATCCCGAAAGATACCATGACAGATGAAAGTAATTTAAAAGATTTTAATAATGACGTGGTTGATTACATACAAAAAACAAGGAAATAGACGGCTAGCTTGATTTAATTTGGTCTAGGCTGTAGAATCGCGCGTTCGAATTTGTAGCTATTTAAAACGCTACAACCCTTGCTTCACCTTCATTGTAAAAGGGAAGCTGATAATCCATAAGGACATAGTATGAGACATTATGAAATAGTATTTCTGGTTCATCCGGACCAAAGTGCGCAGGTTCCTGCGATGATAGAACGTTATACCGCTACGATTGAAGAAGGCAATGGTAAACTTCATCGTGTAGAAGATTGGGGCAGAAGACAACTTGCTTACCCAATTAATAAAATTCATAAAGCACATTACACATTAATGAATATTGAATGTGGCCAAAGCGTGGTTGATGAACTTGAAAAATCTTTTCGTTTTAACGATGCAGTGATCAGAAACCTTATTATGCGTTGTGACGATGCAGAATCAGGCACAACACCGCTTGCTAAATCTAATGAAAAAGATTCTACTGATACTAAGCCAAAACGTGAATATAAAGAGCCAGCAGCTGCTCCTGTGGAAGCAAAAGCTAAAACAGAAGAAGCGGCAACAGAAGAGTAATTTCTTCACCTCGCTCGTTATACACAAAATAATTAAGGAATAAAAATGACATTTGATAAAGGTTTTAGACGTCCACGTCACTGTAAATTTACAGCTGAAAACGTAAAGCAAATCGATTATAAAGATATCGATACATTAAAAGAATATATGACTGAGACAGGTAAAATTATGCCTGCTCGTGTTACTGGTGTTAAAGCTAAGTATCAACGTCAATTAACAGCCGCTATTAAGCGAGCACGTTTTTTATCGTTGATTCCATATTGCGACGCACACGAAAGATAAAATAGACTCATTCGTGGTCTTTGGCTGCGAATAAGCTTTTTGTATGAAAGCACTAGCAACATTTATCATGCAAGGTGGGCGCCAAGCGACTGTAGTCGTAGCGGTGTTAGCGGTTTTATCGCTATTGTTCCCCCCTTTAGTTATCTTTAGTGTGGCGGCACTTTGTTTGGTTGCATTGAGAAATGGAGCAGCAGAGGCAGCCAGAGTCATCATAGGTGCTACAGTAGCAACAGCCCTGATGGGTTTGGTCTTACTTGGGACACCAGTCATTTCACTGACGTATTTGTTTGTACTGTGGATGCCCGCGTACCTTGTTTCGCTAGTGTTGCGAGAGACGGGTCAATTCAGCAAAGCATTAGAAGTCTTGGTGTTGTTGGGTATGATAGCGGTGTTGGGCGTGTACATGATGGTTGATAATCCATCAGAACAATGGGCTTTGGGTATTCAAAGCGCTATTGGAAAAATTAGTCAGCAACAAGAGCTACCTGTTACGCAAGAAGAGTTAAATGCGGGGATTGAATTTTGGTCCCATTACATCACAGGTATTGTAGTGGCGGGGTCGTTAGCTACACTTGTTGTGAGTTTGATATTAGCCAGATGGTGGCAAGGGTTGTTATATAACCCGGGTGGTTTTAGCGAGGAGTTTGCTGGTATTCGCTTATTACCTAGAGACGCAGTTGTTTTTGTTACGTTAATGTTTGCGGCATCAATATTAAGTAACGATCTGGCTGAAGTGTTATGGAATGTTGATATACCTGTATTGTTATTGTTTTTAATGGTGGGTATGTCAGTTGTACAAGGCATTGTAAAAAAGAAAAGTAAGGGGCGAGCAATTTTAATTGTCTTTTATTTGGCTGTATTTTTTGTACCGCATTTGATCTTTCCAATTGTTTTAATTGGCTTGTCAGATGTTTGGATGGATTGGCGTCAACGGTTGTAAAGCGTGGCGAAAATAAAATTTTAATATTAATAGGATATGTGCGATGGACGTTATTCTTCTTGAAAAAGTAGCAAATTTAGGTGACTTAGGTGACAGAGTTTCTGTGAAGCCAGGTTTTGGTCGTAATTTTTTAGTTCCCAATGGAAAAGCAGTACTAGCGACTGCGGATCGTATTGAAGAATTCGAAAAACGTAGAGCCGAGCTTGAAAAAGCAGCCGCTGAACGTTTATCTGATGCAGAAAAACGAGCTGAAGCAATTAATAAACTAACGTTAGAGATTGCTCATCAAGCAGGCGAAGAAGGTAAGCTGTTTGGTTCTGTGGGTATGACGGATATTATTAAATTAGCAGCAGATGCTGGGGTTGAGTTATCTAAAAACGAAATCAAGCTACCTGATGGTCCGATTAGGCAAACAGGTGAGTTCGATATACTTGCTCACTTACATACAGATGTTGTTGCAACGTTTAAATTAACTGTAGTAGCAGAAAGCTAAGTTAAGCTATTTAAATAAAAAGCCGGTGCAATTTGCGCCGGCTTTTTTTTGCACGATATTTTTGTACTAATTCTTCATGTACAATTAACTTTAATCATTTTTATATTGCCGATGTATGCCTGAAAGCCAACTTAACTACGATATGCCAGACGAGACCGAGTTTCTCAGAGTGCCGCCACATTCATTACAAGCTGAGCAATCTGTGATTGGTGGTTTAATGTTGGACAATCATTGTTGGGATGTTGTCGCTGAATTAGTATCAGAAGAGGATTTTTATCGTAAAGATCATCGGCTAATCTTTGGTGCTATTGCTAATTTAGCTAAACAAGATGAACCATTTGATGTAGTAACAATTTCAGAAGTTTTGGAAAAAACAGCTGATTTGGACACAGTAGGCGGGTTGGCTTATTTAGGGACACTGGCAAAAGATACGCCCAGCGCGGCAAATATTAAGAGTTATGCTGATATCGTTCGTCAACGTTCTGTTCGCCGTCAATTAATACACATTGGTAACGAGATAGCCGACTCGGGTTTTGATACAGCGGGTGGCGAAATTTCCGAATTGTTAGATGTTGCGGAAACAAAGGTTTTTCAGATTGCTGAACAAGGGGCTAAGGGAAAAAATGGTTTTGAGCCGATTAAAGATATATTGGCAAAGGCTGTCACACGCATAACTGAATTACATGAAACTGGAGACTCCATAACAGGTGTCAGTACAGGCTTTAAAGATTTAGATGAGATGACATCGGGTCTACAACCGGCCGATTTAATTATCGTGGCAGGACGACCTTCAATGGGGAAAACCAGTTTTGCGATGAACTTAGCCGAGAATGTTGGCATACAAAGTGGTTTGCCTGTGGCTGTGTTTAGTATGGAGATGCCAGCTGATTCTTTAGCAATGAGAATGATGTCTTCACTCGGGCGTATTGATTCGCATAAAGTTCGTACTGGGCAATTAGAAGAGGATGAATGGCCACGTATGCAGTCCTCCATTAATTTATTAGCAGAGGCTAAGCTATTTATTGATGATACCGCGGCGCTTAGCCCGGTTGAAGTTCGTGCGAGATCGCGTCGTTTAATGAAAGAACATGGGCAGTTAGGGTTGATTGTATTAGATTATTTACAACTGATGCAGTCGCCTTCGAGTAGTGAAAGTAGGGTGGCTGAAATCTCTGATATTTCACGATCATTAAAAGCGTTGGCAAAAGAATTGAACGTACCAGTCATCGCACTCTCGCAATTGAACCGTAATCTTGAACAACGCCCTAATAAACGCCCTGTTATGTCTGATTTAAGGGAGTCTGGAAGTATCGAACAGGATGCAGATGTTATTGTGTTTATTTATAGAGATGAAGTCTACAACGAGGATTCGCCCGAAAAAGGCATTGCTGAAATCATTATTGGCAAACAGCGGAATGGCCCCATTGGTACGTGTCGATTAACATTTTTGGGGCAATACACCCGTTTCGAAAATTATGCACATGATTCTTACTCGGATGATGATTATTAATGCGAGCGCTTATTCTTGACGTCCTAAAGCCATTTTATTTGTTGGTTGAAAAAAAGAATGATTAACCAGGCTGTTGCAGAAATAGATTTAAGTGCTCTTAAGCATAATTTGGCTATTGTAAAAAAAACAGCATACCAATCTAAAGTAATGGCGGTTATTAAGGCGAACGCTTATGGCCATGGTATGTACCAAGTTGCACAAGCACTCATTGATGCAGATGCTTTTGCTGTAGCACGCGTTGCAGAAGCAGTAGAGCTTCGAGATGCCAATATCAAAGGCCCCATTGTCGTATTAGCTGGTTTTAATACCGCGTCAGAGTTAACAATATGTAACGCACTCGAGTTAGATGTTGTTATTCATTGTGAGCAGCAAATTGAGTTATTGAACAGAGCCAATTTTGATAAGCCTCTAACCGTGTGGATGAAAATAAACACAGGAATGAATCGTTTAGGGTTTGATCCAGCTGATGTTACGTCAGTTATTCATCGCCTTGAGCTTAATCAAAATATAAGACAACCATTTAAGTTAATGACGCACTTGGCGTGCGCTGATGATATGTGCTCGGATGCAACAGCAAATCAAGTAACATTGTTTGATGAACTGGTAAGCAACACAATAGGTGAACAAAGCATTACAAACTCAGCTGGGTTGTTGGCTTGGTCGTATGCTCAACGCCATTGGGTAAGGCCGGGTATTATGTTGTACGGCGGCAACCCGTTTTCTAACAAAGCAGCTGAAGATAATGGGCTGAAGCCCGTTATGACGTTTAAAAGTAATATATTGGCTATTCACCGCGTAAAGAAAGGGCAATCTGTTGGTTATGGTGGTGCTTGGATAGCATCGAAAACAAGTTTGATTGCTACGGTAGGCATAGGGTATGGAGATGGCTACCCTCGGCATGCCTCAATGGGAACGCCCGTGTTAATTAACAAGCAACATGCCTATTTAGTGGGGCGAGTATCTATGGATTCAATTTCAGTTGATATCACGGAGTGTGAGAACATTTGTATTGGTGACGACGTTATTTTATGGGGAAATGGATTGCCAATTGAGGATGTGGCTAAAGCGAGTGACACTATATCGTACGACTTGATGTGTGGTGTGACAGAGAGAGTGCCACGACGTTATATAGAGGTAAATTAGGTGGTCGTTAAGAGTAAGGTTTTATACCATTGTAGAGAGTGTGGTGCTAGTGCTACCAAGTGGGCTGGGCAATGTCAGGACTGCCATGCTTGGAATACGCTTGATGAATCAGTTAAATCGGGCTCTTCAAATAATAATCGGTTTAGTGGGTATGCTGATCAAGCACAATCAGCTCAGGTCGTGAGCTTATCTGATGTGGAAGCAACGAGTGTTGATCGAATATTAACGGGGCTTAGCGAATTAGACCGCGTGCTGGGTGGGGGTATTGTGCCGGGCTCGGCTATTTTATTGGGGGGGGACCCCGGTATAGGAAAATCAACATTGTTACTACAAACAATGGCGACATTAAGTCAACGCGCTAATACGTTATATGTCAGTGGTGAAGAATCAGCACAGCAAGTTAGCATGCGCGCTACGCGGCTGCAATTGGTCGTAGACAACGTTAAAATACTTTGTGAAATATCTCTTGAAACAATTTTAGCGACAGCAGAAAAGTTATCGTCAGATGTATTGGTGATTGATTCTATTCAAACGGTATTTACTGATGAATTACAATCAGCGCCCGGCTCAGTGGGGCAAGTACGAGAATGTGCTGCACGCCTCGTACGATTTGCTAAACGTACTAATACAACGATATTTCTAATCGGCCATGTGACGAAAGAAGGCACTATAGCTGGCCCGCGAGTACTAGAACATATGGTGGATTCAGTGCTCTACTTTGAAGGTGACTCGGGTAGTCGTTTCCGAGTTATTCGGGCAATAAAAAATCGTTTTGGTGCTGTCAACGAGTTGGGTGTTTTTGCGATGACGGAAAAAGGGTTGCGTGAAGTAAGTAATCCATCTGCTATTTTTCTTTCGCGCCATGAACAAGAAGTGCCGGGCAGCGTGGTAATGGTTACGCGTGAGGGTTCAAGGCCTTTATTAGTTGAAGTACAAGCGTTAGTTGATGAAAGCCAATTCGGCAATCCAAGAAGAGTTACTGTGGGGATGGATCAAAATCGGCTGGCTATGTTGTTAGCTATATTGCACCGTCATGGACAGTGTTCGTTATTGGATCAAGATGTGTTCGTGAATATTGTCGGTGGCTTGAGAGTGATGGAAACCGGTGGAGATTTAGCAGTAGTTGCTGCGTTGATGTCTAGTTTTAAATCTAAAAATATTCCTAAAGATTGGATTGTTTTTGGTGAATTAGGTTTGTCTGGTGAGGTTAGGCCCGTACCTAATGGGGAAGAGCGTTTAAGGGAAGCTGCCAAGCATGGCTTTAAAGTTGCTATCGCACCAAAAGGTAATGTGCCTAAAGGTGGGGTGGAAGGGTTGGATATAAAAACGGTGAGTGTATTGCGCGATGCACTGGAATTTATTTAACGCTCACTAGCGCTCAGCGCATCTAAGTTGCGCTCCATCAATTCTGTGTCGCCTAAGTTAAGTTCAACTAAGCGTCGCAAGTGTGTGATGCTATCTAAGTCAATATCGGTTATGTGGAACCCGACGTGTGATTGTTTGTTAATAAAAGTAGCTTCGACAAACATTGTAATTAAAAAGCCATCTTCGAGCGTGATGGTTAATTTGGCAATGTTCATGTCATTAAAATTGATATCACTTTTTGACATATCTATCAGACAGCCGTTTAATGAAATATCCAGCAATTGACTTGTATGATTTTGGCCATTCGGTAGTTTAAGTTGAATGGCTGCATCATGAAAAATTCGTACAAATTGTCTTCGTTTATCCATTTTCATATTAAAAATCGATGTTGTTGTTTTGGGTTATTCCGTAAAAAAAACATATTTGCTTTTATCAATACGAAACTTAGCGTTGTGTTCTAGCTTGGCTTCATTTTCTATGATTCTTCCATCAATAAATATGTCGATATTATCAATTAATTTTGAAATATAGTAACCGCTTTGCCTTTTTGCAATGATGGCGGGTATTTTTTCATCTTGTGTTATTTCAGTTAATGCGGAGTGCAGCGTGATCACACGACCAATGTCGGAACCACTCATGATTTGTAAGTTGGCTATTTCAGCGCTTTTTGTAATGGGTGTTTTTTTTTGGATTTCTTCGGAGGGAGCTTGTTCGTTTTGAGATAATTGAACATAGTCCACAACATTGTCAGTAAATAAAAGCTCATGTTTAGCCATTTGAACTCTATCGCCTTGTTGTAAGGGTTGTTTTTTAATGGGCTTACCATTAATGAACGATGCGAATTGTTCAGTGGTGCTTTCAATATAATATTGGTTGCCTTCAAAACTAACGGCTAGGTGTGTTGGAGCAACAGCAAGGCTATCGATAGAGAATGTGTTACTTGTATCTCTGCCAATAGTTACCGAGCCATCTTCTATCAAGTGGAAAACTTCAACAATTTTGTCTTTAAAAAATAGGGTGAGCTTAGCCATACATATATAAGTGTGATAATTGAAATAAGTATAGTAAAGAAAAGAAGAAAATGTATTTCAGAGGGCTAATTCTTTATTTTTATTAACTTAATGGCATTACTCTCCATTTGAATAATTTCTATTGGATGGTCGTAGAGCTTCAAACTGGTACCGGGCTCAGGAATGGCCTCTAGGTATTCCATTATTAAACCATTCAACGTTTTGGGCCCAGATGTAGGTAAGGTCCAATTTAATGAACGATTGAGTTCTCGAATAGTTATATTGGCACTGATTAGCAGTGATCCATCTTCTTTTTGCTGAATATCTGGAGAACTATCAGACGGGTCGGTAGTGAATTCGCCAATGACTTCTTCTAAAACATCTTGAAGTGTAATGATACCTAAAATAACACCATATTCATTAACAACAACTGCAAAACGGCGTTTGTTTTTTTGAAAATTAATGAGTTGTGTATACAGTGATGTGTTATTTGGAATGAAATAGGGTTCTGAGGCGAGTTCTTGTATTGTTGTAATGGTTAATTCATTATTTGTAAGAGCAGCAGACGTATTTTTTATTCTAATGACACCTTGGATCTTTTCTATATTTTCATCGAAAACGGGTAGGTTTGAATACGATGAATTTAGCAGTTGTTTTTTTATTTCTTCGATATCATCGCTTAAATCAATGCCTGCTGTTTCGTTAGCAGGAATCATGATGTCTTCAACGGTAGAATGTTCAAGGTCGAGAATGCCCAATAACATGTCTTTATGCTGGCGTGGTATCAACGCACCGGCTTCTGTGACCACAGTCCGCAGCTCGTCAGTTTCCATGGCGTCGGTTTTTTGTTCATTAATATCAATACCAAATAATTTCAATAAGATACTTGATAAGCTATTAACAACCCAAACAATCGGGTAAAGAACTTTTAATAGAGGTGTGTAGATAAGAGCCGCAGGAAAAGCCAACTTTTCTGGATGAAGAGCAGCCCATGTTTTTGGTGCGACTTCAGAAAATATTAGAATAATGAATGTTAATAAACCGGCAGCAATGGCTATCCCTGCTTCCCCATACAGCCTTAATGCAATAATGCTGGCAATGGACGAGGCAAAAATATTTATGAAATTATTACCCAATAAAATCAGGCCTATCAGACGGTCAGGCCTTTGTAATAGCTTGTAGGCTAGTTCGGCACCTAGTTTGTTATTTTTAATATGGTGTAACAGGCGGTAGCGATTAAGGCGCATTAGTGCCGTTTCAGACCCTGAAAAAAATGCAGATAAAATAACCAACAAGGCGAGAATGCCGAATAAAGCACCTAGGGATAAATCAGTCAAAATATAAGCTCAATTGTGAAGGTCGGTTTTATCGATGGGTTAGTTATATATACGGCCAATTATAGTAGCGAATGGTAACAATAATTCGTTATTTTTGAATTTTTCAAAGATAATGTTCACTAAGTGTCAGTTTTTTGACATACTATAATTTAAATAATAATAAACTCACTTTAGCACTTATGTCCGTAAAAGATGTTTTGATAATCGATGAAGATGACATTCGACGAGCGGATGTTTCTGCAGTCATGCAGTTTATTGATTTTAATGTGACACATACATCGATTCCTAAGTTAATCAAACTAGACGTGAATGCCCAGCCTTCATTAATTGTGTTATGTGAGGGCGTTACATATACAGAAACGGCAATAAATAAACTATTCGAAAAAAATATTATTCAGCAACCTTTTTTGTACCTGTTTAACAAGGGTAAAAGCCCGTCCATCCCTAAGTCGTTAAAGAGGTATATGGTGCCGTTGGAATGGCCAACCAATTATCAGAAGTTAATTGAGGGGTTACGTAACATTCAAATTGCGACGGGCGAAATTAATGATGAAGTGTCTCAGCGTGCATCAGAATTGTTTAGAAGTTTAGTGGGTAATAGCCAAGAAGTTCAACGTGTTAGGCAACTTATTCAACAGGTTTGCGTGACGGATGCGACGGTGCTGATACTCGGCGAGTCTGGTACTGGCAAAGAAGTGATTGCACGGAATATTCATTACCACTCAAGTAGAAGAAATAAAGCGTTTGTACCAATAAACTGTGGCGCAATTCCTGGGGAGTTGCTTGAAAGCGAATTGTTTGGTCATGAAAAAGGTGCTTTTACCGGTGCGTTAACGGCACGCCAAGGTCGGTTTTCCTTAGCAGAGGGCGGCACGTTGTTCTTAGATGAAATTGGTGATATGCCCTTGCAAATGCAAGTAAAGCTGCTGAGGGTCTTGCAAGAAAGGGTGTATGAAAAGGTTGGTAGTGATAAACCCATTAAGTGCGATGTGCGTATTGTTGCTGCTACACACCGTGATTTAAAAAAAGAAATTGAAAAAGGTGAATTTCGGGAAGACTTGTTTTATCGGTTAGATGTTTTTCCCATAGAAATCGGGCCATTACGTTCACGGGTGGATGATATACCTGTATTAATAAATGAATTAGTTCAACGTATTGAACATGACAACAAAGGTTCGGTTCGATTTACGTCGGGGGCAATGATGGCGCTATGCCAACATGATTGGCCGGGAAATGTACGAGAGTTGGCGAATATGGTTGAGCGGTTAGCCATGTTACATGCTTACGGCGTGGTTGATGTGAAAGACTTGCCTGAGAAGTTTCATCAATATTCGACGGACGTTGTACAAGCTCAAGAAGGCATTGTTTTACAAGAAGATTTTTTATCTCCAGCCGTCATGCCTGAATCTAGTGCTACCCCGCTATTTTCTCCAAGTTCGCAAAACATTATCCCTGAACAGGGGTTGGATCTTAAAGAGCATATGAATAACCTTGAGTGCTCACTCATTCAGCAGGCTCTAGATGAAACCAATGGCGTGGTTGCGCACGCAGCGAAGCGGCTTAATATGCGACGAACCACATTGGTTGAAAAAATGCGCAAGCACGACATACAGCGTCCAGACTTATAGCTGTCCGATAATTGACGTATTTTTCATTGATGTTGGTAAACTATTGAATTAAAACATAAATAAAATTGGAATGATTTTTGCAGTATTGCTTTCACAGTAAATATTTAACTGCAAATTATGAGACAAATAGCTAGCACAGAACTAATACAAAATAATATTCCTTTAGAAAATGCGTTTCACGCATTTAATGAAGTTTCGGAGCGCTTAACTGAGTCATATCAACTGTTGGAACAACAAGTGATTTGCTTAACGGCGGAACTATCTGAAGCAAATACTGAAAAACTTAAGTTTTTATCTGAAAAAGAACAGTTAGCTGACCAGTTGGAGTGTATGTTGGAATCCTTGCCAGGGGCAGTGATCGTTTTAAATGACGAAAATATAGTTATTAAGGCGAATGCTTGTGCTCGAGGTTGGTTAACAGCGAGTTTGATTGGTAAAAGCTGGGGTTCTATAGAGCAATCTTTTTTGGTTGGTTCGGAACAATTAGACAGCGAATATCTATTACAAGATAACCGAGTCATCGCGCTGTCGAGAACAACGTTGCAGTCTGGTCAAGGTTTCGTCATCTTATTAAGTGATATTACACAGCAGCGTGAGCTTCATCATAAGCTAGAGCACAAAGAAAAGTTAGCCGCTATGGGTAAATTTTCAGCTGGTTTAGCACATCAAATTAGAACACCTTTAAGCTCAGCTCTACTGTATGCATCTCAACTAAATTCCGGGTTACCTGATGTCGAATTAGGGAAAAAGTATTCGACGAAGCTGCTTGAACGCTTGAGGCATATCAACAATCAAGTGTCGGATATGCTTGGTTATGCCCATAAAGGACACTTTAGAAAAGCCGTATACAACTTGCAGAACATAGCATTTCAGCTAACAAGTTCATATCAAGCTAAGCCAGCCAATATTACGTTCGAAACACAGAGTATCCGCAATAATATATCTGTTCAAATTAGTAAGGATGCGTTAATCGGCGCTATAGATAACTTAATTAACAATGCGTTAGAGGCTGGTAATGCTGATGATGAAGTACGTTGCCTTATTGAAACAGTAAATGAAAGCATTCTGAGTATATCCGTTAGTGACCAAGGCGTTGGTTTACCCTCTTCAAAAGTTGCGCAGGTATTTGAACCGTTTTATACAAATAAGGCTGAAGGAACAGGGTTGGGTCTAGCCGTGGTTAAAGAGATAGTGAATGCCCACGGTGGACATATTACATGTGATTCAACAGAGGGTGTTGGTACGACATTCACGATGTTATTGCCGGTAGTAATGGCAGGAAGTGTCATGGAAATGGAGGAAACGGCATGAAGGAAATAGATATATTGATTGTTGAAGATGACCCGTCGCTTCAAGAGGCGATACAAGATGCGTTGGCTATGTATAAAACAGTTTGCGCAAGTGATGGAGAGGAAGCGCTGCAAGTGCTTGAATCGAATCGAGCACGGCTGGTGATTAGTGATGTGCAAATGAAACCTATGGATGGGTTTAAATTATTAGAGACGTTAAAAACGCGTTTCCCGAATCTTCCTGTTTTATTAATGACAGCATTTGCAACGGTTGATAAAGCCGTTAAAGCGATGCAATTAGGTGCATCTGACTATTTAACGAAACCGTTTGAGTTCGACCTATTACTTAATAAAGTTGAACAAACCATTGCGCCAAAGCAGGTATCTTTTGGAGAAATGCCCAGCAAGGATAGAAGTATGCAAGATATCGTTGCACTGGCTGGCCGTGTGGCAAAAAGTGACGCAACGGTATTAATTCAGGGTGAAAGTGGCACCGGTAAAGAGGTGTTGGCACGGTTTATTCACAAAAACTCGTTAAGAGATAAGAAGCCTTTTGTGGCCATAAACTGCGCAGCTATTCCTGAAAACATGCTTGAAGCGATGTTGTTTGGTTATGAAAAAGGTGCTTTTACAGGTGCGCACCAAATGACCCAAGGCAAATTTGAGCAAGCTCAAGGCGGAACCTTGTTGCTTGATGAGGTATCGGAAATGAATATTTCATTACAAGCGAAGCTATTGCGTGTTCTGCAAGAAAAAGAAATTGAACGCTTGGGTGGTAAGAAAACTATTTCACTGGACGTGCGTGTTTTGGCAACCACCAATAGAAACTTGCGTGAATACGTAAACGAAGCAAAGTTTAGAGAAGATTTGTTGTACAGAATAAATGTATTTCCGATAACAATTCCACCGCTTAGGGAAAGAAAGTCTGACGTACTAGCACTCGCAAAAACATTGTTAGCAAGGCATCAAGGGCAGCTAGGGTCTATCCCCGTGTTATCAAAGGCAGCCATTAAATCACTCGAAAATTATTCTTGGAAGGGCAATGTAAGAGAACTGGAAAATGTCATACAACGCGCATTAATTATGACATCTGGTTCCGTTATCGAAGACTGTGATTTGGTATTTGAGACCGAGCAACCTGATGTGATGAACTCAACCAGAAATGAAGAGCCAGTTACTAAAGGCCTAAGCCAAGGCGTTAAAGCGGCTGAAGATGAGCTGATTTTAGAAACGTTAAAAGATGTAAATGGAAGCCGAAAAAACACCGCGGAACGGTTGGGAATAAGCGCTAGAACCTTACGTTATAAAATTGCCAGAATGAAAGACTCTGGCATAACAATACCGGCATAAAAACCTTAAAAAAGGAAAATACTGATGAGTAATATAGAAATTAATAATGTATTAGCGCAGATGCGTGCAATGTCATCGCAAGTGCAGGGCATTGAAACTGCTCCCATGGCTACAAATAAGACAAAAGACTTTTCTAGTATGTTGAGCGAGTCAATTGAGGCGGTTAATAAAACGCAAATGGATGCAGGTGCGTTGTCTACGGCGTTTACTAAAGGTGAAACCGATGCCAGTTTGGCGGAAGTGATGGTGTCTTTGCAAAAAGCGAGTATGTCCTTCCAAACGGTCATGCAAACACGAAACAAACTGGTTGATGCATATAAAGATGTTATGCGGATGTCGATGTAATATTACTTTTATCAAACTAGCTAATAATTAAGGAACACAGCATGTCAATTCCAGCAGAGCAAGCAGCAATGCAATTACAAGCCTCGCCAAACCATATGATTCGTCAGTTGGGCGTTATGGTGGCGCTTGCGGTGAGTGTCGCATTGGGTGTTGCGGTTGTGTTGTGGTCACAAACACCTAATTACGGATTGTTGTATAGCAATGTAGGGGAGCGCGAACTCAGTGCGGTTGTCTCAGGACTTCAACAATCTGGTGTGGATTACAAAATAGATGCGGCATCAGGTACTGTGATGGTGCCAGCATCGATGGTCGATGAGTTGCGGATAAAATTAGCAGGTCTTGGCCTACCTCGTGGCGGCGGTGGAAGCGGTTTTGAATTGCTAGAAAAAGATATGGGATTTGGAACGAGTCAATCGATTGAAAAAGTACGGATTCAACGGGCCCTTCAAGGCGAAATTGCGCGTTCAATCGTAACGATACAAAGCGTACGTTCAGCGCGCGTGTTACTAGCTATTCCGAAACAGTCAGTATTTTTAAGGGATAGAAAAAAGCCAAGTGCTTCGGTTGTTGTTGATTTGTATCAAGGCCGGTTGTTGAAAAAAAGTGAAGTGGCTGCAATTTTACATTTGGTTTCTTCAGCTGTGCCGCAGCTTGATCCGACACAGGTAACGGTTGTTGACCAAAAAGGAACAATGCTTAGCTCAAAGTCGTCTGACGATACCATGTCGATGACCAGTAATCAGTTCGAATTTATACAAGGTGTTGAAGAGCATTTGATTGGCAGAGTTGAGTCAATACTTCAGCCTATCGTGGGTGCTGGTGCAATTAGAGCATCTGTCTCTGCGGATGTTGACTTTACTGTAACAGAGCAAACACAAGAGCAATATAACCCGGATTTGCCAGCGCTTAGGAGTGAGCAAATAACGGAAGAACAAAACAGTTTACCTAGTGCACAAGGGATCCCCGGTGCATTGTCTAACCAACCTCCTCAAGCCGGTGAAGCGCCTGAGGTGGTTGAAGGGCTTGCCGCAGTTGAAGGTATAGAGCCTGCGCCAGCAGCGAGTGCATCAAATTCGAATAAGCGCTCAATTAAAAATTACGAATTAAATAAGAAGATTAGTCATACTCAATTATCAACGGGGCGATTAAAAAGGGTTTCTGTGGCAGCGGTAATCGATAACAAACGTATTGTGGGGGAAGATGGTCAAGCAACATCAGAACCTTATACGGCTGAAGAATTGACAAAATTTAGTAACTTAGTCAAAGAAGCAATAGGTTATAACGAATTGCGAGGTGACAGCGTGACAGTATCTAACTTGGCATTTATGCAGCCAGCCACACCTGAGGCGCTACCAGAAATACCTATGATGGAGCAGCCATGGTTTTGGGATGTTGTAAAACAAGCAATCGGTGGTGTCTTTGCGTTGTTATTGGTCTTTTTGGTCTTAAAACCTACGATTAAAAGCTTGTTGGCTAAGCCAGAAATGACCATGGTGCCTGCGGGGCCTCAAGGGATGATGGTTGGCCCGGATGGTGTGCCAATGCCAATGGGGCAGGAAGAAGGTGGCAATTTAGGATTAGACAGTGATGAGGAATTAATGCGGTTAGAGGCACCGAAAAGTTATGAGCAACGTTTAGAAATGGCTCAAAAAATAGCCGGAGAAGACCCTAAACGAGTTGCACAAGTAATGAAAACCTGGATACAAGACTAATGGAAGACGAAACAAAAATAGAAAGTTCAATGAGTGGCATTGAAAAAGCCGCAGTATTGTTATTGTCGTTGGGTGAAGATCATGCTGCTGGTGTGATGAAGCACATGGGGCCCAAAGAAGTACAACAAGTTGGGTCAGCCATGGCCACATTAGAAAACATTACAACTGAAACGTTAGACTCAGTTGTTGGTCTTTTTATCACGACTATCGGTGGGCAAACAGCCTTAGGCATTGATTCAGATAAGTACATTAAGAACGTTTTAACGAATGCTTTAGGTGCGGATAAAGCCGGCGGCGTTATTGACCGTATTTTATTGGGTAGAAACTCGAAAGGGTTGGAACAATTAAAGTGGATGGACCCAAGATCAATCGCTGATTTAATTCGCCTAGAACACCCGCAAATTATTGCCATTGTATTGTCCTATTTGGATAGTGACCAAGCAGCTGAAACACTCAGTTACCTTCCCGTCAGAGCAAGAGCAGATATTTTATTGCGAGTAGCTGTTATGGAAGGCGTTCAGCCTGCGGCACTGCAAGAACTAGATGCGATTATGGAAAAGCAACTCTCTGGTGGTTCAGGTGTTCAGACAGCATCTATGGGAGGGATTCAATCTGCTGCCAACATGCTTAACTTTATGGAAGGTTCAATGAGCGCAGAGCTAATTGATTCAGTCGTTGAATCGGATGAAGAAATTGGTCAACTTATTCAGGATAAAATGTTTGTGTTTGATGACCTTATCGATGTAGATGATAGGGGTATACAAGGTTTGCTGAAAGAAGTTTCTACGGATATTTTGACGCTAGCACTAAGAGCTGCTGAAGAAGGTTTAAAAGAAAAAGTGTTTGCAAACATGTCTAAACGTGCCGCTGAAATGTTGCGTGACGATATGGAGGCTGCACCACCCGTAAAAGTAAGCGATGTAGAAGCGGCGCAAAAAGAAGTATTAATTATTGCTAGGCGCTTATCTGATTCGGGTGAAATTTCGTTAGGTGGCGGTGGAGCAGATGAGCTTGTCTAGTTCTTCAGATGATAAAACGGTTTCATCTTGGCAATTTCCATCTTTTGCTAATTCTGGCTCATCGGATGTTGCCATTGAAGATTTAAAAGCATTAACCGCGTCAGATGTAGAAAAAATTCAGCTTCAGGCACAACAAGAAGCTGCCGAACAAGGTTATCAAGAAGGGCTGAAAAAAGGGCTGCAAGCGGGCGAAGCTCAAATGCAAGCAAGTGCTCAACGGTTAGAAGAGTTAATTAAGTCGCTTGCAGCGCCATTGGATGAGTTTGATGAGCGTGTAGAACATGAGTTGGTTACGTTGGCGATTCAAATTGCTAAACAGCTGATTCGGCGGGAGCTAAAAGCGGATTCTGGGCAAGTTGTTGCCGTCGCTAAAGAGGCAATAGCGGCATTGCCATCGAGTTCGCAAAATATTGAACTGCATCTACACCCAGAAGACGCTGCATTGGTGAAGTCTGCGTTATCTATAGATGATACGAGCGAAGATAGGTGGCGACTTATTGAAGACCCCGTTATTACGCGCGGAGGCTGTCGTGTAAAAACAAATGCGTCAACTATTGATGCAACTATTGAAAACAGATTAGCCACAATTATTGCGGAAGCACTTGGTGACCAAAGAGAACCTAAGTGATAGATGGCATTACAAAACAGCGTTCGGAGAAATGGCTTGCGCGGTTAGCGTCATATAAAAGTCGCATTCTTGAAACCAAACCGATGTTAGTTGAAGGAAAACTGACGAGAATGGTGGGGCTTACACTGGAAGCTGTCGGGTGCCGTTCAACCATTGGTGGCCGATGCTTGATTGAAACCATTGATGGGGCACGAACTGAAGCTGAAGTAGTCGGCTTTTCAGGGGAGCGTTTATACCTCATGCCAACCGGAGATATTCGAGGTCTTGAGCAAGATTGTCGTGTGATTCCATTGGGGTTAACGAGCATGGCGCATGTGGGTCCGAATTTATTGGGTCGAGTTGTAGATGGCTCTGGAAAGCCCATTGATGGTAAGGGGGCAATACATACGACGGACACGGTTCCTTTACATGGGCGACCAATAAACCCATTAGGGCGAACACCTATTTCTGAACCATTAGACGTTGGTGTTAGAGCCATTAACTCGTTATTAACAGTAGGTCGTGGGCAAAGAATCGGTCTGTTTGCTGGCAGTGGCGTTGGTAAAAGTGTATTGCTAGGCATGATGACTCGCTATACCACCGCGGATATTATTGTTGTGGGGTTGATTGGAGAACGTGGCCGTGAGGTTAATGAGTTTGTCCGAAAGAATCTTGGAGATGAAGGGCTAGCTAGAGCAGTCGTTGTTGCAACGCCGGCAGACCATCCGCCATTAATGCGTATGCACGGCGCTATGTTAGCGACCAGTATCGCCGAGTATTTTCGTGATCAAGGTAAAAGTGTTTTGTTATTGATGGATTCTTTAACAAGGTATGCGCAAGCTCAAAGAGAAATAGCATTAGCGATTAATGAACCGCCTGCTACAAAGGGCTATCCGCCATCTGTATTTAGTAAATTACCTAGCTTGGTTGAGCGCGCAGGTAACTCTGATAATGGCAGCGGGTCTATTACAGCATTTTATACTGTGTTAACCGAAGGAGATGACACAAATGACCCCATCGCAGATGCGAGCAGAGCTATTTTGGATGGTCACGTGCACTTGTCTAGGTCGTTGGCTGAAGCTGGCCATTTCCCAGCCATTGATATGGAAGCTTCAGTCAGTAGGTTGATGGTTGAGGTGGTGCCAGAAACGCATCAAGATATGGCCCGTGAATTTAGAAGGATTAATTCAACGTACCAACAAAATTTAGATTTAATCAATGTGGGCGCCTATCAACCAGGGAGTAACCCCGCAGTCGACTTATCTATTGATATGCGAGAGTCGATGTTGGAGTTTTTGCAACAAGGCCTGCATGAATCTGTGGACTTCGAAACAAGTACGTTAGCGTTAAATAATGTGTTAAAACAAGGTGGGGTGGAATTTTGATAGTTATTCAATCAATAGGTAGAGGTGTTTCTTGAAAAGATCAAAACGTTTAGAGCCCGTTCATAAGATTGCTAAGAATAAAGAGGCTGTTGCAGCACAGAAAGTCAATGAATCTGTTCAACAGAAAGCTTCGAGTCTCGATCAGCTAGATAAACTGAAAAAGTACCGTGAAGACTATATTGCTGAATTCAAAACGAAGGGCGAAAGTGGCATTAGTGCTTCTAGATTGCAAGAGTACCAAGCATTTGTGCATAAAATTGACCATGCCATTGATGAGCAATTGAAAACAATTCAGTCGGCCCAGCAACAGGTTGATGATCGACAAAAGGATTTTCAGAAAACAAATAGTCGTAAAAAAGTTGTTGAAAAATTAATAGATAAATCAACCATTCAAGAAACGAAAAGCGAGCAACGTTCAGAGCAGAATGAAGCGGACGATAGGACGTCCGGCGGTAGCACCAGAGATGATGTTCTTATGTGGCGATTTACATAGTTTACTGCTGTAAATATTAAAATTTAGCTGGGAAGGTTTATCGTTTTCAACTAAATGCTCTATAATGCCCATCATGAATATTTCTTACTTGCTTTCACAAGGTGTTGAACTAATGGTTCTTGGGATGGGAATGGTATTTTTCATCCTAGGTCTGTTGATAGTAGTTATCAAAGGTGTAACAGTATTAACTACGCGTTATGACCCAGTTCCAGTTTCTATTGAAACTACACATGCCCGTCTAAACTCAATTGATGAAGATGTTGTTGCAGCAATAACAATTGCTGTAGAACGTTTTCGTTCGAAATAAAAAACTATGACAAATCCATTAAAAATTACTGATGTTGTCCTGCGTGACGCCCACCAATCTCTTTTTGCGACACGTCTTCGTATTGAAGACATGCTGCCTATTGCCGAGAAGCTAGATAAAATAGGCTATTGGTCTTTAGAAACATGGGGTGGCGCAACGTTTGATGCCTGTATACGGTACTTAGGAGAAGACCCTTGGGAACGTTTAAGGTTGTTAAAAGCTGCAATGCCAAATACGCAGCAACAAATGCTATTGCGTGGCCAAAATTTATTGGGTTATAGGCATTATGCAGACGATGTCGTACATAAATTTGTAGAACGTGCAGCGTACAACGGAATGGATGTGTTCCGTATTTTCGATGCGATGAACGATGTTCGAAATCTTGAAACAGCTATTAAAGCAACCGTGGCTGTGGGTAAACACGCGCAAGGAACAATTTCTTTCACTGAAAGCCCTGTTCACACCTTAGAGGGGTGGGTTGATATGGGTAAAAAACTGGAAGATGCCGGTTGTCATTCTGTTGTTATTAAAGATATGGCCGGATTATTAAAGCCTTACGACGCTGAAATTTTAGTTAAATCACTAAAAAGTGCTTGCGATGTTCCTATTGCATTACATAGCCATGCAACAACAGGCATGAGTGTTGCCACGTGTTTGAAAGCGGTTGAATCTGGATTGGATATGTTGGATACGGCTATTTCGTCTATGAGTATGACGTATGGCCACTCGCCGACAGAAACCTTCATAGCAATGCTGGAAGGGACAGAGCGTGCCACGGGTCTTGATATTAATGCCGTTGAAGAGATTGCGGCCTACTTCAGAGAAGTGCGTCCAAAATATGCCGAATTTGAAGGGTCACTTAAAGGTATTGATTCTCGAATCCTTATCGCACAAGTACCGGGTGGCATGTTGACTAATCTTGAAAGCCAACTAAAACAACAAAATGCTGGCGATAAAATTGATGACGTATTAGCTGAGATACCTGCTGTCAGGAAGGACCTTGGTTATTTGCCATTAGTCACACCCACGTCACAAATTGTTGGTACACAAGCAGTCATGAATGTGCTGATGGGTGAGCGTTACAAATCCATTAGTAAGGAAACGGCCGGCGTATTAAAAGGTGAATATGGCGCAACACCTGCTGAGGTCAATAAAGAATTACAAGAGCGTGTATTAGAAGGTGCTGAAGCAATTACCTGCCGCCCCGCCGACTTAATTGATGATGAGTTAGATGTTTTAGTGGCTGATTTGGATGCTAAGTCAAAAGAAGATGGTCTAACGTTGGCTGAAGACACAATTGATGACGTATTGACCTACGCGTTATTTCCACAAGTGGGTTTAGACTTCATTAAAAATAGAAACAACCCAGATGCGTTTGAACCAGTGCCAACGGGGTTGGTAACGGTATCTGCAGAACCAAAAGGTAACGAAACATATGATGTTTCTGTTAATGGGAAGCTGTATCAGGTTGAGGTAGGAGCGAGTGGTAGTATTGAGAGTCTAGTGCCGGCAAAGGCGGCTAGTCAATCAGCTCCCCCTGTATCGGCTGTTAGCATGCCTGAGCCATCAGGTGAGTTCTGCCAAAATGATCCACTGACGTCACCGATGGCGGGTAATATCATCAGAATTGGTGTCGCAGCGGGCGATGATGTGCATGAAGGTGATGTGGTTATTATTCTTGAAGCGATGAAAATGGAAACGGAAATTAGAGCGCACATTGAAGGTCAGATTTCAGATGTCTTTGTTAAAGAAGGTGAGTCCATTCCGGCGGGCGCACCACTTATTTTAATTTGTTAGGATTAATATAATGGACGGCGTGTTACAGATATGGCAATCAACAGGCATTGCTAACTTTGAGATAGGGAATGTCGTCATGATAGGTATTGGCCTGTTGTTGATTTACTTGGCTATTTCAAAGAACTTTGAGCCATTGCTATTGCTACCGATTGGTTTTGGCGGCATTTTGGCCAATATTCCTATTGCGGGTATCAGTGGGCCAGATGGCCTATTAGGTATCTTGTATCACATGGGTGTTGATACAGGCCTGTTCCCATTGTTGATTTTTATGGGCGTGGGAGCCTTGACTGACTTTGGTGCCTTGATTGCTATGCCAAGTTTGCTCGTGCTTGGTGCGGCCGCACAATTTGGTATTTTTGCTACCCTAATTGGCGCATTGGCGATGAATTTTATACCGGGTATGGAGTTTAGTTTAGCGGATGCGTCTGCTATTGCGATTATTGGTGGTGCAGATGGCCCAACGGCTATTTTTCTAGCTTCAAAATTAGCGCCAGATTTGTTGGGTGCTATTGCCGTATCTGCCTATTCTTACATGGCGCTAGTGCCCCTTATTCAGCCGCCTATCATGCGTGCGTTAACAACAGAAGCTGAACGCAAAGTGGAAATGAAGCACTTGAGGCACGTTACCAAGAAAGAACGTATTATCTTTCCGCTACTTATTTTAACCGTTGTTATTTTGTTTTTACCGGCATCGGCACCTTTGGTTGGTATGTTGGCTTTTGGTAACTTGATGAGAGAAAGTGGTGTTGTGGATAGGTTAAGCTCTACAGCACAAAATGAATTGATCAACATTGTTACTATTTTCTTAGGGTTAGCTGTGGGTTCTAAATTATCTGCCGATAAATTCCTGACTGCTGAAACGTTAGGGATTTTGGTATTAGGAATGGTGGCCTTTTCTATTGGTACGGCGGGTGGTTTGTTGATGGGTAAACTCATGCACAAGCTAACGGGTGGCAAAGTAAATCCACTCATTGGTGCGGCTGGTGTCTCCGCAGTACCTATGGCGGCTCGTGTGGTTAATAAAGTCGGTCAAGAGGCCAACCCTCATAATTTCTTATTAATGCATGCAATGGGGCCTAACGTAGCCGGTGTTATTGGCTCGGCCGTGGCTGCGGGTGTTTTACTGGCCATTGTTGGCTAGCAAACCTGCATATTGAGTTAGGTGAGGACCTATTATCAGGTTTCACTTACAATTTTTATTGTGTTAGTACCCTAATATATGTCTGATATCAATCGGTCTTTTTCTGTTGCCCCCATGATGGACTGGACAGATCGTCATTGCCGTTACTTCCACAGGCTTTTGTCCCCCAATGCTTTGTTGTATACCGAAATGGTGACGACTGGTGCGTTAATTCATGGTGATAAACAACGCTTCTTAGCTTTTGATGATGAAGAGCAGCCCGTTGCGTTGCAGCTAGGTGGAAGTGTGCCAAGTGATATGGCCGCTTGCGCTGAATTGGCCCAACAAGCAGGGTATATGGAAGTGAATATCAACGTAGGTTGCCCAAGTGACCGCGTTCAAAATGGGCGTATTGGAGCTTGTTTAATGTCTGAGCCTGCGCTGGTTGCCGAGTGCGTATCTGAAATGAAGGCAAGCGTTGATATTCCAGTGACGGTTAAAACCCGTATTGGTATTGATGATTTTGATTCACCAGAATTTTTGTTTAAGTTTGTTGAAGAAGTTTCAAATGCTGGGTGTGAGACAGTCATTATTCACGCCCGTAAAGCCATCTTAAATGGCTTGTCACCAAAGGAAAACAGGACAATTCCACCGCTGAACTACGGTAGGGCTTATCAAGTAAAAAAAGAATTCCAAAATTTGAACGTTATTGTTAATGGGGGTATTAAAACAACCAAAGAAATTGAAAACCACTGGCAACACTTAGACGGTGTGATGGTTGGGCGAGAAGCGTACCACAACCCCTTTTTTTTGGCTGAAATAGAACATCAGTTATTTCAGCGGCCATTACAAGAAAGGGAAGAGGTTTTACAATCTTTTTTACCGTATGTTGAACAACAGTTAACAAAAGGTGTTGCTTTGCAAAGCATGTCTCGACATATATTAGGGTTGTTTGCTGGCCAAGTAGGCGGGAAGCATTGGCGGCGATATTTAAGCGAAAATGCGCGCTTAAATAATGCAGGCACAGATGTGCTGATTGCTGCGTTTGAAGAGATGAAGCAATACCAATAATCTTTTTTAGTAATTTAAATAAAAACGGTATACTTTCTAACTCCCTACTTAATTGATAAATAGCATGGAACATTTATATAAACAGATTATTTCTAGTATTGGCGAAGATGTTAACCGCCAAGGGTTGGTTGATACCCCTAAACGTGCAGCTAAAGCGATGTCTTTTTTAACGAGCGGGTATCAAAAAGAGGTTGAAGAAGTAGTGAATGGAGCGATATTTGATTCTGATGCCGACGATATGGTAATAGTTAAGAATATTGAGCTCTATTCAATGTGCGAACATCATTTGCTGCCTTTTATTGGGAAATGCCATGTTGCTTATTTGCCTTCGGGTAAGGTGCTTGGCCTATCAAAAGTCGCGCGAATCGTGGATATGTTTGCTAGGCGTTTACAGATCCAAGAACAATTAACAACGCAAATAGCTGACTCGATACTGAAAGTAACTGGCGCTAAAGGTGTGGCTGTTGTTGTTGAAGCAAAGCATTTATGCATGATGATGCGTGGTGTGGAAAAACAGAATTCACAAATGACAACGTCAAGTATGTTGGGACAATTCCGTAAGAACGCTGAAACCAGGGCGGAGTTTTTAAGTTTACTTAAAGTGAAATAGCGGTTTCGTATGAAAAAAACAGCCGTTTTGTTAATCAATTTAGGTACACCAGAGGCACCGACAGAAGAAGCTGTCAGGGCTTATTTAAAAGAATTCTTATGGGACCCTCGGGTCGTTCAAATCCCACGTTTTATCTGGTGGTTTATTTTGAACTGGGGTGTGCTGAGAAAGCGGCCTGCAATATCTGCTAAAGCGTACCAAAAAGTTTGGACGGATGAGGGTTCACCTTTAATGGTTCACAGTGAACAGATTGCAACATCTCTTCAAACGTTAGCAGATGCTAATTGTCCAGGGCAATACAGATTTTTTTTAAGCATGAGGTATGGTGAGCCATCTATTCGGTCAGTTTTTCAAGCTATACAAGAGGGTGAGCCGGACAATATTATTGTATTGCCACTTTATCCGCAGTTTGCCACATCGAGTACAGGTACTGCTTGGCATGCTTACCAGAGCTTATATCATCAATGGGAAGATGCGCCGCACAGTAAAACGGTCATTGATTACCATGATAACGATGCTTATATTGAAGCGCTTGCTGATAGTGTCCGACAGCATTGGAAAAAAAACGGTAGAGGTGATTGTTTGTTACTTTCATTTCATGGTGTGCCAGAAAGAACAATTCGCCAAGGTGACCCTTATTTATCGCATTGCACTAAAACAACCGAGTTGCTTGTTGAGAAGCTCGAATTAAAGGATTTAGAATGGCGATTAGTGTTCCAGTCTCGGTTTGGCAAAGCTAAATGGATTCAACCGTATTGTGTGGATGTTCTAAAGACGTTACCGGAGGAAGACATTAAAACGTTGGATGTAATTTGCCCTGGGTTTGCAGCGGATTGTCTAGAGACGTTAGAAGAAATTGCTATGGAAAATAAAGAGGTTTTCATAGAGGCGGGTGGTGAAAATTACCGATATATCCCTGCTCTAAATGACAATGAACTACATACAAAAGCCTTATTTTCTTTGGTAGAGCTTAACAACAAACCGGCTGTGGTAGAGCAAAAAGAGGTGAACTGATGGCGAAATTTTTTGGACCAAATTCTGACTGCCCTATTTGTAAAATGATGCGGAGCCTTGCGTTTAGCGGTATTGGTGCTGCGATGGGTATTGGAATAGGTAACTTGTTGGAATTAAAAAAATCAGATGTTTGGTTATGTGCCGTTGCAGGTGCTTTTATCATGGTATTTATAGTAATGAAGAAACTGGAAAAGTAATGAAACATATATTCTTAATAGGGCTTTTATTAATGCTGAGCGCGTGTTCTGAAGAGCAGCAAAACAGAATTTCACGACTGGGTGTGAGTTGGTTAGAAGGTGACTATAAAGTGACTTTTTACGAAGGGAATCACAAAAAGGAATGGATGATTAAAGACAGTAAGGTCACATCAGAAGCGCAAAAAGGTTATTACTATTTTTGGGTATTAGATAACGGTAAGAAAAAATATGTTCAAACACCTATTGATCGTACTGTTATTGAGGAAATTTAATTAATTATGTGTGAGTTACTTGGCATGAGCGCCAATGTTCCTACGGATATACGCTTTAGTTTCAGTGGGTTAATCAAGCGCGGTGGTGAAACGGCTGATCATAAAGACGGTTGGGGAATCGCTTTTTATGAGGGAAAAGGCTATCGTTCTTTTCACGACCCTATTGCCAGTGCGGATTCAGCAGTGGCGAAATTCATACAAGGTTACCCGATAAAAAGCACTGCTGTTATTTGTCATATTCGCAAGGCTAATCGTGGTCGTGTGTGCCTAGAAAATACGCATCCTTTTTCAAGGGAGCTTTGGGGTATTACCTGGTCTTTTGCCCATAATGGCCAGTTAAAAGGAATCAAAAATAAACAACTTAATCACTATCAACCAGTAGGAACAACGGACAGTGAATACGCTTTTTGTTGGATGCTTGGGCAGCTTAAAAAAACATTTCCAGAAAAACCTAAACAAAAAAAAGAGATACGGTTGGTGATAGATAGGTTATGTCGAGAAATAGCTACGCTTGGTGTATTTAATATGCTCTTGAGTGATGCGGCTAACCTCTATGTGTATTGTTCTACTAAATTATCCTGGATTACACGACAGGCACCTTTTCAAGAAGCACAACTTAAAGATGCGGACGTGAGTGTTGATTTTAAAAATGAAACGTCAATAGATGATGTGGTGACAGTGATTGCTACTGAGCCTTTAACCACGAATGAGGAGTGGGTTCAAATGGGAAGAAATGAATTCATGGTGGTTAGCTTAGGCAAACAAGTGCCACATCGCTAACGGTTAAAAAAAAGTCGATACGTTTCTTTAAATTGATCATTGACTAATTCTGTCACCGAGGGGATTAGTCTACTAGAAAGGTTTACTTTGTCCCATATTGGATCGATAGAAAACGCTTCGGTAGCGGAAGGTGCATCAGTGGCAACATTGATGTGAGCTAACTGGTTGGCAAGGTAAATAAGAGAACATTCAAGCTGATGATCTTTGGATTGTTCGGGTTGGTGATGGTGTTCGGCAGCTTGTTGAATGGCTTCAGGTATTTTCCACATACTTAATAGGCCACCTCCAACATCCGAGTGGTTGAAACCAAAAACAGCACATTCTGCATCTGCATCGTTAAGGTTATTTGATTTCCTCAGCAGGGCAGCTGAGCGAGATAAATCTGGTGCTTTTTTATACAGAACTAATTTGCCAATGTCGTGAAGTAATCCACTAATGAAAATAGAAGATAGTTGTTTGTTTTTAGGGTGATGCTCAGCGAGCACTTTGGCGAACAAGGCGGTTTGAAGGCTATGTGACCAAAACGCTTTCATACTGACGATTGTATTTGGAAAGCTAGAGAACTTTTCTACAACGCTGGTAGCCATGACCAGTAGCCGTATTTCACGGTCCCCTAATATTGTTATTGCTTTGCTAATGGTTTGTACCGTGGCAGGGAAACCAAAAAATGCAGAGTTAACTACTTTTAACATTCTGATTGTTAAAGCGGGATCTTGTTCGATGATTTGAGCGATATCTGCAGCAGTTGTTGTCGGGTTGTCTAACACTTCCGAGATACGCATAAAAATTTCTGGAGGCGAGCATAAATCTATCTCGCCCGTTAAGAAATCATTTACAGAGGCTATATTTTGAACTGTTTGTACCATCTCTTAACTTTAGCAGAATTATTTTTTATTTTAATGGTGAGATAAATAAAAAAAGTTGTGGGCGGCTTGTTAATCAGTGGTTTTCAACTATTATTCAAAAACGCGTTCTTAGAATACAAACAATAAAAAAATATTAAAGAATAATGTGTTTGTTTTATATAAAATTCAAAGTGATACATAATTAATGTTGACATGACATTAGCTTTGCGCTTAAAGTTGTTGATAAGAAATGGTTGGTGATGCATATTCACGATATGGATTGTCAAAAATAAGAATAAGAAAGGGTTGCTCATGAGTCAATTAGACCAGTTAAGAGACAAAAAAATTCTGATCGTTGAAAACAATCAAGATAGATTGATTCAATTGCAGGACTTACTCTCTATGGCGGGTTTTAGAAATCTCTTAGCTGTTTCTAATCACCAAGATGTATTTGAGGCGATTCAACCTTTCCAAAACAAAGTTGATGAATTGGGCGTCATACTGCTATCTCATGATTTACCTAACAGTAATACTTATGAATTAAGTAAGTTGCTGACCACGTTAGACGGGCATGATGCTATTCCACTAATTTTTTTAGTCGACAAGGCGGTTAGTATAGATGAAGAGTTACAGACTCAATGTCATCAGGCAAATGCAGCTACGATTGTCCATTATCCAGAAGACTCATTCTCGTTTAGGTCAATAATATCACTAGCGTTAGCACTCAAAAGTGAACGTGATGAGAGAATTAATAAAGAAGCTAAGCTGGTGGTAGAGCTATCTGAAAGACGGATTATGGAAGCTAGGTTGCAGTACCTAGTGTCACATGATGAACTGACTGGTTTATCCAATAGAAGCGGTTTAGAAAAGGCATTAAATTTTGCATTACTTCGTTGCAAAAATTTTAAGCAAGAGGGTGCTCTGTTAGATGTTGACCTTGACCAATTTAAAATAATTAATGATATTGAAGGTCACGAAGTGGGTGATCGATTATTAATTGAGATGTCGACTCTAATTAGGTCAGAGCTAGATACGGATACTTTTATCGCTCGGGTGGGTTCAAATTCATACCAAGTTTTATTGAGCAAAGTGTCAAAGAAAGAAGTGATAGAGATAGCCGATCGTTTACGTTTGGTTGTAGATGATTTTGAGTTTGTGGCGGGTAGTGATGTCTACAACATTTCTGCCAGTATAGGCATCGCAATTCTAAAACCTAGTCAAAAAGTAAGCCGCGCCAGTGAGCTAATGTCTAGAGCGCACCATGCTTGCTGTAATGCAAAAAAATTAGGTAGAAATAAGGTTTATGTATACGAGGCGAATGACGCTCAATTATCTACGTTAAGAAATGATGCTAAGTGGGTGCCGAAAATTAAGGAAGCCTTACGTAAAGATCAGTTTAGGCTAGTTTTTCAGCCGGTTGTTAAAGTGGCAAATGGGCATGTGTCGCATTACGAAACGTTATTACGCTTAGAAAATGAACAAGGTGAATTACTATCGCCAGAAGACTTTATTCCTGTTGCAGAACGGATGGGACTCATACAACAAATTGATTTGTGGGTCGTAACGACCATTATTGATTTTATTGCCGAACTACCCGAAAAAAACAAAGATGTTTCCTTTACAGTCAATTTATCTAGCCACGCTTTACAATGTGATTACATATTGCCGGTATTAAAGCAAAAGTTAGAGAGCACTTGGGTATCTCCATCCCGTTTGACGTTTGAAATTACAGAAACAGCTGCTGTTACAAATTTTGAAAAAACGCGACAAATGGTATCAAAAATCAGGGCTTTAGGTTGTCGATTCGCCCTAGATGATTTTGGTGCAGGCTTCAGCTCATTTAATTATATTAAAAACTTTCCTGTCGATTATCTGAAGATTGATGGGCAATTTATTAATAACTTAGCGTGTGATGCGGCAGACCAAGTACTTGTTAAATCGATGATTGATGTGGCGCATAGTTTAGGTAAAGAAGCGATCGCGGAATACGTATCCAACGCCGAAATTTTAAGGTTATTAAAAGAGTTTGGCGTAGATTATGTTCAAGGTTATTTATTAGGCAAGCCTGAAACAGAGTTGTTAAACACGAAGCATATATCCTTTTCAGAATTATTAAATAAGCCGTTAGATATTAATAAACTCATTACCCAATAGTTATGTATTTGTGACATGATAAGCATTTACGCTACATGGCGCTAATGCTCGCTAGTTGTCTACCTATATGGCCAAGCCAAAACCTCGTACGAAACAATCAAAAAAGAAACAAGTAAAACGAAAAACTCGACAAAAAAAACAGAGTTTCTTACGTTCTATTTTTTTTAAAATATTATTATTCCTCCTTGTTGTTACGTGCAGTTATGTGGCTTATCTGGATTTCACAGTGCGCTCTCAATTTGAAGGCAAACGTTGGGAATTGCCTGCGCATGTTTATGCTAACCCTGTTGAGCTTTTTCAAGGGCTGCATTTATCAGCGTCAGAGTTCGATGAATTACTTCAGGACTTAAAGTACGAACGTCGTCAGACACTTAATGGGTCAGGCGTGTATAAACGTTCTGGCTCTGAGTTTTTGTTGTCTACGCGGAAGTTTGAGTTTTGGGATGGCGTTGAAAAGGCTAAGACAGTCAAAGTTGATTTTCAAGGGCAGCAGGTTTCGCGAATAGTGGAACTTGAATCTGGCCGCTCAATACCTTTGTTACGTTTAGACCCTGTGCAAGTTGGTAGTTTTTATCCCAGTCATAAAGAAGACCGGGTGTTAGTTAAGCTTGACGAAGTGCCACAAACACTCATTGATGGGCTTCTTGCGGTGGAAGACAGGGACTTTTATCAGCATTTTGGTGTGTCGGCAAAAGGCATTTTGCGTGCGATGTGGGTAAATTTACAAGCGGGTTCAATTGTTCAAGGTGGAAGCACGCTAACGCAACAACTCGTTAAGAATTTCTATTTAAGCCCTAAGCGAAGTCTCTGGCGCAAAGCCAAAGAGGCAGTTATGGCGATTATTTTAGAGTTAAGGTATGAAAAAGACGATATTTTAGAGGCTTATTTAAACGAGGTTTTTTTGGGTCAAGATGGAGAGCGCTCCATTAATGGTTTTGGAATGGCTAGTGTGTTTTATTTTAATCAACCGATTATAGAGCTTAAGCCGCATCAAACTGCGATGTTAGTTGGTTTGGTTAAAGGCCCCTCATATTTTGATCCTAGACGGCACCCAACTAGAGCGTTAAAACGCAGAAACTTGGTGTTAAATGAAATGGCTAAACAAGGCCTGTTACCTGATCAGCAAAAAAAAATCGCAACGGGGTTTGGTTTAGGTATTTCGAGATTCAAACAAATTAAAAGCTCTAGATTTCCAGCATTTCTTGATTTGGTGAAGCGTCAATTAAGCCGTGACTATAATAATGAAGATTTAACATCTGAAGGCTTAAATATTTTTTCAACGCTGGACTATACCGTTCAAACAAAAGCAGAAAAGGTATTTACTCGTCAGCTGGACCAGTTAAGTAAAGTAAGTTCAGATGAGGGATTATTGCAAGGCGCCATGGTTATAAGCCGGCGAGAGAGTGGCGAAGTAGTGGCGGTGATAGGCGATAAAAACCCACAATATAATGGGTTTAACCGTGCGCTTGATGCAGTAAGACCGATTGGCTCACTGGTAAAGCCAGCGGTTTATTTAACCGCCTTGCTTGACCCCACTCGATATACACTAGCAACGCGTATTAAGGATGAATCTATAAGTCTGAAACAACAAAGTGGTGAGCTTTGGACGCCGAAAAATTACGATAAAGTTGAGCATGGCGACGTGACGTTACAGTCTGCGCTTGTACATTCTTATAACCTTGCCACTGTTCGGTTAGGTATGGCGTTAAAGGTTTCTAATGTTAAAAGAACATTGGAAAAGTTAGGCGTTAACCGGCCAATAAAACCTTATCCATCATTATTGTTGGGTGCTTTGCCCATGTCACCGGTTGAAGTGACGCAAATGTATCAAACGCTTGCAGCTGACGGGTTTTTAACGCCATTAAGGTCCATACAATCTATTATGGCTAATGATAAAACACCGTTGGAACGTTATCCTTTGGCGATTAGAGAAACGGTTGATTCATCAGCGACTTATTTAGTTAACACCGCGATGCAAGAGGTGATGCGAACAGGGACAGGGGCGTCCGTTTATCGTTATATGTCAGGGGAATATAACTTTGCTGGTAAAACGGGGACCACGGATGAACTGCGAGATAGTTGGTTTGCTGGTTATAGTGGAGACTATGTGGCTGCAGTGTGGTTGGGTAGGGATGATAATAAACCGGCTAACTTAACGGGCTCTCAAGGAGCATTGAGAGTGTGGGCATCTGTTATGAAGGTGATAACTAAACAAGGCGTTGATTTGCTACCGCCCGATGATATTGTTTTTGTGTGGGTAGATCAACTAGGGCTTAGGGCCAGTGAATCTTGTGTTGATGCTGTACAATACCCGTTTATTAAGGGTTCTGAGCCATTAGCACTATCACCTTGTATGGGTGTTATTGATAGAGGGCTTGAGAATGCAGGGCGTTGGTTTGACGGTTTGATGAATGAATAAGATTAAAAGACACATGTTGAAAATTAAAAATCCCCCGTTGGCTTTATTGATGGTTTTAGGGCTAACAGCGTGTGCAGATATGTCTATGTATAATCAGGTGCCTGCGCCAATTGAAGGCACTAGGCAGCGTCAATCAGAGGTCAACACGTACCCAATTGAGACGCCGCGCTATGAGCCTATTGAACAGCAGCAACCTGTTAAGCAGCCTATAGTAGCAAGTACAGTTAGAAACCCAGCCGTGATTGCATTGCTTGATGATGCCCAGACAAATCGCCAACAAGGTGAGTTAAGTATTGCTGCTTCAAAGTTGGAACGTGCCGTTAGAATAGCGCCACAAGACGGCAACGTGTGGCATGAGCTAGCGTCGATCCGTTTTCAACAAAACAGATTTCAATCAGCTGAAGGTCTCGCAAAAAAATCAATCGTGTATTCGAGTAATGATAGAGCGCTATTAAAGAAGAACTGGTTGTTAATAGCTGACAGCCGCGAACAGCAAGGTCAAACCACATCGGCTGCGCAAGCAAGAGTTGAAGCCGGTAAGTATTGATAACGATGAGTCAAACCAATATATATTCCGTTGAAAAATTAATAGAGCAAGCAAGACTGCTTGCCGCGGATTATAAAAAAATGATGGGTAAACCGTTGCCGGGTGTCAGTAATGAAATTGCAGAGCACGATGCTGCAAGGTACTTGAATTTAACTTTATGCGAAGACCGAACGGCGGGTTATGACGCTCAACGAAAAAAAGGTGTTGGGCCCAAACGTGTTCAAATAAAAGCACGCGCTATCTTCAATGATAATTTTCGTGGTCAGCGGTTAGGGCAGCTCAAGCTTGATAAAGAGTGGGACTCCGTTATATTAGTTTTAATGAACGCTGAATATCAGACAGAAGAGATTTTTGAAGCAACAAGAGAGGACGTTTTCAATCATATGGATGATAATACTAACCGTATGAAAAGAGGTGCTATGTCAGTGGCTAAGTTCAGGATCATTGCAACGTTGATTTGGACTAAAGAAGACGGCTTAGACGCATCCGCATGGCAACATTTATAACGCCACCCTTAACTAAGATAAGTAGACCTAACTGTTTTGTTACACGAACTCGATACAATTTTTGGTTCCTCAGGAAAGCTAGCTGAACACATTCAAGGGTTTCAACCTAGAGAAAGCCAGCAAGCAATGGCAGACGCTGTTGAGAAAGCCATTAACCAACAATCACACTTAGTGGCTGAAGCTGGCACCGGTACAGGTAAAACGTTCGCGTATTTAATTCCGGCAATTTTGTCAGGTAAAAAAACCATTATTTCAACGGGTACTAAAAACCTTCAAGATCAAATATTCGAAAAAGATTTCCCGTTAATTCGTGATGCCTTAAATGTACCCGTCCAAGCGGCGGTGTTAAAAGGCCGTTCAAATTATTTATGTTTGTACCGAATGGAACAAGCACTTGAACAGCACGTTGGTTTTGATAAGCAATTAGAAGCTGAATTGTCGAGTATTAAACGATGGTCTAATCAAACGACTATCGGTGATGTTGTCGAAATGACAAGCATTGCTGAAGACTCAAACGTTTGGGGATATGTCACGACGAACGCAGATAATTGTTTGGGCCAAGATTGCCCCTTTGTTGCGGATTGTTACCCATTAAAGGCTAGACGCGATGCACAAGAAGTAGATGTGCTAATCGTTAATCACCATTTGTTATGTGCGGATTGGTCATTGAAAGACGATGGGTTCGGGCAATTGCTTCCAGAGGTGGATGTGGTGATTGTTGATGAAGCGCATCAGCTGGTCGATACCGCATCACGCTTTTTGGGCGTTACTGTCAGTGCACGGCAAATATTGTCATTACTCAGTGATATCAGTGCGGAACAAATAAAACTGTCTTCCGATATGCCGGCATTAATTGATTTAACGCATGTCGTTAGCGAGGACTTAAAAGAATTACGTAAACTGATGCCGGACCAGTCTTCAAAAGGGTCTTGGGATGAATTGCTTACCTTAAAAGACTTTCAGCACGGGCTAAGCTGTTTATTGGAACGTATACAACAGCTATTTGCCATGCTGCAAGAAGCGTCAGTACGATCTAAAGGCCTTGAGGCGTGTTGGAAACGGTGTGATGACATTCTCGTTCGATTAAAACTGTTTGCCCAACAGAACCCCAGTGATTGGATTCAATGGTATGAAACATTCCGTCAAACATTTGTTTTTTATAGAACACCGCTAGATATTTCTAAAGCGTTCTCCAGCTTTGCTTTTGCTTCAGAAGCAACTTGGATATTTACCTCTGCGACATTATCCGTTAATGGCAAATTTGACTTTTTTAGTAAACGGTTAGGTTTAGATGATGCAGATATGATCATGTTGGATAGCCCGTTCGACTACGTTCAACAATCACTAATGTATGTGCCGACAGGATTACCTGAACCAAGAGATTACGATTACACGCGCGTTATGTTGGATAAAGTATTGCCGGTACTTGAAGCCAGTAATGGTAGGGCTTTTTTGTTATTTACCAGCCACCGTGCGTTGCAAGAAGCGGCAGAGCTATTGCTTCAAAAAGGTGGGTTTAATTTATTGGTGCAAGGAGACTTACCTAAGCAGCAGATGCTAGAACAGTTTCGTGAAATGGATCGAGCTGTTTTGCTTGGCACAGCGAGTTTTTGGGAAGGTGTTGATGTGCGAGGCGAGGCGCTGTCTTGTGTTATTATTGATAAATTACCGTTTTCTTCACCCGGTGACCCCGTCACTAAAGCACGTTTAGAACATATGACGTCCAACGGCCAATCTCCCTTTGGCGAATTTCAGCTACCATCAGCTGCGCTAATGTTAAAGCAGGGTGCGGGCCGATTAATTCGCGATATGGAAGATAAAGGCGTATTGATGTTATGTGATCCTCGACTATCATCAAAAGGTTATGGCCGAGTATTTGTTAAATCGCTACCGTCTATGCCAATTACACAAGATATTGAAGATGTAGAGCGTTTTTATAAACGTATAGAAAATGCCTCTGCTCGTTCTGCCAACAAGATACAACAGTCAGCATGAAAATATTAGCAATTGAAACGGCAACAGAAGCTTGTTCAGCAGCGTTGTTGATTGATGGCGAAATCACCGAACGGTTTAAAGTAGCACCACGTGAACACGGTAATTTGATTCTGCCGATGGTAGACGAATTGTTGGTTGATTCAGGTGTACAGCTAGCACAACTGGATGCACTTGCGTTTGGGCGAGGGCCTGGGTCATTTACAGGTGTACGTATGGCCACTGGTGTTGTGCAAGGGTTGGCTTTTGCTGCGGATTTGCCCGTGGCGGCCATTTCTACACTTCATGCATTGGCTAACCAAGTAGAGCTTAATTCACAAATAGAACATGTGTTTGTGGCACTCGATGCCCGCATGGGTGAAATCTATTGTTGTGAATATGAGGCAAAAAACGGCGTGTTTGAAAAAACGTCTGAAGAACAAGTAATAGCGCCTGAGAAACTTAACCGGCTATCGGCTAAAAATACGGTCGGTATTGGTCACGGTTGGCGTACATATTTGGACATTATACAAACGTCAATCGGCTGCCCAACATTAGTAGTATATCCTGATGCCCTTCCTAGGGCTGTTGATGTTGCGCAACTCGCTATACCTGTTGTTGAAAAGGGTGAAACAGTCGCAGCAGAGCATGCAATGCCTGTTTATTTGCGAGATAATGTTGCGAAGAAAAAAGCTCAACAATTAACATGACTCAATATATATCGATTCACCCAGATAACCCGCAACAACGGTTGATTAAGCAAGTGGTGGATATTGTGCGCCGTGGTGGTGTTATTGCTTACCCAACGGACTCTTCTTATGCACTCGCTTGTCATTTAGGGGATAAGCAAGCGTTAGACCGTATCCGCCAAATCAGACGTATCGATGATAAACATAACTTTACCTTAGTGTGCCGCGATCTGACAGATATCTCCAATTATGCTCAAGTTAATAACGATACGTATCGTTTACTAAAGTCATTAACCCCTGGCGCTTTTACGTTTGTTTTAAAAGCAACAAAAGAAGTGCCAAAACGCTTACAACACCCTAAACGAAAGACGGTTGGTATTCGTGTGCCAGATCAGCATATTGCACAATTAATACTTGAAGAGCTGGGTGAGCCAATGTTGACGAGCACATTAATATTACCTGATGACTCTGAAGCGATAGCCGATCCGTACGACATAAGCGAGGCAATTGGTAATCAAATAGATGCCATCGTAGACGCAGGGATTATTCCTTACCAACCGACGACGATGATTGTTTGGGATAATGATTTTCCCGAAATTGTTCGAGAGGGCAAAGGTGAGGCGGACTTTATTACAAAACAGGACAAAACGTAATGCCAATGGACGAATTAACCCTTGTTGGTAAAATTGCTGTTTGGGCTCTGCCTGTAATATTTGCGATTACGGTACATGAAGTGGCGCACGGTTGGGTGGCGAATAAATTAGGCGACCCTACGGCTAAAAATCTTGGCCGTTTGACGTTAAACCCAGTGAGCCATGTTGACCCCGTTGGTACACTATTGGTCCCAGGCATATTGCTCGCATTAGGGGGGTTCATGTTTGGTTGGGCTAAGCCGGTTCCAGTCAACTGGCGGAATTTAAAGCACCCTAAAAAAGATATGGTGTATGTCGCATTGGCTGGCCCGTTGGCAAACTTAGTGATGGCACTATGTTGGGCAGGCGCTATTAAAGTCGGGTTTGTTTTAATGGCTGGCGGTGAAGCTGAAACCATAGGGCAGCCTTTAATATATATGGGTTTTGCGGGTGTTATGATTAATGTTGTTTTGATGACATTGAACTTGCTCCCCATATTGCCTTTGGATGGCGGTCGTGTACTAGCAGGTTTGTTACCAAGTGCTTTAAGCATTCAGTACTCAAAGTTAGAACGGTTTGGTTTTCCAATTTTGGTTATCATTATTATGATGGGTTGGCTGTCTAGTATATTAGGGCCGCCGGTCATGTATATTCAACATGAAATTTTTAGTTTAATTGGAATATTAGGGGAAAAATAGTGAGTTCTGAAGTACCACAACAATATCGCCGTGTTTTATCAGGGATGCGACCTACAGGTCAGTTACATCTTGGTCATTATCATGGTGTATTGAAAAACTGGGTAGAGTTACAACAAGAATATAAATGCTATTTCTTTGTTGCAGACTGGCATGCATTAACAACGCATTATGAAGACCCATCCATCGTATCAACGAGCACATGGGAAATGGTCATCGATTGGTTAGCTGCGGGTGTTGATCATGGCTTATCAGACTTATTTATTCAATCTAGTGTTCCAGAGCATGCGGAATTACACCTGTTGTTATCTATGATGACACCACTAGGCTGGTTAGAGCGCGTGCCCAGTTATAAAGACCAACAAGAAAAACTAAAAGAAAAAGATTTAGCAACCTACGGTTTCTTGGGCTACCCGCTATTACAAAGCGCCGATATTTTGATGTATAAAGCCGGGTTAGTGCCCGTGGGTGCAGATCAAGTGGCTCATGTTGAATTAACGAGAGAGGTTGCTCGCCGGTTTAACTATCTATATGGGCGTGAGCCAGATTTTGAGGAAAAGGCAGAGGCAGCAATTAAACAAATGGGCAAAAAGAATGCCAAAATGTTTAAAAAGCTTCGCAGTGCGTACCAAGAAAATGGTGATCAAGAAGCGTTAGGTGTTGCGCAAGCCTTGCTAGAATCCTCACAAAATATAACCGTTGGCGACAAAGAGCGTTTATTTGGTTACTTGGAAGGCAGTGGCCGTGTGATATTGCCTGAGCCTAAAGCATTGTTAACAAAAGCATCAAAAATGCCAGGCCTTGATGGACAAAAAATGTCCAAGTCATATCAAAATACCATTGCGTTAAGAGATGATCCCGCGGATATTGAAAAGAAAATTCGTACGATGCCGACAGATCCTGCGCGTGTCCGTTTAACAGACCCAGGTGATCCCACTAAATGCCCTGTATGGCAGTTTCATGAAATCTATTCAGACGAAGGCGTCTGTGAATGGGTGCAAGAAGGTTGTAAGTCAGCTGGCATTGGTTGTTTAGAGTGCAAGCAGCCGGTTATAGAAGCGGTGTTGCGAGAATTAAAACCAATGCAAGAGCGCGCCAAAGAATATACAGAACAGCCGGAGTTAGTACGTTCTATCATCATAGAAGGGAACGAAAAAGCCAGAGACGTTGCTAAAGAAACGATAGAAGAAGTTAGAGCTGCGATGTGTATGAATATTATTTAGGAGTTCAAAGGGAACAATATGTCAGAGTTTAAGAATGCAACAATCATCAAAAAAGCCAACGTTTACTTTGATGGTGATGTGGTTAGTAGAACAGTTAAGTTTGAAGATGGGTCAATTAAAACACTGGGTTTTATGATGCCTGGTGAATACGACTTCAATACGGAAGCACCAGAATTAATGGAGATATTGGCTGGTAAATTAGATGTGCTGCTGCCAGGCGAAGGCACATGGCAATCAATAACGGGCGGTGAGTCGTTTAATGTTAAAGGGAATTCCAATTTCCAATTAAAAATTCATGAAGCCACGGATTACTGTTGTTCATTTCTACCGGCTTAATAAAGCCGTAGCGTAATTCGTTAATAGTCACATGACCGTTTTGTAACCTTTTAGTAATGCCGGTTGTATTAATATAAACAACTATACTTGAATGCAGACAAAGCAAGGTTATGACATGACTACATATACAGCACCAAGAAGAACAAAAATCGTCGCCACATTAGGGCCGGCTACTGATGATCCAGCTGTACTAGAGGGCTTAATAAAAGCGGGCGCAGATGTTGTGCGTTTAAACTTTTCGCACGGTACTGCCGAAGAACAAATCAAACGTGCCACCCAAGTTAAAGAAATTGCAGATTCTTTAGGTCGCCACGTAGGTATTTTGGCTGATTTACAAGGGCCGAAAATCCGTATTTCTCGATTCAAAAATGACAAAGTAAACCTTCAAGAAGGCGCGGCATTTACGATAGATGTGAACATGCCAGAAACAGATGGTGATCAAACTCAAGTGGGTTGTGTTTATAAGGCTTTAGCAGAAGATGTTAAAGCGGGCAACCGCTTGATGTTGGATGATGGCCGTGTTGTTTTGGACGTTGAGTCAGTCTCTGGAAGTAAGATTCATTGTACGGTTAACGTAGGTGGCGATTTATCAAATAATAAAGGTATCAATCTACAAGGTGGCGGCTTATCTGCTGACGCATTAACTGAAAAAGATAAGGAAGATATTGTTACTGCAGCGGACATTGGCGTCGACTTTATTGCGGTGTCTTTTCCAAGAAGTGCGGATGATATGAATCGCGCAAGAGCATTAGCCGTGGCAGCGGGTAGCCATGCCCATATGGTAGCGAAGATTGAACGTGCAGAAGCGCTTGATGTGCTTGAAGAGATTATTGATGCCTCTGACGTTGTAATGGTGGCACGTGGCGATTTGGGCGTAGAAATAGGTGATGCTAATTTGCCACCTGTTCAAAAGAAAATGATTCGATTGGCACGTAGTCGTAATACAGTTGTTATTACGGCGACGCAAATGATGGAATCTATGATTGAAAACCCTATTCCTACTCGAGCTGAGGTGTTTGACGTTGCAAATGCTGTAGCTGATGGTACGGATGCTGTGATGTTATCGGCTGAAACATCGGTTGGAAAACACCCCGTTTTAACAGTTGAGGCGATGGGTAGAATTTGCATGGAAACAGAACGTCAACCCAGTTCTATTCGTTCTGATCATAGAGTTGGCAGAGGCTTTTCTCGAATTGATGAAGCGATTGCTATGTCGACAATGTACGTTGCTAATCATGCTGATATTAAAGCAATCGCTGCATTTACTGAAACGGGTTCTACAACGATTAGAATGTCTAGAATTAGTTCAGGAATCCCCATTTTCGCTATGGTGCCGAATGCTAAAATCTGTCGTCGTGTGACATTGTCTAGAGGTGTTATTCCTATTCTTCTTAAGCTTCACCAAGTAAGCGGTACGGATATCAACATGGCTGGCACACGCAAGCTTAAAGAGCTTGGTATCGTCAAAAAAGGTAACTTAGTTATCATCACGTGTGGTGAGTTAACAGGAACGCACGGTGGAACTAACTCAATGAAAATCATGCAAATTGAGTAGATAGTTGGCAGTCGCTTAGCTTATGTTAAACTTTCGTCATGAGCGAGCTTCCTGACAATGTAATACCTCTTCAACAGCCACTTGCGCTGATAGATGGAAAGCCTTTTAGGGAGTTACCAGACGATTTATACATACCACCTGATGCATTAGAAGTGTTTCTCGAAACGTTCGAGGGCCCTTTGGATTTGTTGCTGTATCTCATTAAGCATCAAAATTTAGATATACTCGATATTCCCGTTCTAACAATTACGCAGCAATATATTGAATATATTGAGCTTATGCAAAATTTACGCATGGAGTTGGCGGCCGAATATCTTGTTATGGCTGCGATGTTGGCTGAGATAAAATCGAGAATGTTGTTACCGAGACAAACGATTGATGAGGAAGAAGAGGGCGATCCACGTTCGGAATTAATTAGGCGTTTACAAGAATACGAGCGATTTAAAAAAGCAGCTGAAGGCATTGATGAGTTACCCCGTTTATATAGAGATAATTTCAGAGCAACGGCTGAATTGGTGATGGATAAAGTATCTAAGCCTTTACCGGATGTTGAGTTAGACGCGGTTTTGTTGGCATTTCAAGACGTGTTAAAACGCGCAGAAAAACTTAAAAATCATCATATTGAACGAGAACCATTGTCTGTTCGTGAGAGAATGTCGAGAATATTAGGTAAATTAAATGAAGGCGATGGAAATTTTTTTGCTTTTCATCAGTTTTTTACCCTTGAAGAAGGAAAAGCGGGCGCTGTTGTAACATTTCTAGCACTGTTAGAACTTTGTAAAGAAGGGTTGTTGGAAATCGTGCAAGGTGAACCATTGTCGGAAGTGTGGGTTAAACCCATAATAGAAGAATGAGTGATCAAGTAAAAAATATTTTAGAAGCATCTTTATTTGCAGCAACTGAGCCGTTATCAATTGTTGAATTGCAAAATTTATTTATGCTCGAAGATCGCCCAGATAAGCACCGAGTCCGTGACTGTTTGTTGGCGTTACAAGAAGAGTATGAAGAAAAACCTATTGAGTTAATTGAAGTGGCCAGTGGGTATCGTTTTCAAGTAAAAACAAAATATGCATCATGGGTGTCCCGTTTATGGGAAGAAAAACCTGTAAAATATGGACGCGCATTGTTAGAAACATTGGCAATAATTGCTTACCAGCAGCCTGCAACACGTGGTGATATCGAAGAAATTCGGGGTGTGGCGGTCAGTACAAACACAATCCGAACGTTGATGGAGCGTGATTGGGTTCGTGTCGTAGGACATAAAGAAGTACCCGGAAGGCCTGCATTATATGCAACCACTGTTGGGTTCTTGGATTATTTTAATTTACAAACACTGGCCGACCTTCCGCCACTAGCAAATCTTATGGATTTGGATATGCGTGAGGTGGGTGAAATTCAATTAGAACTGGGTGAACAGACCCCAATAGAGAATCAACATCATGAAGAATCAAGTACCGCCAGAACGTCCAACTAAAGCCGCTAAACCAGGCCATGAGCCTGAACGAATTCAGAAACTATTAGCACAAGCTGGCGTGGCATCCCGTCGCAAAGTTGAGCAGTGGATTAGTGAAGGCACAATCAGTGTTAATGGTGCAGTGGCTAAATTAGGTGACAAAATTACTGTATACGATGAAGTTAAGCTACGAGGCCGGCCTGTAAAATTAGCCGGAAAACTACGCGTTGACACGCAAGTGCTTATTTATCATAAGCCAGCTGGAGAAATAGTCAGTAAAAATGACCCAGAAGGTCGAGTGAGTGTATTTAAAAAACTACCAAAACTCAAAGCCGGACGTTGGGTTTCTGTCGGCCGTCTTGATTTAAACACACAAGGTTTACTTATTTTTACAAATGATGGTGATCTTGCCAATAAGTTAATGCACCCATCTCAACAAATTGACAGAGAATATGCGGTCAGAGTTATGGGCCAAGTAACAGACGATATGGTGCAGGCGTTAGTTAATGGTGTGGAACTTGAAGACGGTAAAGCGCGATTTGAAGATGTACAAGAATCCGGAGGTGAGGGGATTAACCGCTGGTTCCATGTGGTAGTGGCAGAAGGACGTAACCGTGTAGTACGGCGTTTATGGGAATCTCAAGGGTGCAAAGTAAGTCGTTTGATTAGAGTACGTTACGGAAATGTATTTCTTCCGCCAGGCTTACCTATGGGGCGAAGCCAAATGCTGGATAAAAAAGAAATAGAATCACTCAAATTGTTAGTATCTGATTAGAAGTAAATCAGCTCGTCACGACTTTGTTTCTACCTGACTCTTTCGCTGAATAAAGTGCATTATCAGCACGTTGCATAATACAATCGAGTGCTTCATTTTCTTTGAGTTCAGTTAAGCCAATGGAAACGGTCATATTAAACTGTTGTTTTTCGTGAGTGATGGAGCTGGTTTCAACCGCATGGCGTAACCTTTCTGCCAACAGTTTGGCGCCATCAATATCAGTATCATTTAATAAAATTGCGAATTCTTCGCCACCTAATCGAAAGATAGGGTCACTTTCTCGAACTGTTTCGTGCATGCAATTAGTGAGTGTTTTTAGAGCTTCATCACCGGCCGCATGCCCATAAGAATCATTTACTTTTTTGAAAAAATCGATATCTAGCATCAGTAGCGATAATGAAGAGTGGTGGCGCTTTGTTAGCGCTGTTTCTTTTTGGAATACATTTAACAGTGTTGAGCGATTTAGTACGCCTGTTAATGGGTCTGTGTGTGCTGATTGAATGGCTTGTCTATATAGTAGTGCATTTCTTAGGGGATATAACAATGCGCCAATTCGGCTTTCTATAACGGTTAGTTCACTTTCAGTAAAGCGTGACTTACGCATGAATGTTATTTTACCAAGCTCAATTTTATCGATTGACAAACTATATTCGCAAGAATGGCTTTTACTGACCCCGCCGCTTACATAAAGACTCATTTCATTCTGTTCAAACAAAAAACCGTTATGTTTTACTTCCTTATTAAGTTCCTTTGAAAACACGGCCAACAAATCTTCTAAAACAAGTGTTTTTTGAAGCTTACTAATTAACCCAGTAAGAATTTGGGCGCTAGTGATTGTTTTATTGGAATTCCTGTCCATTGGTTTTTTTCTCTTTAGCGTTGTTACAATTTGTTCCGTTGAGATAGCCATAGTTTACCTGTATTTGGGCGGTGTGGTAAATAGATAGCCATAAACGTGCCAAAAAATAAAAACGCTTTAAAAACAGAAATTTAGAAATTATTTATTTTAAAATAAATTAACCTTTCATCTGAGTGTCGAAATTTTGACGCACAAAGGTCTCGATAGAGAAAGAATTACGTTTGTATTTGGTTAAAGCATGCCTAATTGCAGTTTGGCTGCCTCAGACATCATGTTTTGGTTCCATGGTGGGTCTAATACAACTTCAACATCAACTGTTTCTACGCCTTCCATGCTCTTAACGCCGGACTCAATATCAGCTTGTATAACAGGACCCATGCCACAGCCGGGTGCAGTTAGAGTCATGGTGACGTGTACATGGTTAAGTCCATCAGTTAACGCACGAACAGTGCAGTCATAGATTAATCCTAAATCCACGACATTAACGGGAATTTCAGGGTCATAAACAGTTTTCATGAAAGTCCATGCTGCTTCTCTGATAGATTCTGGATCAGTTCCGGTGTCATAGGCGTGGATAACTTCAACTTCTTTACCCAGTGAATCCGCATCAATGGCAGAAATACGGGCCATGATGCCTGTTTCGCTAGAAACGGTATAAGAACCACCGAGTGATTGCATGATGGTTACAACATCGTCTTTTTTAAGAATGACGTGTACGCCGGCTGGGATAACAATAGCGTTAACATCTCTATTTAATACGATGGCTTCTTGATCAGGCATGGGGTTTTGGTGTGTTTAAGTTGAAGAGTGTAAATAATACCTTTGTTGTTTAAAAAAAGCCAAACCTGTAGGATGTTTATGCGCATGTTTTATCGTTGTTTTACGTTAATTTGGGAGTTAGGTTGGCTGATAATAGATTGAATATTTTGTCGAAAGTTGAGGCTTTTTTATGGCCAGATAAAACATCGTCAATTTCTAGTAATAAAATTGGACTTCAGACGTTACGTATTATCTATGTGTTGTTAATGGACATGTTGAACGGGCAGCTTAACTTGCGAGCCATGAGCCTTGTTTATACAACGTTACTGTCGATTGTGCCTTTGTTAGCGCTAAGTTTTTCTGTGCTTAAAGCGATGGGCGCTCATAATGAAATTGAACCGTTTTTATTCCAATTTTTAGCACCACTAGGTGAACAAGGTGTCGATATTGGTAACAACATTATCTCGTTTATCGATAATATTAAAGTAGGTGTGCTTGGCTCGGTTGGCTTGGGCTTGTTGATTTACACCGTCTTGTCGCTCGTGCAAAAAATTGAGAATGCTTTTAATATGATTTGGCATGTTGAAGCAACGCGAAGCTTGGGTGAGCGGTTCAGTAGTTATTTAAGTGTCATCTTAATAGGGCCGGTGATGATGGTCTCTGCGCTCGGTATGACGGCAACGGTGATGAACTCATCAGCTGTTTCTTATTTCGCTAGCATTGAACCGTTTGGTAGCTTAATTATATTAACTACTAAGCTGTTGCCATATATTATGGTGATGGTTGTTTTTGCTTTTATTTACATGTTTGTGCCCAATACCAAGGTGCGGTTCGGGCCGGCGGTAATTGGTGCCATCGTGGCGGGGTTTTTATGGCAAACATCGGGTGTGCTATTTGCTACGTTTGTCGTTAATTCAACGAAATATACGGCTATTTATTCAAGTTTTGCAGTGGTCATTATGTTGCTTATTTGGATCTATATTAGTTGGTTGATATTGTTGTTTGGCTCTAACATTGCTTTCTATGTGCAGAACCCATCATCATTAAGGGTCAGTCGCGAAGGCTTTGAGATTAGTAACCGTGTTAAGGAACGTTTGGCGTTATTGCTTATGCATATTATCGGCAAAAGGCATTTCGAGGGTGGTAAGCCCTACACGCTGGATGAAATTACAGATATGTCAGCGGTATCTCATACGGTTGTCCGTTACGTGCTAACAAAACTTCAAACAAAACAATTAGTGCTTGAAACGAATGATGAGCCAACAGGATATGTTCCAGCACGGTCGTTAGATGCATTGATGTTGGACGATGTGATTAAAGCGGTAAGGAGCGCTGAGGAGGAGCAGTTTATGTCGGCTTCCGCTATTAAACTTCCCACTGAGGCTCAAGAAGTGACATCCAGAATGGATGAAGCAGTCACTAATACGTTAGGTGGTCGAACTGTTCGAGACTTGGTGGGGCGATAGCATCTAGTACAATTATTAGAGACGCGCTTTCTTAGATGCTTTAAAATTCAGCGTTTAATTAACTCCACGTACCATAGGTTTACAGTCAATGAGTGATAGCAGCCCCGAATTAGCCCCCAGTAATTTTATTCGCAATATTATTGATGCGGATATTGAATCGGGTAAGCATGAAAATGTGGTGACGCGTTTTCCGCCAGAGCCCAATGGTTATTTACACATAGGGCACGCTAAGTCAATTTGTTTGAATTTTGGTATTGCTGATGATTACGCGAATGCGATTTGCCATTTACGTTTTGATGATACAAACCCAGGTAAAGAAAAATCTGAGTATATTGAAGCGATTAAAGAAGATGTTCGTTGGTTAGGGTTTGAATGGAACGACAATCTCCATCACACATCGGACTATTTTGATCAGCTTTATGTTTACGCAGTTCAGCTAATCAAAAATGATAAAGCATATGTTGATAGTTTGTCTGCTGAGGATATTCGTTTATACCGCGGTAATTTAACAGAGCCAGGTAAAAACAGTCCTTTCAGAGACCGATCGGTTGAAGAGAATATTGATTTATTAGAACGCATGAAAAATGGTGAGTTTGCTGAAGGCGAGCATTTGTTACGTGCAAAGATTGATATGGCTGCTCCCAATATCAATATGCGTGACCCAGCTATTTATCGTATTAAGCATATGTCGCACCCTATGACGGGTGATAAATGGCATATCTACCCCATGTATGATTTTGCACATTGCGTTTCTGATGCGATTGAGGGGATTACCCATTCACTATGTACGTTGGAGTTCGAAGATCACCGCCCATTATATGACTGGTTCTTAGATGAGCTAAATACATCAGCCCATCCGCAACAAATTGAGTTTTCAAGGTTAAACCTAGATTACACCGTGATGAGCAAACGTAAGCTACATGAGTTGGTTGAAGGTGGCTACGTTAACGGATGGAATGACCCGAGGCTTCCAACAATTAGCGGAATGCGCCGTCGCGGATACACCGCTAACGCGATAAGAGATTTTTGTTCGCGTATTGGTGTGACAAAAAAAGACAACATCATCGAAATGAGTGTGCTCGAAAATTCATTGCGTGAAGACCTTAATGAAAATGCAACGAGGGCATTGGCAGTTCTTGATCCGATTAAATTAATAATAGATAACTACCCAGACGATAAAGAAGAAATCCTGGCGGGTGTAAATCATCCAAAAAAACCAGAAGAAGGCACGAGAGATATTCCATTCTCTAAAGAACTATACATTGAACGCAGTGATTACATGGAAGGTGCTTCAAAGAAATTCTTCCGTTTAACTGAGGGGCGCGAAGTTAGGTTACGCTTTGCATACTATGTTACCTGTACACACGTTGTAAAAGACGAAAATGGTGAGGTGACTGAAGTGCATTGCACCTATGACCCTGAAACGAAAGGAGGAAAGTCAGAAGATGGTCGCAAAGTAAAAGGAACGATTCATTGGGTATCAGCTAAACATGCGGTTACAGCTGAAGTGCGGCAATACGATCGGCTTTTTACGGTGCCAGATCCTGCGTCAAATAAGGAGCAGGATTTCAAATCTTTACTCAATCCAAGCTCTGTTCAAGTGCTAACTAACTGCCAAATGGAGCCATCAATGCTTCAATCTGGCACAGAAGTTCGCCAATTTGAGAGACAAGGGTACTTTTGCCAAGACAGTGTTGATTCAACAGTTGATGCACTGGTTTTTAATAGAGTCGTCACGCTACGAGACTCTTGGTCGAAGAAATAATCGCAAGCAGTTGTTCAAACGGTTAGTGCCTCATCCATGAATGAGGTGATTTTTAGGTTATGCCGTATTTATTATGGCAATTGATTGGCTGGCACAGTCTTTACTCAATAACTATTGATGGGTAGTTTTTTATGAATTCAAATCTATCTTAAAATTGATTAAATAGTTCACTATACTTTGTAATGAGCAAACCACTGAATAGTCCAATCGTACTTTAAATGGAAACAATAAGAAAAATACTACCAGGTGAAATAAGTGTCGGTGAGCCTTTGCCTTGGCCCGTTTACGACGTTGAAAAAGCGTTATTGCTTCAAGAAGGCACCGTGGTTCGTTCCGAAAAGCAAATGAACATTATTATGGAAAAAGGTGTTTATCGAGGGATGACGAAAGATGAAGTTGTTGAAGAGAAACAAAAAGAACAAGCAAAGTTAGAGGATAGATGTAAAAGAAAGCCAGAAAACCCTTTTGAAATGAAAAGGAGTTGTGCAAAAAATTTGCAAACACTTATTCAAAATTTAATAGAGGGTAACAAAGTAGACGCATACTCATTGGCTATGGATATAGCTAAAACCATTAAGCAATCGTGTGAATACAACGCCAATGCAACATTGGCAGCGATACATTTGTCAGATGAGTTCTCGTACGGGATATTACACCCACTACACGCTGCTACATTAAGTGAGCTTTTAATGCGCCGTTTAAATTTTACAGATGCCCAAGAGCAAACGGTTATGGCGTCTGCCTTGCTAATGAATGTTGGGATGTTTGAATTGCAAGATCAGTTATTTTCTCAAACCGAAGCACTAACAGAACAACAGCGAATTGATATTCATGCTCATCCTCAAAAAAGCGTAAACATTCTTCAAGCGGCTGGCGTAGAAGATGAGCATTTATTGAAAATTATACTTCAACACCATGAGCGTATAGATGGAGGTGGTTATCCAAAAAGCCTGACCGGGGATATAATTCATCAAGGTGCAAAAGTAGTATCGCTTGCGGATATGTACGCGGCCATGATTACGCCACGTGCGTACAGGGAGCCAATTATGGCTCATGATGCATTAAAGAAAATATTTGTAGATCGCGGGAAATCGGTTGATGATCACCTTACCCAATTGTTAATTCGAGAAGTTGGTATCTATCCGCCGGGGTCTTTTGTTAAGTTAGTAAATGGAGATACAGCTATCGTTATTAAGCGAGCTATTGTAAAAAAAGGTAGCAGTGCTTCAGCGCCTATTGTTTCATGCCTAATAAGCCCAAGAGGTGGTTTATATGGAAACCCGTTAATGTGGGATGCCAATATGGATATGTATAAAATTACGGGTATGGCGCAGCCAGAATTTGATGAGCCAATTAATTTTGCTAATTTTTGGGGGTTTAAATAACTAGCCAAGTATCAAAGCCTTAACATCGTACAAAGGAAAGCCAACAGCAGACCTGTTATGAACAGAGAGTGGTGTTTAAAGGATGGTTGCCCTTTGCGATAAAAGTAAGCGCGCGAATTAACAAGTTTGTTCAGTAAAGCTGACATAATGTCGTACTAAGTTCCCAGATATAAACTTCAGCCAATGGCGCAAACAAATACAACGAATCAAAAAGGCGACAGTCCCAAGCCAAAACATATCGTCTCGTTAAAAGATTTATTGCCATTTTTAAAGCCCTATCGCTTACAAGTAGCTATTGCTTTTGTGTTACTAAGCTTGGCTTCTGCAACGTTACTATTAGTGCCATTAGCCTTTCGTGATTTAATTGATGTGGGCTTTGGTGAAAGTGATGGTGCCGTCCCGGCTATTAATATTGATACTAAGTTTGGCGTGCTATTTGGCTTGGCTGCTTTTTGGGCGCTTATGGTAGCTTCTCGGTATTACATGGTGTCATGGATAGGTGAGCGAGTAACAGTGGATTTACGCAGTGGTGTGTATGCCAGTGTATTAAGGCAATCGCCACAGTTTTTTGAAACCTTGCAAACAGGTGAAGTGCTTTCTCGTTTAACGGGCGATACCACGCTTATTCAAACGGTTGTTGGTAGCTCCGCATCAATGGGATTACGCAGCGTGTTTCAGTTTGTGGGTGGCATGATTATGCTCGCGGTGACTAGCTTTTACTTGTTTTCAATCAACATCGGTTTAATGGTCTGTTTGATTTTTCCCATCATGCTCATTGGCCGTTCAGTCAAAAGACTCTCACGTGAATCACAAGACCGTATCGCCGATAGTTCCGCGATGGCCGGTGAAATTTTAAATGCGATGCCAACTGTGCAATCTTATACGCAAGAAACGCGAGAAACGAACCGCTTTACTCATAGCGCACAGTTAAGCTTTTTAACCGCGATTCGTAGAACAAAGGTCAGGGCATTACTCACTGCAGTGATTATTACCGCAGTAATGGGCGCAATTATTTTTGTATTATGGTTAGGTGCGCGCCAAGTAAGTGAAGGAGTAATGACTGGAGGCGAACTGGCTTCATTCGTCTTATATGCCGCCATGGTGGCCGGTAGTGTGAGTACTATGGCACAGGTATGGGGAGACATTATGCGTGCAGCTGGTGCCACTGAACGTTTGCTCGAATTATTGCATGCAGAAACAGCGATTACTGAAGCAATAAATCCATTACCATTAGCAAGCCTGTCACAAGCCAACATTCAATTTAACAAGGTGACATTTCACTACCCATCACGGCCACGTAGCCCTGCATTAAATAACGTTAATCTGCACATTAACGCAGGTGAAACCGTTGCCTTAGTTGGGCCATCAGGTGCAGGAAAGACCACCATTTTTCAACTGTTGTTACGATTCTACGATGCGCAAACTGGCAGCATTACCATAAATGATCAAAATATTAATGACATTAGCTTGCATGATTTACGGGGCTTAATTGCAATTGTCCCGCAAGATCCCGTGATATTTTCTGCCAATGTATTAGAAAATATCCGTTACGGACAACCCAACGCTACGGATGACGCCGTAATCGCCGCGGCGACTGCCGCACAAGTCGCGCAATTTGTGCCGCAATTACCCGATGGTTACAACACCTTCTTAGGCGAGCGTGGTACACGTTTGTCGGGTGGGCAAAGGCAACGTATTGCCATTGCACGCGCCATGTTAAAAAACGCGCCTATTTTATTATTAGACGAAGCCACCAGCGCACTGGATGCTGAATCTGAAATACTCGTACAAGAAGGGCTCGATGCCGCCATGCAAGACAGAACGACACTGATTATTGCCCACCGGTTAGCCACGGTACAAAAAGCCGATAAAATCGTCGTCATGGAAAATGGTGAGATTGTAGAAACAGGCGATGCGGTCGAGCTACGAAAAAAAGGCGGCTTGTACGCAAGGCTTGCTGACTTGCAGTTTGAAAACTGATCGTTAATGGTAAATTCACCAATTTAGTTAACGATCAAGCTGGCTGATCTCTTGATTGTCAGAATAGCTAGCCCCGTGATTTTACTTGAATAACCTTACTCCAATAAAAAAGCCCCAGCATCGTAAAAAGCTAAGGCTTTGATATAAGGCTCCTCCGACTGGACTCGAACCAGTGACCCAATGATTAACACTCACCACTTGTTTTGATAGATGTGTAAAGCATACTTCGCTTCTGGTTAAAGTTTGGCGGGCATCTAAAATGAGGAACTATGAGCTCACTCAATCATGTATGCATACAATTTGAACAAAGCATAAACCATATATGGATTTCCGACAATATATCGAAGAAGCGAAGTTGTTTGAGGGCTTTGTACTAAGTGTTTATAGGAGCGGTTTGTAAGGAGGTACGGGCGAGCTAAAAAGGCAGCATATTACCCCGAGCCCGATTTCCGATGAAGAGGCTTATCAGAGGAAGCTTATTTTTACTCCAGACAAGGAGTTGTCCATATGTGCTGCATGACGGCATAAATGTATTTTTTATATCTAAAAATGAGGTGATTCTTATTTATTAAAAGATTTTGTTTGATATTGACAGTATTACTGTTTATATTAACTGTCATGAAAGAAAAAAAGAGTTTATACACATTAGATGAGCTATGTAGTTTAGTTGATATGCCTCGTCGGACAGTGCGCTATTACATCCAAGTTGGATTAATTGATCGACCAGGTGGTTCGGGTCGAGGCGCACACTATAACAATCAGCACCTAGACCAACTATTAGAAGTTCGAAAGTGGCAACGAGCAGGGTTGTCTCTCGAACGTATCCGTGAGCTTGTTACATCACCGACTAGTGAGACTGTGATTCCACCTTTACCAAAACGTAAGAAAGGAGCAGTAGAGGTTTGGAGCCACATTGTGATTGATGACGGAATAGAAATAACGATAAACCCGAAGCAGGCAAATTTGTCCCATGAAGAAGTTCGGAAATTAGCAAAAAATGTTATACAACTCTATGAAAAAATACGCTCAGACAGGGAGAATAAACGATGATGGAAAACACAGCTGCGGTACTTGGGTCAGCGAATGATAACAACATTGTTCTTGAATCAGTTGATATTGATGCAACATTAAAAGGGGTATACGCTGAGGTTGATGTCACCCAAGTCTATCGGAACCAAGAACAGCATAATATTGAAGCGGTCTACACATTTCCATTGCCACTGGATGCCGTACTACTTAGTCTATCGTTGGAGCTCAACGACAAAGTACTCCGAGGTGTTGTACAAAGTAAATCTACAGCTGCAGATAAATATGAAGACGCTATTTCAGACGGAGATTCTGCTGTGCTTCTTGAACAAATAGAGCCCGGTCTTTATACCTTAAATGTGGGTAATATTCAGCCTAGTGAAAAAGCCGTCATTCGATTGAAGTATGGTCAGCTACATAAGTGGCAAGGAGACAGTTTACGTTTTTACATGCCGACGACGGTTGCTCCTCGATATGGCGACCCACTTGCTTCCGGTTTGGCGCAACATCAGGTGCCAGAAGCTGCCTTAATGGCTGAAAATGTTTTTTCATTGGTTGTCAAAATTAAAGGAGAACTGGCGCACTCAGATTTCAATTGTCCCACGCATACTATTGCTGTTTCGACTGTGGATTCGGTAAAAGAGGTTAGTTTATCGGGTAGTACAGCGCTAATGGATCGAGATTTTGTGCTGATCATTAAGGAGCCAGAAGGATCCGTTAATGAGGCGCTCACAGTTTCTGACCAAGGCTACTCACTTGTTCTTACCTCATTTCATCCGACCTTTCCCGTTGAGAAACCAAGCTTATCACGCTGTATAAAACTGGTTGTCGATTGTTCGGGGTCAATGAGTGGTGACTCAATCAGGCAAGCAAAAGTGGCGTTGCATGAAATTCTTTCTCTACTTAAACCGAACGATAGTTTTAATATAATTCGGTTTGGCTCTGACTTCCAAATGCTATTTAAAGAACCGCGCATAGCATCTGATGCCTACCTCCTGATGGCTAAAGAATATGTTGAAGAAATTAATGCTGACATGGGAGGAACCGAAATTGGACTAGCAATGGAAGCGGCCTACCACGGCAATGGAAGTGACGGCCCGTCATCTGATCTTTTATTGATTACTGATGGAGAGGTGTGGGATCACGAAAGTGTTATTGAAACAGCACGCCAATCAGGTCACAGGGTTTTTACTGTTGGAGTAGGTAGTGCTGTTTCTGAAGGGTTTGTCAGGCAAATCGCTGATGTCAGCTCTGGAGCTTGTGAACTGGTCAGCCCTGGTGAAAACATGGCAGATCGTATCGTTCATCACTTCCGACGTATCGGACAGCCTAAGTCAAAAACGGTTCGAGTTGAATGGCCGGTTCCGCCAGTTCGTCAAATACCTTCAAAAGTTGAAGCAGTTTATGCAGGAGATACATTAAATATTTTTGGTTGGTTCAACGAACCGATTGCTGGAATCGTAAAGCTGACGATGGAGCTTGAAAATGGACAAACAATTCACCAGGACATAAAAATTCTTTCAGAAACATTGCATCATGCAGAAAATGGGCTGGCACGAATTGCTGCGTATGCTCGTTTGCCAGAGATGGCGCCGGATCAGTCGGCAGTGTTAGCAGAGCAATATCAACTTATGACCCAATATACAAGCTGCGTTTTGGTTTATGAGCGCGAAGAAAGTCAAAAAGCAGAGGAAGTTCCAGCGATTCGTAAAGTACCGCAAGTATTAGCGGCTGGTTGGGGGGGTATTAGTAGTGTTGATTGCTGCGAATTTATGGATACAGATGTTGATTTTGACTTGCATACATTTTTGCGTAGGGAGTCTTCATATTTTTCCCATTTGGTTGAAGAGTTGAATGACCGCTACCTAGACACCCATACAGCAAAGCTTGAGGTGATAACGGTTTCAGTGCTGACAGTCATGGGGCTCAATTCATATATTTCTGAACAATTATTAAACCTCATTGATAATGGTTATACAGAACGAGCAGTTGTAGTCACTTTCCTATCAATGCTTTCTGATAGTGATTATGGAAACACTTTTTCTCGTCATATGAAGCGATTAATCCGGATGGCAGCCAAGGGTGTTGAGTATAATGCGGCCTTGAGTGAGGCGGTTGATCGAGTTATCAGTGACTAGTGTAAAAAGAGTCTGGTTTTATAATTGATAGGGGGCAAATAGTTATGCTTGTTAAACAATGGTTTATTGGTTGGGATGTCGGCGGTTGGAATTGTGATAAGAATCCAAAAAGCCGTGATGCCATCGTGATTCTCGATGCAAATCGTAAACTTGTTGGTAGACCATGGCGTGGTAACCTGCGCAAAGTCATTAATAAGCATTCAACGACTTACGATTGGGTCGTAGAATTGTTTAAATTATGTCGTAGTGATATATCTCTTAAAGACAGTTCGGTGACCCTCGCTATTGATACTCCCTTAGGTTTTTCAGAGGCATTTTTACAGTTAGCAACTGAAACCAAACCTGTTACATCCATCGAGGAATCTTGTACGAACCCCTATTTATTTCGACGTACTGAGCGATTTCTGTTTGAGCATGGACATACCCCGCTTTCTGCAATAAAAGACATGATTGGTTCTCAAGCCACAAAGGGGATGCATGTTCTAGCATGTTATGCACCGAAGGTAATCGATTGTGGTGTTTGGGGTGATGGTAGTCTCCTCACTGCCATTGAATCTTACCCATCACCTTGCGAAAAGTCAGTGCTCATTAAAAATTTACGCCAACCATATTTTGAACTTGGTCATTCAGACTTTGAGGACGCTCTAACCTGTGCTCTAGTAGCGAGCTTATTTGCGCAGAGACGTGAGGAGCTTGTTCCTCCAGAGGATAATATTTCCAATCGTGAAGGTTGGATATGGATACCTACAGATGCATTGTCTAGAGCAAGAGTAGGGTAAGAGGCTTACTTATTAAGCGTTTTGTGAGCCTAGAAAAATAAATGAGGTTGTTTTAGGTTGTTTTAGATTACTTTGATTATGACATTGCTCATCAGTAATGTATTAACCCTTACATCTCGAGCGTTTAATGTCCTGTTGTAGAGTGGGTTTGCCGCTATTACAAACATGCAAACACTGCTGAAAAAGAATAAAACATACAGGAATAAATTAATCAGAACGTAACGACATAAGAGAAGCGGTCACTGATTTTCACTATATTTTTTCGTAAAAACTGACATTAAGTTGGAAAAGCTAGTGTTGATTTTTGGAAATGAGCAGCTATGCCGCAGTATAGTTTCGGGTGAAGATGCTCGAAATGTTGTCAAATTTTAAAAAGGTTAACCGAAAGTTTAACCCAATAAAAAAGCCCTAGCGTCTTTCGATGCTAAGGCTTTGATAAATGGCTCCTCCGACTGGACTCGAACCAGTGACCCAATGATTAACAGCACCTTTGACCGGACTTTATGACTTCCCTAAGCTTAAGAAAATGAAGGGATTTCCATTATGAGTTGAGCCTAAATCCCAGTTTCCGAACCTATGTCGAACCTCTATGGAAACATACCCATGTGATTTTTCAGTAAGCCGAAGAAGCGTAAGGGATTCTCAAAACCGAACTTCGAACCTATGCCGAAATCGTGGTTGGTTTCTTCACCTAAACTTATTCTACGGCCCTGTTGAAGTTTTTAATTACTTTGTATTTTATATGTTCATTTGTCGCTTCTAATACCTGAAGTTTAGAACCTTTGTAACCAATATGGTTGGATACAGAGATGTCATATTCAACATCGTTATTGAAAGCCGGTCTAGCTACGCTACTGGAGAACTCTCGATATCCAACATTAACTTTATTACCAAAACGCCCACTATAAATTAATGTTTGCTGAAATGAATTTCTGGACCGCAAATGAGTCGTAGTCCGCTCAAAGGCATTTGAATTAGTGCATCCAGCAACATGGTAGACTGTAATAACACAAATTTTATTCTCTGAATTATAAACCTGTATGCTTTTCCAGTTATCGGACACAGCTTTTTTTTCTACTCTACCGCTACCTGCTTCGTTACTTGGTAGATAAAAGCTGCTTTCTGTATCTTCACCCTGTTTAATATAATAACCGGGAAATAATGTATAGCTCCAAGTGGGTTTAATGATCTCGCTTATATATATTGCATCCCACTTAATAAATCTGCCTTGTTTCAGCATTTCATCTCCAACAAACGCGGTGTTAATAGAACCGATAGGGGGTTCACTTATGTTTGTTGCTTCTGGCATGTAGTTTTGCTTCGGTGTTGCGCAACCTACAATTAAAAACAGTGATAAAACTACTGTAATAATCCTTGTTGTTCTTTTCATGATTCCCTTTGATTTAAATAACCCAATTTTATCAGACTATAGCAGACATCAATTGTGAACAAGCTGACGCATGTAAAATATATTAGTGCATAGTGCATACTGTCAAAATATTAGGTGACCTAACTTTTCGATCTGTCAGAGGTTGCCGCTCTCGCCACTTTTCTCCGCCGGATGGCCCCAGTTACCCGACCCTGAGTTTTTCCGAGAGGAAGGCAGAGCGGGCGGAGAGGGGCCGAATTTTGGGGCCTGAATCCAAAAAAATAGGGGGAGGGTGGCCAACCAACAGAAGCGTGAGCTCCCATCGGTTGACCAGTTTTTTATGAAACTTTCTTTAATGCACGTTCCATACAATCTGAAGCGCTATCAGCGGCTGACTGTAGTGATTTAGTGGAGAGGTGGGCATAACGAAGCGTCGTATTAGGGTTTGCATGGCCGAGGATTCGCTGAACAGAATAGAGAGTCTGCCCACTGTTCACCAAAAGACTTGCAAAGGAATGGCGTAAATCATGCAATCTAAGGTTAGGTAAGCCAGCTTCAGCACGAATACTTCTCCAGCCCTTTTGAATGCATGTCAATGGGTTGCCTGTTCTAGGGTTTACGAAGAGAAACTCATGCTCACCACGCGTTCCCAGATCATTAAGAACAGCAAGGGCACTTGAGTTAAGGGGGATTGAGCGAACACGTTTTGACTTTGAGTTACTTGATGGAATAATCCAAACCTTATTATCAATATCAATATGTTCCCACTTAGCTTTCAATGCCTCATTGAGCCTTGCACCCGTACTGAGTAGAAATAAGGCCGCATTAGCAGTTGGCCTATTAGGGTGTTCCTTCAAGAGAGATACCAGTCGACCAAGCTCTTCATCATTCAGCGTATTATTGATCTGGTTGTCAGCTTTGAAAAGCGTAATGGCAGTAACCGGATTTTTCTCAATGATGTCCCAGCTAACCGCAAGGTTGAGTACGTGGCGCATATGCTTGGAGTAATGATCGCATGTTGCGGGTGCTAAGCCAGACTGACGTAACCTTGAGTGCAAGTCTTGTACTTGACCACGGGTAATTTGGTTTAGCTTCAGCTGGCCGAACTCTTTTTTCAGATGTAAGTTATATAAGCTTTCGTCACAAACCCAAGAGCGTTTATGTAGCTTTGCATGTGGCAGGAATTGCTCCTCCCAGAAAGTGCTGAACAGGGGTATAGATTTAGCGTCCTTTATGCTATCCCTTGGGTCGATACCTTTGGCTATTTGAGTACGATATTCAGTGACCTTTGTTTTCGTTTCCTCGAACGATTTGTCAGATGTTCGGCCGAGTTTGATATGGCTAGTTTTGTCGTTGTTGGGGCTTCTGTAACGAAGGTAGAATGTACCGGAATTCTGATTCGATGCGGTTACTGAAATATATAGCCCGCTGCGATCATCTGATACATATTCTATTTTGCGTTTTCCAGGTGGGCATGTGAGCTTTGTGGATATGAATTCTTTGGTTAAGTTTACTATTGGCATGTGAATGCTCCTGTTGGGTTGGTGAAATGGAATAAAGATTAGGTTGAATCACCACAGCTACACCTGATTAAGATGTAACCGTGGGAAGTATGGAAAATGAAACTTAAATAACGATGTATTGCTGGTGGTTATTTGTGGCTTTATTTACAAAGGTGAGTGGCAGCCTTTTTTGTCGCACAAGATCGGCTACAAGGTGCCCAAATTCAAGATGAAGGCTTTTAGAGGTAGTTCGCCAAAACTCCGGCTCAAACAAGCGCTTAGTTCTGATTGTGGTGCCTTTTGGTAATAACTTGATTTGGGGTAAAACCATTTCAATAAGGTCACTTAAAGCATCTTCTGTGGAGTAAGGGCCCATTAGTAAGTCTCCAAATTGGTTATTTTAATAATGCGTTCCTTTCCGCGGGTGAAGGTCACTTCAACGCCTTGTACGAGCAAAGCAGCCTTAGCGATCCTTAGTCGTTTACTTAAGGCGATCGCATTCTTAGGCCATTTGTTCGAGCGAGTGTCACCACAGTCAATCTTCATGGAGGTCTCTAAGTGCGTTAGGAGCTCTTTGGACGTACCAGACCAACTGTCTTTTCCTGTTTCTGTTACAGCCTGATGTACAGCAGATGCCAATTGATCCCCCTGCACGCTGTCAATTTGTGACTCAACTAGTATTTGGTGATATGCATTTTGTAGTAGACCTGCTTCAAGTCCTTGGACTTTTTCAACGGCAGCAATCCATTTAGAAAAGTCCAGCATGCGTTCTTTATGAATGACTTCAATACCATCTAATACACCGAACACTTGAGAGATTAGTTTGAGTAATCCCGTCAAGATGCGTGGTTTGGCTTCGCTAAAAGCATCCATCAATTCTTTCTCGGAGCGCCTATTGTTGGGCTCTAAAACTGGAAGCTCTAGCATTAAGCACCGCTGCGCTAGATCAGGGGTGGGGACAAAGTTAATAAGGCCATTGAGAACACAAGGGGCGTGAAGCTTATGGTTCACAACTTGGGAGTTGCTATATAACCGTCTTGTGGTTAATGAACCACCTGTAGACATAATGCACAATATGTTTGCATCATCTAGAGATAGGTAGGTCACATTGTCATAAATTTGCAGGTGAGAGAGTTGACTTGCAAGAACTAAGTCTTGCATATTTTTTGGGTAAGCTTGTACGCCAAATATAGATGGATCTATGAGGGATCGAAGCACCGTTTTGCAAAGAAACGTTTTACCTGAGCCTTGATCAGCAATAAGTATTAATAATGGATAGCTCGTCGAATCAATCTTCGGGTGTGCAAGCCAGAAAGTGATTATGCAAACAAATAACTGAAAAGGAATCTCCTCAAAGGTTACATAATCTTTTAACTCGTTAATATCACCGTCATCAATTAAATCTGGTAGCGACAACATCGCAGCTGACCGTTTAAAGTACGTTTGTGAACCACTTGTTATCGATTTAACACCATCTTTTTTGACTTGAAATACCGTATGTTTTTCATCGCCTTGATCTATTTCGATTCCGTCCTCGATAGCAGCCACGCGAAGCGGCATATGGATGATTTTTTTGGATACGTATGCTTTGGCTGAGCAAATTTCGATGATTTTTTTATATACGCTTTCCGTAACATGCTCATCATGATTTAACCCTAGCTCATAACACTTGGCCTTAAAGTCATCATCATAAATAGAATAGGTAATAGGGTTGTGAAATGGCCCTTTCTTTACTGCATATGTTTCTTTGTTCTCGTTACAGCAATATGTAAATTCTTTGTCTAAGTCTTCTTGTATTTTTTTTGATAATTGATTATCAACTTTACTCATATTTAATCTCCAATTTTTTTTAAAAATGAGTTGTAGGCTTGAGGGCTTTCAACTCATGATTGGATTATGAGGATTAGGAGTAATGCTTATAAGATCATCCGGGGTCACCTAAAGAGGGTCACCCCCTATAAAAATTGGTGTTGTAGGAGAAATTTGTTTAGAAATAATTTTAGGCTGTATGGAATGCTTATTTAAAAATAGCCTTTTTTTCTGTAGCGGGTCTGTGCTGATCGGGACGAATTATTTTGCAAAAGCCACTAAATACCTGTTCAGATATGTGAATATTTGGGTATTTAGATTTAATCCATAATCTGAGAGATTCATTTGTTGGGTGCCTTTCGGGGTTGCCATCTTCCCACTGTTCATCTACAGCAGTATCCAAAATATCTAACAATACGCTTTTGTAAGCTCTTTTGGATTTCGGTGGAAGAGGTTGAGTCTCTACCGTTATCCCAAAGTATGATTGGGCAAACTCTACGATACTTTGTGTTGTGAAACGTATATTTGCTGTTGATTTTGATGAAACTTTAAGAGGGCTTTTTTCGCCTGATGTAGCAAGCGCTCCCATGTCATACAAGCAATCTTTTATCCCTTGAGCCTGATTGCATCTATCTTTTGCAATATCTACCACGCGTTCAAGAAACGCCAGTTCTTGCAAAGACTCAACACCCTTAGCTTTGTATTCATGAACACTCAATTTGGCATCATGTAGCATTTCACCCAGTTCATCGTAAATTGAATGTGAGCTACTGCAATGCCCTATATTCATCATCAACGCCACCGCTTCATCAACACCGAGCGATTCTGGCAATTCTCTAGACATAGCAAATTCCTTAAGCATTAAATTAATAACATCTTCTCACGATATGAATGAAATAAAAGCACCAAAAGCATCAGCCCCATCCGTCATAATCGACGAGTTGACGCCGACTATGTAAAACAAGGTGGTTAGAGCGTCGAGTGATTTGGGTGGCGACGATGGGCGTCAAGTGGGAAATTTACGGGTGACCTTGGCCTGCATGGGATGGCGACAAGGCGTCGATTGCGACGGGTGTTTTCTTAAGTTTTTATTTATTTTTTCTGGGGCGATTCCGTAGGGTGTAATCACAACCGCTTTTTCAATGGCGAGCACTATTGCAGTAGTTACTTTCGATACTATTGATTAGTGCCTTTATTCCTTACTCTTCAATATTAGTTAAATATTTTGCATATCATTTATATATATAGATCCATTTATTACTAATTAATTTTAAAAAAAAAGAAAACAGCTAATAGCTAAAAACATATAAATACAACTAAATAAACCATAAGGGATAAGAAAGAATAACAAGGAAGCCCCAAAGGCAAGCAAGCCGTAGATGCTAACAAAAAGGTCAAACACTAAGGGCTCCCTAAGGAATGCAAAAGTAGCAAATGATGATAATACACAGACCCTTGGGGATGAATAAGTTTCATTGATATGTAATCAATGAAATCATTCAAGGAACCCCATGATTACCCCTTTGATGCCACAGGTGGGCCCTGCCGGAATGCCTCAAATGGCCACAGCGGGAAACCTAGAGTGCTCTCAGAGGTGGCCCAGAGAAAACAAAAGAGCTCCCCAATACAATCGACGCAATTGACGCCTCGTCGCCACCCCATGTAGCCCAAGGGATCCCAGCAGTTTCTCCTCGCGTCAATTGCGTCGGGTCGTCAGGTGTGTGCGTGAATTATTCCCAAAAAAAAATAAACTGCCACCCCACACTCATCCACCGTTATGGCAAGACAAGTGCGGGGCAGGGGATTCTTACAAGCCCAATTGCTTGCGTTTAGTGGCGAGGTAATCCATCAGAAATTCCTGCAGGACGTCCTCGGGGTAATTATCAAATTCAGAATCCAGCACAGCGATGGCCAGCATCTCGAAATGCTCGTACTGCTCCTGAGGTGACTGTGTGGGGAGTGCGTTGGAGTGTTCATCGATGTAAGCAGCTACTTCTGCAAGCGTGCGGCTCATAGCAATAAATCATCTGAGTCAGGAATGTCTAGAGGCTCGCTTGAAGGTTCGATGACAAGGTGATCCATGGCTTCAATGAGGTTTTGTTGTTGCGATATATGGTCATAGTTAATGTGGTTGTTATACGTATTCTGGCTGTAGAAGTCGTTTGTATAGTTCATGGTAATTTGTCCTTTATTAATTGATATAAGATGTAAACAGCAGCGAGTGCGGCTATGGTTTGCAATGGATAGATATAAAGAAATAGGCCGACAAGCCCTACCGCGAAAACGGGTAAGTACCTGAAAGAAAGGCCGGTAATGATGAGGCCGAATAGAACCATTAGAATCATGCTATCTCCTGATTTGCCTTGTAGTTAAAGGGGTGAGGGAGAAGTGTTAGTTCTTAAGTAGTCAATCGGTGCTGGGTCGGTAAAAGGTCGGTTGACCTGTATGGGTAGTTCTGAGGTTTTCTTGGAAGCCTTTAAATGTAAGGGCTACGGAGGTTTATGGCTTAGTGGACCCTAAGACTTAAAGTACCTGTGTACTGTTTTAAACGAGAGCGATAGAAAGCACCGTTAGACAGTACGGTGGAGGGGAATGTTGTTACGGTGAATGTATGGCTAAGACAGTTTATGTAACTTCTTAATGGTTGCCTTGAATGACTTTGCGTCAATAAGTTGGTGGAATCGTTTTAGCTCACCGATGGGTTTTACGAAGCCCAGTTCTCGCAGGACAGCCATCAGAAATGCTGGCGTGTTGACTGACTTGCCCTTGAAGAGAGATTGAAGTGCAACGGAGGTAAGGCGAGAGGGGTCATTTTGTGAAAATAGAATTCGCTCGATTTCTGCCAGAGATATTGATTCATCGCTGAAAAAACCACCACCGCTATTTGATGTGATACGGATATGAAATGCCTTTTTATTATCTAAACTGAGCTCATAGCCTAGCTCACCGTTGCCGGATAAGGCCTTACATGATGATGTCTTTAAAACGTGCGTGCGATTAAGGGAAGTTGTGTTTTGTTCATTAGTCTTTGTCGAACTGACTTGTGGTTTATCCATGGGTATCTCCGTAGGTTGTATTGATAAAGGTTAGGTTTTCTCCTGTGATTTGAATGATCGCGCACTTTAAACAACCACTTTAGATGGGAGAAGGGCTCTTAAATGTCTAGTACATGTATTCATATAAGGTACTAATAAACCCGCAATTCTTAGTATGTGAAATTGATGTGTTGTATGCGGAGTTTTAGTGATTTAGTGTTCGTTCTTTGATGATTGAAATTAATCGAGCACTCTATGTGGATGAAGCAACGGGGGTTAAGAATAAAAACTTCAAGACTGCTCAAGTAAAAGTTCGACAAGCTTTATATCAAGCGTTTAAGGCCTGAGTGGCTTTATCCCTAAATAGTTAAATGAATAAGGACTTTATACTGCTAGCTTGTCATTTGCTTAGATTTAAAATATGCCATTGCTTCAGAACGTAAAGGTTCATCTAATTCTTCTGGGATGTACGCTGAGGTTCTAAGCATGACATGACCACCTTCATCGTAAAGTTTCTTTTTAAACCTTAAGAGGTTTTCTCTAGTATCTAACCAACCTTGTAATTCAGCACTTATATTCATTAATAACGCTCCTTTGTTTATGTCAATAACCACTTTTGTAAAACAGGTGAAACATAATCTTTTCCAAGGTCATGCCCCTTACCTGGTACAACCGTGCAGACACCCCCTACAGCGTTTGCGCACCGTACAACTCGATCAGGTGGGCATTGCCAGTCCTTTTCACCCACATGCATTTCAATATGGTTTGGTTTAGGGAATGAATTTGCATCTATCATTTCCATTAGCTTATTGGGTCTTGGCGGGCTGTAATAGCGCAATGTTCCTGGGTTTGATACGGCACCAAGCACAGGCGATAGAAGCAATATGCTGCCAGGGTATACATCTAACCCTGATAGTGTATGCATCAACAAATAGGCACCATAAGATACCGCAACGATTTTAGAGTCTTCCGTCCAAAAACCTGCTTTTAGATCTGATGCGATCAAATCAAGTTGGCCTTGAAACTCTAATCCTTTAAATGATTCAGGCGTTTCTCGTCCTTTAAGATTGAAACCTCGTTCAGTAATGCCTTCGCCAAGCCCCGTGGCGATTTTCCCGTTCCTGCCGGGTAAATAATAAACAGTATTTTCCATGTACCTAATTCTATCCCTGATCTTCACTTTTAAGCGACATAAAGTTTTAATGTAACAAATAATGCGTTACATTGTATGGCAACGTAATATAGAATATTAATATGCCGCCAAAAAAAACAACCACACTCAACCTACGCGTTGACCCCGCCATAAAAGAAGCTATTAAAGAGGCCGCTAATCGTGATCACCGCAGTGTAGCCAATATGATCGAACTGCTAATCCGCCAGCACTGTGCCAAGGAAAACATCACCGTTCACGAGCAACACGGGTTGTTTAAAGACGATGAATGAAAAAACAATAAGAGCCTTAGTCGAGGCTGGTGCTGTTAAAAAAGTAATGATGGTAGCCGATGGTGCAACCATACACGTTGATATAGTTACTCAAGGCGGTGCGACAACCGTTACCACGCTTAAAGGAGCAATAAAGACATGGGCGACTATAGATGCCAGTGCAAGGTGGGTTAAAAACCTTGGTATTGGGCGTATTCAGTTAGTGGTTGATAAGTGGTTGCCGGGGCAAAGAGGGTTAAATCTGTAGGGAATAAAAAGCCCGAAAGTAATAAATAAGGCAGCCACGGGAAATTTTTTTGATTGAAGTGTGGTTTGAGGCCTTTTATTACCACGCCCAGTTTATTGCGTGTTATAAATAAACATAAAAAGGAAGGGGTAAATGAGCTTAACGGATGAGTTTTTTATACAGCGCGGTCAAAAACTAAATACCCTGATAGAACAAGGCTATAGCAATATCGACGAACTAGCAAAAACCGCTGGCATCACCGATGGTCAATTAATCCAAGCGCAGTACCTTTCCCCATACAACATACAATCAACCGCCGATCTGTATAACGTAAGTGTGACGAAATTAGGGCAGCCTTTCCTAAAAGAAATAAAATCGCGCGATCTGATTGTAGTAAAACCTAATCGCTTAAACAGTTTAATAAACGCTATAAATAAAGCAGGAACCCCCGAATGACCAACACCGAAGAACAAGACTTCCTCAACAGCCTGGAGAAAAAACTCTGGACCAGCGCCAACAAACTGCTGCCATCCCTCGATGCCTCGCAATACAAGCACGTCATGCTGGGTTTAATCTTCGTTAAATACGTCTCCGATGCCTTTGACCTAAGAAGACAAGAACTCAAAACCCAACTGCAAGACCCCAAGCAAGACTACTACTTAGACCCACAAGATTTTTCTGGCGAAGAATATCTCGCCGAAATCGACGCCGAACTGGAAGTGCGCGACTACTACCTGGAAACCAACACCTTCTGGGTGCCCACCCAAGCCCGTTGGAAATTTCTGCAAGACAACAACAAAACCGTCATCGGCGGTGCCGAGCTACCCTTGCCCACCCGCGATGGCACGCCGAAGACCTTAAAGATCAGCTCCGTCGGCCACTTAATCGACAACGCACTCGATGCCATCGAAGTCGACAACCCCAAACTCAAAGGCGTGCTCAACAAACGCTATACCCAACTACAAATCGACCAAGCCAAACTGGGCGAGCTGATCGATCTTGTCGCCACCGTTCCCTTTAACCATGCGTCACTCAACTCCAAAGACATCCTCGGCCATGTTTACGAATACATGCTCGGCCAATTTGCCCTCGCCGAAGGCAAAAAAGGCGGCCAGTTCTACACGCCTAAATCCATTGTTAGCCTGATCGTACAAATGCTCGAACCCTTCAAAGGCCGCGTCTACGACCCCGCCATGGGCTCCGGTGGTTTTTTTGTGCAATCCGATTATTTTATTCGGGCGCATCAAGGGAAGATTAACGAGGTGTCCATTTATGGGCAGGAGGCCAACCACACCACCTGGCAACTGGCCGCCATGAACATGGTGATACGCGGCATCGACTTTAACTTCGGCAAAATACCCGCCAGCACCTACACCCACGACCAACACCCCGACCTACGCGCCGACTTCGTCATGGCCAACCCGCCCTTTAACATGAAGGAATGGGATACCGGCGTGGATGAAAACGACCCGCGCTGGCAATACGGCAAACCGCCCTCCGGCAACGCCAACTTCGCCTGGCTGCAACACATGCTCTACCACCTGGCACCCAACGGCAGCTTGGGCCTGTTGCTAGCCAACGGCTCCATGAGCTCCAATACCAATAACGAAGGTGCTATACGACAAAAACTCATCGAAGAAGACTTGGTGGAATGCATGGTCGCCTTACCCGGCCAACTGTTTACCAACACCCAAATACCCGCCTGCATCTGGTTTTTAACCAAAAACAAAGGCGAACGCACCAGCGCCGCCGGTAGAAAACTGCGCGACCGCAAAGGCGAAGTGCTATTTATCGATGCCCGCAACCTCGGCTACATGAAAGACCGCGTCCTGCGCGACTTCACCCAAGAAGATTTAAACCAAGTCACCGAAACCTTCCATAACTGGCGCCAGACAGGAGTCCAAGTGCCGCGAAGTCCAGGGATGGACGAGAGCGGCCAAGCCGTAGGTTGGGGTGAGGAACGAACCCCAACAAACTCCACCGCCAGCGATGCCAATGTTGGGGTTCCTAACGTCACCCCAACCTACGAAAACATCCCCGGTTTTTGCGCCAGCGTAAATTTAGACGGCATTAAAAAACACGACTACGTACTCACCCCAGGCCGTTATGTCGGCGCCGCCGCCGAAGAAGACGATGGCGAACCCTTTGCCGATAAAATGGCGCGTTTAACTACAACCTTAAAAACACAGTTTGAAGAATCGGATCGGTTGGAGGCTGAGATTAAAAAGAATTTTGCGGGGTTGGGTTATGAGTGCTAGTGCCAGCGTTGAGAGTTTAACTGTATATGTAAATCGCGGTATTACTCCTAAATATACGGTAGAAAAAGAAGGATCTATTTTAATTTTAAATCAGAAATGCATCCGTGGTTTTAAGGTGAGCCTAGAACCTGCAAGATTAAATGATCTTTCGAAAAGGAAGATCACTGAAGGTAAACTTTTAGAAAAATATGATGTACTAATAAATTCAACAGGTGTTGGCACCTTAGGTAGAGTTGCGCAGTTTTACGGTGAATCAGGCTCTGCCACGGTAGATTCTCATGTGACTATTGTGAGGCCAAATGCTGATTTAATTGACCCCGTCTACTTTGGTTACATCATTAAATCTAAACAGCAATTAATTGAGGGTTTTGCTGAGGGTACTACTGGGCAAACAGAATTGTCTCGTGATTCGGTGAAAGAGTTATTAGTGGACTTTGTTGAAGACAAAGTCAAACAAAAAGAAATTGGTCAGGCTTTACTAGCTATTGACAAAAAAATCGAACTCAACCGCCAAACCAATCAAACCCTCGAACACATCGCCCAAGCCATCTTTAAAAGCTGGTTTGTCGATTTCGAACCCACCCGCGCCAAAATCGCCGCCAAACAAATAAGGCAAGCACGCCAGGACGGCGAGCGCAGCGCAGCCCTAAAGGCAGCCTTGTTTGCCGACGGCCGCTGGCCTGAAGCGGTGGCAGCCGCCATCGCCGAAGGCGACCCCGAACGCGCCGCCATGGCCGCCATCAGCGGCAAAGCCTTAGACGAACTCGATCAACTCAGCCCAGAGCAAAAAGAACAACTCCTCACCACCGCCGCCTTATTCCCCGATGCACTGGTTGATTCGGAGTTGGGTGGAATTCCGAAGGGGTGGGAAGTAAAGGCTCTTGATGAGATTGCTCATTATCAAAATGGATTAGCTCTCCAGAAATTTAGACCTGAAGATGAAAATAATTTTTTACCAGTTTTGAAAATCGCGCAACTCAAAAAAGGTTTCGCAGATGGAGAAGAAAAGGCTTCGCCAAATATCAAGCCTGAGTGCATCGTGGATAACGGAGACGTCGTGTTTTCATGGTCTGGCTCTTTAGTAGTTGATGTTTGGTGTGGTGGAAAGGCGGCGCTCAATCAGCATTTGTTTAAGGTCACATCACCTGATTATCCAAAATGGTTTTATTGCTACTGGACCAAGCATCATTTAGAGACGTTTCAACAGGTTGCCGCCGATAAAGCCGTGACTATGGGGCATATAAAGAGAAGCCACTTGGCTGAAGCAAAGTGCATTGTTCCAAGTTGCGATTTAGACCAGTTTAGTTTGATGGCTAACTTTTTAGAAAAACAAATAGAGCAAAGATTAGAAAGTATAGCGTTGCAAGAAATTCGAGATTCATTGTTACCCAAACTTCTTTCCGGCGAATCGTCCATACCTGAACATACGGAGCACTCAGTATGACCAGCCGCGTTGAGATGATTATTGAAACCTTGCGTGCGTTTCCCGAGCAGAAGTTCACCGCAAAAGAACTGGCGCAACTTTTTTTAAAGCGTTATCCAGCTGAGATTGCAGAAAAAAGCAAGAACCCACGTTATTCGAGTAAGGCTGGTCTGGTCAAGCAACTGGCGGCCGAAATAGGCGGCGAGCGAACGGCTCAAGCCAAAACCAAGTGTCCTAATATTCAAACGCGTGACAAGCCTCGCCCGCGTTTATATTACTGGGGAGAGCCTGATGTGGAGCAAGCCGGTGATGAGGTGGAAGACGCTGATGCTGATGTCGAGATAACCACAGGCCAGCAGGCTTTAAACGAACAAGCCCTTTACCCCTTGTTGATGGATTATTGCAAAGCTGATTTAGGTCTATTTAGCCGTCGTATTGATGAGCGAAAATCCAGCAACAATAAAGGCAGCGGCGCGAACCACTGGTTGCATCCGGACGTAGTAGCGATGGAACCTTTGGACCAATCCTGGGACGAGGCTGTACGAACCTGCGTGCGTCACGGTAACCATCGGGCCGTTAAATTGTGGTCGTTTGAGGTGAAAAAAGCACTCACTCGCGGCAATGTGCGCAAATGCTTTTTTCAGGCGGTATCAAACTCCAGTTGGGCTAACTTGGGTTATCTGGTCGCCACCGAATTACACGACGGCGTAGAACGGGAACTGCAAATGCTATGCGCGTTACACGGCATTGGTGTTTTATTGCTGGATGTAGAAGACCTATTCAATAGCCAAATTTTAATACCTGCCAAAGAGAAACCAGATATTGATTGGGAGTCGGCCAATCGAATTGTGGCCGAAAACAGTGATTTTCACGATTATATCGAACAGGTCGGCATCTATCACCAGACTGGGAAAATGATCAAAACCGCCTGGAATAAACATAATTAGGAACGAATCATTCCTGAACAATAAATTACAATGAATTAAACCAGATCGGGATGCATATGATCACCGAAGACCAACTAGAACAACTCTGCCTCGAATGGTTTCAATCTATCGGTTATGACACTATCTGCGGCTACGACATCGCCCCTGATAGCGACAACCCCGAACGCAGCGACTACCGCCAAGTCATTCTGCATGGCCGTTTGCTTGGCAGCCTAAAACAGATCAACCCCCATATTCCCGAGGCCACTTTAGAGCAAGTGGTTTTGCAGATCGCCACACCTGAAACACCAATCCTGATTATCAACAACAAAGCTTTTCATCGCTTGTTGTTGGAAGGGGTAAAGGTTGAGTTTAAAGACCGCACCGGTAAAGAAAAAACCGATTATGTGCAGTTGGTGGATTTTTCAAAGGTCAGCAATAACCAATTTTTAGTGGTGAACCAATTCACCATTACCGGTAGCAAAGGCAACCGCCGCCCGGATGTGATTGTCTTTATTAATGGTTTACCGCTGGCGGTATTGGAGCTAAAAAACCCCGCCGATAATAACGCCGATATTTGGTCGGCCTATCAGCAGTTGCAAACCTATAAAGATGAAATTCCCGATCTGTTTATGTTTAACGCAGCCCTGGTGGTGAGTGACGGCTTAAATGCGCGGGTCGGTTCGCTAACGGCGAATAAAGAGCGCTTTATGCCCTGGCGCACCGTGAGCAATGAACACGACAAACCGCTGTTTGAATACTTTTTAGAAACCCTGGTAAAAGGCTTTTTTAAACCCGAACTGTTGTTAGATTACATTCGCCATTTTGTGTTGTTTGAAGCGCCTGCGGCGGGTAACGAGCACGGTGATGTGACGATTAAAAAAATCGCCGGTTACCATCAATTTCATGCCGTGCGTGAGGCGGTACGGGCGACGGTGATAGCGGCGTCACGCCCGGAAAGCATTGCCGAGCCACGCGCGAACTATGGCGATAAGGTTATACCTGGCTCCGGTAAGGCCGGGGTGGTATGGCACACCCAAGGGTCGGGTAAGTCGATCTCGATGGTGTGTTATGCCGGTAAGTTATTGGCGCAGCCTGAAATGAACAATCCCACTATTGTGGTCGTCACCGACCGTAATGATTTAGATGGCCAGCTTTACAACACCTTTGCCATGGCGGCAGACACCTTAAAGCAAACCCCTGTGCAGGCCGGCGATAGAGATGATCTACGCGAGATATTGGCGGCGCGCCAATCGGGCGGTATTATTTTTACCACGGTGCAGAAGTTCTCTCTTTTAGGGGATGAAACGGCTCACCCGGTATTAAGCGCCCGCCACAATATTGTGGTGGTGAGTGATGAAGCTCACCGCAGTCAATACGGCGACAAAGCCAAGCTCAATACCAAAACCGGTAAGTACACCTTCGGTTATTCCAAACATCTACGTGATGCTTTGCCCGAAGCTTCTTTTATTGGCTTTACCGGTACACCGATAGATTTGGCCGATAAAGATACTCGTGCGGTGTTTGGTGATTATGTCTCCATCTATGACATTCAAGATGCGGTGGATGATGGCGCTACCGTGCCTATCTATTACGAATCGCGCTTGGCCAAGCTGGATATTAATGCCGCCGATATTGAAGCCTTAAACGATGATGTGGACGAGGTGATTGAAGACGAAGAAGACATCGCCGCCCGTGAAAGCACTAAATCAAAATGGGCCGCGTTAGAAAAACTGGTGGGCAGCGAACCGCGCATGCAGCAAGTGGGTAAAGACTTAGTCACCCACTTTGAAAGCCGCATCGCCACCATGCCCGGCAAAGGCATGATTGTGTGTATGAGCCGTGAAATTTGCGTGGACATGTACAACGCCATTGTGGCCATCAAACCCGAATGGCATGAGTCGGACACCAGTAAAGGCGCGATCAAAATTGTGATGACAGGCTCGGCTTCAGATAAAGCGAAGCTGCAACCGCATATCCATAACAAAGACACCAAAAAGCTGTTTGAAAAACGTTTTAAAGACGTGAACGACCCGCTGCAATTAGTGATAGTGCGCGATATGTGGCTCACCGGCTTTGATGCGCCGAACTGTCACACCATGTATATCGACAAACCCATGAAGGGCCACAATCTAATGCAGGCCATTGCCCGCGTTAACCGTGTCTTTAAAGATAAGCCCGGCGGCTTAGTGGTGGATTACATCGGCATCGCCAACGAGCTAAAAGCGGCACTTAAAACCTATACCAACTCCAACGGTAAAGGCCAGCCAACGCACGACACCCGCGAGGCCTTTGCGGTACTGCTTGAAAATATCGATAAGCTGCACGCCATGATGCACGGCTGTGATTACAGCCAATTTGAGGCCAATGCACTGCAATTACTGCCTAGGGTGATGAATCACATCCTCAGCCTGCCGAACCCAGGCAATGGCGAGCTGGATGGCAAAAAACGCTTTCTGGATATTATGGCCAATGTCCGCTCTGCGTTTACCCTATGCGGCACACTCGATGAGGCGCAAGCCTACTCAAAAGAAATCGCCTTCTTTGGTGCAGTGAAAAACGCCATTAGCAAATTCACCACCATCGATAAACGCCGTACCGATGAAGAAAAGAACTCCGCCCTGAAGCAAATTATCGATAACGCCATTATTTCTGAGGGTGTGGATGATATTTTTGAATTAGTCGGTTTAGATAAACCCAATGTTGGTTTGCTATCGCCGGAGTTTTTAGAAGACGTCGCCAATATGAAAGAGAAGAACTTGGCAGTCGATCTGTTAGAGCGTTTATTGCGTGATGAAGTGAAAGCGCGCATGAAAACCGATGTGGTGTCTGAAAAAAAATACTCTGACCGCATTATGGAAACCCTGCGCAAATACCATAACCGCGCTATCGAAACCGCACAGGTCATCGAAGAGCTGATTAAGATGGCCAAAGACATGGCCGCTGATGCCGAAATGGCAGAGAAATCAGGCCTCAGTTCTGATGAAATAGCCTTCTATAGAGCACTCATTCAAAACGAATCCGCCGTTAAAGAGCTAGGCGACAACAACTTACGGGAACTGGCTAAATTTGTGACAGAGCAGTTACGTAAGAGTACGACCGTGGATTGGCAAGTGCGTGAGAGTGTCAGAGCTAAGTTACGTAATTTGGTACGTCGAGCGCTTAGGCGTTGGAAATACCCGCCCGATAAAGCTGATGAAGCGATAGAGCTATGTTTGAAACAAGCGGAAGCGTTGAGTGAAAGCTGGACTGTTCCATGATGGGTGCCATCTAACTAGCGCTACATTAAGCTATAACTTATTCCTAACCCAATAAAAAAGCCCTAGCATCTCCCGATGCTAGGGCTTTTTTATATTTGGCTCCTCCGACTGGACTCGAACCAGTGACCCAATGATTAACAGTCATTTGCTCTACCAACTGAGCTACAGAGGAATTGTTCAGGTCGCGTATCTTACGAAACGCACTTGTTTTGGTCAATAGAAAATTGCTTATAAGGCCTAATTAGTTTTTAAGTAATGTGGCAATACGGTCCATCGCATTCACCAAGTTTTCCATGCTGGTCGCAATTGAGATGCGCATGTGGCCATTAAGGCCAAAAGCGGAGCCCGGCACAAGTGCTACACCAGATTTTTCAAGAATATATTCTGCCAAATCGACGTCGTTGTTTATATTGTCCATGCGGTTAAGTACGGCATTAAAGTCTGGGAAGCAATAGAACGTACCGTCGGACGCGATACAGCTAACGTCTTGCATCGCATTTAGTTTTTCCAATACGAAGTCATGACGTTCTTTAAACGACACTAACATGTCATCAATACATGATTGGTCGCCTTCCAGCGCAGCTTGTGCCGCGTATTGAGAAATAGACGTAGGGTTTGATGTGCTTTGCGATTGAATTTTCTTCATTGCTTTAATCAAATCGGCAGGCCCTGCAGCATATCCAATGCGCCAGCCCGTCATTGAATAGGCCTTAGATACGCCATTTAGAACGATAGTTTGGTCGTAGAGTTCTGGACAAGCCATCACGATGTTGCTAAACGGTTCGTCGCACCACAAAATGTGCTCATACATATCATCTGTAGCTATCAGAATATTTGGGTGATTTTTTAGAACCGCACCCAATGCAGCAAGTTCAGTATGTGTATACGCTTTACCGCTTGGGTTAGACGGACTATTGATGACTAATAGTTTCGTTTTAGGCGTGATAGCTGCTTCAAGTTGAGCAGGTGTCATTTTGAAATCTTGTTCTTGCCCAGCAGGTACAATTACTGGAACGCCTTCAGCTAATAAACACATATCAGGGTATGAAACCCAATAAGGTGCTGGAATAATTACTTCATCGCCATCATCAAGAAACGCTTGCGCAAGGTTGAAGAAGCTTTGTTTGCCACCACAAGACACGAGCACCTGGTCTAGCTCGTAAGACAGGCCGTTATCGTTTTTAAGCTTGTTCACAATGGCTGTTTTCAACTCAACAGTGCCATCTACAGCGGTGTATTTTGTTTTGCCGGTGTTAATAGCATCTCTAGCGGCTTGTTTGATGTGTTCGGGTGTGTCGAAGTCTGGCTCGCCTGCGCCAAGGCCTATAATGTCTTGTCCTGCTGCGCGTAATGCGGCAGCTCTAGAAGTAACGGCAAGTGTTGGTGATGGCTTAATACTTTGTACGCGTTTTGAAAGTTTAATGTTCATGAATGATGTATTGGAATAAAATTAGGGTTTAATCAACGCCTATTCTACGTTAAGCCGCGCTCATGCAAAATCCCTATGGATAAAATATTTCAGATTGATTCCCCTTTTGAACCAGCTGGTGACCAGCCAAAAGCGATAAAAAGCTTGGTTGAGGGCATCGAGAATGGTGAGTCGCATCAGACATTACTGGGTGTTACAGGTTCTGGTAAAACATTTACGATGGTGCATGTTATTGCTGAAACACAGCGCCCGTCCTTGGTGCTCGTGCATAATAAAACCTTGGCGGCGCAACTGTATGGTGAGTTAAAAGAGTTTTTCCCAGACAATGCGGTTGAATACTTCGTGTCGTATTACGATTACTATCAGCCAGAAGCGTATGTGCCAGCGTCTGATACCTTTATAGATAAAGATGCATCGCTCAACGAGCATATCCAACAAATGCGCCTGTCCGCTACAAAAGCGCTAATGGAGCGTAAGGATGCCGTTATTGTTGCTACGGTGTCGTGTATTTATGGCTTGGGCGACCCTGAGTTGTATTTTAGTATGATTTTGCATTTGTCCCGTGGCGAGCGGGTGGGGCAACGTGATATTGTTCGTCAATTGACCGAAATGCAGTACAAGCGAAACGATATTGAATTACACCGAGCGTCGTACCGAGTGCGAGGTGATGTTATTGATATATTTCCAGCTGAGTCAGACCAAGAAGCGCTTAGAGTTGAGTTGTTTGATGATGAAATAGAACGTTTGTCATTATTCGACCCATTAACGGGAGAAGTGCTCAGAAGAATTCCTCGGTACACTATTTTTCCTGTGTCGCACTATGTGACGCCCCGCGAGACAATTTTAGCGTCTATCGAAAAAATAAAATCTGAATTGGCGGTGCGGTTGGAGCAGCTTCGTTCGTTAAATAAATTGGTAGAAGCGCAACGCTTAGAAGAGCGTACTAAGTTCGATATAGAAATGATGCGAGAAATTGGTTATTGCTCTGGTATCGAAAATTATTCTAGGTACCTGTCGGGAAGAAAGCCAGGCGAGCCACCACCAACCTTATTTGATTACTTGCCCGATGATGCGTTGCTATTCATAGACGAGTCCCACGTTACTGTGCCGCAATTAGGTGCAATGTACAAAGGTGACCGTTCACGCAAAGAGACGCTAGTGGAATATGGCTTTAGATTGCCGTCGGCATTAGATAATCGTCCGTTGAAATTTGAAGATTTTGAAGCGCGTGCACCGCAAACCATTTTTGTGTCGGCTACACCCAGCAAATATGAAGCGAAGCGTGCGAGCTCGATAGTTGAGCAAGTAGTGAGGCCGACTGGTTTGCTAGACCCGATTATTGAGGTCAGGCCGGCAACCACACAAGTAGATGATTTATTATCAGAAATCAACAAAAGAGTCGCGTTACATGAAAGAGTGTTGGTGACCACGCTCACAAAAAGAATGTCTGAAGATTTGACTGACTACATGATGGAGCAAGATGTAAAAGTAAGATACTTACATTCAGATATTGATACTGTTGAACGGGTTGAAATTATTCGGGACTTACGTTTAGGTGTTTTTGATGTGCTGATTGGCATTAACTTATTGAGAGAAGGGCTTGATATACCGGAGGTCTCTTTAGTGGCTATTTTGGATGCTGACAAAGAAGGTTTTTTACGTTCAGACGTGTCGATGATTCAGACCATTGGCCGTGCAGCAAGAAATGTAAATGGCAGGGCAATCCTATATGCCGATAAGGTTACTGGCTCAATGCAACGCGCTATGGATGAAACCGAACGGCGACGAGAAAAACAACAAGAGCACAATAAAAAACACGGTATTACACCGATAGGTATTATAAAAAAAGTAACGGATGTCATGGAAGGGTCTAAACGTTACAGAAAAGATAACCTAAAACAAGTGGCCGAAGATAAGGCGGAATACAACACGTTAACGCCTTCACAAATAGCCAAGAAAATTGATGAGTTAGAGGCGAAAATGTACCAGCATTCGCGGAATCTTGAATTTGAAGATGCGGCGCGTACGCGTGACGAAATACATAAATGGAAAGATAGGGTGATGCTAGGTGGATAATATTATTTCCGGCTACGCAATGTAGCCGGAAATAATTAAAAGGCTAGTCGTCTAAAACAAAGGTGATATTTAAGTTAACGCGATATTCTTTTACTTTGCCATTTTTAACGATAACAGATTGATCTTTTACCCAAGCGCTAGAAATGTTATTCAATGTTTTAGAAGCACGTTCGATGCCGTTTTCTATGGCGTCTTCAAAACTTTTGTTTGACGATGTAATAACTTCAGTAACTTTTGCGATGCCCATGTTTTTACCTTTTGTGTGTTAGTGGAGCGTCAGAATATATGATGAATATATAGTAAAAGCAAGTTGTGAAGGATTTTAGGGTGTTTATGAAAACCTAACTACCGTTCACTTGCGGTAATCAATTTTGCACGATAGGATTAACGAAGATGATGTTGAATTTACGTTATCGACTACTTTCAAACAACGACATGGAGTATGCAATGGGTTTATTTAGTTTTATAACGGAAGCGGGTAGTAAGCTTGGTGGGAAAATTTATGATGTTTCGCATGGTGACGAACCAGCTACTGGTGCAACTCAAGAGCAAATTGATGCTGCTCGTGAAGGAAATATTATTGAAAATATTGGGGAAACAGGTGTTGCTGTGACTGACCTATCTGTTCAAGTTTCTGGACCTAATGCTGTGCTAGGCGGAAAGGTTGAAACGCAAGGTTGTAGTGAAAAGTTGACTTTGGTGGTTGGTAATCAATTTGGTATTGGTAGTGTTGACTGCCAGCTTGAAGTCCAAAAATCAGAGCCAGAATCAACCATGTACACAGTTAAATCGGGTGACACCTTAGGTAAAATTGCAAAAGATATATACGGTAATGCATCTAAATACCCGATTATTTTTGAAGCCAATCAGCCGATGCTGCAAAACCCAGATAAAATCTATGTTGGGCAAAACTTAAGGATTCCAACGCTATAAATATAATCAGGTACGTTTTTCAAACAGTACAACATATATTTTCGATTATTAAACGCCACTTAGTTGACCCTAAGTGGCGTTTTTCACAAAACGGTTTTAAATAGACTACACTTTAGCTCCACAGCGCTTCACTAAATGATCAACTTTTAGTAGAATGTGCGGCCTTAAAAAGGTTTATTGGCTTACAGGCGCGTAGCTCAGTTGGTTAGAGCACTACTATGACATAGTAGGGGTCACTGGTTCGAATCCAGTCGCGCCTACCAATAACTTTACAAATTAAGCCAATCCCTTCTAATTACGAATCAAGATTACCGTGCCTATAATTACTTTACCCGATGGAAGCCAGCGCGAATTTTCGCAAGCGATTAGCGTGCTTGATGTTGCAAATGATATTGGACCAGGCCTAGCTAAAGCAACGATCGCCGGTAAAGTTGATGATGTGTTGGTTGATGCGTCTTATATGATTGAAAAAGATGCATCGCTTTCTATTGTTACTGCACGTGACGATGAAGGTTTAGAGGTGATCCGTCATTCAGCAGCGCATTTGATGGCGCAGGCTGTAAAGCAACTTTTCCCTACTGCACAAGTTACCATTGGCCCAGTGATTGATGATGGCTTCTTTTATGACTTTGCTTTTGAACGTTCATTTACCCCGGACGATGTTGAAAAAATAGAAAAGCGTATGGGTGAGTTGGCGGATGAGTCTATCCAAGTCAACCGTTCAGAAATGTCTCGCGATGATGCAGTGTCATACTTCAGAGGGAAAGGCGAAGAATACAAAGCAGAAATTATTGAGGATATTCCAGCAGATCAGGTTTTGTCTTTATATGGTCAAGGCGATTTTACTGATTTATGTAGAGGGCCGCATGTTCCTCACACGGGTTTTTTGAAATCGATAAAACTAACTAAAATTGCTGGCGCGTATTGGCGTGGCGATTCTGATAACGAAATGCTTCAGCGGATTTATGGGACAGCCTGGGGTGATAAAAAATCGTTAAAAAGATACTTACATAGAATAGAAGAAGCGGGAAAGCGCGATCACCGGAAGATTTCTAAAGCACTGGACCTGTTTCATATACAAGAAGAAGCGCCAGGCATGATTTTCTGGCATGACGCTGGTTTAAGCATCTATCATACTATTGAGCAGTACATACGAGCTAAACTGCAAACAAATAACTATCAAGAAGTACGGACGCCTCAGTTAGTCGATAAAACCTTATGGGAAAAATCAGGTCACTGGGATAAGTTTAGAGACGATATGTTCACCGTAGACTCTGATAATAGAGAGTATGCGGTAAAACCGATGAATTGCCCGTGTCATGTACAAATATACAACCAGGGTTTAAAAAGCTACCGAGATTTGCCGTTACGTATGGCAGAATTTGGTTCGTGTCACCGTAATGAACCATCGGGTACGTTGCACGGCTTAATGCGGTTGCGTAACTTTATTCAAGATGATGCACATATCTTTTGTACAGAAGAGCAAGTTCAGTCAGAAGTGTCCGAATTTATAGATTTGTTGTACGAGGTGTATGCTGATTTTGGGTTTACTGACATTATTATCAAACTATCAACACGCCCAGAAAAACGTGTGGGTTCAGATGACGTTTGGGATAAATCAGAAAAAGCATTAGAAGACGCATTAAATGCAAAAAATTTAGATTGGGACTTACAACCTGGCGAAGGCGCATTTTATGGCCCTAAAATTGAATTTTCATTAAAAGATTGTTTAGACAGGGTTTGGCAATGTGGCACGATTCAAGTCGATTTCTCGATGCCTGATCGTTTAGATGCGCAATATATTGCTGAAGATGGTTCTCGACAATCGCCGGTCATGCTTCACCGAGCAATTTTAGGTTCATTAGAACGCTTTATTGGCATATTGATCGAAGAATACGCGGGTAAGTTTCCGGTGTGGTTAGCACCAACACAAGTTGTTTTGATGTCAATTACGGACAAAAACGACGAATATGTGGCCTCAATTGCAAAAATCCTTCAAAAACAAGGCATCAGAGTCAAATTAGACTTGAGAAATGAGAAGATCGGCTTTAAAATTCGCGAGCACACTTTAAAGCGTATTCCGTACTTAGTTGTAATTGGCGATAAAGAAGTTGAAAATAACGAATTAGCGGTTCGTTCTTTAAGTGGTAAAAACATGGGTAACTTCACACCTGAGGACTTTATCGCGTTATTGGCAAAAAACATTGCTGAACGTAATAAATTAGAGCCTTAAGGTTTTTTGCATCCTGAGGCAATTGTCCGTAAGGAAGTGCCTACTATTAATTTAAGATAGAAATTTTGGAGATTGTAAGATCGCAACAAAAAAAGTAAGAATAAACGAAGATATTACTATCCCGAGTGTAAGACTGATTGGTCACGACGGCGAAAAAATAGGTGTCGTAACGTTACAAGAAGCCATGAGTTTGGCTGCAGATGTTGAGTTAGATTTGGTTGAGGTTTCACCAACAGCTAAACCGCCTGTTTGCAAAATCATGGATTACGGTAAATTTAAGTTTGAAGCGAGCAAGAAATTACAGGCTTCAAAAAAGAAACAAAAGAACGTTCAGGTTAAAGAAATAAAATTCAGACCTGGTACGGATATTGGTGATTACAACGTAAAGTTGCGTAATTTAATCTCATTTTTAGAGAATGGCGATAAAACGAAAATCACTGTACGTTTTCGCGGACGTGAAATGGCTCATAGAGAGTTAGGTATGGAGTTACTTAAACGCGTAGAGAAAGACTTAGATGAGCTAGCTATTGTTGAACAATGGCCAAAGTTTGAAGGCCGCCAGATGGTTATGGTGATGGCGCCAAGAAAAAATCAATAAACGGAGTATTAGAAATGCCTAAGATGAAAACAGTAAGTGGCGCGGCGAAACGGTTCAAAAGAACTGGAACAGGCGCGTTTAAATGCAAACAAGCTCACTTACGTCATATATTGACAAAAAAAACCACGAAACGTAAACGTCAGTTACGTAAAGCTTCATTGCTTCACGCGTCAGACATGAGAAGTGCAACACGCATGTTGCCATATAGCTAATTTTAGATTTACTGAGGAAAAGAAATGCCTAGAGTCAAACGCGGTGTTGTTGCAAGAGCAAGACACAAAAAAGTATTAAAGCAAGCCAAAGGTTACTACGGAGCAAGAAGCCGTATTTACCGTGTTGCAAAACAGGCTGTCATTAAAGCGGGTCAGTATGCATACCGAGATCGTCGTCAAAGAAAGCGCCAATTTCGCGCACTTTGGATTGCTCGTATCAATGCCGGTGCACGTAGTTGTGGACTTTCATATAGCCGATTCATGAATGGCCTAAAGAAAGCATCAATTGGTCTTGATAGAAAAGTACTAGCAGATTTAGCCGTTTTTGATAAAGCCGCTTTTTCTGAGTTAGTTACAACTGCTAAAGCAAACCTATAACGTTTGTTAAATACGTTTTTGCGTAGTAGCAAAAATGGTAAGCAAGTTTTAGCGTAAGGGAAAGATCATTTGGTCTTTCCCTTATTTATTTGAATCGAAGAAAGTATGTTGATGTGGAAAATTCATTAGATAACGTTGTTCAGCAAGCCAGCGAAGCGTTAGCGAAAGCTGATTCGTTAGCAGATGTCGAAAAAATACGAGTGGAATACCTGGGCAAAAAGGGTGTTTTTACACGCCAAATGAAAACATTGGCTAGTTTGCCCGCAGAAGAGAAGCCAAAAGCAGGTGCTATTATTCATCAGGCGAAACAAACGTTTGAAGCATCTTTAAATAATCGTAAATCAACGTTAGAGTCAGAGCAGTTAAACCAGCGCTTGAGAGAGGAAACGATTGATGTAACATTGCCAGGCAGAGGCGATTCAATCGGAAGCGTTCACCCTGTTACACGAACAATGCGCCGTATTGAAACAATTTTTAGCCGTATTGGTTTTGATGTGGCGACAGGACCAGAAGTTGAAGATGATTTTCATAATTTTGAAGCATTAAATATTCCTGCACACCACCCGGCACGGGCGATGCACGACACGTTCTATTTTGATGAGCATACCTTGTTGCGTACGCATACGTCACCAGTCCAAATACGGGTAATGGAGAATCAAGAGCCGCCTATAAAGGTTATTGCGCCCGGCCGCGTGTACCGGTGTGATTCTGATATTACACATACACCTATGTTCCATCAAGTTGAAGGGTTTGTGGTTGATAAGAATGTTAACTTCGCCGACTTAAAAGGCGTGTTAAGTGAATTCTTAAAAGCCTTTTTTGAAAAGGATGTAAACGTTAGGTTTAGGCCTTCTTATTTTCCCTTTACAGAACCATCAGCTGAAGTAGATATTGAGTGTGTCATGTGTAACGGCGAAGGTTGTCGTGTTTGCAGCCATACCGGCTGGCTAGAAGTACTGGGCTGCGGAATGATTCATCCAGAAGTATTCAGGCATATTAACATTGATTCAGATGAGTATTCTGGGTTTGCGTTTGGTATGGGTGTTGAAAGGTTGACAATGCTCCGCTATAAAATCAATGACTTACGGTTGTTTTTTGAAAATGATCTGAAGTTTTTAAGGCAATTTAACTAGGCTGAGTGGGTAAATAAAATGTTAGTTAATGAAGCATGGCTTAAAGAATTTATAAATTACTCACTACCTACCAATGAGTTAACTGAAAAGTTAACGATGGCTGGTTTAGAAGTTGATTCTATATCACCTGCAGCAGCAGATTTTTTTGGGGTTGTTATTGGTGAAGTAATATCTGTAGAGCCTCACCCAAATGCAGACAAGTTACGACTTTGTAAAGTAACGGTTGGCGAAACAGACCCGCTAGATATCGTTTGTGGCGCGGCAAACGTCAGAACAGGGCTTAGAATACCTGTTGCGACTGTAGGCGCGGTCTTGCCTGGGAATTTTAAGATCAAAGCGTCTAAGCTCCGTGGAGAGCCTTCTAATGGCATGTTGTGTTCAGAGCAAGAGTTAGGGTTGGTTGAATCAGCAGACGGTTTAATGGAGCTGATGAGCGATGCGCCTATTGGTGTTCATATTAGAGATTATTTGAAACTAGACGATACTATTATTGAAGTGGACTTAACCCCTAACCGCGCAGATTGTTTAAGCGTTGAAGGAATCGCTCGAGAGATTGCCTGTTTTGCAGATGAACCATTTAAATCGATAAGTGATCCGAGTATTGAAGAAACTACCCAAACCAAGCAGTCTGTTTCGGTAGAAGCACCAGAAGATTGTCCACGTTATTTAGGCAGAGTGATCGAAGGCCTAAATGCAACAGCCGCAACGCCTGTATGGATGCAAGAAAAGCTTCGTCGTTGTGGCCAACGTTCGCTAGGCCCGTTAGTTGACGTAACAAACTACGTTCTATTAGAACTGGGCCAACCGCTTCACGCCTTTGATTTGAATAAAATTGATGGTGAACTGGTTGTTCGCCATGCAAATAATAAAGAAAAGCTCACATTATTAAATGATCAAGAAGTGCAATTAAGTGATGACATTTTAGTTATTGCGGATCAAAAACAAGCACTAGCCATGGCCGGTATTATGGGTGGGGCATCATCATCTGTTGGTGATGATACAACTGATATATTTCTTGAGTGTGCGTTCTTTTCACAGCTCGCTATAGCTGGTAAATCTAGACGTTATGGCTTGCATACAGATGCTTCGCACCGTTTCGAACGGGGGGTAGATCCGCAACTTTCATATAGAGCCTTAAACAGAGCCACAGAGTTATTGGTAAGTATCGCTGGTGGAAAAGCTGGCCCGCTGACAGATGTTTCTTCTGATGCATCTATACCAAAACAGAATGCTATTACATTGCGTTTATCTCAAGTGCAACGTCTACTAGGCATTAACTTAGAGGCCGATGTTGTTGAGTCATACTTAGTTAAGCTAGGTATGAATATCGATAAAACATCCGCACAAAAATGGCAAGTATCAGCACCAAGTTATCGTTTCGATATGGCGATTGAAGCAGACTTAATTGAAGAGATTGCACGTTTATATGGTTACGACAAGCTACCTGAAAGTAGTTTGAATGTGCCGGCAAAATTAGAGTTAGTAGAAGAGTGTGTTCAGCCACTAGACCGTATCAAAGATGTATTAGTCGATTTGGGTTACAGGGAAGCGATAACCTATAGTTTTACAGATGAGAAAATATTGGCAGAATTAACACCTAATGAAGAAGTGTATCGTTTAAAAAATCCAATATCGTCCGAGCTGTCCGTTATGCGAACAACGTTATGGGCTGGGTTACTTAAAGCGGTAGAAAGCAACCTAAAGCATAATGAAGAAACTGTTAAGTTTTTTGAAACAGGATTAAAGTTTACGCTTGAAAATGGCGTTTTAAAACAAGATCAAATGCTATCGATTGTGGCAACAGGCAGTGCCTTACCGGAACAATGGGGTGAGCAATCGCGGAAAATAGACTTTTACGATATCAAGCATGCAGTAGAGGCAATTTTGGAGCTTAATGGCGTGTTAAATAACTTTACGTTTAAACCAGCGAAACACTCTGCATTACACCCTGGGCAAGCAGCAGAGCTCGTTAATGAAAAAGATGAGCACGTAGGTTACGTTGGTTTATTGCATCCCGTGTTAGAAAAGTCGTTGGATATCAATCAAGCTGTTTATATGGTTGAATTAAAGCAAGCTATGTTGCAGCTTAAAGCAATCCCAAATTTTGAACAGATCACAAAATACCCATCCGCTCGTCGTGATATAGCGCTAGTGATGGACAAAAACTTACACGTAAATGAAATAATCGACTATATTAACAGTCAGAAAGGGCTTGTTAATAACGTTGTCGTATTTGATGTTTATGAAGGAAAAGGCGTAGAAACTGGTAGAAAGAGTGTTGCTTTAGGCTTGATTTTACAGGATAAATCGAAGACACTTGTTGAAAGCGAAGTAGAGTTGTATATAACGACTATACTAGAAAATATTAATAATAAATTTAATGCTCAGATCAGAGAATAAAAAATGTCATTAACAAAAGCTGATTTAACAGAACATCTATTTGATGAACTTGGCCTCAATAAACGTGAAGCTAAGGAAATCGTAGAGCAAATGTTTGAATCTATAAAAGAATCGCTTGAGAAAGGCGAACAAGTAAAAATTTCAGGTTTTGGTAAATTTGAGCTTAAAGATAAAGAAGCAAGGCCAGGTAGAAACCCTAAAACGGGTGAAGATGTTTCTATCTCAGCTCGACGAGTTGTTACATTACGAACAGGCCAAAAACTTAAGGAACGAGTAGAAGCATATGCTGGAACCCAGCCACAATAACGAACTACCTGCCATACCGGCTAAACGTTACTTTACCATTGGTGAAGTAAGCGAACTGTGTGCAGTAAAACCGCATGTGTTACGTTATTGGGAGCAAGAGTTCCCTCAACTAGAACCTGTTAAGCGGCGCGGTAATAGGCGTTACTATCAACGACAAGACGTTGTTTTAATTAGGCAAATTCGTGGCCTATTGTACGAAGATGGTTACACCATCGGTGGCGCAAGAGCGCACCTAACGGGTGACAACAACCAGCAAGATAGTTCAGTCGTAAAAGTTGAAATTCAACAAATAATTTCCGAACTTAAAGAAGTTCTCGACATTCTAAAGTAATAAAATTTAAATCGGGACGTAGCGCAGTCTGGTAGCGCACCAGTCTGGGGGATTGGTGGTCGGAGGTTCGAATCCTCTCGTCCCGACCAAAATTCTATTATTCAAATAGTTGAAGTAGTTGGTTTTTTTGTTCTGTCTCTTGTTCAGTATCCATAGTTTTTCGTAAACCACTAGCACTTATGCCTACTAATCGAATACCTTGTAGACCAGCCTCAGTGCGTGATAGCAAATCGTTTAGTATATTGGGCATATGTGACAACTGAATAAAGCTTTTCGTATCGCTGTATGAACGGGTGATGCTTTTAAAATTAGCATATTTTATTTTTAAGGTAACTGTTTTTGCTGCAAACTGTTGGGTTTCTAACTGTTTGAATACCTTTTCCGTTAGCGTAATGAGTTGTTCCAGCAGCACGGATTTATCGTAAATATCGTCTTTAAAGGTGGTTTCTTTACCCAACGATTTTCGTACACGTGTACTGCGCACAGGGCGGTTGTCTATACCACGTGCTATTTGGTAAAAATAGTCAGCCGATTTGCCAAAATGCTTGGCCAATTCAAAGCGGCTTTTTGTACGTAAGTCTTTACCCGTTTTAACTCCCAAACGGTTCATTTTAGTTTCGGTTGCGGGGCCAACACCGTAAAAGTCGCCAATGGGCAAGGCGGCTATAAATGTTTCACCTTGTGCTGGCCTAATAACATGCAGGCCATCGGGTTTGTCTATGTCTGAGGCGACTTTTGCCAGAAATTTATTGTAGGAAACACCCGCCGAGGCTATCAGTTGAGTTTCTGCCTTAATATCTTTTTTAATGGCTTCGGCAATATGCGTTGCTGATCCTTCAAATTCACTGTTGTGGCTAACATCAAGATAGGCCTCATCAAGTGATAATGGCTCCACCTCGGTTGCGTAGTGCCAAAATATCTCGTGGATTATTTTTGATACGGCTTTATACGCATCAAACCGAGGTGGTACAAATATAGCCTGCGGACACAGCTTGGCTGCTCGTGAACAGGGCATCGCAGAATGGATGCCAAATTGACGCGCCTCGTAACTACACGCCGCCACAACACCGCGGCTATTGGGTTGGCCGCCTACAATCACAGGCTTGCCTTGTAATTCTGGCTGGTCACGTTGTTCTACAGAGGCAAAAAATGCATCCATGTCGATATGGATTATTTTACGTTGGGGTGTCTTCATCACTAAAAATCAGGCCGTGGGATTTTTATTCACAAGGTATACCCCATAAATGGCGATTAACATGCCGGCAATAGCTATGGGTGTTAGTGACTCATCGAAAAGCCACCACGCTTCAATGGCGGTAACCGGGGGTACTAAATAGATGTAGCTAGCAACTTGCGTTGTTTTGCCTTCGTGAATCATGTGCATCAGTAACAAAATGGCAATAATGGACATGCCAAACACTTGCCATATTAACGCGCCGATTAAATGTGGGTGCCAGACAATTTCTTGTTGTTCAAACGTAAAGGTCAATAAGCCCATCCATATGGCGGCAGCCAAGTATTGGAAGAAAGAGCCTGTCAGTAAATTAACACCAACGCCATATCTTTTTTGATACATAGTGCCGATAGAAATGCCAAATACCGAAATGGTTACGGCTACTAAAGCGGCTATTGAAATATTGATATTTTCAAGGCCTTGCCCTTGCAATAAAACAATGCAAACACCCAGTAAACCCAACAACAATCCAAACCATTGCTTAAAGCTTAACCGTTCAGATAAAAAAGTAAGCGCCATGAGTGCCATTAATACGGGTTGCAGGCCGACAAATAAAGCAGCCAAACCCGCCGGCATTTCAAGTTTAATAGCGGCGAATACACCGCCTAAATACGCGGCGTGAACCAGTGACCCCACTACCATTTGATGGGTAGATTGAATAGCGGTGATGTTACCAGCTTTAAATATTTTAATAAGAATGGCGAACACAACCAGCGTCGCCAACATGCGTATCAACAATGAGTTGAACGGTTCGATATACGGCAAAGCAAACTTGGCGGCGATAAATCCTGTGCTCCACAATAAAACGAACATTAAGGGTGCCCAGCGGGTGATTAATATGGAAAGGCTTGGGTTAATCATTAGTTGTTAATATCTTCAGGGTTAAAAGGTGTTTGATGGTCATCTGTTAAGATTATAGCGTTAAATAAAACGCTTTTACTGTGCCAATAACGCCGTTAATATTTTTTGTGTCAAACTGTTTTGAATTTTGGTTATTAAAGTCGGAAAATAATGAAAACTAAAAAGAGGAAATAATGATGTCTATAAATGTAACGTTAGGTTTACAATATTGTGATGTTTTTGTAAATCTAGTTGCTGTGATTTAAAGCATTTTTACTAAAATTAGCAGGTTGATTTTATCGTTAACAATATTAATTTGGCTGGGGTGATGGATATTTGTGATAAAACTAACAAGCGAAAGGTAAGCTAGAAAATTACAAACAAAACATAGACTATCCCAAAGAGTTTATTTGAGTTAGATACGTAACAATAATTAGGGGAATATAATGAGTGTTGATGTAGTAGAAAAAATGATTCCGTCAGGTGAATTGACCAGTAATTGTATGATTGGTGGTGACCCTAAAAACCCACCACTATTGTTATTACACGGTGCGGGGCCAGGCGCTAGTGCGATGTCAAACTGGGCGCAATGCGCACCTATTTTGGCCGAAGACTTTTATGTTATTGCACCTGATGCGATTGGTTTTGGGCAATCAGAAATGCCAAAGGAAATCCCTACTAAAATTGCACGTTGGATGGGTTACCGTGTTGAGCAAGTTAAAGGCTTAATGGATGAGTTAGGCATCGATAAAATTAATATTATTGGTAATTCAATGGGTGGTGCGCTTGCCTTACAATGTGTCGTTGAAATGCCAGACCGTTTTGAAAAGTGTATGTTGATGGGTGCGATTGGTGCGCCATTTAAAAAATCAGCGACGCTTAACAGGATGATGACGTTTTATGATGACCCAAGAAAAGCACGTTACCGTGAATTGATTCAAAGCTTCGTTTATGACCCCAGTATTTTTGAGGATTTAGAAGCGGTAATGCAAGATCGTTTTGATAAAGCGATGGACCCTGTTATGCGTCCTATTCAAGAAATTATGTTTAAAGCCATGAACGAAGATATGGATAACTTGATTATTCCTCCGCCGGTATTAGCCGCGATGGATCAAGAGTGGGCAATTATTCATGGTCGCCAAGACAAGGTAGTGCCGATGGAAACAAGTTTGTATTTCTTGGAACACCTGAAGCGTGCTGAATTGCATGTGTTAGACCGTTGCGGACATTGGGCGCAAACACAACGTTGGGATGCTATGTACCCCATCATCATGTCGCATTTTTTAGGCAGATAAAACGTGTTTGACCAGAAAACGTTAGAAGCCTCTGCGCTAGCGCTTGATAAAGCGCTGGCCAGCGGCAACACTATTCCACAGTTTTCGCAATTGTATCCAGAAATGACGATTGAAGATGGTTACGCGATACAAGCAGAGTGGACTAAATTACGGCTGGCTCAAGGCCACAAAGTTGTAGGTCGTAAAATTGGTCTAACCTCCCGAGCAATGCAAATAGCTTCTGGCATTACCGAGCCAGATTACGGCACATTGCTTGATGATATGGTGTTCTCAGATAATTCTGAGATACCGTTCGACCGATTTATTGCGCCCTTAGTTGAAGTTGAAATTGCCTTTGTTTTAGGTAAGCGTTTAGAAGGTGAAAATATCACCTTAACGGATGTGCTGGCAGCAACAGATTACGTGTGTCCGGCGATAGAAATTGTTGATTCGCGTGTTATTCGAGTGGACCCTGAAACAGGCAAGCTCCGCAAAGTGTTTGACACCATTGCGGATAATGCGGCGTGTGCGGGTTTAATCACAGGTGGTTTGCCCGTAAGGCCAATGGATGTGGATTTGCGTTGGATCGGTGCTATTGTGTCGCGTAATGGTTTGATAGAAGAAACCGGTGTTTCAGCAGGTGTTTTGAATCACCCAGGTAATGGCATTGTGTGGCTGATGAAACGGTTTGCTCCACATGGTATTACACTGGAACCGGGGCAAGTTATTCTAGGCGGTTCATTTACACGCTTATTATCGGTAGAACGTGGCGATACGTTCCATGCGGATTTTGGCCCATTAGGTAGTATTGGCTTCCGTTTCGTTTAGACTGTTTTTTTAGTTTTTTTTATTTAAATTCCTTTTAATTAGATTTCAGTACATAAGGTATTAATCAATGGCATTAGCAATGACCGACAATCTCTTTAAAAAAGCAGCGCAAGCAGGCCAGCGTCAACTGGGTGCTTTTATGGCGTTAGCAGATCCTGTGTCAGCCGAACTGATGGCAACAACAGGCTTTGATTGGTTGTTAATTGATGGTGAACATGGGCCTAACGATATAAAAAGCGTGCTGGGGCAGTTACAAGCCTTAGCGGCTTATCCGGTAAATCCGGTTGTGCGCATGCAGGACCATAATATTGCTGATATTAAGCGCGTATTGGATGCAGGCGGACAAACCTTATTAATACCAATGGTTGAATCAGCTGAACAAGCCAAGCAATTGGTTCAAGCAGTTCAATATCCACCAACAGGTGTGCGTGGTATGGGCGGTGGTTTAACTCGTGCAACGCGTTGGGGTTCAATTCCTGATTATTTAGAAAAAGCGGATGAAAATATTTGCTTAATTCTTCAATTAGAAAGCCCAGAAGGCATTGCAGCATTGGATGCCATAAGCAATACAGATGGTGTAGATGCTATCTTTATCGGCCCTGCTGACTTAGCCGCTGCGATGGGATACATCGGCCAGCCAGCGCACCCTGAGGTTTGCCGTGTTGTTGAAGATGCTATTCAACGTATTCAAGCCATTGGTAAACCAGTAGGTGTGTATTGTGGTGATCCTGAGCAAGTTAAAGCGTATCAAAATATGGGCGCTAGTTTCTTTCTTATTGGCGCAGATACTATGTTGCTTAAGCTAGCGTCGGAAAGTTTGCTTAAGACATTTTAATACCCCCTTAGGCGCTAAATTCGCACCTTAATCTAAAGCGGTTTTGTTCAGGAAATACATTGATGTTGAGCGTCCCTTCTTATATTTGGCTAACGCTCATCGCGTCCGTGTTACATGCGTTTAGCTTCACCTATACCAAGCAATTTTTAGCGCACTCAAATAACCGCATGAAACTGGCTTTTTACAGCCAATACGCCGTTGGGTTGATAGCATTTTGTTTGTTGCCTTGGGTGGATTTAGATCAATTGTGGGCGAATATCGAGTTAATCGTGCTGATGTGCGCGTTTATTTTAATTGCACAAACATCCTATTTAAATGCCTTACAGCACGGCGATGCGTCTTTCGTTGTGCCCATGTTAGGGTGCAAAATGTTTGCGGTGGCCGGGCTGTCGGTGCTGTTTCTTAATGAAACGTACAGCTCAATTGTATACCTCGGTGCAGCAGGTGCCTTTGCTAGTTTGTTCTTCCTCAATGATGGAAAATTGCATGGCTCACCAAAAGCACTTGGTTTTATATTGCTTACGTGTGTGCTGTTTGCCTTTGCGGATATTTCTGTTGTTGTGTTGTTAAACAACGGTATGAGTGGTCTGGACTTGGCTGTGTTCGTGTTTATCGTACCCACGGTTTTGTTAATGCCATTCTCGCCGGTTATTTTTAAAGGGGACTGGCAAGTGTCAAAATCGTTTAGCAAAACATTGTTCATTTACGCCGTGGTGCAATTGGCGGGCATCATCATTCTTATGTATGCGTTTAAACAAGCACAGCAAGTCACGATGATTAACATCGTACAATCATCCCGTGGATTTCTTGCTGTGGGTGTGGTTTATTTGATGGCCCGGTTTGGTTTTAGCCACATTGAAACGCTTTCAAAACGGCAGTTAATTAACCGTTCTTTTGGAGGTTTTTTAATGTTCGCCTCATTGGCAGTGGCTATACTTGGCCTGCAATAAATATTTAATAAAGGTTTTATTAGAAGAAAATGCTTAGGTTGTTGGATAAAACAGTGCTTTGATCTAACAGTAGTGTACGCTTTGCAATTTTAAAACCTAAATTATTATCAGCACGTCGAAGTACATCGTGGCGTTCTCCTGCAAAAATATCTACTTGGGTTTCTAAGCGGTTTCGGTATACCAAAAACGCAGAACAAACTTCAAAACAGTTTTCTTCTTCAGCAGGGTGAATGATGACGTTTGAAACGGTATGGCGCGTTCTAGACGCAGGGTTTTCAGACCAGCTAAAGTCACTTTGCAGCTTGCGCAAGCGTCCCCGCATGGTGTTGATATCATCATCAAAATGAGCAAACTCATCAATATTTGTATATTCGCTAACATCGGTATCGCGGACGCGCCCACGTTTCATGACATTACGACGAATGGGCATAAAGTAATGGATGTCTTCATCAAGTAGTGCAAACCAATCTTCATAAAAGATATTGTCTAGTAGAAGTGCTTCTCGGTAATAAAACTGCTCAATTTCATGTTGTAGGGCAGAGTCGGTTTTTGATGCTGAAATAACTTGTTGGATATCGAAGTTAGAGGACATAGAAAGTTCCTTTGTACGTATAGAGTATTAATTAATAAGAAGACGTGATACTGATGCCATTTTATGGTTTCAATGTTTCCCAGTCTGGCTCTGTCATCATCCTAAGCCAATGTTGATACATGCCTCTAGCGGCATCTTCACTGTACACACCGGTAATACGTCCGGGAAAATTCGGGTTGTCAGATACCATGTGGTCTATCCCCATTTGAGCATTAAGTTTTGTTTGTTTGTCTGGCTTTATTACCTTTGAAAATCTTTTGAATTTCAACCCAGTTTTCACCATCGTCTTGCTCAAATACACCGCCAGCAGAAAAGGTGCGAATGTTTTGTTTACGGAACTCTTCTTTAATGTCATCAGGTGTATCAGCATCAACAACGATAAATGCCCATACTTCAATTTCGTTCGGGCCACGTGGGTGCCACGTTCGAATCGTATTAATACCCGGTAGGAAAGAGCAAGTTGGGAAAATTGTCATGTGTTGGCCAAGCATGCGTTGGCCAAAGTAATCGCTTCCTAACCGTTTTGAAGCTGCTTTAGCATCTGCGCTGGCAGTAACATATTCAGTAATTTTAGGCCCCATAATGGCAGCTAACAAGCCAGGTTCATCAACAAAAAAACCTGTCCCATGGCCGCCCCATTTTGCACGAAATTGATGGCCTTCTGTCGGTATCATTTCAGGTGATAGTTCAACACCTTCAGGTAAACCAGCGATAACACCTGATAGGTGAGACATTGTGCCAGCATGATACATATCACTACAGAACTGTTCTGCTGCAAATTTCCAATTGCAAGGAATAACCCATTTTTGGATGCCTCCAATGGCCTCGGTTCCGCCTTCGGAGCGATTAAACATGGTGTCGATATATGGACCAGCGTCAGATAAATACTCTTCAAGATTAGGTGCTTCCTCATCCCAATTGGCAAATATAAGGCCCCTGTATGTAGAAACCCGAGCTTGCATTGGGTGCCAGTCTGTTTTATTAAAGTCTTTACAGTGCGCTTGTTGCTCAAATGGAACGTCTATTAAATTGCCTGCTATATCGTATGACCAACCATGATAGGTACATACGAATGCCTTTGCATTACCTTTGTCTTAACGCGATAAACGCATGCCACGGTGGCGACATTGGTTAAGAAAAACACGAATGCTATCGTCTTTTTGGCGCACAACAATAACGGGATCTTCGCCCATATAGGTGTTTAAAAAATCACCAGTATTAGGAATGTGAGTGTCGTGCCCTAACAATAACCAAGAACGAGCAAATACGCGTTCAAGTTCAAGCTGATATAGGTCTTCATCTGAATAAATACGTGCATCAAGAATACCTTCTTTATCATTGACCAGTTTTTTAATCTCATCAATTGGCCATTTTTCATCATCTACAGCATTCATTCGTCACTCCCTACTTGTGATTTTTATTAAAATTACAGATTACTCATTCTAAGAGATTTGGTAACTATTTGTACAAAAATAATGCTGGTTTATTAATAATGATTTGGACGACTGATTTGTTAGGCAGACATTAAATGGGGGTATAAATTGAGATGGGTCATACTTGGGTTAATCGCGGTTGTTTGCATGACTTCAGGACGGCTTTTGGTGGATTAGAACAGTCTTGATTGGAGCTAGAAGGTGGCGTGCCTTCGTTTTAGGTAATAAAAAACCCAAAGCAATTTCACATGACTTTGGGTTTTTATTTATGGCAATAAACAATGCGTTACGCTAAACCTTCTTCTTTTAAGGCTTGCTGTACCGCTGCGCGTGCGCCAACGCGTTCTTGAAAAGCTGTTAGTGTAGGCCATGCTGAAGCATCAAAATCAAAGTAGGGGTGCCAGCTTAAAATAACAAACAAATAGATATCCGCCATTGAATATTGGTCACCCAATAAGTAATTCTTGTCGCCTAAGGCATCTGCTAATTGACCTAAACGGTTGCTATAGCCTGCTACCAAAATAGCTTTAGCTTCATCAGGCATCGCAGGGTTAAACAACGGTGCAACGCCTTTGTGTAATTCAGTAGATAAGAAGTTTAACCACTGTTGTAATTTGGCACGTTCAAACGTATCAGCCGCAGGTGCTAGGTTCTTTTCAGGCGCAAGGCCAGCAAAATATTGAACAATAGCAGGGCCTTCAAATAAAAACTCACCGTTATCAAGTTCTAATGCTGGTACATAGCCGCATGGATTAATATCCAAGTAATTATCGCCATTTTCAAGTGTGTGAGATGCTAGGTCTACTTTAACGAGTTCAACGTTTAAGCCGGTTTCGCAAATAGCAATGTGTGGAGATAGAGAGCAAGATCCAGGAGAATAATATAGTTTCATTCGTGTTTTTCCTTGTGATTAAATTGTGCTTAGAAAGCTGTAACGAGAGATTGTACTAGTCCTTTCTGTGTAAACCAATCAGTAAGCACTCATAAAGTGACTGATGCAATATTATCGGTGCTTGCCAACACGCCAGCCTTTATCGGCAATAAGGTGTTCAGCAGCGGCTAAAGGTTCTTCTTCAAGGGGTGTCGCCATTGAGTCGTTCCAGCGATTAAAGAAACCAAACATGCCAATTACACCTAGAAGCTCAACTATTTCCTCCTCATTCCAATGTTCACACAATTGTCCGTATAGCTTGTCGGTTACATCATTGGGAACGGCTGCCGCTGCTAATGCATAATCGAGAGCGATACGTTCTTTATCGCAAAATAATGGGCTTTGGTTATAGGTATATACATCCCTCATTTTCTCTTCGCTGATGCCAAAGCGGGTGGCGCTTACAGAAGTGTGTGCTTTGCAATACTGACAGCCCACCGCTTGACTAGCGATATGGGCAACAAGGCGTTTAAACCCAAGGTCAACTTGTCCGTCGGGAGAAAACACTGCCTTATTCATTTGAATAACTGACTTAGCAATGGCGGGAACACGTTGCATGGTGAGTAAACTGTTGGGCACAAAACCCAGCGTTTTCATAAACTGTTGGAACTCTTTTTTTAATTCTTGATCTTGGCAGTCGTCGTTTTTATTCGCTTTCGTCTGTGCCCGTATAGTACTTTGGGTGATGAAGTTTCACTTGTATTCCATCGCTTGCCCAAGCATGGCAACCACTGATATAAAAAGGTTTTGATGTGTCAATTGAGCCACGCCCTTTGCTAATGCCTGCCATTGTTTGAAACATCGTTGTGGTGGCTGGCCCCATAAGGTCTACTAAGTGTGTGCAACCTTTTAGCCCACCGACCAGTTGTTTAACGCGCCGAGTCCACCCCGCAGCAATTTTTTCACCGATCAACTGTTTGAATAAAGGAGTGATGTCTGGGCAGCACTCATAAGGCGAAGCGTCCGTTGTAGCAATGCAGTCATGCACTATCAGTTCATCGTCAACGGTTAGTCTAATCCACATGTCGTGCAAAGGCTCTCCAGGCACTATCTCGCCACGGTAGGCGTTATCAAAAGAATAGGTTTTGATATCAGTGATATGCGCGTCGATGTCCCATAGGCCGTCTTTACGTTTAAAACCCTTGCAAGTGATTTGTCGGGTATGCAGTTCTTCTCTTTCTTTGCTTTTTGGTAATGGCATGGTGTATTCAGCGGTTTATAAAATATTGATGAGTTCGTTAACTGATTTGAAAGTAGTCATTTGTAAAATGGTGTCTTTAATCTGGTTGGCCTTTTCTAAAGATATGGTCATGGTGCAATTTTTAAGAAATTTATTGTTTATTTCATTGCTAGACAAAGGCCTGTCGGCACAGCCGCGGTTTTTGAATTCACGTTGTTGTAATATGCGTCCATCCTTTAGCTTAATACGTACTTCACCAGAATAATACGTTGGGAAGCCAGAGTCAGGGTCTGCTTGATAGTTAACTTTTTTGGCTAATGCTAGCACAATCGGGTCTTTTAATGGTTCGGGCTCAAGGTCTTGTAGGCTAAATTCCTGACGAATCAAACCGATGGCAATTAAATAGGGCGCGCTGAATTGTGCATCATATGCGCACGTAGGTGATTGCTTAGTGGCAAGTGGTTCACAAACGGTTTTAATCACTTCTTCAGGTACTAGTGTTGTAATGCTTTCTACCTGCTCGGCTGTCAAAGAATATTGCTTAGTGAGTTGGATGGTGGCATCAATCACTGCGTGGGTGAAATGGCAGGAAGGATACGGTTTAATGCCAACATTCATCACTTCCCATGTTTTATTAAGATCACTTGTTGCTAGTGAATAATCACATTGCGAATCGAGTTCATTTAGGTGGCTTTTATATAAGCCGAAGCGCCCTTCATACGGCAGGTTAGGGCCAATGTAACCAGCCTGAGCGAAGGTGGCGGACATAATGCCGGACACGGCAGCCCAGCCAGGATGGTAACGTTTTGTCCATGCGCCATCTTCAAGAAATTCAAAGTTACCCGAAGCCATGCTAAGCGCAATGCCTTGAGCCATAACTAACTGCTGCTCAGATAAGCCCATTAGTTTGCCCGCTACGAGGCTACAGGCAAATGCGCCTGCTATTCCTGTTGGGTGGTGTCCCACTTGGTGAAAGGCACCTTTAGCAACCATTCCTATGCGAGCGCCAACCTCCATGCCGGCAATATACGCTTCAAGCATTTGTTCGCCAGACGCATTGGTTTTTTCAGCAACCGCTAGTACGCAAGGCCACACGGTTGATGTCATATGGACTACGCCGGCGACATGGGTATCATCAAAATCAAGCCCGTGGATGAGTAAGCCATTCGCCAAGGCTGCATCTCGATACGGCATCTTTTCGCCAGTACCTAGCACATGAAATGAGCCGGGTTCAGCAAATGCTCGTAAGGCTTGTAAGGCTGTTTTGCTGAATTCATAATTGCTTGAAGCATAGGCAATACCGGTGCCATCTAAAATGAGTTGCAATGCTTTTTCTTGTACAGGTGCTGGAATGTTTTTAAGCTCAAGTTGGGTAACAAAACGAGCGAGTTGAGTAGATATACTAGAAGAATGATGCTTGGGCATAATGGCTTGAAACCTGTGGTATGTCGTCAATGGAACTGAAAATAGCATAAAAGATAATCAATCGCTTGTGTAATCTAACAAATGTTAGTAATTTAAAACAATATGCGTAATAGCAAAGAAAAATCAGCCTGTCTTTGAGTTAAAAACGTTAATACAAATTTGGATATATACAGATTTAAAGGAGTTAAAAGTGGATTTAAATTATAGCCCTGAAGAGCAAGCATTTAAGCTTGAGGTAAGGGAATTCTTGCGAACAAATTACCCCAAAGATATTCAAGAAAAAGTGGCCAAAGGTGTTGCCTTAAAAAAGTCAGACTATGTGACGTGGCAAAAAATCTTATATAAAAAGGGTTGGGTAGCACCGAGTTGGCCAGAACAATATGGCGGCACGGGCTGGTCGCCTGTTCAAAAATATATATTTGAAGAGGAGTGCGCGGCGGCAAATTGTTTGCGATTAGTTTCTTTTGGTTTAGTGATGATTGGGCCTGTCCTATTAGCGTTTGGAACGGAAGAGCAAAAGCAGAAATATTTACCTGATATTTTGAAAAGTGATGTCTGGTGGGCGCAAGGCTATTCAGAACCGAATGCGGGATCAGACCTTGCATCATTACAAACACGTGCAGAAAACAAAGGCGACCATTATCTTTTAAATGGCACTAAAACATGGACAACGCATGGCCATTACGCAGATATGATTTTTGTGTTGGCGCGTACCAGTCAAGAAGATAGAAAACAAAAAGGCATCAGTTTTTTATTGGTTGATATGAAAGACCCCGGTGTGTCTGTTGAACCTATTATCACGGTTGATGGTATGCACGTGGTGAACCAAGTGTTTTTTGATGAGATAAAAGTGCCCATAGAAAATATCGTGGGTAAAGAGGGTGAGGGCTGGACGATTGCTAAATATTTATTGCAACATGAGCGCACCAATATTGCCCAAGTGCCTCGTTCTAAAAAGCAAATAGAGCGGTTAAAAGCATTGGCGGAAAAAGAGCAATGTAACGGGAAGCCGTTGCTGAAAGATACAAACTTCAGAAGGAAAATAGCAGAGGTTGAAGTTGAGTTGATGGCCTTAGAAATGACAAACCTGCGCGTGCTGTCTAAGTTATCTGCTGGTGAACCGCCTGGTTCAGCGTCGTCCTTACTAAAAGTTAAAGGCACCGAGGTGCAGCAGGCAATTACTGCGCTGCTCATGGAAGCGGTGGCCTATTACGGTTTTCCGTATGACAAAAACGTCATGTTAGACGGTTGGGAAGAAGACCCCATTGGCCCAGAAGAAGCTATATTTTTAGCGCCGCACTATTTTGACTGGCGCAAAACATCCATATACGGCGGCTCTAATGAAATTCAAAAAAACATCATGGCAAAAGCCGTGTTAGGGGTATAGGGCGCAGCAGATGAATTTAGAATTTAGTGAAGAAATGAACATGTTGCAGGATATGTTGAATAAATTTCTGCATAACGAATACAGTTTTGAACAACGCCAAAAACTCAGTCGGCAAGGCATTGGTTATAGCGAAGAGAACTGGCAGCAATTTGCTGAGATGGGGCTGTTGGGCGTGCCGTTTGATGAGCAATATGGCGGTTTTGGTTTTGGCCAAACAGGGCTGATTGTGGTGATGGAGGCGATAGGCAAAGGCCTTATTGTTGAGCCGTACCTTGCATCAGTTGTATTGGCTGGCCAACTGATTCAGCAAGTAGGTAGTGAAGATCAAAAACACGCCTTACTTGAACCGCTTATTGGGGGCGAATTAAAACTTGCATTTGCTTATGCAGAGCGCCAATCGCGCTATAACTTGGCTGATGTGGTTTGCAAAGCTGAAAAGAAAGGAAACCAATTTTGCATCACCGGCAGCAAGTCCGTGGTGTTTAATGCCGAAACGGCAGATAAAATTATTGTGTCTGTTCGAACAAGTGGGGAGAGCATAAGCCAAGCCGGAATTTCGTTATTTATCGTGGATAAAGGCAGTAAGGGTTTATCAACAAGAGATTATGAAACGGTCGATGGCTTGCGAGCATCTGAGGTTCATTTTGATGATGTAATGGTTGATGAATCGTCTTTAATCGGCGAGCTGGGTAATGCTTACGAGGCTATCCAAACAGTCATCGATTCTGCATCGGCCGCGATTTGTGCAGAAGGGGTAGGTGTTATCACGCAGCTTCGTGAAAAGACGGTTGAGTACTTAAAAACACGCAAACAATTTGGTCAACCATTGAGTCGCTTCCAAGTGTTACAGCACCGTTGTGTGGATATGTTTATGCACGAGGAACAAATGCGCTCTTTAGCTTATTTAGCGGCCATAAAAGTGACCGGTGATGATGCCAGTGAATTAACAAAAAGCGTATCATCGGCAAAGGTTTATTTAGCGGATGCACGAACGATAGTGGCAGAACAAGCGGCGCAATTGCACGGCGGTATCGGTGTAACGGACGAATTGGACGTGTCGCATTATGTGAAACGCCTGACGATGCTGAACACCTTGTTTGGTGATAGAGATTTTCACTTACAACGCTTATGTTCCTTGTAAGGTTAATGATGGCCGGTAACTAATACGATGAGTGATTTTGTAACATACGCAAGCCTTGTAGAAGGTGACGAATTTTTAAGCCCACCAGTGCGGTTTGAGGTTAATCAACATGTGGTTGATCGGTATATCAACGCGACCAACGATACGACAGTAGAACTTCAAAAAGTTGATGCGCAGGGTGACAGTATTGCGCCGCCCATGTTAGCAGCAGTGTATGTGATAGACGCCTTGCGAACACGCGTTGGGCCACCGGGTGGTATTCATGCCAAGCAGCGTTTTAAATTGCACCGGCCAGCGAAAATTGGCGAAACGTTATATACCTCGGCTACTGTGCTTAAGTTGTATGAACGCAAAGGGCGTATCTATGTTGAGATGACGACAGAAACAAAAAATCAGACCGGCGAGTTAATTACAAGTGGCTTGATTACGCGTATTTGGGGTAAAGAATAATGTCATCAACCAATGAGCTACAACATTTTAATGGCTTTTCTGTGGGTGATGATTTGCCAGAGTTAATTGAGGCAGTCGATCAAAATATGATTGATGCGTATGCTGATGCATCAGGTGATGTTAACCCGCTTCATATTGATCCAGAATTTGCAAAAACCACTATTTTTGGCGGTACGATTGCGCATGGCTTGCTAACACTCGCGTTTGTATCGCGGGTGTTATCGGCGTGGAATTGGCAGGGCTGGGCCTATGGGGGCGAACTAGATATCGTTTTTCTTGGCCCCGTGCGACCAGGCGATACAGTACGTGTTTGTGCTAAAATAGACGCTATAGAGCAGCGTGAGGATGGTGTATACGCTCGCTGCAGCCTGGCTTGTTATTGTGGCGAGAAAGCCGTTGTTAAAGGCACGGTTATTAGTAAGATTTAGGCAAGCCCAATATTTTTTCAGCGATAAAACACAGCGCCAATTGTGGGCTAACGGGAACCAGACGAGGAATAAGCGATTCGCGGAAATAGCGTTCTACGTGATATTCCTTCGCATAACCAAAACCACCATGTGACATAACTGCGGTTTCACAGGCATGAAAACCGGCTTCTCCTGCAAGGTACTTGGCAGCATTGGCAGCAACGCCAACAGATTTTCCATTGTCGTATTGCCAAGCAGCTGATAATACCATTAGCCAAGCGGCTTCAAGTTCTGCCCAGCGAATGGCAAGCGGGTGTTGAATGGCTTGATTTTTACCGATGGGGCGATTAAATACAATGCGTTCTTGTGCGTAAGTTTTAGCTTTATTTAAGGCGATGTGTCCAAGTCCAATAGCTTCTCCAGAAATTAAAACGCGCTCAGCATTCATGCCGTGAAGAATATATTCAAACCCGCGGCCTTCCTCGCCAATGCGGTCTTCCAGTGGGATTTTTAGGTTGTCGATAAATAACTCGTTGGAATCGACTGCTTTACGGCCCATTTTTGGTATTTCACGCGCATCGATGGCATTGCGATCAAAGTCGGTATAAAAAAGGCTCAAACCGTGCGTTGGTTTTTCAACCTCTTCAAGTGGTGTTGTGCGAGCAAGTAATAGAATTTTGTTGGTGACCTGGGCAGTGGAAATCCATACTTTTTGACCATTCACAACATAATGGTCACCATCACGAACGGCGAGTGTTTTAAGCTTGGTTGTATCAAGCCCGGTATTGGGTTCGGTAACGGCGAAGCACGCTTTGTCGCGGCCTTCCACAATGGGTGGCAGCATGCGTTGTTTTTGCTCTTGTGTTGCAAATTTAACAATGGGGTTTAAGCCAAAAATATTCATATGAATGGCCGATGTCCCGGACATTCCGGCGCCCGTTTCGGCAACTGTGCGCAGCATAATGGTGGCTTCGGTAATGCCTAAGCCCGAACCACCGAATTCTTCAGGAATGCAAATGCCTAACCAGCCGCCGCTTGCCATTGCTTCATAAAAATCGTGCGGAAAGCCGCCTTCTTGGTCACGTGTTAACCAATAGTCATCATCAAAGGGTTCGCACGTTTTGATGATGGAGTCGCGGATTGCATTTTGTTCTTCTGTATATGAAAAGTTCATCGTGTTTATTTTTTAGGTTTTTGTAGGGTTATTTGCATATCTTTAAAGCGTTGAATTTCTTCTTCACAATACCCAGCAGCAGATAAAATTTCGCTATTGTTTTCACCGTATTGTGGTGGTTTAAATTGTATTTTCCCGGGGGTTCTGGACAGTTTGATAGGGATGCCTGTGCCACGGTATTCACCGTCTGTAACGACCATTTCTCTGGCAATGGTTTGTGGGTGTTGCATGGCATCTTCCACGGTTTGTACTGAGCCTGCGGGTATGCCTTTTTCCAGTAATTCTTGGGTGAGGGCCTTGCCGTCTTTATCGGCGAGTATATCTTCCAGTATTTTACGTAAAGCAAGCCTATTAGCTGCGCGATCTGCGTTTATGGCAAAACGTGGGTCACTGGACACATTTTCACAGCCTAGGTGTTTGCATAAGCCAGCAAATTGCCGGTCATTACCGATGGCTAGGAATAAATAGCCATTGGCGGTTGGTAGCAAGTCGTAAGGTGTTATATTTGGGTGTGCACTGCCGGTACGATTTTGTGGTTTGCCATCCAAAAACCAATTGGCAGCATGGGGGTGAATCAGGCTGATGGCGGTATCGTATAAGCTGACTTCTATAGATTGCCCTAGGCCAGAGGTGTTCCGTTCATGCAAAGCTAATAAAATAGCGATAACGGCATTCATGCCAGTTGTTAGGTCGACAATTGGCACACCAATACGAACGGGTGGCCGGTCTGGGTCGCCATTAATGCTCATTAAGCCGGAAGTAGCTTGCGCAACGGCATCGTAACCTGGAAATCCAGCATAGGGGCCGGTGCTACCAAAGCCGGTAATGCGGCAATGGATTAATCGTGGGAATTTTTTCTGTAGCACGTCTTCAAAGCCAATGCCCCATTTTTCAAACGTGCCCACCTTGAAGTTTTCGACGAGTATGTCGGCTTGTTCGAGCAAACGAAATAATATCTCATGTGCTTCCGCTTGGCGCATATCCAAAGCAATACATTTTTTATTGCGATTAACGCCGTCATAATAAGCGCTACCACGTTCGTGATAAGGAGGGCCCCAGCCACGTGTTTCATCACCCGCTGGTGGTTCTACTTTGATAATGTTTGCGCCGTGGTCGCCGAGTATTTGGGTGGACAATGGGCCGCCGAGTACCCGAGATAAATCGACAACTTTTATTCCTTCAAGTGATGATTTAGACATTTACAGCACCTCCTCAGTGCCAAATATTGAGGTGACTTGGCTGGACAAAACGCCGCCATTGCCATGTACTAAAGCTACTTCAGCATTATTAACTTGTCGTGCGCCACAGTCGCCGCGCAGTTGTTGAATAGCTTCTATAAGAATGAAAATACCGTACATACCCGGGTGAACACAGGATAAACCGCCACCATTAGTATTAACCGGCAAGCTACCACCGGGGGCAATGTTGCCGTTGGAAACAAAGGGGCCGCCTTCGCCTTTTGCGCAAAACCCTAAGTCTTCTAAAAACAATAGAGTGTTGATGGTGAACGCGTCATAGACCTCTACAACATCAATATCGTTTTGCGTAACACCAGCCATCTTGAATGCACGCTCGCCGGATTCTTTCGCAGCGGTAACCGTCAGGTCGGGCATTTGGGTGATTTGGCGATGCCAATGTGCGGCACCGGTACCTAATAGATAAACGGGTTTGTTGGGAAAGTCTTTGGCTCGCTCACTCGATACCATAATAACGGCACCGCCACCGTCGGTAACGAGACAGCAGTCCAGCAATGATAGTGGGTCACTAATCATTCTTGAATTAAGAACGTCTTCGCGTGTTAAATCCTTACGTGCAAAAGCTGCAGGGTTTAATTGCGCCCATTGGCGCGCGGCTACTGCAATATCGGCGAGCTGTTCGCGGGTAGTGCCGTATTGATACATATGCCGTGCAGCGGCCAATGCGTATGAACTAATGGGGTATCTTGGTTTGTAGGGTGCTTCATAAATTTGCTGTTCTGACATGGTGGCTAATTTGCCACCAGCCGTACGTTGATTACTGCCGTAACAAATAAGCGCCACATCACATAAGCCAGTTTTAAGCGCCATTGCTGCGTTGAGCGTGTGTGCAACAAAAGACGAGCCACCAACCATGCTACCGTCGGAAAACCGCGGTTTAATGCCTAAGTATTCAGCCGTGCTAAGGGTGGGCATAAAATGATAAGACGAGCCGGTAAAAAGGCCGTCTATATCGCTCAGCTTTAAACCGGCATCGTCCAATGCGTTATGCGTGGCTTCGGCAAGAATATCCAGCGGCATTTTACCGTGTGCTTCACCACAACCGGCTAAGCCGACACCAACAATAGCTGAAGAACCTCTTAAATTATGTGCCATTAATTGGCTTCCTTAGTCGGCGTGAAGACAACAAATGATTCTTCACTATCATTGTTAATACAGGCAGTTACCTTATCACCAATTTTTACTGATTCAGCATCAATACCTTCAATACGGCTCATCATACGAGGGCCTTCCTCTAACGTAATAAGACAAACATTATAAGGACCGCCACGTTCAGGCTTGCGGCGAATAGTCGTGGTTGAATAAACTTGGCCTTTGCCCGAAACGGCTAACCATTCGAGTTCAAATTCGCCGCAATGTGGGCATACGACGCGTGGGAAGAAATGAAACTGATTACATTTCGTACACTTTGGTAGGGCAAAAATCTGACGATCTAAAAAAGAACGATAAATCATATCAGGGCCGCTTTTATTAGTTTGATCGGAATGTTTGGTCATGGGTAATCAGTCTAACTTCTTTAATTTATCTTTGAATGAAGCGGTCTTAAATAAAAAACTTGTAGAAAATTCTAACACTTGTTATGTTGAGAAACTACTTGTTTGTTATTTAAGAGATACCGCACTATGCCTGCAAAAAATGCGTTACTTTTCAAGTCGCTTAAAGTGCGCGAGCTTGAATTGTTGAATCAAATTATGATATCCCCAAAGTGTACTTATCAAACTGAGCTTGATGGTATGCACACCGTACTGATTTGGTGCGCTAAGGCGCAGTTTGCGCTAGGGCTAGAAGTGCTAAACAACTCTTATTGACTAATAATATGAATGATGAGCAAACAGAAACCACTTGGCCCTTAACAGGTATTAAAGTCTATGAAATAGGCACTAGCGTTGCAGCGCCCTATGGCACTTGGATTTTAGCGGCACTAGGGGCCGAGGTTATCAAAGTTGAGCCGGAAGGTCGCGGAGATGATTGTCGTCATTGGGGCCCCCCATTTTGGCATGGCTCTTCGTCCATGTTTCAGGCGCTCAATAGAGATAAACAATCGATCACCGTTAATCTAAACAATGCTGAAGATAAAGAATGGTTGCGTGATGAATTGATTAATAACGCGGGCGTGGTGTTGCAAAATATGCGTCCCGGGAAAATAGCGTCGTTAGGGCTGGGTTCGGACGAATTGTGTCAGCTAGCGCCGCGCCTTGTGTATTGCAATATTTGGGCATTTGGCCAACAAGGGCCAATGGCAGATAAACCTGGGTATGATCCATTAATGCAAGCTTACAGCGGCCTAATGGGTTTGAATGGTGAGCCAGGCCGCCCACCGGTTAGAGTGGGTACCTCTATTATTGATATGGGAACTGGCATGTGGTGCGGTATTGGTGTTTTGGCGGCCTTATTAGAACGTGAAAAAACAGGGAAAGGCTGTGTGGTGGACGCATCATTATATGAAACAGCGCTGGGGTGGATGACATCACACATGGCGAGTTATGAAGCAACTGGAAAGCTACCCACGCCGCAAGGCTCTGGTGTACAAGGGCTTGCACCTTATCAAGCCTATGAATGTTCAGATGGTTTTTTAGTGATAGCTGCGCCAAATGATAAATTATTTGAATTACTGAAAGCCGTCTTAGGGCACCCCGACTGGGTGGAAGATGAGCGGTTTAAAACGAACCCCTTGCGTTTTGAAAACAAAGCGGCTTTAAACCGATTGATAACGGCTATTTTAATAGAGCATCCACGGGCTTATTGGGAGCAAAAGCTTGATCGGGCTGGTATTCCTCATTCACCGATTAAACAAGTTGACGAAGTATTAAGCGACCCACAAACAAAGGCGTTAGGTATCGTCCAAGAGTCTGCCGAGCACGCAATGAAATTAGTCGGCTTGCCAATAAGCTTCAATGGCAAGCGCCCACCGATTCGAAATGAAGCGCCGAGCCTAGGCGCGCAAAATAGCAGCGTTAAAAACGAAAAAAAGGAAAAAAAGGAAAATAAATGAGCGATATATCAATTCTGCTGGGTAATGATTATGCCGATATACGCAATGCCGTAAGCAAAATATGTGACGATTTTCCTGGGGAATATTGGCGCAAATTAGATGCTGACAGTGCCTATCCAGAAGCTTTTGTTAAGGCTTTAACAGAGTCTGGTTTTTTATCAGCATTAATTCCAGAAGAATATGGTGGCGTTGGCTTACCCTTGCGCGCGGCGGCTGTGATTATGGAAACCATTCATGCTTCAGGTGGTTCTGCATCGGCTTGTCATGCACAAATGTACATTATGGGTGCAGTGCTTAGGCATGGTAGCGAAGAACAAAAACAACAGTATTTACCAAAAATTGCATCAGGTGAATTGCGCCTGCAAGCCTTTGGGGTAACCGAGCCCACATCAGGGTCTGATACGACCAAATTACGTACCAAAGCTGTTAGGCAAGGTGATAAGTACATCATTAACGGCCAAAAAGTATGGACGAGCCGTGCTTTTCAATCTGACCTTATGCTGTTACTGGCACGTACAACGCCATTTGATTACGTGTCAAAACCGACGGATGGTTTATCAATATTCTTGGTTGATATGCGTGATGTGGTTGGCAATGGTATGGAAATTCGCGCGATTGACGCGATGATTAATCACAATACGACTGAAGTGTTTTTCGACAATATGGAAATTCCTGCCGATGCATTGGTTGGTGAAGAAGGGAAAGGCTTTCGATATGTGATGAGTGGCATGAATGCAGAACGTGTGATTATTGCCGGTGAAAGCATTGGCGATGCAAGGTATTTTATTGATAAAGCCACGGCTTATGCCAATGAACGAAAAATATTTGGTGGGCCGATTGGTCAAAATCAAGGCGTGCAATTCCCCATTGCACGCGCTCATGCGGAAACCGAAGCGGCAGATTTAATGGCCCGTAAAGCGGCTGCATTATTTGAAGCTGGTGAGCCTTGCGGGGCTGAAGCTAATATGGCGAAAATGCTGTGTGCTGAGGCAGCTTGGAATGCCGGTGAAGCGTGTATGCAAACCCACGGTGGATTCGCCTTTGCGCGTGAATATGATATTGAACGTAAATGGCGCGAGGCACGTTTGTACTTAATTGCACCCATTTCAACGAATATGATACTGAGCTATATCGGCCAGCATGTTTTAGGCATGCCAAAATCGTACTAAATAAATTTAGCCGCTAAACAAAAAAATGAGAGATGCATGACACAAGCAGTGATTAAAGAGTTTAAAGACGGCATAGAAATATGGCGAATGAACCATGTTGAAACGCGTAATGCGATAACCAATATGGAGATGATAGATACCTTGGTTTTATATGCAGAGCAAGCTCAGAAAAACCCAGAAGTTAGAGTTATTATTTTAACGGGCAATGGGCCGGCATTTTCTTCGGGTGGTAACGTTAAAGAAATTCGTGCAGAAATGACGGAATCTGATAAAACACCGCACGAACTAGCAACTTGGTATCGTGAAGGTATTCAGCGTATCCCTGTGGCTTTTGAAAAGCTGGATGTGCCGATTATTGCCGCTATTAATGGCCCCGCAATAGGCGCGGGTTGTGATTTAACTTGTATGTGCGATATGCGTATTGCGGCTGATAGTGCACGGTTGGCTGAAAGTTTTGTGAAGCTGGGTATTATCCCCGGTGATGGTGGTGCATGGTTATTACCGCGTGCAGTGGGGTTAGCAAAGGCTGCAGAAATGGCTTTTACTGGTGATCCCATCAGCGCCCAAGAAGCGCTTGAGTGTGGTTTGGTATCAAAAGTTGTGGCGGATGATGAGTTAATGAATGAAGCAATGTCATTAGCAAAGCGGATAGCGGTTAACCCGCCTATTTCAGTGCGCATGGCAAAACAACTGATGCGCGAAGAGCAACGAACAAGCTTGGATAATCACTTACAAATGGCGGCGGTGATGCAGGCTGTTTCCCATCGTACAGAAGATCACCGCGAAGCTATGGATGCGATTTTTGAAAAACGTGCGCCTGTATTTAAAAGCTGTTAGGCGGGTGTTCTACGGATGAATTTAAAGGAGGTAACAACATGATGAAAGGTAAAGTAGCCCTAGTAACGGGTGCTGGAAGAGGTATTGGCAGAGCAATTGCCATTGAAATGGCCAAGCAAGGCGCAAAAATAGTGGTGAATGATTTAGGCGCTAGTTTGGGCGGTGAAGGCATAGATATGAGCCACGCCGAAGAGGTGGTAAAAACCATTACGGATATGGGCGGCGAGGCGGTTATAAACGGTGATAGCGTGGCTGAATTGTCTGGTGCGCAAGCGATGGTACAAACAGCCATCGATAATTTTGGCCGTATTGATACCGTGGTGAATAATGCCGGTATTTTGCGCGATAAAATTTTCCATAAAATGACACCCGATGATTGGCACGCAGTCATTAACGTACATTTAAATGGCAGTTTTAATACCGCGCACGTGGCCGCGCAACATTTTCGCAAACAAGAAAGCGGTAGCTTTGTGTTTATGACATCCACCTCGGGCTTGATCGGTAATTTTGGACAAGCAAATTATTCAGCTGCAAAACTGGGCATTGCTGCATTGTCAAAAAGTATTGCGTTGGATATGCAGCGTTATAATGTCCGTTCAAACTGTATTGCACCGTTCGCATGGAGCAGAATGACCGGCGCGATTCCAGCAAATACCCCAGAAGAAAAAGCGCGTGTAGATAAGCTAAAACAAATGACGCCGGATAAAGTGGGCGTGATGGCGACGTATTTAGCAACCGATGCGGCGAAAGAAGTTACGGGGCAAATTTTTGCTGTGCGTAATAATGAAATATTCTTAATGGGGCAATCACGCCCAGAGCGGTCAGCGCATCGTTCAGAGGGTTGGACGCCTGAAACTATTGCTGAACACGCTATCCCAGCGCTGAAGAATAGCTTTTATCCGTTGGATAGATCGGCAGATATTTTTAGCTGGGACCCAGTTTAGAGACGGTGGAACGGGCTTGAACAAGGGAGTTAAGCTCGTTCTATCACAACGGCTAAACCTTGACCGACACCAACGCACATTGAGATAAGGGCATAACGTCCGCCCGTTCTTTGCAATTGCTTTGCGGCGGTTAATACAAGCCTTGCGCCTGAAGCACCTAGAGGGTGCCCAACTGCTATAGCGCCACCATTTGGGTTGATTCTTGGGTCGTCAGCAGACAACCCAAGTTGTTTTAAATCAGCCAATACTTGAGCTGCAAATGCTTCGTTAATTTCAATCACATCCATCTGCTCTAAGCTTAAACCTAAGCGTTTAAGAATTTTGTTACACGCAGGGACTGGGCCAAGACCCATCAGTGACGGCTCAATACCCGCGGCGGCACCGCCTAATACGCGAGCTAATGGTTTGATGTTATGTTTTTCACCGAATGCTTGGTTGGCCATTAATACGGCTGCTGCGCCATCATTAATACCGGATGCATTCGCCGCTGTAATAACGCCGTCATCAAATAAAGGTTTCATACCGGCCATTTTGTCTATATTGCCTTCCGCTCTGGGGTGCTCATCGGTATCCACGATAATGTCGGGTTTGCCACGTTTTTGCGGAATGTGTATTGGAATGATTTCATCTTTGAAATATTCGTTGCTAGTGGCTTCTTGCCATTTTTGCTGAGACTTTAAGGCAAACTCATCGCAAGCTTCGCGACTAATGTTCTCGGCTTTAGCAACATTGTTGGCTGTTTCAGGCATGGATTCATGGCCAAACTGTTTGCCAATCTTAGGGTTGGGGAACCGTACGCCAATCGCGCTATCGTAAATTTTTATATCTTTGCTGTAGGCGGAGTTACTTTTATTAAACGTCAGCGGTGCGCGTGTCATACTTTCAACACCTCCGGCAATGTAAACGTCGCCTTCACCACAGGTAATAGCGTGGGCACAATCAACAATAGCAGCTAGGCTGCTGGCGCATAAGCGATTAATGGTTTGGCCTGGAACAGTTACTGGTAAACCGGCTAACAAGCTTGCGTAACGCGCGATATTGCGGCTATCTTCACCGGATTGACACACGTAACCTAAGACGACCTCATCAATTATTGCTGGATCAAAGTCGTTGCGTAATACCAGCGCTTTTATCACGCTGGCGGCAAGGTCGTCGGGCCTAACATGCGCCAGTGCTCCGCAGTATTTTCCAAAGCAGTTCGTGCGCCGTCATAAATATAAGCGTTTAACATATGCCCACCCTCTTTGTGTTTGCTGTAAATGAATATTATTGATAATTCTAAGCGACTTTACAAACTAACGCTTGGTTGGTAGATTGTTTTGAATGATTAATTTGGGTTAATAATGAACATTGCAACAACACTTTATCGGTCTGTTCTTTTTGTTCCCGCTGGGGAGCAGCGTCAGCTTGAAAAGTCATCAACTATTCCTGCAGATGTGTTGGTTTTCGATCTTGAAGATGCGGTATCGCCAGCCAGTAAAGAGCAGGCAAGAAAATTATTGATAGATACGCTAACGGCAACGGATTTTAATCATCATCAATGCGTTGTTCGAATTAATGGTGTATCGACACCTTGGTTTAACGATGATATGGCAGCGTTGTTAGAGCTTAATGATTGCGCAGTTATGTTGCCCAAGTTTGAATCTATTGATGACCTGATAAAGTTAAAACAGGCACAGAAGGGGCAAAATAAACAATTATTTGGGCTTATTGAAACGGCCTTAGGGGTGTTATCAATAGCTGAACTGGTTAAGCATTTAGGTGCAGATGACTTGCTTTGTTTTGGTCACGTTGATTTTGCACGGGATATGGGGCTGGTTAAAGCTGATGCGAGTAGCGGCGCAGTCTATTACGCACGTTGCCAAGTAGCTTTAGCCGCACACGCGTATAGAATCCCAGCCATTGATAATATTACACTTGACGTAAAGGATGAGCGGATAATACGAAAAGACGCTCTTGAGGGTATGCAGCTAGGCTTTCAGGGTAAGTTGTGCATCCATCCAAATCAGGTGAGTATTGTGAATGAAGTGTATACGCCGACGGCAAACCAAGTTAATCGAGCTAGAGAAATTCTAGAAGAGTGGGAACATGTAAAAAATCAAGGACGCAGTGTTTTTACGTATGAAAATAAAATGGTAGATCTACCCGTTGTTCTAGCACAAAAAAACTTATTAGCTCGGTATGCTGTCATCACGAAGAATGACGATAGATAATGCCTAAAATTATTGTAGAAGGGCCTTTTTTTGAAGACTTTATAAAAGGCGAGTATATCGAACAGGCGCCATCAGTAACATTAACTGAGGGCCATGCGGTCGCGCATCAAATGTTGTTTGGAGATCGCTTAAGGTTGCCATTGGACCATGTGCTTGGTGAAAAAATAACGGGTTCCAAACGGGCGCTAGCAAACCCATCAATGGTGGTTAATACAGCCATTGGCCAAACTACTTATGCGAGCCAACATGTCATTGGGAATTTATTTTATCGAGGCTTAGTATTTAAACGCCCTGTTTATTTAGGTGACACGTTAACCACAAGTACTAAGGTGGAACTATTAAAACAAAACAGTATAAAAAGGGGTCGTATTTCCTCTGGTTTGGTTGTTTTAAAGGTTCGTGTGACAAATCAAAATGAAGAAGACATTCTAAATTTTTGGCGATGTCCAATGATACCGTGCCGGAATCAAAAGGTAGTGACAGGGCATGCCGATGACTTATCGCAGATTTCAGCGACTCTAAGCGAGACTGAACTAAAAACTGCAGCTGAATTAAATTGGAACTTAGCTGAATACCGACGGCTTATAAAAGGCGTTCACTTTAATCAGGTTGAAGAGGCTGCTATCTATCTAGTCAAATCCCGAGACACCGTTACGAATGCACCTGAATTAGCAAGGCTGACACTTAATCTAGCAGCGACACATACAGATGCTAAAGCCAGTGTTTATGGCCAAAGGTTGGTGTACGGAGGGCATACTATCTCAGTAGCATTTGCACAGCTAATAAGGGTGTTTCCGAATATAGTCACCTTGCTTGGTTGGCAACATTGCGACCATAAAGCTGCAGTATTTGAGGATGATATATTGCACAGTGAGGTGACTGTAATAAATAAACAGGCCTTAAATGAGGGTGGGATGGTCAGCATTAACGTAAAAGTTTTTGCGGAACGGTCCAAAAAAGCCCCAGCTTCGCAAAGTAATGTTCAAGTTCTTGATTGGAATGTCATTGTGCTGATGGCGTAAAACATTAATAGAAATTAAAAATAAGGATACCTAAGTCATTGAAAAATAAAGGTTCATCAGATAGTAGGCGAGAAAAAATATTAGATATTTCAGCTAAGTTATTTAGTAAACATGGCTATAACGGGACTGTTTTAAGAGATATTGCGAGCGCCTTAGATATGAAAGCTGGCAGCTTGTATTACCACTTTGATTCCAAAGAACAATTGGTCTTAGAAGTGCTTACAATTGGTGTTGAAAATATTATCGACACCGTTAAAAAGGAAGTTGAATCATTACCTGAGAGTAGTTCTTCAAAAGACATTATCAGCGCAGCAGTACAAGGTCACTTATCGGCTTTACTTGAAAAAGGTGACTACACCTCAACTAGCATTCGTAATTTAGGCCAGCTGCCAGAGTCTGTTCAAGCAGACATATTAGTTATTCGTGACAGGTATGAAGACATGTGGCGAAGTTTGTTGCTTGATGCCCAGCAAAAAGGGGAAATCAAGTCGTCTGTTAATTTGAAAATTCTCCGTCTATCTCTACTAGGTATGCTAAATAGAACTTTAGCTTGGTATAAAAAAGGAGACTTAAGCATAGAAGAAATTGCCCAATTTCAAGTCGATTTTTTTTGGGATGGGATTGGCGATAAAAGTGTCTAACCAAGTCTTGTAAGCTATTGATTAATATAGGACTGATTTGCCGTAAAAGGTTAGACAGTAATTTCATTTATATGTTTAATGTCAAACGGTTAGGGGTAAAAAACACCAGTCTGGGGGATTGGTGGTCGGAGGTTCGAATCCTCTCGTCCCGACCAAAA
>OLHK01000004.1_pt1 | contig 163770 bp, 93 predicted proteins | sample 1609371 | NCBI WGS metagenome assembly OLHK01 (sample SAMN05416779, study PRJEB24817) | seawater metagenome | isolation source: Sea water | place: Canada:Atlantic | collected 2013-11
CTACACCTCTCTATTCGTCGGCAGCGTCAGATGTGTATAAGAGACAGCGTCTGGATCGTGCCATTGGTCCGGTAATCCGCCGGGCTGATGCCGCCGATCAGCGCGTCCACGTTGGACGCCCCGCCATCGGTCGCCGCTGTCGCGTTTGCCACCAGCTTGACATTGGCATTGATGCTGGCGCCGTCATCCGCCTTGACGCTTACATTTCGGGTGGAGGTTATGGTGGACCGCGTGTTCCCATCATTCTGCACACTCGCACGGGTCGCGGAGGTCACCATGTTGGTGGCCAGCACGATGCCCGCGGCATAGGACTTGGTCTTGCGGCTCGCCGCGATGGACTCGTTCTTCGCCACGTTGGTGGTGGTCGCGTCCAGCAGCATCTGCTCCGTCGTGGCCAGCACGCTGACATCGCGCCCGCTCAGCGTGGAGCCGCTGACAAGGGCCACAGTCTCGAACCCGGTATAGGTCACCTCCAGACCCAGGCCCAGGATCGTGTCGATCCCCTCCTCGAAATCGGTGTAATCCACATCCCGGCCAAGGTTGTTATACGCCACCGCCAGCGCAATCGCCGCCCCGTCGCCGCCGACGGTCTGCGCAGTCGCCTCCGTCTTGGAATCCAGCAAGGCGTTGCTGGTCGCGATGATATCCACATCGCCCGCCGCCGTAATCGTCGCCTCTGTCACGCTGGCCGTGGTGCCGCCCAGCAATTCGTTCACCGCCAGCGTCCCCGCGATGTTCAGTGCGAAGCCCGTCGGGTTCACATATCCTGTCGGCACGTTGAGCTGCTGCGCGCCGGAATAGGACACCAGCTTCATCTCGTTGCTCGCCGAAACCTCGACCGCGCCGGTGGCGGCGGTCACGCTGCCGCCCGAGACGACCGTCGACACCGAGCGCGTCACCTCGTTCAATGCCAGCCCGAATGGCAGGCTGATCGAGGTGAAGCCCGCCAGCCCGATATCGAAATCCTTCGCCTGCACGATGACGTTGGACGTATCGTTCGCGGACAGAATGACCGCGCTGCCCGAAACCGTGGCACCCGTCAGCGACACGCCAGTCATGCCTGTGACCGTGTTGCTGGCAACGATCGCCTCGGAGGAGACGGTGGATTTGTTCTTCGCCGTTGCGGCAACCACACCCGTGCTCGTCACCGAAGCCGACCCGATGGTCACCGTCGCGGTATCGTCCACCACCTGCGCCGCCAGCCCGAACAGAGTGCTTTCGATAGCCGAGGTCACATCGCCCGAGATCTCACCACTGATCGAGACGTAGCTGCCCGAAACATCGGCACCATCCGCAATCGTCACCGTCGCGGCGCGCGTGGCATTCAGGGTGGAGGCCAGCGCATCGAAGCCGATCGTCGCACCGTCCTGCGTGCCAAAGACAGCATCGGTCGCCGTATACGCAGCCGAGGTCAGCGTAACGGTCAGGTCGGTGCTGTTGAGCGCGTTCACCTTGACGCTGTTGCCGGTCAAGGTGCCCGCGACATCGACCTCCGCACGGTCGCGCAGCGTGACATTCGCGACGAAGGCCAGCGTGTTGTTCGCCTCAACCTTGATAGTGCCGCGCGTCCAGGCCTGTATGTCAATTGCGGTCGCGTCGATAACGGATGCGGCGGCCACGTCGATGGTCGCATCCGCGCCCGCGACGAAACTCTCCGCCACGCCGGTCAGGGTCGTCGTGCCCGTGGTCGCAGCCGTCGCGAAGATATCCACCGTCGAGGAGGACCGGATCGAGCCATCGACATCAATCAGATAACTCGGATTGTCGTCCACACTGGCCGATCCGCCGGTCCTGCCGGTGTTGGTGCCTGACGCGTTGAACGTGACCTTGCCGACCTTGGACGCCGCCGTGCCCAGACTGACGCCATCCGCCACGCGTATCGAGTCCGCATAGGCCGCAATCTGGCCCTGGTACCCCTCGTCGAAACCGATGAAATCGACGGAATCCGCGCCGCTTTGGCCGACGATCTTCAACTCGAACGAGGACTCCAGCGTCGATGCGTCGAAATCCACCGCGAAATGATCGTCGCCCTGATCGCCGTTTATCGTCAGGGTGCTGATGCCCGTCAGGTCCCCGCGATAGATCTCAACATCGCGATTGTGCCGATCGGTGATGATGACTTCCTGCGCCGTTGCCCCGGTCGCAATCCGTACTCCAATCTCCGTTCCCGCATTCAGATCGTCGTCGATGCTGACGGTCAGCGTCGAACCCGATACCGCCCCGGACGCCATCACATCCGTATCGTAGGTTCCGGTGGCCAGCCCGAACGGATCGGCCGACAGCAGAACCCGCGGCTCCATCGGATCGAGCATCAGCCGCCATGCCGCGCGCCGCAACCGCTCAAAACGGTCACGGTCACGATGCTTCAAACGGGCGCGAAACCCACGGTTGATCGGGAGGTGGGGCAAACTACCGACAACACGGCGGCCAAACGGCATGGACACGGGCAAGTCTCCTGCAAAAAAACATTCACTTCAACACGTTAGCGCCACCCTACCCCCGCAGGTGGCGAAACCGTATCTCCGCAGTTTCCTTGTAGTCCACAAGGCCCATTCCAATCCAGCCTTTTCTAGCGAAACTCATCAAAAGCGATCCGCAGAACGTCCTTTAATTACTAGAAAAGAATCGCTTTTCAATAAAGTTTAACGAAGGGCGCAACGTTGATGAAGCGTCAAGCGAAAGACTACACAGTGGCACGACCCTCTCTTGTTGCAGAACCAACGCAGGTGCAGCAAAACGTGGATAAGCTTCAAGATATTGAGCAATCCAGCGCCTGTCCGCGATTTTTAACATTTGCGCCATTTTGCGGGCCAAAGCGATATCCGGGGGGCAATCCAGCCAGATCGCGGCCGAAATCAACGGCGCAACAGGGGGCCATGCCGGGCCGAGCAGGCCGTCGAGGATCACCCGCTCGCCCCCATCGCGCAAACGCTCCACCAAACCCGGAGCGGTGATTTCATCGAACGGGGCGCCACGCCGCAACCAGCATTCGATTTCATCAGGCGATCTGCCGGTCATCGTCTCATGATCGTCCCACGCCACGACTTCCGCCCCGACGCGGCGTGCCAGGGCATATGCGAGTGTGGACTTGCCCGACCCCGGCAATCCGCAGATCGCAAGGATCATGTCTTGACCCCCACCGTGATATGGAACGGCAACCCCAGATCCGGTGTGAATTGCGTCACCTCACATCCCCGCGCGCGCAATGCCGTCGCGTACCAGTCGCCCGAGCGATAGAACGGCGCAAAGACCAGATCCGCGCTGAGCCAGTACGGCAATGGACCCACAGCTTCCAGCGGCCCCCGCTCCGCGATGATCACCTGACCGTCCGGCCCCAGCGCGGCCAGCGCGTGATCCAGCAGGGTTCCGCGTTGATCCTCGGGCCAATCATGCAGAACGCTCTTGAACAGAACGGCATCCCAAGGCGCGCCCGGCAGTTCATCCCATTCACCCTGCCGCGCATCCCCCGCCACGAATGTCGGCCGCGCGCCCGACGCCCGCTCCACGTTGCGCCGCTTGCCCAATTCGCAAACACCCGGAAGGTCGAGCACCGTCACCTCCGCCCCGAACGCGGTCATGATCGCGGAGGCCAGAACACCGACATTCCCGCCGACCTCCAGCACACGCGCACCGGGGTCGAGGTCAATCGCGGCGGTGATTTCCGGGGCTTCGGTCTCCGTCAGGACGGCCACGTAATCGCACCAGATCTGCGTGCGGGCGAGGGCATCCGCATCGGTTTTCAGCGCGTGGGAATAATCGAAGATGTCGAAGGTATGCGCCTGTTTCATGAAGGTCGGCAGATCGCCCACCAGATCGGACATCCCCATCGCCAGATCGACGCTGACCGCCTTGAGAAACCGAAGCTTGTGCGCCAGCGCCGTCCGCCTTGCAGGCCACACACGCGCGAACGCGTCGGTCAGCGAAAGCGCATCGCCCGTCCGCACCACCACGCCCGCCCGTTCCAGCAAAACGGGAAAGAACGCCGCCTCCGCGGGCAGGTTCAGCGCATCCACGGGCACCGACCCATCCAGCGCGATACGGTCGATCAGACCGCGACGCATCCCCAAATCGAGCGCCATAGCGCCGGGAAAGGTTTCGAGAAAGGCGTCTTCGGGTGCGTGGGGATTTGCATATGTCATGGGCGGAGGGTGGCCGCAGGCGTAGGGCCGGTCAATACAGGAGTTTTCCAGCGCGCAAGCCCTTGAAATTTTGTCCGTTTTGCGAAGTTGCCCATGGGCAATTCCAACCGACCCTCTTACGCTTACAAAATGGGCGGCCCATCCGAGGCCGCCCAAGTCTTTGTGAACATTGATCTTTCCGAAAGTTGCCCGTGGGCAATCGCACTATCGTCGCTTGGCGGGATAATGCTCGGCCATGAATTGCGAGAAGCACTCCTTGACCGCCTCGCGGCTCAACCCCTCGTCGAATTCGAGGCGGATGGTCCGCCCGGATTTGCGCATTGTGATGCCCTCACGCTCCCCTGCCCGCTTGAAGCTCTGCGTCTCCTTCGGTGCAGGCGGAGCCTTCGGCGGTGTGTTGAGGTAGTTGAAAATCGCCTGGCCATCAGTCAGCGGGTTGCCTGCCTCACGGCGTCGGATCAGTTCGCTGCACCGGTCGAACAACGCCCGCTCTTCCTCGGGGTTGGCCATCCATCGCCGAAGCGCGCGGGCGTGACGCTCCTTGATCAGCGTCTTGTCACCATAGGCCAGCACGATCTGTCCGGGCAGTTTCGCCAGTTGCAGATAACGGCTCAGCCACGCGGGGGAAACTTCGAGCCGCGCGGCCATCTCCTTTTGCGAGCCGCCGTAATACATCATGCAGGCCATCGAATAATCCACCGCCCGTTCGTAATCGGAGATGTCGCGGCGGTCGCGGTTCTCGATATCCGCGAGGCGAAACGCCTCCTCATCGGTCAGGTCGCGCACGTCGATCAGGAACTTGAATTTCGGATAGTTGTTCGCCCGCAACCAGCTGACGGTCCAGTGACGGCGCGCGCCGCAGATCACCTCGTATTCGAAGCCGTCCTCAGCATCCACCCGGCGCACGATGGCGGGAAATTCCTGCTGACCCTGCGCGCGCATACCCTCGATCAAATCGGCGCAGTTTTCCTCATTCAGCATGTCGTAATCGCGGTTGTGCTGCATCCACATGCGGCAGATCGCGGGATCGACCCAGCGCAGGGTCTTCTCCTCGGTATCGGCACGATCGCTCAGCCCCGTGCGCCGTTTAAGGAACCGGGTGCCGGACTGGCGGTCGGTGTCATGGGCCTTCGCGGCGTCCAGACCGGACAGAACATCGTTGAATACGTCATCGTGGCGCTTGCTCATAGCAGGCCCTCCTTTCGCAGACCGGCATGGTGGCTCGGCCAGGATTTGCGGATCAATAGCTCGACCTCCCGACCGACGGCGTCGAGATAAGCCCGACACCGGCGGTGGGTTTCGGTTCGGGTCTGGGCCCCGGTCAGTTCGTAGACCGTGTGCAGGTTCGCTGTCGCGTTGTCGATTTCGGCGCTGTCCTTCAGCACGGCTTGCAACATGTCCTGCGGAAACACCGCATCCATCATACGTTTGATGGCGACATGCGCCGATTTGTTATCGTTCATCTTGGTGGCCAGAATTTTGACGAAGCGATAGTCCCGCGCGCCCCCGGCCTCCGCCAGATCGCCCAGGGTCGCATTCATCATCTTGAGGAAATGCGCGGTCGAGGCGAAGTCGATATTGTTGGGCGGTGCCGGAATGATCAGTGCATTGGCCGCTCGCAGCACGCTGAGCGAGATCATTCCCAGCGCGGGCGGCGGGTCGAGCAGGATGATGTCGAACTGGTCCTTGATGCTGTCGATACCGTCGCGCAGACGGTCGAGCACGAATGCATCCTCGCGCACCATGCGGGCCGCAAATTCGTATTCCGCATCGTAGAGCCCCAGATTGGCGGGGATCATCGCGATGCCAGGCCAGTAGGTCGCCCGCAACGCATAGTGCAGGGATTTCGGGCCGCCATGCCGAAAGAAGGGGTAGAGGGTTTCATCCTCGTCATCGACATCGACATCGGGGTTGAGACCGAACATCGACGTTGTGGACGCCTGGCTGTCGCAATCTATGACGCAGACGCGGTAGCCCTTGAGCGCGAAATATTGCGCCATGTGGCAGACGACGGTGGATTTGCCGACGCCGCCCTTGAAGCTTTGCACCGCGATCACGGCGGCCTCGTCCGTATCGGCGCGATGGGGCAGGGTGCCGAAGACCTGCCGCATCCGGTTGATGTCAGACAGGGCGTAGCCGGTACGACGCCCGGTCTCGGCGTCCTTTTCCGCCACGGGCAGGCGACCATCGTCCTCGGCCTCGCGGATGGTCTTCTCGGTCCGGCCGACCATTTGCGCGGCCTTGCGAACGGTGAAGCTGAGTTGCAGACGTTTCGAGGTGCCGGGCGCGAACACACGGTCGCGCAGGCGTTCGATTACCGTGGCCGCGCGGGTGGAGAGCAACTCCAGCTCCGTTTCTCCGACGGGAGGCAGCACGGATGGGGGCAGGGGGGACTGCGACATGGATCGCTCCGCTGTGAAGAAAGGTTACGCCAAGCTTGCCGTTTTCGAGATTCCGCGACAAGTGCGGTTTTTGAAGGTGAACCCCTCAAAAACCGGAAATTCAAGGAAAAGGCGTTGATGGTCGGAGCTGACATACTGCTGAGCCGCAAAAATCACCCGATTGGTAAGGCTTGATTCGGTGTGAGAGGTGGCCCTTACCCCCTCCCATAAACTCAAAATCACCTCTTGCTGGTTCAGATTCTTGTTGTTCTGTGTTCTTGAGGGCTAAATATCTGATAATTCAAGGGTATTAATGCATATTCCTTACCTAACGGGTGCGTCGCCCTACATATCGGGATGGTTTGGCTTACGAATCGGGTTGGTTGATCTTACGAATCGGGAGGCTGGCGTATCCTTACATATCGGGACGGGCGGGGCGCAGAGAATCGGGTGTCAAGGAAAGCCAATGAAAACAGGGGCGAAATTGCCGTGCGGGGGAGGCGGGCTGAGTCCCTCGCTTACGTTTCGGGTGATTGCGCAGGCGGATGCGCCGGTGTAGGCTTACGTAACGAGGCTGACAAAAGTAAGAGAATGGACGTATGGCACCCGACTCGAAGCCATCATACCGCACCATGCAGGCCAGGCCCAATGCGGAATCGCTGATCAAGCCGGGCGAACTGGTCGATCTGGTCGAGGTCACGCCGCTGACCCTGGCGGATCGGCGGATCTACAACCAGTTGCTGGAAAACGCCTGGGATGACATCGACAAGCCGGTGGTCCACACAATCCCGAAGTCGCTGCTGCGCGGGTCGCACAACTCGAACGACAGGGTGGGGGAAAGCGTGGAACGTCTGATGTCCTCCATCGTGCGAGTGGCGGTGAAGTGGGACGGGGAACCTGCTGTTGAGCGTGTGCAGCTTTTGGGCGGCAATATCGAACACACCCGGGCGGACGGAATGTTGCACTACGAGATTCCTGCGCGCCTTCGCAAGATCATCGGAAACTCGACCATCTTTGCCAGATTGCAACGCGACGTGATGTTCGCGCTCAGCTCGAAATACGCGCTGACCCTGTATGAGATGGTGCAAAAGCGCGGAAATCTGAAACATCGCTCGGAGGAGCAGTTCACCCTGGACCAGCTGCGCGGGGTTCTGGGCGTGCCGCGCGGCAAGTTGATGGAGTGGGCGAACCTCAACAATCGGGCGATCAAGCCGGCGGTGGCCGAGGTTTCGGCCTTGTCGGATTACATCGTCGAGATGGAGCCGGTGAAAACGGGGCGGCGCGTGACCGGCGTCAAGCTGCGCTGGTGGCGCAAGGACGGGCAGGGGGAGGCGGAACGCGCGCGGGCGATGGCGTTTTCCTCCGTCGGGCGGCGGGCCAAGGCGGAGGGGCGCACCGAACCGGTGGTGGATCCCGTGGGAAAACCGCGCGCGCGGCCCGCACGGCTGGACCGGCAGGGCCCCGCGCTGGCCACCGAGACATACGAGACCGCCCGCCTGCGGTTCCCCGGATACGATATCTATCACGTGGAATCCGAGTGGCGAACCTGGTCCGCGGGCAAGGACGCCGTGCGCGATCCTGACAAGGCGTTCCTGGCGTTCTTTCGCAGATTTGCCGAAGGGCAGCCTCTTTAGACACACGTTTAACGTGTATTTGGAAGATAATTGCCTTTTCGAGGATAGGCGGACTGCCTGTGGGTAACGATTATCACCGTTTTCATGCTTTAATAAGGTAGAGAACTATACGTGGGATCGCTATCCTGCCGTTGCGTCGCCTTGCACCGGGCGGTGCTGTCTAGGACTGGACCCCGTATGATCCCGAATGGGTATATATTCTTGAAGCTCACGCTTGCGGCACATTTGCTGGTGGGCTGTTTTCCTGTTTCGCAGGTGGCGCTGGATGAGATCGACGCGCCGGTCTACGCCGACGAAGGCGTGGCGGACGAAACGGTGGAGGGACTGCGGCAGGCGGATCTGATCGCGCAAGGCTCCCCCATCTATCAGGCGCAGACGAGCCGTTTCGAGGGAACCGCCGTTCTGATGCCGGGTCGGGCGCTGTCCGAGCTGCGCGATTTCGGAACGGATCTGACTGCGGCCGCGCCCCGCGACGTGCCTGCCGGAACCGATCTGAGGACACTGGCATTTCTGGCCCGGACGCAGAACCTGCGCGTGGCCCAGGCGGCGGAGGGGGTGCGCCGCGCGGATATCGAGCGTGACAATGCCGGCATGGCGCTGTCCCCGCGCATCGGCGGCGACATAGATTTCGGCCGGGTCGAGGAGCGGATCGGCCGGTCGGGCGGCTTGGGTGGGGCCGAGGGGAATTTCGATCGCACCATCCTGCGGGTGGAGGCTGTGCAGCCGATTTACGATGCGGCGGCGCTGGCGGCGCGGGATGCGGCGGATCGGGCGCAGGGTGTCGCCCGCGCGGCCTTCGCGGCGGAGGCACAGGCCGCGGTGTTCGAGGTTACGGATACGTATCTGCGCGGCATGACCGCCAAGGCGCGCCGCGATCTGACGGAAAAGCGGCTGGGCAGGGTGCGCGACCAGATTTCCGCCGAGGGGCGTTTGCGCGCGGCGGGCCGCTCGGTCGCGGCGGCGGCGCTGGTGCTGGATGTGGAGCGCGGCGCGGCGGAGGGCGACATCGCCCTGTTCGATCAGGAACTGGACACCGCGCTGGCCGATCTGGCCCGGCTGACGGGACGCCCTGTTACGGATATCGAGGTCATCCGCGCCTCTGCCAGCGCCTACGAACTGCCGGGGCCTGTCACCGGCTATCTGACCGAGGCGCTGGAGGCCAATCCCTTGATGCAGCAGCGGCGGCTGGAAACGGTGCGGCGGCGGGATCTGTACCGTGAGGCGGTGGCCCGTGATTTCGCGCCCCGGGTCGAGGGCTATGCCCGCGCCGATTACGAGGGGGAAAGCGGCTCCGCCTCGCGCATCGGAACAGACACGGAGGAATATGCGGTCGGCGTGCGTATCAGTGTTCCGATTTATAATCGCACCGGAACGGGTTATGCGCACCGGGTCGCTGAAAGCGCCTATCGCGATGCCACCCTGTCCGAGGTCGCCTTGCGACGGCAGTTGGAGGCTGAAATCGTGACCCTGATCGCCCGCGTGGATCAGGGGTTGAGAGCGTTGTCCGGGGCGGAGCGTGCGCTGGCTGCGGCACAGGCGCTGGTGCGGTCGGAACGCGCGGCGGTCGCGTCGGGGGTCGCGGCGCCTGTTGCGGTGCTGGCGCGGGAAATCCAGTTGATCCGGGCCGAGGAAAGCCTGCTGCTGCGCCGCTACGAAATTCTGCGGGCGCGCGCGCGTCTGGCCTTTCTGACCGGCAACGATCCGGTGGAGGTGCTGATATGAGGATGCTGGGCGTCGCGCTGTTATATGCGGGGTTGAGCCTCGCCGGGCCGCTGGCGGCGCAGGCGATCAATCCGGGTGCGATTCAGGCCCGTCCGCAAGGGGCGCTGGATTGTGCCATCTTGCCCGCGCGGATCATCGAGATCGCCCAGCCGATCCCCGGCATTCTGGCGGAGGTCCGCGTTCGCCCCGGCCAGATGGTCGAGGAGGGGGACATCCTCGCTCGCGTCGATACCGACATCCTGCGCGCCGAACTGGCACAGGCGGAATTGCGCGCTGCGGGCGTGGCGACGTTGCAGGCCGCGCAGGCCCGGTCCGAGGTGGCGACCCGGCTCTATACTTCGGCGCGACGGGCCTATGATGGCGGCGTCATCAGTGCCGCCGCGCATGAGGAAGCCCTGCGCGACAAGCTGACCGCGCAATTCGATCTGGAGCGGGAGCGCGAAGCCCGCGCCCTGGCCGAGGCTGAGGCGGAACGTCTGCGCATCCAGATCGCCAAGGGCGACATTCGCGCGCCCGCCAGCGGCATCATCGGTGAGGGGCTGCTGTCACCGGGTGAGGTCGCCAGCGGCGATCCGGTCGCGACACTGGTTCAGGTGGATCCCATGCGGATCGAGGTCTTCGTTCCCGTCGGGCAGCTACAGCAATTGAGAGAGGCCCCCGAACAGACGATCCGGGCGGGGGACAGGGGCGATGTGCGGGCGCAGGTGCGGCTGGAATACATCTCGCCGCTGGCGGATCAGGGCTCGCGCACGATCCGGGCCTACTACACGACCAATAGTGATGAGATCGCGCCGGGCTATCGCTGCGTGATGGTGCCATGACACAATTTTGCTGGATTCAAGGTGCAGATTGCGCGCTCGGACTGGCCGTTATCAGGATGATGCGACATGGGTAAGCTGGAAAAAATCGGTGCACAGGCACGGCTCGGCGAAGAGACGCTGGCACAGATGAAGGCTCAGATGGTTCCGATGGAACCGCGCATCATGCTGGATGCATCGCTGGATCTGGACACAGGCGGTGCGGCGGGGCTGGATATCTTCCACGCGGTCGTCGGCACGCTGGATGCCCAGACCGAGGAATTGCAGTCGATCTTCGCGGATTATCAGAACACGTTGCAGCAGGCGGTCGCGGTGGCGGGAACGCTGATCGACGCGGGCGGTGATTTCGATGCACGCGGATTTGACAGTGCCACGGGCGGCGCGACCGATCTGGCCCGCGCGCAGGAGACCGCGCAAATCCTGATGTCCGACATCCGTGACACGGTGGAGGCCGCGAAGGCCGCGTTCGAGGCGAATCTCGATACCTTCGTGCAGGCGAACAAGGCGACGATCGCGGCGAATGTCGGCACGTTCCAGACCGCCGGTGCGAACGGCATCAGCGGCGATGGCGACGATGTGGGCATCACGCTGACCGGCGCGGATGTGGAAGCGCTGCTGACCTTCGACAATCTGGTGAACAATTCCGATTTCGACGATGCGATCGAGGCGTTGATCGACGGCAAGGTCACAGCGGCCGTCACGAACGACGATATCGAGGGGCTGGGCAGTGCGGTCGGCAATGCCGCGGCGGATGAGGTGACGGCGACATTTTTCACCCTGAACCTGACGGATGTGCAGCGCGACGGCGCGGATGTCGTCACCTTCGCGAATGAGACGGCGGACAAGATCAATGTCGTGGTGGACATGGCGGGCCTCGGGCTGGATCTGGATGTGCTGCTGGGCGCGGTCGATTTCGGGTTGGACAGCACCGCGATCACCGATGCGCTGTTCGCGGATACGACCAGCGAATTCAGCTTCGACATCACCAAGACCTCCACCGCCAGCAGCATCGGCCTGATCGCGGATAATTTCGAGCTGCCCGATCTGGTGGCGGGCGGCGCGGTCTATGACGGTGCGGGAAGCGGGCCTTCGACCTCGCTCGGTTTCGTGTCGGGCACGTTGGAGCAGATCGACACGGCGCAGGTGCGTCTGGCGACGACGGGGGTGGACTCCATCTCTGTGTCGAGCACGTACAATTTTGGCGGGGCGCTCAACAATACGTTCACCGCTGACCCGATCAGCGTTGCCGCCGAAATCAACGAAGTTGGTGGCGCGGGTTTTGTCAGCATCGTGGACGATACGACCTATCGCCTGATCGAAGTGACCATCGCCGGAGCGCTGGACACGCAAGCCACGTCCGCCGTGCTGGATGCGGCGGCCTTCGAAGCCGCAAACCAGACGGAGCGGACGTTCGCGCTGGTGGTGGGGCTGGAAAGCGTTCTGGGCACTGCCTCGGACGATGCCGTCGCGGCCTTTGTCGATGCGGCGACGCTGGATGTGGCCAGCGATTTCAGCGGCTCCATCGCGGATGCCAATGTGCGCGCGGCGGTCGAGGGGGCGGTTGACGCCTTCGCGGCCTATGGCGTGGCGCAGATGAAGGATGTGCTGTCGCAGGCCGTCACCCAGATCCAGAATTTCCTCGGGCAAAGCCTGTTCGACGTGGACCTGCCGTTCACCGACCTGTCGCTGCGCGATGCGCTGGCCCCGATTCAAAGCGTGGTGGACGCGCTGGAATCCACGTTCGAGATCGACCTGAACGCCGCCGGTCTGGCAGCCGGGGCCGCCTTGCAGCCGCCGCTGACCAGCGTGACGGCGGGCGCGCCCGACGTGGGCGCGATCGTGGCGCAGGGGACCTTCGACATTGCGCTGACCGATGGCGGTGTGGACAGCACGATCACCGTTGCGGGACCGTTCACCGATATTGCCAGCATTGCGGCGGCGATGGATGCCGCCCTGAATGCGGCGGGCGTCGGTGTCAGCGTCGATACGGCGGGGCGTCTGGTCTTTACCGCCGATGTTGCGGGCGACGACGTGCTGGTCGATTTCGTGGAAACCGACGATCTGGCGATCGGGGATTTCGGGTTGATCGGCGCGGTGTCGTTCGCGGCGGCGACCTCCGCCACGACGGAGGAAGATATCGACGTCGGCGAACTGGCCGGGATGGAGGCGCTGGTCCTCAACGTGACCGACGGCGCGGGCACCCAACGTGAGGTGCGCGTCGCCTCGGATGGCGGGTTCGCCAGCGTGGCCGATCTGGCGGCGAAGATGGATGCCGCCCTGACTGATTTCAACGTGTCCGTCACGGAGGTCGCGGGCAAGCTGCAATATGCGCTGGACGATCCGGCGGGCGCGGCGGCGAAAATCCAGCTTCCGACCGAAAATGCGGTACGGGCGCAGACCTTCGACGGGCTGCTGGCCTGGGCGAATGCGCAGTTGAACGACGCGATTCCGGGGGTGAAGATCACGCTGGGCGAGGATGGTCGCCTGCTGTTCCTGCTGCCCGAATTGCAGGTCATGGCGATGACCGGGGGGTCGTTCAACCTGGACGAGATCGGCTTTGGTGACATCGCAGGGCTGGAACTGAACGCCGCGCTGACGGCGCTGTTGCGGGGTGAGTTGAGCACGGCGCTGGCCATTGATCTGGCCGGGCTGATCGGGGACGCGGACGACGCGCTGACCGCGCGCGCTGAAAATGACGGCACGCTGGTCACGACCGGTTTTGCGGATCACGTCTATGTTCAGGACACGTCGATTTTCGCGTCGATCAGTGCGGCGACGACCAGTCTGACGGCCTCCGCCGATCTGGGGCTGGTCAAGGCGGCGATCGGGCACGACACCCCGACGGACAACTTCATCGTGCTGGACGCGCAGATGTTCGCCACCCTGACGGGGGAGGAGGGCGGAACGGGCGATTTCGATCAGGCCGTCTCACTCAGCACGCTGGCAGACAAGATCACCGCCGGGCGGGCGCTGGATCTGCTGGGCCGGTTCGAGCTGGGCGGCGGCGCGATCACAACCGAGGATGGCGACGTCGTGCTGGACGGCGCGAACCTCAAGATCAACAACGACATCTATGCAAACGCCTTTGACGCGGGTGAGGTCGGCAACGTGGCCGTCGTGCATTTCGGGGATGTCAGCATCGAGGTGGCGGGTCTGGCCGGGCTGGGCACGGATGCTGTCAACGCCGTCACCGTCGGCGCGCGCGATCTGTTCGATACGGACAGCTGGAGCGTTATCATCGACAGCCCCGTGGCCGAGGCGCTGACCGGGCTTCAGACCGGCGATACCCTCGATACGCTGACCAATATTGCCGGGCTTCTGGTGGATATCGGTGCGGCACTGGCGGAGGATCTGCCGTTCCTCGATCAGGACATCCCGATCCTGAATTTCTCACTGCTCGATGTGGCGAGCTTCTCCGAAGACTTCCTGGCGGCGGTTCAGGACGCGCGCAACAACCCGCAGGGCACGCTCGACACGCTCGACGCGAAGCTGGAGGAGGTGTTCGGGCCCGACACGGTGGTGCTGGCCTGGGATGCGACGGGCAGCGTACTGACCTTCGATCTGAATCTGGTCTACGGCACCACGGGAACGACGCCGCTGGCGATAGATCTGGTCGGTATGCTGGGGGATCAGCTGGAAACGCTGGTGGGTGCCAGCGTCGCGGATGTCGTGACCGGACTGGTCGATGCACGGGGCGACGCGGAGCTGACGCTGACCACCGATCTGATCCTGGACCTGAGCTTCGGCATTGATCTGAGCGGATTGCTGGCGGAGCCGGTGGATTTTGCCAGCAACACGACCGCTCTGGGCCTGCTGGCCAGTGTCGGCTCGATTGTCGGGGCGAATGGCAACGACCTGCGCGTCACGCGGACCGATCGCGACACGGGTGCGCGCAGTGTGGTGGAGATCGACCTGAACGGAGCGGAGACGGTGGACGATGTCGTCGGCCTGATCGACGCGGCGGTCGGCACGGGCTTTGGCACTGCGACGCTGGGCGACGGGACCGGCGACAATGTGTCGTTCAGCTATGACGCGGCGACGGGTGAGTTCACCTTTGGCGATCAGGATGCCACCGCGCGGGATAGCGACGACGTGATCGCGCTGTTCGGTGCCGCCTCGCAGGACAGCGCCGATGATGGCGGCGTGCAGGTCGTCACGGCGAGCGGTGCTCCGGGCACGCCTGCCCTGGCCTATGCGTTCGACGTGATCGTCAACGGTGAAAGCGTGACGGTGAACGTCCCCGGCGACGGCGCGCGCGCCACGGTTGCGGATCTTGCCGATGCGATCAATGCGGCGATGCAGGATGCGGATATCCTGCGCTCGGCCATTGATGCCTCGGCCGTGCCCGGCATGACCGTGGCGTTGAGCCAGCTGATGCGGGCAAGCGAGGTCGGCGGCGTTCTGGTGATGACCGCGACCGATTTCGCCGAGACGCAAGGCTACGACCCGATCAGTTTCACCCTGACCGGTCAGGATGTCAGCCACGAGGTAACGTTCGAGATCAAGGAGCTGGACGGCGCGAACGCGGCGCGGATGCTCGGCTTCGAAAACGGGCAGGAGCTGGACGGCGCGGAGGCGACCTCCGCCGCGGTGTACGAGAGTGCGGGCGATGGCAAGGTGCGGACCTTCATCGACACCGACAACACCTCGATCCAGTTCGAACTGCGCGCCGGATCGGAGGGGTCGATCAACGCGGTTCTGGGTCTGGGCCCGGTGGAGGCGACGGTGGTCGGCGGCACGGCGCTGATCGACGCGGGCGACGGATCGGGCGACGCGGCCCGGATCGGCGTGGAACTGAACGATGCGGACGGGGATGCGCATGACGGCCAGCTGGACCTGTCGCTGATCGGTGACATCGCCAATCCGCTGGACCTGTTCATTCCCGAGGTGCAGCTGGGCGTCAGCATCGACCTGCCGTTGACGGACAATCTGGGCGTTCTGGGTGACGATGCGGGATTTCAGTACATCGCGCCGTTGATCCAGACAAAGGCGGGGATCACCGCCGCGAATTTCGACACCAGCGACATTGCCGGGAATTTCGAGGGCGATCTGATCGATTTCTTCGAAAACCCGTCGGCGGGCTTTCCCACGACCAACGTGGTGCTGAATCTGGATGGGTTGGAGGATGCGTTCGCGGATATCAACGTTCTGGGGCTGCTCAACGATCCGCGTCTGGTGCTCAACGGCCTGGATCTGATCCTCAGGCAGACGGACAACCTGATCGGCGGGTTCCTGAACACCGTGAACCTGCCGGTGATCGGCGACGGTCTGGGCGCGGGTCTGTCGGTGATCGACGACATGCGCTACGAGGTGATCGCGCCTGCGCTGGAATATGCCAGCCAGCCCAAGGCCGACGGTTCTCTGCCCACCACGGTGGATCTGCTGACCGGATTCCTGAACGACCAGATGAACGATCTGTTCGGCACCAGCGGCGTCGTCTACATGCAGGCGTTTCTGGATACGTCGGGTGGCACCAATGACAGCTATCTGTACGGCAACTTCAATTTCTCGGGCAACCTGTTCGCGGCATCGCTGGATGCGGGCTTTGACATCGGGATTCCGGGGTTCGAACTGGAATTCGAGGACGGCACCGCAATCGACCTGTCGGTGGATTACGACGCCAATATCGCGTTCGGCATCGACAGGAGCGGGTTCTTCCTGCTCAACGATGAGGACGAGGCGGAAATCAGCATTGATTTTACCGTCGATGCGGGCAACTTCGCCGGCAGCTTTACCATGGCGAACCTGTTGCGGTTGTCGGCCGTGGGTGTCGATACCGCGAACACCAACGGCAGTGGCTACGCCGCCGCGCCGGGTGAGGCGGGCTATGACGGCGGTCGTATCGGGGTGGAGGCTTCGCTGAGCGCCGACCTCTATGGCGAACAGGGCACGGATATGACCCGCGATCTGTCCGGCATCAGCGTCGAGAAGGGCGGCACCGCGCTGGACTGGGAAAAGGAAGTCCGGCTGTCGGGATTACGGATGAGCGATCTGGTCGCGGTGGCCTTCACCGCCGAGGCCTTCGCGGAGATTCAGCTGACCGCCGGGGTCATCAACCCGGTAACGGGCGAGTCCGTCCAGATCGGCGGCATCGACGCATTGCCCCCGGTCACGACCGAACTGATCGTCGAGGCCAGCTTCGACACCTCGCGCAGCGGCGAGATGTTCAGCCTGGACGCCCTGCGGTTCGAGGATGTCCGGCTGGATGCGAGCGATCTGTACGAGGCCTTCCTCGCGCCGATCATCGACCCGCTGGCGCCGATCATCGATCCGCTGGCCGAACTGGGCCGCGCGCTGAACACGCCACCGCTGAGTTTCGCGTTCGGTGCGCTGACGACCGTGTTCCCGGTTCTGGGCATCGTGGATACGATCGCGGACATCATCGTCTTTGTGGATGATATCAAGGATTCCGGCGGGATCGTCCTGTTCGGAACGTTCGATTTCGTCAACCAGCTGGACGATCTTGCCGACGGGTCCGCCCGTGCGGGCAATCTGGATTCGGACGATCTGGTGCGCACGGAGGCGGGTGCGGCAATCACCGGCACGTTCGGCGGCACCGGTCTGTCCATCGACCTGCCGATCATCTCGGACCCGTCGAACGTGATCGCGTTGCTGCTGGGCAATTTCGAGGACGTGACGCTGGTCACGGCGACCTACACCCTGATCGATTTCGCGTTCGACGTAGATGTCGTCGGATCGCTGGTCGCGGCTTCGGGCCTGCCGTCCAAGGTGGTTTCGCCCATCACCGGCGCGTTGGACGCGCGGGTTCACGGCCATGGCTTTGCGGGCTTCACCGTGGGCTACGATCTGTCGGGCGTGGTCAACTTCATCGACACGATGCAGCCCGAGCGCCTGTTCGACGGTATCTTTATCGACAGTTCCGATGGCGGACTGGTCGATTTCGGCATCGGGTTCGAGGCGGAAGCCTCCATCAGCATCGCGATCGCATCCGCGTTCCTGCGCGGGTCGGGCGATGCCAGCTTCCGGCTGGGCTTCAACGATCCCAACAGCGACGGAAAGCTGCGCATCCCCGAGATCGTCAAGGTGGTCGAGGCGGTGGCGGATTCCTCCGGCTTCGTCGAGGCGCTGGAACTGGTGTTCAAGGGCGACGGCGGATTCTCGTTCGGGGCCAGTGCGGGTGGATCGGTCGGTATCGGGCCGGCCTCGGTGAGCTTCTCGATCGATATCTTCGAGTTCGGGACCAGCTTCACCTTTGGCGGTCTGCCAATTCCGGGTGAGATTTCCTCGGACATTGGCGATACCGGCAACACAGCGATCCTGAACATCGGCTCCCGTTCCGGGTTGAGCCTGACCGACGCGACGGAGGATGGCGACGACCGGCTGGTCATCACCGGCCCGAATTCCCCGATCTCGGTCAACTGGACATCGGGTGGCACCAACCAGATCGCCGGGCTGGACCCCGCCACCAGCGCGATCATCATTCCGGCCGGCAATGGCGACAATGATATCGACATGTCGGGCATCACCGACACCACCCCGACGCTGACCTATACCGGCAGTGGCGACGACAATATCGTGCTGTCCGATCAGGGCTTCCACGTCGTTTTCGCCGGTGACGGGCAGGATACGATCACCGCCGGCGCGGGTGCGACGGGCGAATACTGGATCATCGGCGGCGGTGGGCGCGACACCATCACGGTGGGCGGCACAGGCAGCACGCTGATCTTCTCGGACGACGATTACGGCCTGCGCGATGAGTTCCTGGCGGCCTTCGCGGCCGGTGGGTTCAACAAGGCCGCGGCGGAGGCGATCGTCGCTGGCCAGTGGGGTGATCAGAACAAGACGCTGGACGATTTCAAGACCAGCTATACCCAATCCACGCAGAGCATTGCAGGCTCGGACGCGGATGTTGTCACGGTCGGATCGGGCGATCACGTCATCTTTGCCGGGGCGGGGGCGGATTCCATCACCACCGGCGGCGCGTCCGGCACGGTCGAGATCTATGGCGGTGCGGGCGACGACACCATCAACGGCAACGGCGATTTCGTCACGGTCGAGGGGGGCGCGGGTGCTGACCGCATCTTCCTGGGGGACGGACAGAACAAGGCCTATGGCTGGTCGGCCCAGCTGAGCGCGGACGGTCTGTCGGGCGATACCGCGTTGAACACGGCGGCCTCACAGGATGGCGCGGACCTGATCATCGGCGGAGAGGGCACGGACGAGATCTGGGGCCACGCAGGCGATGACGTGATCGAGGGCGGCGGTGGCGATGATCTGATCAAGGGCAACCTTGGCAACGACATGATCACCGGCGGCCGGTTCGAGGTGACGCAAGGCGGCAACACGATCGACGTCGCGGCCTCGACCCTGCATCTGAGCTTCCCCGGTGTGCTGGTGGTTGACAGCCTCGACCTGTCCGACGGGCAGGATACCATCGACGGCCATGGCGGCAACGACATCCTGCTGGGCGGCGGTGAGGGCGACAGCATCACCGGCGGCGGCGGTTCCGACATGATCGTCGGCGATTTCGGCCAGACCACGTTGAGCGCGAACCGCGTGGTGCAGGACTTCACCGCCGCGCAGGTGGATTCGACCAATCAGGGCGCGGACACCCTGACCGGCGGTCTGGGCAACGATATCCTGGTGGGGGGCGGGGCGTCCTCCGGCACGGTGGACGTGCTGACCGATCTGTCCGGCACCGGGGTTCTGATCGGCGATTACGCCGACATTCGCGGCGCGCGTCTGATGGAGGCCGTGACCCAGGTCACGAGCGTCGCCACATCCTTTGGCAATGCCGACCGGATCACGGCGGGTGCGGGCCACGACGTCATTCTGGCGGGTGAGGGCAACGACACCGTGGATGCGGGTCTGGGCACGAATATCGTGTCCGGCGATCTGGCCCATGTCGATCTGATCGGCGGTGAGATCACCGTGATCGCCACGTTGAACAAGTTTGCCGACAGCATCATCTCGGGCGTTGCCTCGGATGCGGGCGGGGCGGCGGCGGATGCGGCTGACATGATCGTCGGCGGCAGCGGTGATGACACGATCTCCGCCGGGATCGGACGCAATGCCATTCTGGGCGATGACGGAACGATCCTGTTCGACGCGGCGGCGCGGCGTGCGATCATCAACTTCGTTCCCGCGCTGGATGCCAGCCAGGCGGAGGCGGACCGCGTGGCCGCCGACATCGCATTGATCGAGGACATGACGCTGAGCCTGACCGCCACCATCACCGATCTGGACGGCGATGATGTGGTCACGACGCTGGGCGATGACGATTATGCCGTTCTGGGCGGCGGGGACGATATCGCCGATCTGGGTGAGGGCGTGAACTGGGCGGCAGGCGACGACGGCGTTCTGCGCGTCGATCTGTTCCAGATCTCCTCACGCTCCGACAGCCGGGGGGGTGACGATTCCATCACCACCGGGGCTGGCAACGACTTCCTCGTCGGGGGATCGGGTGGTGATACGATCACTGCCGGTGCCGGGGACAACGCGGTTCTGGGCGATGTGGGCGATATCTACGCATCGCTCGACACGATCCGCGCGACGACGCTGTTCAGCTTTGGCGGATCGGCGGATGGTGAGGATTCCGTCACGGCCCTGGGCGGTCAGGACTGGGTCATTCTGGGCGGCGACGACGATATCGCCGATCTGGGGCAGGGTGTGAACGTCGTGACCGGCGATACCGGGTCCATCAGCAATACCGGTGATGCACGGACCGCCGCGACGATCGAGGCGGGCGACGATACCATCACCACGGGTGACGATATCGACATCATCCTGGGCGGCGTCGGCAGCGATTCCATCATCGCGGGCGAGGGCGACAACCTGATCGTCGGCGATGCGGGGCAGATCCTGTTCAACATCACGACCTTTGCGGCGCTCAAGTTGACCTCCGGCCATACAGGAGAGGACGGCGACGACACTGTCACGACTGGCGCGGGCGCGGATATCGTGATCCTGGGCGGAAGCGACGATACCGCCAATGTCGGTGATGGCTTCAACCGTGTGCTGGGCGACAGTGGGACGGTGGACATCGCGGCGGGCACTCTGCTGACCGAAAGCGATCTGGATGCCGGGGAGGATTCCATCACCGGCGGCATGGATCAGGACATCATTCTGGCCGGCGTCGGGGCGGATACCGTCAGCGCGGGCACCGGCAGCACGAACACGATCCTCGGCGATACGGGGCAGGTGACATACACGGTCATCGGGTTCGGCGTGTCGAATATCGTCGGCACCTCGGACGTGCGCGACGGCGCGGATATCATCACTGCGGACGGCCTGATCAATCAGGTCATGGGCGGCGGGCGTGACGACACGATCACGCTGGGCAACGGCTATAATGTCGTGCTGGGGGATTCCGGACGGATCGAGCCGTTTGCCGGCTTGCTGCTGGCGGGATCCGATGCGTTTGGCGGCGATGATGCGATCACCACCGGCACCTCGGCTGACGTTATCATCGGCGGCAGTGGCGACGATACGATTTCGGCGGATGCGGGCGACAACTCGATCCTCGGCGATACGGGTGAGATCCGTCACGGCGTCTTCGATTTCCTCGGCTACACGATGCTGTCCACCGGCGTTTCGCGCGATGGCAACGATGTGGTCACGACGCTGGGCGGCAACGATCTGGTCATTCTGGGCGGTCTGGCGGATACGGCCGATCTGGGCGATGGCGACAACAGGGTTCTGGGCGACAGCGGCACGATCGAGACGCGCAACGCCTTCCTGACCAGTGCGACGGATATCTTCGTCGGCGCGGATGACATCACCACCGGTTCGGGCCGTGACATGATCATCGGCGGCAGCCGTGCGGACGTGATCCGCGCAGGCGCCGGCGACAATGCGATCATCGGTGACACGGGCACGATCAACCACGACCGCGATACGCTCGCCACGCTGAACATGGTTTCGGCGTTCGAGAGTGACGGCGCGGACACGGTGACGGCTCTGGGTGGTATGGATGACGTGATACTGGGTGGCGGCAACGATGTCGCCGATCTGGGTGAGGGGCTGAACAGGGTCATCGGCGGATCGGGTGAGATCAACATCACCCAAGGCCGGATCGAGACGGCCCTGGGCACCGACGGCGTGACCTCGAACGACGACACGATCACCACCGGGGCCGCGAACGATCTGGTCATCGGCGGCTATGGCGCGGATACGCTGACGCTTGGCGCAGGTGACAATGCGCTGCTGGGCGATACCGGCCGGATTCTGTTCGATGCCAGCGACAATCGCCTGATCTCTATGCTGTCGGATATGGACGGTTCGGATGGCGCGGACAGGGTCACGACGCTTCAGGGGCGCGACTATGCGATCCTGGGATCGCGGGCGGATATTGCCGATCTGGGCGAGGGCGACAATATCGTCGTGGGTGAGGGCGGCGTGATCGACCTGACCACCGGTACGGCCAGCACGGGGCAGGCTGTCTTTGGCGGCAACGACCGGATCACGACGGCGGGGGGCGCGGATATCGTACTGGGCGGATCGGGCGCGGATATTCTGACCCTGGGCGCGGGTGCGAACCTGATTCTGGGCGATACCGGCACGATCACCTTTACCGCCACACGGGCGGCGATGGTGCTGACCTCCACCAGCAACCCGTTTGACGGCATCGACACGGTGACGACCACGACCGGGGCCGACGTGGCCATTCTGGGCGGCGGCGGCGACGTGGCCGATCTGGGCGCGAACGATAACAAGGTTCTGGCCGACAGCGGCACCATAAACGCGGTGGCGGGCACGCTGACCAACGTATCCGACATCTATTCGGGGGCGGATTCCGTCACGACAGGCGGCGGCGCGGATATTGTCATCCTCGGCTCCGGCAACGATACGCTGGACGGTGGCGCGGGTGACAATCTGGTGCTGGGCGATACCGGCACGATCAGTCATCAGGTGGGGACCGCGACGCTGATCGCGATGCAGAGCGTTACCGACACGCGCGACGGGCGCGACACGGTGCGCGTGCTCGAAGGATCCGACCGGATCATCCTCGGCGGCAATCAGGACATCGCGCAGATCGGCGCGGGCGACAACTGGGTCCTCGGCGACAGCGGCCTGATCGACCGGACGACCGGCACGATCAGCAGCGTTGCCTCGGACCAGTCGGGGGCGGATCGGATCGTGATCGCGCTGACCGGGGGCGTCGCCTCGGGTGCGAATACGGGCAACGATATCGTCATCGGTGGCGCGGGCGCGGATGAGATCGACGTCAGCGCGGGCAACAATGCCGTGATTGGCGACAGCGGCACAGTGATGTTCGCAGTCGGGGCGGAAACGCTGATCTCCCTCACCTCGACCAGCGACCGGCGCGATGGGGCTGATACGCTGCGTGCGCTGGAGGGCGACGATATCGCCATCCTCGGCGGTGCGGCGGATATCGCCAATCTGGGTGAGGGCGCCAATCGCGTGATCGGTGACAGCGGGATCGTCGATGTGGTCGGGATGAGCGTCAGCGCAACCTCCGCCACCTATCTGGATGCGACACCTGCCGCCAGCACGGCAGGGGATGCCGGGGCGGACACGATCATCACCGGCGCGGGCACCGACCTGATCATCGGGGGCAGCCGCGCCGATACGATTTCCGGCGGCAATGGCGACAACATCGTTCTGGGCGATACCGGCACGATCAACCACGATGCGGCGTTCGCGCTGATCGATGCTGTATCGCTCGCGAATGCGCGTGACGGTGTGGACAATGTGACGCTGGGCAGCGGAGCGGATGCCGTGATCCTGGGGGGGCGTGGTGACGTGCTGAACGCCGGGGCGGGCAACAACCGTATCCTGGGTGACAGCGGCTCCATCGACACGCCGGCGCTGACCCTGACCACGGCCAGCGACAATGTTGCCGGTGCGGACGATATCACCACTGGCAACGGCAACGACATCATCCTCGCGGGCAGCGGGGCGGATACGGTCGCGGGCGGAAATGGCGCGAATGTCGTTCTGGGCGATACCGGCACGGTAACGCATGGTATTGGCGGCGCGCTGGAGACGGCCAGCTCCACCGCCGATGCGCGGGATGGCGTGGATACCGTCACGCTGGGCACGGGCGCGGATGCCGTCATTCTGGGCGGTGCGGGCGATGTGCTGAACGCGGGCGACGGGGCCAACAAGGTTCTGGGCGACAGCGGCAGCATCGACGCGCTGACCGGCACCCTGACCACGGAGTCCGATATTCAGGCGGGCGCGGACAGGATCACCAGCGGCAGCGGCGCGGATATCATTCTGGCCGGCAGCCGTGCGGATACGGTGACGGGCGGCGCGGGCGACAACCTGATCCTGGCTGAGACCGGGACGATCCTGCACACGGTCGGAACCACCGATCTGTTGAGCATGGTCAGCGTGGTGGATGCGCGCGATGCGGCGGATGTCATCACGGTTCTGGGTGGCGACGACTGGATCATCGCGGGTGGCGCGGGCGACAGTGTGGCCTTCGGTGACGGCAACAACGTGGTTCTGGGCGACAGCGGCTCCATCGATAACGTCAATGGCGTGATCGAGACGGTGGCCGACGATGAGGCCACGGGTGATACGCTGGTCATCGCATTGGGCGGTGGCACCTCGACCGGTGATGATATCGTCGTGGGCGGCGGTGGCGCGGACCTGATCCGCGTTGGTGCGGGCGACAACACCGTGCTGGGCGATTCCGGCCGGATCACTTACACGCCCGGCGTTAATGCGATCCTGACGGTGAGCGCGACGACCGATCTGCGCGACGGGAACGACACGGTTACGGCCCTGGGTGGCGACGACATCGCCATTCTGGGTGGCGGCGCGGATGTGATCGACACGGGCGACGGGCTGAGCCGTATTCTGGGCGACAGCGGCACCATCGACGTCGCCGGGATGGAGATCACGGCGAATGTGGCCAGCGTCTTTGACGGTGCGGACACGATCACCACAGGCAGCGGCCGCGATATCATCCTTGGCGGTTCCGCGAGCGATACGATCGACGCAGGCGCGGGTGACAATATCGCGATGGGCGATCAGGGGCATCTGACCCATGATGCGGCGCTGACTCTGCTGGCGCTGGATGCGACCTCGGATGCGCTGGACGGTGATGATACGGTGACGATCGGTGCGGGCAATTCCGTGATCGTGCTGGGCGGCGGCTCCGACACCTTGAACGGTGGTGTCGCGACGGGCGACCGCAAGGTTCTGGGCGACAGTGGCGCAATCGACGCGGACGGGGGCAGCCTGACCAGTGGCAGCGACAGCCTGGCCGGTGATGATGAGATTGTACTGGCTGGCGGCTCCGACATGGTGATCGCGGGCTCCGGCGCGGATAACGTCTTGGCCGCGGATGGTGCGAACCTGATTCTGGGCGATACCGGAACGATCACGCATGTGGCGGGCAGTGCTGCGGCGCTGGTCCTGCGCTCGGATGCCGACACGCTGGACGGCGCGGATGTCGTTACCAGCGGGTCCGGCGACGATATCGCGATTCTGGGCGGCGGGGGCGATAGTCTCGTGACCCTGGGCGGCGCGAACATGGTGCTGGCCGACAGCGGAACCGTGGACACGCTCACGCAGACGATGACCGGCGATGCGGCGGATACGGACGGTGCCGACAGCGTGACCGCAGGGACCGGCGACGACTGGGTCTTCGGTGGAACCGGTGGCGATCTGTTGATTCTGGGCGCGGGGGACAACGCGGCGATGAGCGACAGCGGTGTTCTGACCTACGGCGCGGGTGTCCTGACCATGACCGGAAACGCGGATGCGCGTGACGGTGACGATACGGTCGATGCGGGCGTCGGATCGGACAGTGTGATTCTGGGCGGCGGCGCGGATGTCGCGGTGCTGAGCGCGGGTGACAATATCGCGCTGGGGGACAGCGGCACGGTCGATCTGGGTGCGGGTGCGGTGTCCACCACAGCGGATGTGACGGACGGGGCGGATGATATCCGGACCGGCGGTGGCGTTGATATCGTGGCTGCGGGCGGGGCGGATGATGTGCTGACGCTCGGCAGTGGTGACAATCTGATTCTGGGTGACAGCGGTACGATCCTCTACAATGTCGATACGCGGGCGGGGCTGTCGCTGACCTCCGCCGCCGCGGCGCAGGATGGGAATGACAGCATCGTGGCCGAGGGTGGCGCGGATGCCATCGTCGCGGGCGGCGGGGCCGATACCGTAACGGGTGGCGAGGGGACGAACCGGATCATCGGTGACAGCGGCGTGATTGATTTCGTCGCTGGCACGCTGACCTCCACCGCTGCGGACAATGCCGGGGCGGATGTCATCGACGTGTCCAACGGAACCGATATTGTGATCGCGGGCCTGCGAGGCGACGTGGTGCGTGCGGGTGGCGGTGACAATATCGTCCTCTCCGATGGGGGGACGGTCAGCCACGATGTGCTGATGGCCCTGATCGCTGCAAGCTCGGTCGCGGATGCGCACGACGGTGCGGATGACGTGACCAGCGGGCTGGGCCACGATGTCGTGATCCTGGGCGGTGCGGCGGATACGCTGGACGCCGGCGATGGCGACAACCGGGTTCTGGGCGACAGCGGCACGGTCGACAGCGGCACGGACGATGTGCTGTCCGGCGTGTCGGATGCCTTCGCCGCGGATGATGTGATCACGACGGGCAGCGGCGACGATCTGGTCATCGCGGGCGCGGGCAGTGATCTGGTGACGCTGGGCGAGGGTGGCAATTCGCTGCTGGGCGATACGGGCACGATTACCGTGACGGGCGCCGGGGTCAGAACGCTGACCTCCGCCGCCGATATGCGCGACGGCAACGATACGATCACGGGGGGCGATGGCGGCAATGCGATCATCCTCGGCGGTGGTCTGGACATGGCGACCACCGGCTCCGGCGCGGATGAGGTGATCGGTGACAGCGGGCGGCTGGTTTTCGATACGGGACGTGAGCTGTTCACCACCGAGGCCGGTATCGGCGCGGCGGACATCCTTGTGCTGGGCGGTGGCGACGATCTGGCCGCCGGCGGCTTCGGCAGTGACAGCGTCAGTGCCAGCGGCGGCAACAATGCCGTTCTGGGCGATAACGGTGCGATCTCCATCATTGCGGGCAATATCGTGCTGCAATCCGAGGCTGAAACCCTGGGCGGTAACGATACCCTGACCACCGGCGCGGGCGACGATAGCATCCTCGGCGGCACTGGTGCGGACAGCATCATGGGCGGCGATGGAGCAAACCGCGTGCTGGGCGATAGCGGGCTCTATTCCTTGACCGCCGGGGCTGGCGCGCTCGAAACAATGCGCGGAACGGACCTGTCGGACGGTGGTGCGGATGTCATCACGACCGGCACGGGCGCGGACCGGATCATTGCCGGTGCCGGGGCGGACACGGTCACGGCGCTTGGCGGTGACAACCTCATTATCGGTGACAGCGGCGAGAGCATCGTCAGCGATACGGACACCACCGTCCGTACCTTGCAGGTGAGCATTGGCGGAACCGATCTGCTGACCACAGGGTCGGGCGATGACACGATCCTGGCGGGCGCGTTTGCCGACACGGTTCACGCCGGAGCGGGCAACGATGCCGTCGCGGGTGACCATGCCGAACTGATCATCACAACGGGCGAGGTATTTACCTCTCTCGATGAGGCGGAGGGCGGTGACGACATCCTCGATCTGGGCGCGGGCAACGACGTGGCGCTGGGTGGCGCGGGTGCGGACAGCATAAATGCGCTTTCCGGTGAGAACATCGTGATCGGTGACAGCGGTGTCGTCGTCTTCGATGCGGGGGGCTTTGCCTCCGCCGCCAGCAGCGCCAGCGGTGTCGGAGGTGCGGACAGCATCACGACCGGCGCGGGCGCGGACCGGCTGATCGGCGGCGTGGGCGCGGATACGATCCGTGGCGGCGATGGCGACAACGGCGTTCTGGGTGACGAGGGCAGCATCACCTCCACGGCGGGCCTGGATACGTTGCGCTCCACCAATGACAATATCGGCGGTGACGACCTGATCGAGACTGGCACGGGCGCGGATGCGATCCTCGGCGGTGCCGGGGCGGATAGCATCACGGCCACCGGCGGAGACAACATGATTCTGGGTGATGCCGGAACGGTGGTCGGCGCGAGTGTCGGGTTCGAGAGCGGCACGACCTCCTCCGCCAGTGTTGGCGGCGTCGATCAGATCGTTAGCGGCGATGGCGCCGATACGATCCTCGGCGGTGCGCAGGGCGATGAGATCTCGGCAGGTGCCGGGAGCAATGTCGTGCTGGGCGATGCGGGACGGGTTGCAGGCGGGGTTGCGACCTCCACGGACTTTACGATCGGTGGCGATGACCGGATCACCACGCTGGGCGGTGGGGATATCCTCATCGGGGGTGTGGGCAATGACCTGATCGACGCTGGCGACGGTCAGAACCGGATCGCGGGGGACAATGCGACGATCGACGCTGCACAAATCCTCGATCTGGATCAGACGGTCGGCGGGGCGGACAGCATCACCTCCGGCGCTGATGCGGACGATATCGTCGGCGGTGCCGGTGCGGATGTCATAACTGCGGGTGCGGGCAACAACCGCATCGCCGGTGACGGCGCGCGGATAGATGCGGCGGGCATTCTGAGCCTGAGCGATACGGTCGGCGGCAACGATACCATCACGGCGCAAGGCGGCGCGGACGATATTGTCGGCGGGGCAGGTGCGGACAGCGTCGAAGCGGGCGATGGCGACAATGCGATCCTGGGCGATGCGGGCACCATAGGGGCCGACAGCATCGAGACGGTGACCGACGGATCTGGCGGTGACGACCTGATCACCTCGGGTTCCGGTGATGATGACATCGCCGGTGGGTTTGGCGCGGACGTCATATCGGCGGGGGCCGGGGCCAATCGCATCGCCGGTGACGGTGCGCGCATTGATGCTGTCGGTGTGGCCAGCCTCAACGATATTCTGGGTGGCAATGACGATATCACCTCGGGTGGCGGCGATGACGATATCGTCGGCGGTGCGGGCGATGACCTGATCGACGCTGGCGCGGGCGACAATGCCATATTGGGCGATGCTGGCGTGATCACGGCGAGCGAACTGACATCCTCGACCGTGGCGGCCGGGGGTTACGACGTGATCGTCACGGGTGGCGGAAACGATGCGATTGTCGGTGGCGCGGGCAGCGATACGATTGCCGGTGGTGCCGGTGACAACCGGGTTCTCGGCGATGCCGGGTCGATCACGGCAAGCGATGTGACGGACATATCTGGCGGCTTCGGCGGCGATGATCAGATCACGGTGCTGGGCGGTGCGGATACCATCATGGGCGGTGCGGGTGCCGACCTGATCGCGGCGGGCGACGGCGACAACCGGATCGCTGGCGGCGCGGCGATGCTGACTGCCACCGGCTTCACCACGATCGAGCCTGCCGGCGATGGCGACGACACCATCACCTCCGGCACCGGCGCGGATATCGTTCTGGGCGGTGAGGGCTCCGACGACCTGACGACCGGCGCAGGCGATGACCTGATCGCGGGCGATGGCGCGACAGTGGTGTTGAGCGCGAATGTCGCAACGAGCGCGACATCCCGGTCCAGCCAGGGCGGCGCGGGCGACCTTATCGACGGGGGCGACGGCGACGATACGATCCTGGGCGGTGCCGGTGCCGACGACATCACGGGCGGGGCTGGCGATGACAGATTGCTGGGCGATTTCGGCACGGTCGATCTGATCGCGGATGCCCTGACATCGCTGGATGTGGATCAGGGTGGCGATGATACGCTGGCTGGCGGCGATGGCGACGATATCGTCTTTGGCGGTGCGGGGCTGAACGTCTTCAGCGATACCGGCGGCAGCAATATCGTGGTGGCCGGTTCCGGCGGGATCACGGGGGGCGGTGTCGTAACCCTCGACATCACCGGGCCGGTGGTCGATCAGGTTCTGACCGGCGGCGCCGGGAACGACATGATCTTCGGCGGCGCGGGCAACGATACGATCTTTGGCCTTGGTGGCAATGACACGATTGTCGGGGATATCGCGCAATATGTCCGCGGGGTCAGCCTGACCGCGACCGAGGCCGACCTGTTCGGCGATGACGTGATCCATGCCGGGGACGGGGATGACGTCGTGGTCGGTGGCAAGGGATCGGATACGATCGACCTGGGCAGCGGCGACGATGTGGCCTTCGGTGACATGGGCGATCTGACATTCGGTGCGGACGGGGCCGTCCTGACGATGGTGGCGACCCAGCAGGGCGCGGGTGCGGCGGATACGATCGAAGGTGGGGCGGGCAACGACCTGATCTTCGGTCAGGGCGGGGCCGATCTGCTGACGGATATCTCCGGCTCCAACATCATGATCGGCGATCTGGCGAGCGTGACGTTCCTGGCCACGACGCCGGCGCCTGTGGGCAATGGCGCCGCCGACCGGGTGCAGACGCTGGCCACGATCCGCAACGACATCGCATTCAAGGATGTGATCACGGGCGGTTCGGGTCGGGATCTGGCCGTCGGCGGTCTGGGCAATGATACATTGACCGGAAACGGCGGGCAGGATTTGCTGTTCGGCGACACGATTGAGATGCAGCGGGCCTATACGCAGGACACGGTTCTGGGCTTCTGGGTCGAGAGCATCGCGCTGCGCACGACCCTGACGGGCAGCGGTGGCAACGACATGTTGATCAGCGGCACGGAGCACGATTTCGTCATCGCGGATCGCGGGGCCGATTTCTTCGACACCGATTTCGAGCGTAATTTCGTGGCTCCGGGCGCGGCGCAACTGACCGTTACGGGCAGCGTGGCCGGTGGCGGCACTGCGACCCTGGGGGTTGCCGGAACCTCGATCGGTGGATCGGGCGGTGGCTGGGTGTCCTTTATTCCCAGCGGGCTGAATGCCGGACTGACACCGGCGTTCGCACCGTCTTACTACGGCCCGGCCATGCTGGAGGCGCGCAGCAGTGCCAGCTACGACACCACCATGTCCCTGACCCCGATTGCGGAGCCCGCCCCGGTGGATATGTCCGGGTTTGCCACGCAGTCGCGCCTGCTGTCGGATGAAATCGCGCGGGTTGTGGGGTCGTCTGCCTTCGTCTCCGAGATGGCGGAGCTGCAACGCTATGACCTGCAACATGACATGGTGATCGACAGCGCGCGGGCCTCACTTCTGATGCATTTGCAGGGGGCGGGATTGTTGAGCGACATGGCATTGTTCGACGCCCTGTTCGATGAAATGGTGATGCAGATGCTGGAGGAGATTCTGGCGCTGGACCTTGACGCGGCGATCGCACTCGCGGCGGAATGACACCGTCCCGAAATGGGGCGGCCTGAAGGAGCATAACGGAAAATGTCCGATACCAAGACGACGAACGGCCTGACCCAGACTCTGCCCAATGGGGTGGAGCTGGTCTGGGACGATGCCGACATCATGTCGAGCTACGCCAATGTGGCCACGGCGACCGCAACGCAGGAGGAGTTTTTCCTGCTGTTCGGTCAACATCAAAGCTGGAAGGGTGTGCCCGAGGGCGGCAAGGTCGAGATTCAGTTGAACAATCGGATGGTCATGAACCCTGCGGCGGCCAAGCGGTTCGCCGCGATCCTCGTCCGCTCTCTCGAAGCGTATGAGGAGCGGTTCGGCAAGATAGGCGGATGAGCGCCGCGCCGGGCGGGCCGGGGACAGGCGCGCTCGACGCGATCGGGGCGCCGGTCGATCTGCTGGCGCTGATCGTTGGCGGGGTGGCGACACCCTTGATCGGGCCGCCTCCCGGGGCGGAACTGCGCGCGCTGATCCCCGAGTTCGAGAGCGAGCGCCCCGGTGCGCGCAGGCTGGCCGGGGGCCGGTTGGCCGTGCATGTGCCATTGGGTGACGGGCGCGCGCATCTGTGGCAGGTCGGGGATGGCGACGTCGCGTTGCCGCATCTTATCCGTACTCTGGTGCGCGCCAGCCGGCAGATCGCCTTTCAGAACAGTGCGCCGGTTGCGGCGGCACCGGCGGAAAACCGCTGGCGGATGCCGCTTTTCCTGTCGCTGGTGTCCTTGCCCAAGCGGCTGAAGACCCGCAGGCTGGTCGCGTTGGAACGTCTGGCCGCCGCTACGGGGTGGACGGGTCTGGCCTTCATCGAGATCAAGGGCGGACGCGCGCGCAAGGTGCATCGCCTCAGCCCGACGGCGGATCTGCGCAGCGACAGCCTGAGGATTTTTGCCAACCGCATGATTGCCGAGGACCAGGCGGTGCTGGCCGTCGATGCGCGGCGGATCGGTGACGGGCCCGCTGATCTGGAGCTATTTTGTGAGGAGCACCGGATCCCCGGTTTCGTGATCGCACGCCCGGCGGAGGACGGCTTGGCCCTGTATGTGGAGGGGATGCCACCCCCCGATGAGGTGGTCGAGGCACAAGCCGCGCTGTCCGTCGCCTTTCCCAAGCGGGTGCGCGGCACCGGTGGCTGGGTGCGGCGCGGGCTGGCGGCGGCGGCGGTCGTGGCTTTGATCGCGTTCCTGGCCTGGCCGGTCCGGTTTGAGGTCACGGCCCCCGGCGAACTGCGCCCGGCGACCAGTGAAATCGTGATCGCGGCGGAGGAAGCGCGTCTGGCCTCCGTTCTGGTCAGCGTCGGGCAGAGCGTCTCGACCGGGGATGTGATTGCCACGCTGGTTTCCGATCCGCTGGACGAAGCCCGGGACGAGGCGGCCTTGACGCAATTGCTGGAAGGGTTGAGCGCGCAGGAGGCCCTCGCCGCCGGGGATTACGCGCGCTATCAGCTGGCCCAGCAGCGACAGGACATCGCCGCCCTGCGCGTGGCCCGGCTGGACCAGCGGATTGATGCGCTGGTCCTGACCGCACCACAGGACGGGCGGATCGCGGATCTGATCAGCCGGGGGGAGGTCGGCGCGATGATGAATGCCGGAACCTCCGTCGCGGAGGTTCAGGTCGGGGACCGGATGCGGGCTCTGCTGCGCCTGGCCGCGATCGACGCGCCGCTGGTGCGGAGCGGGACCGAAGGCACGTTCGTTCTGCGCGGCATCAGCGGCCGCAGTTGGCCGGTGACAATCATCGAGGATCCCATCGCCTCACGCCGCGAGGAAGGCGACGTCGTCCTGCTGGTTCTGGCGGAAATCGCGGAGGCGGACGCCGCCCTGTTCAAGGGACTGACGGGGATCGCCCGTCTGGATCTGGGGGAGCGCCCGCGCGTGGCCGTCCTGTTGCGCCCCCTCGCGGAATGGGTCCGGCTGAAGGCCTGGGAAAAGCTGGGTATCGAATTGTGAGCGGCATGGCCGGAGCCGGGCCGCTGCGCGAGGCGCGGTTGCATCTGTCCGAGGAAGGCGGTCGCCACCTCTATCTGCTGGCCGATCCCGCAAGCGGGCGCATCCTGCGGCTGGAGCCGAAGCTGGCACGCCTGATGGCCAATGTTCGCGCGCGCCTGAACGGACGCTTGACCGGCACCCCGCCCGAGGAGGAAATCGCCGCCGCAACCGTGATTGGTGAGTTCATCAGGGCGATGCGCGCCGATGCCAGCGGGGAGCGCAGGCGGAAGTTCAACCCCCTGTTCATGCAGGTGCCGCTGTTCGACGTGGGGCCGTGGCAGAAATATCTGAGGGGCCTCGCCGCGGTGACCTTCTCGACCTTCGGGGCGGTGGTGTTCGCGATGCTGGCGATGCTCAGCCTGTGGATTCACTCGGCGACGGATGGCGCGATGGTCAGCCGCATCGGCGATATCTTCAGCCTGTCGGCCATTGCCACCTTCGCGATGGTCGCGCCGGTGACGAAGGTCCTGCACGAACTGGGACACGTTCTGGCGGCGACCCGTGCCGGGGTCAGGGTGCGCAAGGCCGGGGTGATGCTGCTGGGGCTGTACCCGCTGCCATTTGTGGACTGTTCCGAGGCGGATTTGCTGGCGCGACGCTCTGGCCGGATCATGATCTCGCTTGGGGGGCTGTTCGCGGATCTCAGCGTGGCGATGGTGGCGTTTATCGTCTGGCATTTGGTCGAGGATCCGGCCCTGCGGCAGGTTCTGTCGTCGCTGGTGGTGTTCAACTCGATCAATACGGTGATTTTCAACCTCAACCCCATTCTGAAGCTGGACGGCTATTTCGCGCTGTCCGACGCGACGCACCGGCGCAACTGGCATACGGAAAGCTTCGTGGCGCTGAAATCGGTGCGTTCGGCGCTGGCCGGTTTCGACATGGGCACCGCGATGCGCAGGGTGATGGATGCACCGCTGCGGGTAGCGTTCGCGCTGGCTTCGACCGGGTGGAAGATCTGGATCGTGGCGTTCGTGGCGTGGCAGGTGTTGCCGAAATTCCTCGGGCTGGGGCTGTTTCTGGTCGGCTGGGGGATGGCGGCGATGTTCTTTACGCCGCTTCTGTCCCTGAACGGGGCGTCGCCGCAGGGGCGGGGGCGTAATCAGGGTGCAGGCCAGGGGGATGGTCCGCGCGGCCCGCGTCGGGCAGGGCGGGGCTGGCTTTGGCTGCCGCTGCTGGCGGGGATCGCGCTGCTCCTGGCGTTCCTGCCGCGCCCCTATCATGTGACGGTGCCGCTGGACCTCGACATGGACGGGTCATATGCGATCCGGGTCGCGCAGGGTGGTGTGTTGCGTGCGATGGCCGATGCCGCACATGTCGAACCCGGTGCGGCACTGGTGCAGCTTGAGGCGCCCGGAGCGGAGGCTGAACTGGCCCTGGCCGAGGCGGAACGCAGGTTCGATCTGGCACTGGCCGACAGCGCCGCCGGGCTGGACCCGCTGACCGCCCAGGCGGCCCGCCAGCGCGCCGTGACTTCCGCCGCCAGAGTTGCCCGTTTGCAACAGATTGCGGAGCTGCGAACCGTGCGCGCCGCGCAGGCCGGGCTGTTCCGGCCCGAATCTACGTTGCACCGCGGCGCACAGGTCGGGCCCGGCCGCGTGGTGGGGCACCTTCTGCCTGATCAGGGGAGGGCCCGATTGACCGGAGCCTTCCCGGAGATATGGGTCGAGAAATTGAGCGATGATCTGAGGGGGGCGACCTTGCGCAGTTCGCAGTTCTACGAAGTCCTTGATCCGGAGCAGGATATCCGACTGGAGGACATGGCCGGGGATGTGACGGGCGGGGTCCGTCTGGCGGTTGTCAGCAGCCACAGCGCCACGGCCCTAACGGGGGAGCCGCTGTCCACGAGATTGCAATTCGGCGCGGAGCCCCTGTGGCGCCACGCGGTTTTCCGGGGCCGGATATTGTTGCTGAGATTCCGTGAGGCACAGCAAGCCGCCCAGGGTGCCGCAACGCAATAGTGAAAATTGTGTGTATGTCCGCACAGCCTAAAGCACCGACTCCATACAATAAGCTGAGGATTACCTCCTGTAGTCGCGTGACACGAACAGCGTATTCGTGCTTTTCTGCGGCAACCCCCGTCCGGCGCGCCGGATCATTACCAGGCACGCCCACCACGGCCTTCGTTTAGGACAGACAGATGATTTTTCAGACCCCTCGCAAATCGTTCGCGCTTTCAACTGCTATCGTTGGCATGGGCCTTATGAGTTTCCCTGTCATCGCACAGGCGGGAAGCTGCACGCAGGTCGCTCCGCTGACATTCGAGTGCAGCGGGGCACCCGACAATGTGAACGACACGACGCAAACGGTCGCGGCGGGGGCGACGGGAACGCTGACATTCCTGGCCGGAGCGGGTGTGGATACAACCGGACTGGCCGGAACGAAGGAGGAGGATGCCCTGCGCGTCGCGGCGGGCACGGGTGCGGGGTCTTTCACCACGACCATTGTCGCGACCGGATCGCTGACCTCGAACAGCAATGCGCTGGTCCTGTCGCCGTTGGGCTCGGCTGATGAAGGTTTCGTGCAGACGGTGAACCTGGCCGGCACGGTCACCGGTGGCGCGGATTCGACCTATGACGGTTACGGCATCCTGCTGCTGGATGAGGCACCTGCGGGCGGTGGCTTCGGATCGAGCGACATCAATGCCGTTATAAACGTGGAGGGGACGGGGTCCGTCTCAGGCTCGGTCGGGGCGATCCAGTCACTGACATCGCAGTCATTCAGGCTGAACAACGACGGATCGGTGGTCGCGACCACCGGCGCGGCGGTGGAAATCGTGGGGGGTGACGTCGCGCTCGACAACTCGGCCACCATCACGGGCGTTTCGGGCGGCTTCAGCGCGACCACCAGCGGGGCCGCGACGATCGTGAACTCCGGTGCGATCGCGACCACGGACAATGCGGCGGTATCGCTGACGGTGAATTCCAACAGCGATCTGGGCAATGCGGAGCTGCGCACGATCACCAATACCGGCAGTATCACCTCGACCAACGGGTGGGCTGTCGATGTCAGCAACGATCAGTCGATGGACCAGCTGCGGGAACTGACCCTGAATCTGGGCGGTACGGTGGCGGGCGGCAGCCGGCTCGGTTCCTCGGCTGGTGCGTCGCAGATCAACGTGACAGGCACCGTGACCAATGATGGAAACGCGGTGGAGGTTTCCGGCGCGGGCAATACCGATATCGACGTCTCCGCCACTGGCTCCGTGGTATCGACGGGCGCGATGGGCATCGTGCAGAGCACGACCGGATCGGGCGGTATCGACGTGAATGTCGCGGCTGGCGGGTCCGTTCAGGGCGCGACGGGCGGCGCAAGCCTGACGAACAATGGCTCCGGCGCGGTCGATGTCGGTGTGTCTGGCACGGTAAACGGCCTGTCGGGCAGCGCCTTGAGCATCGCGGACACCGTGGCGGGAGCGGGGACGAGCGTTGATCTGGCAAGCGGTTCGACCGTCACGGGCGTCGCGGGCGGTATCGCGGTCACGGCAAACGGATCGGGACCGGCGAGCGTCGATCTGGACGGCTCCGTCACTGCCTCGGACGCGGCGGGAACCGGGGTGAGCGTGACGGCGGGCGGCGCGAACACCTCGACCAGCGTGACGCAGGGCGCGACGGGTGCGATCTCCGGCGGGGCACAGGCAATCGTCGTCAGCAACGCCGCCACGGGTGCGACCACCGACGTTACGTTGAACGGCAGCGTCACCCAGACTTCGGCCACGGCGAGCGATGCGGCCGTGGCTCTCAGCACCAGCGGTGGTGCGGGCGACATGTCCCTGACGGTGAACGGATCGGTCACGGGGGCGGCCTCCGCCGGATCACTGATCGCGGTGGACAATTCGGGGGCAGGGGCCGCGACGGTCACGCTCGAAGGTGGTTTCACGGTTGGCGGCACCGCGCCAGACACGCTGATCGACATCGACGGGGGCGCAGGCTCCGCCGGGATCACGCTGCACGTTCAGGCCGGAGCGGCAATCGCCAGCTCGAACGGTGACGCCATCAACATTTCCGCCGAAGGGGCGGGCGTGGTTGACGTGGATATCGCGCGCTCGGTCACAGGCACCTCGGGTGACGGGTTGGATGTGACGACCGGCGCGGCGGCCACCGGCGTGGATATCGACGTGCTGGCGGCGGGAACCGTGACGGGCGATGACGTGGCGATCCGTGCTGCGCACAATGGAACGGGCGATCTGAGCATAGATGTGGCCGGGACCGCAGGCGACATCGTTGCCATAACCGGGGCCACGGCCACGAATGTCACTGTCGGGTCTACTGGGGCTGGCGGAACGATGGGGTCGATCACGATCAGCCATGCAGGCAGCGGTGCGGCGACCGTCGATCTGGACAAGACCGGAGCGGCGGGCCCGATCGACGTCACGACGACAGCGGGCACGATGGCGACCGTCACCAGCGAGAGCAATGTCACTGCCGCGACCGGCAACGGCATCGACGTGGATCACGGCGGAGCGGGGCTTGCCTCGGTCGAGTCGAACGGCGCGGTCACTGCGGCTTCGGGAACGGGCATCGCGGTACAGACGACGGGTGCGGGCCTGTCCATCCTGACCGGAGCCGGTGGAACGGTCGATGGTCAAGGCGGGATCGTTGCGGCCAACAATGGCACGGGCACGACCATCGTCACGACAAATGCAGCCGTCAATGCGACAACAGGCACGGGCGTCGAGGTGACGGGCGGTGCCGGCGGCTCCGACGTGGGGGTGACGACCAATGCCAGTGTCAACGCCGATGGCGCGTTCAATGCCGTGGATGTCACGAATGACGGCTCCGGCACGACGACGGTTGCGGTCAACGCGGCAACGACCAGCGGTTTGGCGAGTGCCATAGACATCACCGCCTCGGGCGCGGGCGATGTGAGCTTGACCAGTTCCGCCGCCGGGGATGCCAGTGGAACGCGCGGGGCTGTCGTCTCGAACACCGGCACCTCCAGCACATCTATCGATCTGGATGGCGATCTGTCCGCGACGACGGGCTTCGGGCTGGATGCGTCCAACGGGGCGGGCGCGCAGAACATGAGTGTCATCACCGACGGCACCGTGTCGAGCACCGGCGGCACGGCGGTCAGCATCGTCAATGCCGGCAGCGGAACGACCGGCTACACGGCCAATGCCGCGATCACCGGCGGGGCTGGCGGCATCGTCTTGAGCGGCAGCGGCACCACCACCAGCCTGACCACGGGCGCGGGGGGCGACGTCTCTGCCGCGACGGTCGGGGTTGACCTGAGCAATGATGGCAGCGCGGCGACAATCATCGATCTGGACGGGGATGTCACGTCAGGTGGCAGTTTCGGTGTGCGGGCATCGAACGCGGCGACGGCGACAACGTTGAGCTTCACCACCGACGGCACCGTGTCGAGCGGGGCGGCGGGAACCGCGATCAGCCTGTCCACGCAAAGCATGACGGACGGGGCGATCAATGCGACTGTGAATGGTGCGGTCACGGGCGGCAGCGGCGGGGGCGTCACGCTCGATAACAGCCAGGGCGCGCTGACGCTCATCACCGATGCTGATGGCGATATCTCGGCCACGGGCACCGGCGTCTCCATGGTGCAGAACAATCTCGGCGGGGCGGTGACGGCGACGCTGGACGGAACGGTCGCCTCCACGATGCAGGACGCGATCAACATCTCCTCTGTCGGGACGGGCGATATCACGCTGACGACGAACGACGTTGTCACGGCGAGCAGCGGCGATCTGGATGATGTCGCGATCAGCATCACGCAGAACGGCGTGGGTGCGGTGGGTGTCACCGCCACGGCCGCGACCTCGGGCGGGCGCGGAATCGAGATCTTCAATCAAGGCAGCGGCCTCAACGACATCACTGTCAACAACACGGCATCGGTGACGGGAACGGCCGGTTCGGGCATCGCGGTCGCGTCGGGCGGGGCGGGCAGTGCGCCCTCCGGCCTGATCCTGATCGATATCGACGGCGCGGTCAGTGGCAACGGAACCGAGGCGGCGCTCAGCGTCACCAACTCCGCGACCTCGACCCAGAATGTCACGGTGATCGCGGATGCGGGCATCACGGCGAATGGCACAGGCAACGCGATCACGATCGGACAGTCCGCAGCCTCGACCGGGGATCTGAGCATTACGACGAATGCAGGCGGCACGATCACCGCGGGGACGGGGGCGATCCTGGACGCGACAAACGAAGGCTCCGGCCTGATCGACGTGGTGATCGCGGATGCGGTAAATGGCGGTGGCGCGGGTCTGAGCATGACCAGTGGCACCGGCGGAATTGCGTTCCAGAACAGCGCGGCAGGCACCATCGACGTGGTCGGCGATGCGATCACGGCGACCAATGCGAACGGCGCGGCGGGCACCGGGATCGACATTGATGTGAACGGGGCTGTCGACAGCGCCTCCGGCATGGCGGTCGTCACCTCGAATTTGAACGCAGACACGGATATCGACATCGCGGCGGCGACCAGCGCCGCAGGCACCGTGGTCGAGGCACGTGCGACCAATGGCGATATCGACGTGAACACCGCACTTGGCGGAACCTTGAGCACATCGGGCAGTGAAATCGCCATCGACGCGCGCGCGGCGGGTGGCAACGTGACGGTGGGAACGCTCGACACGATCGACGCTGGAAACGGCATTCTGGCGAATGTGGCCAGCGGCAGCGGGGATATCGACATCGACATCGCCGCGGCGATCACCGGTACGGCAGCCGCCGATTCCGAGGGGGTCAACGCCATCAACGCGGCGACCGACGGGTCCATCGCGATCAGCAACACGGCGACGGGGATCATTTCAGGGTTCACGACCGGTATCCGCGCCGAAAGCGCGTCCGGCACGGGAACGGTGGCGGTGGATCTGGCCGGGGCGGTAACAGGCTCCACCGATGGTGCGGAATTGACTCTGCGCAACGCGGGCGGACTGGATTTCGATCTGAGCGCGGATCTGACCGGCACGACCGGTGCCGGGCTTGAGGTGATCGGACTGACGGATCAGGGCGTGCTGGATATTGATCTGAATGCGGGTGGCGATGTGGCAGGGACCACGGGCATCCTGCTGGCCGGTGGGCCTGAGGTCGATCTCGACTTTGCCAGCGCCGTGACCGCAACCGGCGGACATGCGATCTCGGTCCAGGGGCGCACGGGGGGTGAGGCGGTCAGCATCGTCGGTACGGCAGCGTCCTCGGTCGATGCGACGGGGGGCAACGGTATCTTTGTCGGCGATCAGGGTGACAGCGAGACAAACTCCTCCTTCGGCGACATCACGATCGATATGGCCGGTACGGTCGATTCCACGCAGACGGGTATCGCCGTTTCGCAAGCGGGCGCCGGGGCCATTGATATCGACCTGTCCGGCGCATTGACGGCGGGCGGCAACGGTATTGACGTCCTTACGATCGGGGCGGGCGCGGCGACGATCACCACGACCGGCACCATAGATTCCGCAGGGTCCGGGTTCGACATCGCTTCGATGGGTGCGGGCAACGTCTTGCTGGATATCGACGCCGATGTGACGAATACGGGCACGGATTCTGTCGTGCAGGCTGCGTCCGGCGGTGCTGGCGACGTGCGGGTGGAGCTTGACGCCGCGGTCAGCGGTCCGGCGGCGGACACGGGTGTCGAAATCCAGAATTCGGTCGGCGGCACGGTTGCCTTCGTCGCCGGGGCGGATGGGGATATCACGGCTCTGAACAACGGGCTTGCCATCGACAATTCGGCGGGAACGGCGACGCTGGTCGATACCGATGGCGATGTTACCGGCAATGTCGGCATGAGCGTCGTGGCAAGCGGTTCCGGCGCGGGGGCGACCACACTCGACGCGGGAGGTGACGTGACGGGGCGCACCGGCGATGCGATCACGGCCAGCACCACAAATGGTGACGCGCTGTCGATCACGGTTTCGGGCGCGGTCACTGCTGCCGATGACGGGATCGACGCCACGAACACGGACGGTACCGACAGCACGATCATGGTCACCTCCACAGGCAGTGTGGACAGCGTCGATGGTGGTGTGCTGCTGGTGCATTCGGGCACCGGCGCGGCGCGGATCGATCTGGACGGCGCGGTCGCGCAGTCGGGCTTCATCGACGCGCAGAACGCGGTCAACCTGACAGTGAGCAGCGGAACGCAAGGCATCATCGAGGCTGGCGCCGATGTGACCAGCGCCGGTGGGAACGCCATTCGTCTGACGCATGACGGCTCCGCTCTGGCGGAGATTACCGTTACCGACAACGCCACAATCAACGGCGGTGGCGATTACGGTATCGTTGCGGATGCCAGCAGCGCGCTGCGGATTTTCACGGAGACGGGAACCTCCGTCACCGGTGGGAATACCGGCATTTACGCCGAGAGTGACGGGCCGGGGCAGATGGTTCTCGACCTGAGCGGAACGACGACCGGAACCGCCGACATGGGCGTCTTCGCGACGCAAAGCGGCAGCGGAACGGGTATGGATGTCGATATCGACGGTCTGGTCGTGGCCGGCACCGACGGTCTGAACCTGAGCAGCAGCGCCAGCGGCACGATGGATATCGACGTCACGGCCATGGTGAGCGGCGGCACGCGCGGTGCCCTCATCGAGAGCAGCGCCGCGGATATCGATCTGAATACGGCGGCGCAGATCACCGGCTTGAACGGAAACGGGGTCGAGATTGCGGCGACCGGCACCGGCACGGGTGTGCTGGCGGATATCAACGCAGGTGTTCAGGGAAGCGGTGCAAATACCGGCATCTCGATCGAGAATGCGGCGGTCAATGCAGGCGCCACCACGCTGCTGCTGGATGGCGCGGTCACGATGTCCGCCCCGGCGGCGGGTTCGACCGGCGTTTCGGTTACGCAATCATCCGCGACATCCACTGCGGATGTGACGGTGGCCAGCGGCGTAACGGGCACGATCAGCGACGCGTTTTCGGGCTTGGTGGTTACCACGCAGGCGGGCGGCGCGACCGATATCGACATTGCCGGGGCCATCGCCCTGACGGGCGCCAGCACCGGCAGCGATGTGGGCATCGGCGTGACCCATGCGGGGCAGGGCGCGCTGACCCTCGACACGCTGGGCACGGGTACGGTCAGCATTGCGGGAAGCGGCACCGGCATCGTTCTAGACTCGGCTTCCGGCGCGGCCATCACGGCCAATATCGGCGGGGACGTGGATGCAGGCGGTGACGGCATCGTTGCAACAGTGGCGAGCGGTGGTCTGAACGGCGATTTGAGCCTGACGACTACGGCGGATACGATTGCACGGGCGGGCGACGGCGTGCAGGTGACACAGCGCGGCACGGGGGCCACGACGGTCAGCCTCGATGATGTGCAGGCGTCCCTCACCGGTGTGAGTGTCACGAACGCAAACGCGGCCTCGGTGGCGGCGACGACACTGACGCTCAACGGCGATGTGACGGGCGTCGGCGGGCTGGGCAACCGGACCGGGGGAATCGGTGTCGATGTCTCTTCGCTTTCCGGCGGGCTTGCGACGGTAACGCTGAACGGAGCGGTTCAATCCACTGGTACTGGCCTGAATGTGGACAACGCCACCGGTGACGTCGATATCAATCTGGCAAGCACCGGGTCCATCGATTCCTCGGCGGGGGCGATGGTCGTGTCGGGCGGCGACGGGGACGTCTCGATCACGACGGACGGATCGGTTGCGGGACAGACGGGCGGCATATTCGCCACCGCCGATGCGCGCGGCGGGCAGATCGACATCACAACCAATGCGACGGTCCAGACGGCGACCGGCACTGCGATCGAGGCGACCGCCGCGAATGGCGCGATCACCCTCGACCTCAACGATGCGGTCAGCGCAACCGATGCGAGTGCCGTCGGCGTGAACGCGACCGCGAACACGATCCTCGCGGATATCTCGGGTCCGATCACCTCGGGTGGCACCTCGATCCTGATGAGCAGCAATGCCGCGCCGGGCGGGACCGACGTGATCGATCTGGATGTGAGCGGGGCGATCACCTCGAACACGGGACGGGGCATGCAGGTCAGCTCGACCGGGGCTCCGATCCTGATCGACCTTTCCGCCGAGGTTTCTGCCGCGACGGGCGGTGTTTCCGCCAGTGGACCGGGGGCAATCACGTTCACGTCGACGGGCGCGGGCGACATTGGCACGCTTGCCGGAACAGGGCTTGAAATCTCCTCCACCTCGCAACCGGCGACGGTCGTGGCGGGCGGAACGGTTTCGGGTGAAACCGGGATCAGCGTCACGGGCGGCGTGGTCGATATCACGACGAATGACGACGTGACCGGCACCGTGAACGAGGGGATCGTGGCGGCGGGAACCGTCTCGACCGAAATCCTCACCACGGGCGCGGTACAGGGTGTCACGCAGGGTATCGGCGCGTCGGCTGACGGGGATGTGACCGTGACCACTGACGGAATGGTCACGGCGACCGGCGGTGATGCCATCGTCGCACGCTCGACCAACGGCGTGGTCAGCATTGCAACATCCCAAGCGGTGACCGGCTCGCAGAACGGTATCGTCGTGGGCGATGCCGGGTTCAGCGAAACCGACGCGGGTGATTACATCCTCAACATCGAGGGCGCGGTGACCGGTACGGCCGGGACCGGGATCGAGGTCAATCAGGCGGGTCTGGGTGCGGTCGATATCGACGTGGACGGCCCTGTCGTCGGCGGCACGACCGGCCTGGCGGCAACGATGGCGAACGCGGCATCCTCGGCATCGTTCGACGTGACAACCACGGCTGCGGGCACGATCACCTCGGGCATGGATGGCATTGTTGCGATCAATGACGGCACCGGCCCGACGACGATTCAGTTGCAAGGTGCGGTCGATGCCGGTGGAAACGGTGCGACGATCACGGCGGCTGACGGCGGCCCGGTGTCGTTTGCAAACTCCGCTACCATCGACAGCGACGCGACCGGGCTGGAGCTTTCGTCCGGGGGCGCAAATGCGCTGGTGAACGTGAATGGACGCATCGCTGCGGCGGATAGCGGCGTCATTGCCGACGTTTCGAGTGCCGGAACGATCACGTTTGCCAACACGGCCGCGATTGACGCGGGTACGGGCGCGGCAGTCAGCCTGACCGCCGATACCGGCGCGGTTTCAGCGACCATCGACGCGGCGCTCGGACAAATTGCCGGTGCGACGGCGATCTCTGGCCTCGACATCACGACATCCGGAATGATCGTGGCCGACGTGAACGCGAATATCGACGTGATCGGCGACGCGCTGAGCCTTGTGCAGAATGGCGACAACACGGTGACGCTGGATGTGGATGCCGATGTGACCAGTGCGAGCGGCGCGATTGCAGCTATCTCGAATGCGGGCAACGCGCTGACGGATGTGGCTATCGCGGCGGGCACCACTTCGCAGGGTGTGAGCGGAATCTCCATTGACAGTGGCGCGGCGGGCAGTGGGGCCAGGCAGGTCCTGATCGCGGGCTCGGTCACGGCGACGGGCGGATCGGCGCTCAGCCTTTCCTCCACCGCGGCGGGGACATCCTCGACGGTTGAGGTGGCGGATGGCGGTCTTCTGAGCGGATCGACCACCGGTCTGAGCTTGGTGGAGGTGTCCGCCCCCGTCGATCTGGACATTGCAGGTACGGTCTCAGGGGGAACCACAGCGGTGGAGATCTCCGGCACGGGGGCCACGATTGATCTCGATCTGGATGATACGGCGATTGTGTCGGGCGGTACGAACGGCATCGTTGTGACCTCTGGCATGGCGACGGCGATCACTGCCGATATTGCCTCCGGCGCGACGGTGACGGGCACGGGGGGCGCGGCACTCGCGTTCGATGTGAGCGGAACCTCGAGTCTGGACCTGACCATCGGCGGCATCGTTTCGGGCGATACGGGGTTGAGCCTGTCGGGCGATACGGGCGCGCCGATCATCGTGGCGCTGCAAGGTCAGCTGATCGGAACGGGCGGCACCGGCATCGACGCGTCGGGCCTGCTGTTGAACCTGAGCCTGGATGGCGATCTGACCGGTGACATTCTGGGCGGCGCGCCGGGATCGTCGCTGGCCTTCACCTCCGGTGTGGTTGATGGGGACATCATGCTGGCCTCCGGCGTCGATACGATTGATCTGGGAACCGTAGATGTGACGGGGACGATCAATACCGGCGACGGTGCCGATACCGTTACGATGAGCAATGGCGAGCAGCGGATCGGAACGGCGGCGGGCGCGACGGATCCGAAGCTTGACCTCGGCGCGGGTGACGACAGGCTGATCGTTGTCGGTGCGGGCGGACAGTTCGATGATCTGGACGGCGATGGCATTCTTGACGTTCGTCAGGATGAGGTAGGCGACTCCAACGCGCGGCTTTTCTCGGCCTCCGGCGGTGCCGGAACAGGGGATGTCATCACCATCAGCGACGCGACGACCTCGGCCGAGGCGTTCGAGGATTTCACCGATTTCGAAACGTTGATCCTGAACGCGACCACGTTCGACACGGCGCAACTGGGCGGTACGACACGGATGCTGACGTTCCGGGATCTGGTCATCGGTGCCGGTTCCACAGTGCTTGGGGACGGCAACACCACGATGCGCACCACGACGATGGGCAGTGTGACCAATGGCGGTATCGGCATCGACCTGCGTGACCAGACGATGGGCACGATCGACGCCGTCGCGGGTGACGGGGATGATGCGCTGATCATCGGCGGCGATTATATCGGGGACGGTGGCACCATCTTCCTCGACGCGGCGCTCGATGCGACTGGTGAGGGTTCGCCGGACCGGACCGGTGATCCCGACGGACCGGATGCCGATTTCATCGTCGTGAACGGTGATGTCAGCGGAACGTCCACTATCATCGTCGTCAACGATATCGGCAACGGTGTCGGCTCCCTCACCGGTGCCACCGGGATCGTTCTGGTGGAGGTCGATGGCACCGCCACGGCCGGTGACTTCACTCTCGCCGGGGGTACGATTTCCACGGCGGGATTCATCTATTCCCTAGATTTCGACAGCGTGAATTCCGCGTTCGTCCTGCGATCCGAGGTTTCGGGCGCGGCGATGCAATATCCCGTTGTCGCAAACGCGGCCTTCGGGTTCGGTGTCGATCTGCTGGGCACGATGGCGCAGCGCAGTGCGGCGCGTCAGGGATACGGCGCGCAGGCCGAGCTGGGTGAGATGCAGCAGCTCAGCTTTGCCGAGGTTGAGCGCGGCTATGCCGGGGGCAGTTGGATCCGGGTTCTGGCGGCCAGTGGGGAGGCGGACGGCGACATCACCGGGCTGCCGATCGAGGCCGATTTCGACCACAGCCGCACCGCCATTCAGGCGGGCTATGATTTCGAGCTGTCGCGGACCGCGACATCGACCGTCATGGGCAGTGTATCCATCCACGCCGGGCGCATGACACAGGATGCGAGCGGCGCGGGCGGGGCGATCCGGGCGGATGGCGATGCGGATATGTTCGGCCTTGGTTTCGGCGCGACCTACACCACCAATACCGGGTTCTACATGGATGCGGGTATCAACGTGTCGTCCTTCGACTTCAGCTTCGACACCACAGGTGCCGGGCGCGGCGACACGGACGGAACGGCCGTCACGGCGAAGGTCGAGTTTGGTCAGCGGTTCGAGATGGACAACATCACCCTGATCCCGCAGGCGCAGTTGACGGTGGGTCAGACCAGCATCGACAGCTTTACCGACAGTATCGGTGTTGACGTCGATTTCGACGATGGCGATTTCGCGGAACTGCGCCTGGGCGTCCGGGCCGAGAGCGAGCTGGCCAATGGCGGCTTGCTGTACGGGGGGCTGGACGTCATCAGCGATCTGTCGGGTGAGACGACGACCACCGTCGCCGGAACGGAGTTGAGTTATGAGGAAGACGGCGCATCGGTGAAGTTTTCAGGCGGCTTCCGCTCGGCCCCGCTCGGCGCGACCTCCAGCTTCTTTGGTGAGCTGGGATATGAAAACGGTTCCGACCGGAGCGAGACGACGGTGACCGGCGGTGTTTCGCTGCGCTTCTGATCCGGGGGCGGCGGGATGATCGATCTCGCCGCTCATCGACATCGGGCGACCGACCCGGCGCGCGATTTCTGCCTTTGGCCTTATGAGCGTCCGTCCCCACCAGGCAGGGACGCGCTGCGCACCAGTGCCTTGCTGTGGCACAGCTTTGAAGTGGCCGGAAACAGCCACCGGATGATCCCGCTGGTCGAGGCGATCCGCGCCGCCTTCGGACGCTTCGCGACGGTCTGGGGGCTGAAATGGGATGGGCGCGCGCTGAGCTGGGAATTCTATTTCTATGATTATCGGCGGGAGCAGCGCCGCAGGAATATCGCGGATTTTCTGGGGGCAACGGCGGATGTGCTGCCCACTTCGCTTGGCGCGCCCGATCATGTTCCCTATTTCATGTTCTCGGTCGAGGTGGACGGGCAGGCAGAGCCTCTGGATCAGATCGACCTTTATATCGGCAATCCCGGCTCCACCGTATCCTCGGGCATCTGCTATGGCTGGACCGGGCAGGCGATGGAACTGCGCAACTTCTATTTCTTTTTCGATGCGGTGGAGGAGGCCGGCGCGATCCGGGCCAAGCTGACGGAAAGCGCGCATATGCCCGGGGAACCGGAGGACCTGACGCCGTGGTTGTGGCCACAGGTTCAGGCGCAAACCATCGTGGTGGCAAACAAGCGTCAGCGCGACGGGGTGTATTTCTCACGTATCGGGGTGGATGACCTGATGTTCTGTGTGGACAGGCTGGCCTATCCCGAACCGATCCGGGCCTTTCTCACCCGGCACCGTGACGCCCTTGCGCATCATCTGTATGATGTGGGTTGGGACTGGGAATGGCGCGACGGTGCGCCGGTCCCGGTGAAGGGTAGTTTTTATGGCCTCCTCTGATGCGTTCGATATCGACGCGGCGCTGGCCGCGGTCAACGCGCCGGGCGCGCGCGGCGGGCTGACCACGCCGGCGGCGCGGTTGCGCGATCTGCCGCGAATGTCGCTGCGCGATCATGAGAAATACGTCTCCCTGACCATGGAGTTCCGCTGCAACCTGAAATGTGTGCACTGCATGATCGAGGGCACGATGGATCGCCTCGCCCCGACAGCCGAGGATACATTTGCCCGCATTCTGACGGACCAGCAGCAAAACGCCCGGTGGGAGGGGCTGGTGCTGACCGGGTCCGAGATCACGCTGCGCCGGGATCTGCCCGACCTCGCGCGGCGGGCGCGGGCGGCGGGGTTCAGTCACGTTCGGATCCAGACGCACGGGATGCATCTGGCCCGACCGGGCTACACGGACAGGCTGATCGACGCGGGCGTGGACGAATTTTTCATATCGGTGGCCGGGTCCGATGCCGAAAGCCACGACCGCATCGTTCAGGTCAAGGGGGCCTGGGACAAGATGCTGCGCGGGATGGAGCATCTGGACACATACGACCATATCAACATGATCAGCAATTCGGTGGTCACGACGCTGAGCTATCCCTTGCTGCCAGATATGGTCGATGCGCTCTCACATCTGCGGCGGTTGATCCAGATGGAGTTCTGGACGTATTTTCCCATGGCCGAAACGGATGAGAAGAACCTCGCCGCGCGTCATGCCGATATCCTGCCCCCCCTGCGGGCGGCGATCACACGCGCCCGCGCGCTGGGGCGGTTCGTCGAGGTGAAGAACTTCCCCGAATGTCTGCTGGGTCAGCAGGCCGACGCGCTGGTCAACGCGCAGCCTCTGTTGGTCATCGACCCGGAATTCTGGACCGAATTCGACCGCAACGAATTTCATCAATGCCCGCATCGTGCCCAGTGCACATCGACGGAATGTCTGGGGCTGAGTGCTGCCTATGTCGCGAAATACGGGGATGAACGGGACCTGCTGCGCCCATTGGGGTGAGCCGCTGGTCAGACGCGCACCGCCTCGACACAGGCGCGTTATGTTCTGACGGCGGCTGCGCCGCTGATCGACTTGATTTCCTGAAAGGCGCGTATGCCCCACAGTCCGGCCTCTCGCCCCCAGCCGCTGGCGCCGACCCCGCCGAACGGTGCCCCCTGCGCACGGCTGGTGCCATTGACCTGTATCATACCGGCGTGAAGCGCCCTGGACACCCGGTCGGCGCGCACCGGATCCGTGGTCTGGACATAGGCGGCCAGACCGTAGGGCGTGGCGTTGGCCAGCGCGATGGCTTCCTCCTCCGTCTCGAACGGGGTGATGGTCAGGACGGGGCCGAAGATCTCCGTCTGGAAAATCTCCATATCCGGCGTCACATCCGCAAACAGCGTCGGGCGTGAGAAAAACCCGGCCGTCAGACCGTCCGGCAGGCCGGTCCCTCCGCTGACCAGGCGGGCGTTCTCGGCAATGCCCTGGGCGATCAATTGCTGAACACGCAGGTATTGCGCAGATGAAACCTGCGGGCCGATATGGTTTCCGGGCACATCGGGCAAATCGACTGCGATCTCGTTCATGTGTCGGGCGGTCAGGGCCACGGCTTGCGCGTATATCGGGCGCTCGACCAGCATACGAGAGGCGGCGTTGCAGCTTTGCCCGGCATTGCGCACGCAATGGGCGGTTCCCTGACGGATCGCGGTTTCCAGATCGCAATCCGCGAACAGCAGGTTGGCCGACTTTCCGCCAAGCTCCAGCGTGGTTCGCGCGAACCTGCTGGCCGCGACGCCTGCGATCTGCCGTCCGGCGCGGGTTGAGCCGGTAAAGGAAATATGGGCGATCCCGCCATGGCGCACCAGGTGGGCGCCGGTCTCCGCATCACCGATCAGCAGGTTTACCGCCCCCGGGGGGATGCCGGCGCGAAGGCAGCATTCAACCAGCAAACCGGCTGTGCGGGGTGACAGTTCGGATGGCTTCAGCACGACGGCGCACCCGGCGGCCAGCGCCGCGCCCAGCTTCAGCACGATCTGGTTCAGTGGCCAGTTCCAGGGCGTGATCAGGGCGCTGACCCCGACCGGCTCGAAGCGTATGCGATGTTCTGCCCCGTCCAGCTCTTCCTCCCGCAAGGCTGCGGGCATGGCGGCGATTGTGGCGTCCAGATGGCTCAACGCTGCCCCGACCTGCGCTGTGCGGGCGAAATCTATCGGCGCGCCGATCTCACGGCTGATGATGCGGGCGAAATCCTGCGAATATGTAGCGATCTGGTCGCGCAATGCCGACAGGGCGGCGATACGCTGCGCCGGAGTGCTGTTGCCCCAGTCCGAGATCTGCGCGGCTTGGACAGCGGCTGCGACCTGTGCCGTATCCGCCTTGCGATATATCGGACGCGATGAACCTGTGGCCGGGTCATGCTGCGCGGCAACGGCGGCGCCGCGCCCTGGTTCGCGTGCGGTGCCGATCAGGTTCAGTGGAACTGGGTCGATGTTCTCCATGGTTCTGCGTCACGGGGTGCGGCGCCGCTGTCAAGCGTCGCGCCCTGCGGAAAATTGCCACCGGAACAATTCAAAGCCGTTCGAATGGGTGTTCAAACATCTCATCTGGCATCCGTCGCCACAACTGGTGTACTCGGGAGCGTTGTCCACACATATGGTCTTGGACTTGTCGCGCCCCTCAATGATGTTGTTCATGCCTCGAATAATCGGTTCCACGGGCAATGAGGAGCTCACCTCGATGCTCAGGCCTTCCCAGTTGAAAGGACCACGCTGCGATAGCGCTGGCTTTTTTCGTGTGAGATGTGTCTGATTAGAGGAAGTCGGACAGCGAGTAAGCACCAGGCGCTGACACAGTAGGAATGGCTGAGGTTTCGGCCCTGACATCTTGAACGGCAGGTTGCTGACGAGGTAGTCGCCCGCCGGGTCCGTCACAGTTGGAAACGCACCACGCTCGGCAAACAGAGGATCTTCCAGAGCCTCAGCAATGGTCCGATAGCGCACACATGGTACCGAGGCTGCGGTCAGAATTTCTTCACACTCGACGCTGGTGTGCTGCATCGTCCACGTTTCGAGCTGAGCCAACAGGGCAGGGTAGTTTTTATACCGCGCCATAACGTCGTGGAACCGCACGTCCTCCGCCCATTCTGGATGGCCCATCGCCTTCACCAATTTCGACGAAATTGCGCTGCGTGTTCGGAATCAGGATCATGAAACCATCGCTGCTACGCACCGGTTTGTAGACGGGGCGAAAGACCGACGCGGGAAACTGCGCCTCCTGAATATCGTAAGGCATCAGGTTCATCGCGCTTTCCAGCAGTGACAGGTCGATGAACTGCCCGACGCCCGTCGTTTCCCGATGATAGAGCGCAGCGTTGATCGCGCTGAACGCGTAAACGGCAGCAAGGACATCCGCATAGAACAAGCAACTGTTCGCCGGTCGGGTCAGCTCATCCTGATAGCGCAGGTTCGTGAGTTCGAGGCCGGAAGTCGCATGGATCGTCTGCGCATAGGCCGCCCGGCCAGCGCCTTGCCCGAAGCCCGAAACAGAGCAATAAATCAGCCGGGGATTCAGCTTAGCCAAGGTTTCGAAATCCAGACCGAGACGAACCAGACGTTGAGGCTATCGGAAAAAGCCAAGCCAACTAGCGCAAGAAGGTTTGGTATGACCATTGTAGTGTTTGACCAATAGAATGTAAAACCTTATTGTCCGGTACTCATGCATCACGTCCGATCCACTGGAGCGAAGGTTGCAATCAATCAGGGAGGGACCGTCATGAGATGTCAGAAGGGGGGAAACGGGGCGCACTTCGAAGCACTCAACTTGCGAATCCCTGTATTGGAGAATTTACCCCGCGTCGAATTGCGGCAACTCCGGTATTTCCTAGCGGTGGCCGAGGAGCTGAATTTCACTCGCGCAGCGGAGCGTATGGGAATCGCTCAGCCACCTTTAAGCCAGCAAATCCTCTCACTAGAGCATCAGTTGCACGCCAAACTCTTCACGCGATCCCGTCGCGAGGTAAAGATGACAGCCGCGGGTGAAGCGCTGCAAATCTATGCGCGACGGATCATCAACACGACGGTGCTGGCGGCAGAATCAGTAAACGCGATCGCTAACGGATCGACCGGCCATTTGGCTGTCGGGGCCGTCTGCTCCGCGATCCACTCTCTGATTCCCGATCTTCTGCCAAAGTTCATCGATCTGCATCCTGGCGTGAAATTGCACCTTCAGGAAATGACGGTTCTGGAGCAATTGCGGGCATTGCGCGAGGAGCGGATCGATATCGCCATCGTGCGGGAGCCGCTGGGCACAAAAGAATTTCAAACCCTCAAGCTGTACGAGGAGCCATTCGTCGTGGCCGTCGCGAAAACCAGCCCGCTGGCGCGCCAAAATGGGATCACACTCGCACAACTAGCTGAGGAACCGCTCGTTCAAGTCTACCGTTCGGCCAACGAGGGATATAGCGATCTGATGTTCGCTGGTCTGCGTGAGGGGGGGCGCAAGCTCAACATCATGCACGAAGCGTCGGATATGCAATCGCTGTTAGGTCTGGTAGGTGCGGGTCTAGGACATTCCCTTGTGCCAGCTTCGTTCCAGAACATTCAGATATCTAATGTGAAATACATCCCATTGAGCGACAACGTCAGAGGCAGTTCGCTGACCCTCGCGTGGAATGCCGATGCCCTGACGTCGATTATGAAGCACTTCATCGCTGTGACCCAAAAGTTGATGGATGCGTTCGATGCAAATGATTGCTACGATCGAGTGCGACACGATCCTTGCCATTCGGTGCCGCTCATAAAAACGGTCTAGTTCTTTCTTTAGCTGTCACTGAAAACGAAAGGGCGACCGCAGTTTTCTGCGAGGGCCCATTTTTTAGATACTGATGAGATCACATCTTCGAATAAGTTTGGACCTGTCGCGCTTTTGTGCGGCCCCCAGTGCTCGTTTAGGCCACCTTACGCTCGTATGCGACAGGGCTTTTCCGACCTATTGCTGTGTGGCGGCGGTGTGGATTGTAGAAGCCATTGACGTATTCGAAGATCGCCATCTCGGCCGAGAGAGAACTGTTCGAGCCAGCCAACAGGGCCAAGTGTACAGTCGAGCGCGCGCATTAAGGGCCTTCGTAGGTCTCGTTGATGTTCACCGGCGGTATGCTGATATGGGAGGCGAGGGCGGCGGAATCTCCGGCGACGCACAGTTTCTAGCTTTTTAGGCTATCGAGATTCTACTGGTTCGCTGCAGGCTATAAGCGTGGCCGAATAGGACCAATATGCAACAGTTATACTCACGATAGGGAAACCGTCTCTTACGGTGTGGGTTGTATGGTTGTATAATGGAATGGCTGGACCTTTTTGGCCGAGATACAATTGCCTACCTCAGTGCCCGCAGGGCACGAGAGACGTTTGAAATTTGGAGGCCGACGTGTGAATGAGAGTGTGAATTTCAGGCCCGTAAAGACCAAGCGCGCGTTCGAGGAAGTCTGCGACCAGATCCGCGGCGCGATCCTCTCCGGGCAGCTTGAGGCAGGGGATAAGTTACCGTCGGAACGCGATCTTGCGGTTTCGCTGGATGTCAGCAGGGCGACGATACGTGAGGCTTTCCGCACCTTGGAAATTGCCGGCGTGCTCTCGCTCCGCAAAGGCGTTCACGGGGGCGCAGTCGTCATGCACGGCGACTCTACGCCTATTACCCAAACCATATCGGACCTGCTATCGCTCGGCGGCCTTTCGCTCTCCGACTACATGGAGGCGCGGGTCTGCCTGCAAAAGGAAATCATCGTCTTGGCGTGCGAGCGTGGGACGGAAGAGGACTTCGCAGCGCTTGAAGACAATATCGATAAAACCGAAAAGATGAGCACATCGGCCCAGATCGAAGACCGTACTGCCCATACGATCAAATTTTACACCATCTTGGCAAAGGCGACGAAGAACCGCGCAATGTCGATCCTGATGGCCGCCGTGACGGAGCCGTTAGGCTATTACATCAAGCAGATCGGTGTCGATCGCAGTTGGAACGTCGCGGAGGCACGCAGGCGCTTCGTGGTCGCTCTGCGGGATCGGAACGCTGAGGAGGCGGTAAAGGAAATGCTCTCCCATATGGAGCGTCTGCACGCTTATATGCTGTCACGCCAAGACGCTGCCGCCGTCAAGCATCCGTCCCCAAATTATGAAGACACACAGCATGATTATGGTGAACGTCACGATGAACGTCCCGTTCCAACGCAGTCCGATCTGATTGACCGGGCGGCCGGAGATTGCGGACGTCACGACGACAGTTGCCGCGACAGGTGATAGCAACATGCCAGTCGACCACCCAGTCAGCGTCGCCAACAGTAGCATCGGATAAGGAATGTCGATCTGCGCGGCGATGACAGCACCGACACATACGGTTCCTGTAATCATCGGACTGATGCCAATCATGCTGGACCCGGCAATCGCCAGCACAATCACGGCGGACAGCCCAGCTGGCGACAGGCCCATGTCGGTTATCAGTTTGCGCACAACGTCCGCCGGGATAAGCTCGACCAAGATCAACCCGAGATAACCTGTCGCCAATAGGAGCGCTATTTCGTTTGCCGGCCTCGGCATTGCGAGAAACGACGACTTGGCGAGGTGCGTCAGTTTTGTCCTGGTGGGACCGGACCAATCCAGCAGTCGCCAAATGACAGCCGCGATGGCGATGACGATCAGCAGCGAGCCCTGCATCGGAATGCCGAATATTGCATCGGTCAGCGCGGCGCTCCCCGTGACACCGATCAGCAAGGCCATCAGACGGAGGGTCGCGTTAATGACCCCTTGCCGACTGGCAGGAATGCGATTGCGGTTCGGGCGCGGCTCTGCGCGGTCGAAGATATAGCGCAAACCAATAAAGCCGAGCATGGTGGAGATGCCGTAGGGCGCATAGTCGATCCACTCGAAATCTTCCATCAACGGCAGTAGCAAGTTCAGCGCGATACCGACAGGCGACCACATGATCGTTGCGCCGAAACCGCACAGAATGGCGTTCATTATACGACGCTCCTGAATTGCGAGAATGTCGGGGTCAGTCGTCATCTGACGCACTTGTTTGAGGGCGATACCAAGCAAGAACCGATAACCCGCGAGGTTCAGCAACATGCCGAAGATGTGCCCGGTGATCGCCAGCATTCCAAATCGACGCGAGGGCGGCTGATCTATGACGAACCGAGCCACCAACCCCACAGGCTCTGAATTTTGCGCCGAGCTTTGAAGTACCGTCATCATTACCAGCAGGGCCGGCAGAAACAATGCACGGCTTGCGGCGAGCAGGAAGGCGTCGAGGGTCCCGCCCGTCATCGCGAAAAATATTGTAACGCCTACGGCACAGGCCGCCATCAATCGCGATGTGAGGGTGATGCGGCTCCACGTTGTGACGATCGTGCCCAAAATCAGAACCAGAGCTGGCAGTGCAAATCCGTGATTCCCACTTACCTTATCGATCAGTACGCTTAGGGCTGCGAGCATGAGGAACCACGCGGAGAACGCCTCACGTGTCGACAGCCGATAATGTTCGGGCGGTTCGCTCTCACCTACTAACATCTGCTCGCACCGCCCTTCATCTCTATGGTCATACCATTAGCATTCTGTGGCGAAAAGCAAGGATCGGGGTGACAGTGGAGTACGGATCGGGCAGTTTGAGCGATATTTTTTGCGAGGAGAAGATGACAGCACAATCTTTCAAGGCCGTGTCCCCATCGTTCGAGCCGGTCAAACAAGATCGCAACTTCGAAGTCGTGGTGCAGCGCGTCCGCGACAAATTACTGGAGGGCGAACTGCGCCCGGGGGATAAGCTCCCCCCCGAGCGTGAACTTGCCAAGCAGCTCAACGTCAGCCGCAACGTCGTACGTGAAGCGCTGCGGATTCTTGAAAATGCGGGATTGGTGACGACGCGAAAGGGCGCACATGGCGGCGCTTTCATCTCTCCCGGAAGCCCGACTCAAATGACGCAAGTGCTTGGCGACTTGATTCTTCTCAATGCAATCAAACTCGACGACCTATTCGAGGCACGCACGATGCTGTTGGAGATGATTTTGGAGCGGATCGGGCAAATGGATCATGCCCCGGACCTCGACGCCTTGGAGCAGAACATAGAAGAGACCCGCGTCGCGGTGAATGCGGGCGACTCCGTTCGTCGCGTTGTCGTCGCCCGCAATTTCTACCACCTGATCGCCGAGATGACAGGCAACTCTGCCTTGGTTTTCACCGTCGATGCCCAAACAGAACTGGTGCAAACCTTCCTGCGGTTTAGGGTTGCCGACATGGAGCCGGAACAGTTGGTCCAGTCCCGTCTCACCTTCCTTTCGATGCTCCGTGACGGGAAATTCGATGACGCGAAGGTGGAGCTACGGCAACATATGGACCGCGTCCACAGAAGCCTGTGGGTTAGTAAAAGCTGAATTGACTCTCTTTGGTACTACCATTAAAAAGATCTCAGCTAAGGGAGATCTAAACCATGCTCGATTCTATTGAAAACAATGACGACCTGCGGATGTTTCAGGACAGCGTCAGTCGGATGGTGGAAAAAGAGGTCGTACCTATAGCGGCCCAAATCGATCGCGACGACGAGATGCCGCACTCGCTGGTGCCGATCTTCGGCGACCTTGGCCTGGTCCAGATCATGGTTCCTGAGGAACATGGCGGTCCCGGCGGCACGCTGACAATGGCGTGCATGGCCAAAGAAATCGTCGCCAAGGCATCGTTCTCTGTCTCCCACCTCGTCGGTGCGACGTCGATCGCAATGGCTTTGCCACTGGCGCATTACGGCACCGAGGAGCAGAAACGCCGCTACCTGCCTGAAATAGCCGAAGGTCGCACCCTCTGCTGCATCGGTCTGACGGAGCCCCATACCGGCTCCGACGTGTCGGGCATCAAGACCTCCGCCCGCCGGGACGGTGACGACTACGTGATCAACGGACAGAAAGTGTACATAACCAAGGCCGATCAGGCGAAATACATCCTGCTTTTCGCCCGCACGTCCGAGGCGAAGGGTCATGGCGGCATTTCCTCTTTCATTGTGCCGATGGACTCCCCCGGTGTGAAGATCGGTGGTAGCCCCAAAAAGATGGGTCTACGTGGCATCAAGAACTGCGATCTGTTTTTCGAGAACGTGCGCGTTCCCGCTGAAAACATGGTCGGTGCCGAGGGGCAGGGCTTCATGAACGCGATGGGCGTTCTGAACCTCAACCGCCCCACGGTGGCCGCTGCTGCGATCGGTATCGCGCAAGGCGCATTGGATGCTTCCCTCGCCTTTGCCAAGGATCGTGTGCAGTTCGGTCGTCCGATCACGGAGTTCCAGTTGGTGCAGGCGATGCTTGCCGACATGAAGATCCAGATCGAAGCGGCGCGCGCGCTGCTCTACCAAGTCACTGCCCTGATCGACAGAGATCCGACCAATCCGCAGGTTCCGATGATGTCGTCCATCGTCAAGACTTTCGCGTCCGATATGGCGATGAAGGTCACGACCGACGCTGTTCAAGTCTTCGGTGGTGCTGGCTATCTTCAGGATCATCCGGTCGAGCGTTTCATGCGCGACGCTAAGGTTTGTCAAATTTATGAGGGCACCAACCAAATCCAGCGCCTCATCATCGCTCGATCCATGATCAAGCAATGACGGGTCCCGCACCAATCCGGGTTGTCGATTTCACCCAAGTCATGGCGGGGCCATTCTGTACACGCCTGATGGCCGATGTCGGTGCCGAAGTGCTCAAAATCGAACCTCCAGAAGGTGACGCCATGCGCGGCCGTCCTCCGCTGCGCGATGGGCAATCCACCTATTTTGGCACGCTCAACGCTGGAAAGCGCAGCATCTTGCTCGACCTCAAGACGGAGGAGGGCCGCCGTGACGCCTTCCACCTCGCCAGCACTGCTGATGTTGTGGTGGAGAATTTTCGTCCCGGCGTGATGGCGCGGCTCGGTTTGGGGTGGGAGCAACTCTCGAAGGCCAATCCGGGGCTGATCTACTGCTCGATCTCGGGCTTCGGGCAGGAGGGCTCCACATCCATGCGCCCCGCCTATGCGCCGATTATTCATGCTGCCTCCGGTCTGGACCTCGCACTGATGGAGTTTCTACCGGATGCCGAACGCCCCGCCCCGACAGCAATGTTCCATGCTGATGTACTGGCTGGCGTCTACGCTTGGGGCGCGATCCAGACGGGGCTGTTGGCGCGGACGCAGACTGGCCTCGGTCAAAATATTGATGTGGCGCTGATGGATAGCCTTCTGTCGATGATGGTCTACGAATGTCAGGAGGCGCAGTTTCCCCAAAGCCGCAAACGCCACGTCTACACCCCGGTCAAGACGCTGGACGGCTTCGTGATGGTTGTGCCGTTGTCGGACAAGAATTTCACCGCCATGCTAACCCTGCTTGGCAACCCTCCGTGGGGACACCATCCGCAATATGCCAGCGTCGCTGTGCGAGAGGCGAACTGGGTCGAGTTGATGGCGCATGTCGAGGAATGGACAGCGGAGCGAACCGCGCAGGATTGCGAAGAGATCTTCAACGCTGGTGGGGTCCCATGTTCACGCTATCGAACCGTGTCGGAAGTGATCGATGATCCGATTTCCAAGGCGCGCGGCATCTTCAGCCCTGTTGAGGATGCGGCTGGAATTTTCTACGCCCCAAATCCGCCATTCCGCATGTCGAACATGCAGGCAGAGGTGCGACCCACGATCCCAGCCTTAGGAGAAGCGAACGCAGAGATGTTGAAGGAACATAAATTATGAGCGTATCCCCCAAGCCGACCGCCGAGGCGGGTCGGAGCATCGCGAAATCCAACAGCCTTGGCATAGATAGCCGTATCCGTGATCTAGGTAGATTTGCGTAGCTCGGATATCATAGTCGTTGTTGATCATGTAATAGGTAAGCGGTGTTCCTATCACAGGGTTTGGGCGTAGCCCCACAGCCGAAGCTCTCTGATCTGGCTTTGCTGATGCCCATTCACGATGGCGGTGAGTGTCCGGGTCAGGTAGCTGTGCGGCTCGATCCCATTCAGTTTGCAAGTTTCTATGAGAGAGGCCAGGACAGCCCCATTTTGGGCCCCGCTTCGTTACCGGCGAAGAGGCTGTTCTTGCGACCGATGGCGATGGGCCGAATGGCGCGCTCGACGGTGTTGTTGTCCATCTCGATCCGTCCGTCGGTGAGGAACAGGATCAGCCCGCCCCAGTATTTTGCGAGGTATTTGAGCGACTCGGCGGTTGGGGTTTGGCTGAGACCTGCGCTCTGACCTGTTCCAGCCAGTTTTTAAAGTTCGCGACCAGCCGCTAAGCACGGCGCTGAGTATCAATTCACGGCTGCATTAAATATCGAGCACCAGTTTCGCGCTCTTGGAGCCGGAGCAGCAGACCATCATTGTCTCGTTATTCGCGCGTTCCTCATCCGTCAGGATCATATCGCGGTGGTCTGGACGACCCTCGATCACGCGGGTTTCGCACGTGCCGCAGACGCCTTCACTGCACGAGAATGGCACGGAGATGCCATTTTCGATCAGCACGTCGAGGATCGTCTTGCCAGCCTCCACATGCAGGGTCTTGCCGGATTTTTGCAGCACCAGATCGAAGCCACCGTCGCGGGCGACTTCCTCACTGGCGGAGAAATACTCGACATGCACCTGATCGCGCGGCATTGCTTTCGCTGCGGCTTCATAGGCTACCAGCATTGGTTCTGGCCCGCAGCAATAGAAATGCGCGGTAGGATTGGCTGCCATGATGCCTTTGATATCGATCAGGGCGCCATTTTGCTCATCGTCGAAATGATAGGAAACGCTGCCTTTGCTACCACTCGCCTCGGCACACGCCTCCAGCTCCGTGCAAAAGGCCGCAGCACTGCGTCTGCGGGTAGCGTATATCAGCTTCCATGTGCGGCCCTCATCGGTCAGACGGCGCACAATGGCGAGGATCGGCGTGATGCCGATCCCTCCGGCGATCAGCACCGAAACCTCCGCATTCGGATCGAGCGGGAAGTTGTTTTTAGGCCGTGAGATACGGACCTTGTCGCCCACGCGCAGGTTCTCGTGCACATAGGCCGAACCGCCCTTGCTGGATGGATCGCGGTGGATAGCGACGGTGCAGGTTCGCCCCGAAGCGATCTCTCGCGTCAGGCTGTAGCTGCGTCGCAGATCGTCATTCAGGATCACATCGACATGCGAACCGGGTGCTGCCTTTGGCAAAGTCGATCCGTCCAGCGTCTCGAATTCGACTGACAGAACCGTATCGGCCTCATAGCGCATCTGCTTGACGCGCACCGCAATATTACCTTCACTCATTGCAGCAATCCCTGTTCGCGGAAGCGTTCGATGGCATCTGCGTCAAAGCCGAGGATTTCGGTCATCACATGCTCCGTATGCTCACCCAATCGGGGCGACGCAAAGCGCAGTACGGTTGGCGTTTTCTCGAACCGATAGGCGGGACCGTTGTATTTCAGCGTCCCCATTTCTTCATGCTTCAGCGGCCAGAAATGTCCGCGCGCCTCAAAAACATCATCATCCAGCAAGTCGGAAGCTTTGTTCGTCACGCCAGCTGGCACTCGGGCCTTTCGGCACAGGTCCATCAACGAGAAGGGATCATGTGGGGCAGTCAAAGCGGCGATTTGCGTGTTCAGAGCATCCTCGCCCTTCGCCCGCGCTTGCTTCAACGTGTCGGCATTGCCGAGCACGTCACATAGCGAATCCCACTGGGTTTCGTTCACCGCCTCGATGGCGATCCAGCGTTCCTCACCCGCGCAAGGATAGACGCCATGCACGATGGAGCCGTCCTTGTGGTTGCCAGCCCGCGTCGCCTGCTTACCCGTCACCTGGTAGGCGAGCAGTTCGGGGGCGAGGAGCTGCGCCGTCGCCTCGATCTGACTCAACTCGACATGCTGCCCTTCGCCGGTTTTTTCACGGTGAATTAGCGCGGCGAGCAGGGCCGTCAGCGCGAAGCGAGGCGACACGCTGTCGGAATAGGCCCCCTTGGGCATTGCAGGCGCTCGGTCAGGCCACCCGGTCATGCCGTGAAGTCCCGCCAAGGCTTGCCCTTGCGCACCGTACCCGGGATGTCGCGCCCATGGCCCATCGGCCCCGTAAAGCGACGATGACAGCATGATGATCTGGGGTTTGATCTTGCACAGGCTCGCGTAATCCAGACCCCACTTCGCCATGACACCGGGTCGGAAGCTCTCTGCCACAACGTCCGCCCATTCAATCAGCGGGCGGATGATCTCGATCGCGTCGGGATTGCTCATATCCACCGACATGCCCAGCTTGGACGAATGGAAATCCGCGAAGAAGCCGGAGCGGTTGATGCCCGGCTTATCGTCGATGAACGGCCCGCCGAGGCGGATGGAATCCGGGTGCTTGAAGCTTTCGACCTTCACAACTGTCGCACCATTGTCGGATAGTTGCTTGGTGGCGATCGGGCCTGCGGCAGCCCACGTGAAGTCAGCGACTTTCAGGCCCTTGAAGATGCCAGTCACGGCAGAGGTAACAGCAGGTTTCGCATCTGCGTTCATGCCGGGCTCCCTTCGGAAATACGTGTCAGAAGAGTGTCATTATCCGCACCCGCAATCGGGGCAGGGCGGGGCGGCAGCAGCGGCGTGTCAGACAGATTCGCCCAGTGCGCCGGCAGCTCGACCGAAAGCCCGCGCTCCGCGTCTTCCAGCGGGCGGAACAGGCCGCGCGCCCGGAATTGCGGATTCTCGAAGACACCTTGCACAGAGGAGATCGGCGCAAGCAAGATACGTTCACGCACTGCGCGTTCGATCAGCGCGTCGGTAGATTTCGACTTGATGAAGCGCATGATGACCTCGGTAACGGCGTCGTAATCCTCCTGCTCGATGAAGAATTGCCCGTCACCATTCCAATCGTGTCGGGTGAGGATGTCGTCTGTAAACCCATCCTCAGCCATCCATGCAAGAAGCGCGTCATAGGATTTGGCGCGTGCAGAACCGCCGCCACCGCCGACAGGTCCGAAGAAAATGTAGCCGTCGCTCGTTTCCCACACGAGGCGTGTGAAGAAGCGGTTGGCCCGTTCCTTACGGGTCGCCCCGCCGCGCATTTCGTTCAGGCCGAGGATTTGCCACGCCATCGTGGAGTTCAGGAGCGTCCAGACGATACATTCTTGCACGGAGATATCGACCCGCTGCCCCTCACCGGTTTGCAGGCGGTGATAATAGGCCATCAGCGCAGCCGAGGCGGCTTCCGCTCCGCCTTGGATCAAACCGACCGGCAGCGAGATCCGCACCGGAGGACGATCCGCGTCGCCGTTGAGGTAGAGGTGCCCGCCCAACGCCTGCAATGTGGTGTCGGTTGCGGCATAACGCTCATAAGGTGCGCCGCGACCGAAGGGCAGGATCTCCGTCCAGATTAGCGCTGGATTAGCCTTGCGGGCCACCTTCGCCAGACGGTCCATTTCATCCAGGTCAATGCGCTCCCAATCCGAAAACACAATGTCGGCTCCTGTGCAAAGCTCCGCAAACCCGGCCAAGCCTTCGTCAGTGGCAAGGTCCAGCGTTACGCTCTTCTTGCCGTGGTTGAAGGCGAGCCAAGCGGCGCTTTCCTCTCCCTGTTTCGTCGGAACACGGGGCACGGACCGACGGAACGGTTCGCCGCCCGCAGGCTCGACCTTGATGACTTCGGCTCCAAGATCAGCGATGACGCGCCCCGCCACGGCACCTGCGAGAGCGGAAAGCTCCAGCACACGCAGGCTCTCAAGTGCAGACTTCGTCATAGGTCGTATCCGAACCCTTCCCCGAGTTTGGCGGTCATTGGCTCCTTGCCGGAGTCTATCCATGCTTCGTCGTTGGGCAGCTTCATCGAAACCGCTCGCACCATGTAGAGATCGGGGTCAGAGAACCGCTCAGGCTTCGTGCCGCTTTCCTCGAAGGCGTGCGCGATCTCCAGCAGCACTCGGCGGGTCATGGCGATGCCGGTATCCGAGGTGCAAAGATGCTCACGCGAGCGGTCATAGACCCTCATGATCCCCGACTGACAGGCGGCGTCCTGAACCCAAAGGCCCGGCAACCCGGAGAACCATGTCGTCTGCTGCGCTTCGTGATCGAACTGATAACCGGTCTCGCGATTGAACTTGGTCATGTAGCGCCCGTAAGGCACCAGCGCGCCCTTATCTTCAAAGGCGTGGACCGAGGCATGACCCGTCTCACGGCCCTTGTGGCCGTTGATGAAGATATCGCGGCTCTTCTCATACATCGGCTCGGACGGATGGTACGAGAACATGATGCAAAGCGTATTTTCATCGTCAATCGGCACCCAAGCGTGGCCGGACAATTCGGGGTAGTTCGACTGCGGTGGAACCAGCGAGTAGAACGGCATCAAGAACTGGTTCACGCGCCAGTACAAGTTGTCCTCATCGAACACGCGACGCGACGCGATGGACATGCCGAAATCCTGCCGGACGCATTCGAATGTGGGACGCAAGTCTCGCTTGGCAACCCATTGGTCGATAGATCCACCCTCGTCGATCCGGCCGTGCAGAATAGGCGCATGGGCGCTGTCAATTTCGCCTTCCAGTGCTTGCAGCCAGTTGCATTCCTGAACGCGGAAGGTCAGAACGACGTTTTCCTCGGGGACGAGATTCCATTCGAGGTTGGGCAGCGGCGGACGGGTTTCCTCCGGCTCATCGCCCATATAGGTCCAGATGACGCCATTGCGCTCGACGCAGGGGTAGGACTTGATCTTGACCCGCTCTTTGAGGCGTGAGCGTGCAGGCTCCGCCGGCATGTCCATGACATTGCCGTCCACGTCGAACTTCCAGCCGTGATAGACGCAGCGTAGACCGCAATCCTCGTTCCGACCAAAGGCCAGGGGCGCGCCGCGGTGCGGACAGATGTGATCGACCAGACCGACATTGCCCTCTGTGTCGCGAAACGCGATCAAGGTCTCGCCCAGCAGGCGCACGGTTTGCGGCTGGCCGTCCTTTTCCAGATCGGCGGCAGCGATGAATGGCAGCCAGTATAACCGCATCATCCCGCCCATAGTGGTGCCGGGTCCGACGCGAACCAGTGTCTCGTTATCCTGGGTAGACAGCATCTCAATCTCCTTCCTGTCGGGTGCGCCCTGATTTGACGCCCCGTCCGGTGTTGTTCATCCGTGGTTCGAAAGCTCTTCTGCTTGCAGGTCGAGCAAGCCATGTACGAGGTCATCGACTCCGAGATATCGGGCCCACCAGCCCTGATCGGTGGTGTCGAGTGGGGGGCGTGGGACTGGCGGCATATCGCCAGCCTTCAGGCGGCTCATCACCACCTCAATCCGCATACGCTCAAGCGCAAGCAGCGCTTGCTCCACATCCTCATGCTCCGCCTCGAAATCACCCAATTCGGGATAGCGCAGGCGGCGTGTCCATTCGCCGTCGCGCTCAACCGGCTGCGCTTCGAGGATGTAGGGAATTGCTAGATAATCGCGAACTTTCATGTTCTTGCCTTTCATATGCTTTGGCGGGGCCGCTCAGGCTCCAGCAAAACGAAAGATGAATCGTCGAACGGGCCGACGTGAACGAGTGCTGGGCCAGAGGCGGCTTGCCGTGTTCCGGCCCGGCCGCTTGCTTGAAGATACGCTTCGCGCAGATGCCCCATCCCATGCAGGCGCCCTTCACCAAGTGAGCCTCCAAAAGTGTTGAGCGGCAGCTTGCCGCCCTGCTCCGCATGTCCGTCACGGATGAAGGCAGGCGCGCCGCCGGGTGGGGTGATCCCAAATCTGTCGAGCCACTCCCAAATCATCGAGGAAAACCCGTCATAGAGCTGAGCGGAGGTCAGATCGGCGGGTCTACGCCCGCTCATCTGCCAAATCTGATCGGGACGGTTAAATCCGCTCCACCCCGTCACCCATGCAGGTGAAGCGCCGGCGGGCAAGTCATCCTCGCGACACATGACGAAGGCTTGCGCAGCGCAAACCGGCATGTCGCAATCGAACAGGCCATGTGGCTCCGCAATCATCTTGCCAGCCATATAGGCATCGCGCGACAGGTGCTTCGCACGCCAGATCGCCTGTGGGTTTTCGGCAGCATTCCGGCGCGCCATATCGACGATCGCGAACAGATCGTCCCGTGTTGCGCCATGTTCTCGCATATAGGCCCAAGCCCGCGCCGCGAAGCGTGCGCCCGCCGTGCTGAAGCCATAAGGCTTGATGAACTGATCCGCCCCGAACGCATCGCTCGCACCGCCGGTGGCATAACTCTGACCGGGCAACACGTAGAGCGCCCGTAAACCCAGCACATATCGGCACGTGCCAGCCATCAAGGCATGTGCGGCGCTGCTGACCATATCCGTGGGGTATCGACGATAGAGGTCAGCCGCCCAGGTCAGCTTCAGTCCCATCATATTGGTGACGGTTTTGACCGAAATTTCGTCGCCGCCCTCCGCGTGAGGCGAGCCTGCATTGGTGGCGTAGGGCGCACCGACATAACCGTCGATCTCATCCCGGGACAGCTTGGCATCGGCCAAAGCCTCGACGGCAGCGTCGAGCGCAAAGCTTGCAATACCGCGCGAACTCTTGGCCACGATCTCGGATGCACCGAAGCTTGCCATGACGATGCGCGCACTCACTGTGCGTCCCCTTTGGCGACGTAGGCGAGGGGGGTACCATCGGCATCGGCCCGGAACTCGATCCGCAAAGCTTCGCCGGGTGTGAGGCTCTCAGTCACTCCATCGGGATCGAAGGCGACGAGTGAAACGCGCGGCTCCTCCTCGACGGCGCATTGCACCAATGTCGTCGGCACCGCCTGATCGGGATAGCCGGGAATGTGCAACACGGTATGGCCCGTAAGCGTCACCCGGCCTGAGCAATCCTGCGGTGTCAGGCTGTCGCCCAAGCAGTCAGGGCAACGCGGCGAAAGCGGCGCCACCAGTCTCTCGCAAGAATCACAGCGGCGCAAAACCAGTCGACCTGCGTCCGCACCCTCCCAAAAGGCTGCGGTTTCTTCGGTTTGTACGGGGCGCGGCTGACGCGCGGAGCGTGTTGTAGAATGTGTCATCGGAAAATATATATAATGGACTGACCATTATATCAATCGCCAAAAAAGCCAATGGCCCCCAGCGTTGCGACTCTCAAAAGGAGTGCCCGAAAAACTATTATCGTTGCTCGAATCCTCATCATTTTCATGATGGCGGTACACAATATCCCGATTGATCTTGGGACTGACCATAGAATGGTTCTTGGCTTGGTAAGCGCTCACCGCTTGGCCTATCGCGATTCTCTTCACCTAACTCACGACGTCACTGGTCTTCGCAATCTGCAATCCAACTATCGCACGATAAACGAAATCCGCCGTGAGCTTACCTATGAAGCGGGGATGACCCGCTGCATGTCCGACCCCCGCGAGATCTATCCAAGAATGCGCGCAATTCCTGCCTGAACCTTCAGCAGCGAGGGAAGGTACCTCTCGATCAACTCGTCTGAATCCGGCTGCGTTGCAGCCATCCCGGTGTTCAGAGCTGCAATCACAGCGCCTTTGCTGTTGAGCACCGGCACCGCGAGAGATCGCAGACTGATCTCCACCTCCTGATCAACAATCGCATAGCCGCGCGTTCGGACCGCCTGCAGCTGGACCATGATTTCGTCCGGATCTGTCAGACTGAACCGGGTACGGGGGGAGAGGTCGGACGCCTCAATCACGCGGCGCGCTTCTGTGTCTGGCATCGCGCCCAGCAAGACACGCCCCATGGACGTGCTATGGGCCGGAAGGCGTGACCCGGGCATCAGACCAATCGACATGACCCGCCGCTGCGACGCGCGGGCGAGATAGACAATCTCGGTCTCGTCAAGAATGGCAACGGAGCAACTCTGCCCAATCTGCTCAGTCAGTTGATCCAGCCACGGCTGCACGACCTGCGGCAGTTGCAGAGCGCCGATTGCGCCCGTGCCGAGCCGCAAGCAGCGGTGTGTGAGAGTGAAGAACTTCCCATCATACGCGGCGTAGCCTTCGGCATGAAGCGTCAACAGGCAACGGCGAGAAGTGGCACGGTCGAGTCCGGTTTGTGCGGCAACTTCGCTAATCGTCAACTTGGGTCTCTGGGCATTGAAACACTCGATCACCCGAAGCCCCTTGGCGAAAGAGGAAATTGTGCCGCTGGATTTGTTCACCATACGCACAGAAAATTACACATAGCGAACAAATGTCAATATACGCACAATATTCTAGCTCCGTGTCCCACCCGTCGATAGACCCTGCATAACCTGAGGAGACCAGCAATGGACAAAGCAATTCCTACTGTGGCCCAGGCCGTGGCCGAAATCGCGGATGGGGCGACGGTTATGATCGGGGGGTTTGGTGGGTCGGGCGCGCCGATCGAGCTGATCCACGCTCTTATCGACCGCTTCCGCGCCACCGGCAGCCCGGCAGACGTCACGGTCATCAACAACAACGCGGGCAACGGTTATTGCGGGATCGCTGCGATGATCAAAGCGGGCATGGTCCGTAAGATGATCTGCTCTTTCCCGCGCAGCTCCAACGCCGAAGCCTTCACTGAAAAGTACCTCGCTGGCGAGATCGAGCTGGACCTTGTCCCCCAAGGCACATTGGCGGAACGCATCCGCGCCGCCGGTGCCGGCATCCCGGCTTTCTATACGCCGACCTCCTTCGGAACAGAGCTTGCCGATGGCAAACCGACCGAGGAGTTCGACGGCAAGATGTATGTCCGCGAAAGATGGCTGAAGGCGGATTACGCGCTGATCAAAGGTCAGGACGGTGACCGCACCGGCAACCTCACCTATCGCCTGGCAGGCCGCAACTTTAACCCGCTGATGGCCATGGCGGCGGCAAAAACCATTGCACAAGTAAGCGTGCTGGGAGAGCCTGGCAGCATCGACCCTCAAGAAGTCATCACCCCGGGCATATTTGTCGATGCGATCGTGGAAGTGGCAGAACCTCAACAGGAAGAAGTGCTTGTGCGTACGGGAGTGGTTTACTGATGGCGGAGTTCAACATCATGCAGGACAAGCTCTCGAACGCGCAGATCGCCTGGCGCGCGGCGCAGGACATCGAAGACGGGTCTTACGTTAACCTTGGCATCGGCTTTCCAGAGATGATTGCCAAATTCCAGCCCGACGGACGCGACGTGACCTACCACACCGAAAACGGGATTCTCGGCTTCGGGCAGGCCCCGAAAGAAGGTGATGAAGACTGGGATCTCATCAACGCCGGCAAAAAGCCCATCACCCTCAAGCCCGGTGCTGCGTTTTTCCATCATGCTGACAGCTTCACGATGGTCCGCGGGGGGCATCTCGATCTCGCTGTGCTGGGGGCCTATCAGGTTGCTCAGAATGGTGATCTGGCGAATTGGCGGGTCGGCACCAAGGGCGTGCCTGCCGTGGGCGGCGCGATGGACCTCGTACATGGGGCAAAGCGCGTGGCCGTGGTGACCGATCACGTCACCAAGGATGGTGGTCCAAAGCTGGTCGAACAATGCACTTTCCCGCTGACTGGCGTGGGATGTGTCACCCGGGCCTATACCTCGCTTGCGGTGATCGACATAGAGGACGGCAAATTCATTCTGCGTGAGAAAGTTCCGGGCTTGTGCATGGATGCCTTGCAGGCTGTCACAGGTGCAACGCTACACATCCAAGGCCATGTCGCAGATCTGATTGTACCGGAGGAATTGACATGATTGATGTCTATATCTGTGACTACATTCGTACCCGTATTGGCTGATATAGGGGGCATTGCCCTCTGTCCGCGCCGTTCATCTGAGCGCGGTGCCGCTCGTGCCCGGCACCACAATGAACCGGCTCTGTGGCTTTGGTTTGGTTGTGGTGATCACCGCCGCGCGGGCAATCAGGTCAGGAGAGGCGGAGTTGATCGTTGCGGGCTGTGTCGAAAGCATGTCGCGCGCAGGCCATTCCCTCTGTTGGGCGCTAGGATCACAGGCACGGCTGGAGTTGAAACCCGGCGAGAAATCTCTTTCCACGATGTGTATCGGTATGGGGCAGGGCATCGCCGCTGCGCTGGAAGCTCGGTAATCAGATCTGTATCTATGCCGTCAACTTCTGCGCGTGCCGATGCAGCAGCCGTGCGAGGTGGTCCGCTGGGCTACCTACATCAAAAGTAATTTTTCGCGTCAGACCGATGGCTCCGACCATATAATCAGAATTCAGCGCAATGCTGGTCAGGAGACCAGCGCGCAATTCACGCTCTACAACGCCCCGCGAGATGAACCAGAGTAAATCCGACTGTTCGAGAAGGGCAAGTGCCACAGGCAACGCTACAGTTTCAAACTTCGGTTTCGCCTCTGCGAGCCCGAGGGTCGACAGGTATTGGTTGACGTTCTGACGGATGATCGCGCCTGAGTTCGGCAAGATCAATGGATAGGTTTCTAAAGCCTTGTGCGCTGACCATTCCCGCGCAGGATGATCCGGTCTGCAAACCAGCATGATCGGCTCTTCGTAAAGAAATTCGAACGCGAGATTGGGCATATCTCGGGCCATCGGCATACGCCCAACCATCAGATCGATCTTGCCAGATCGGAGCATTCTTATGAGGCTGCTATTGGGCCCAGTCACCGTCGTGACGAGTGCATTCGCAAAACTCCGAGAAAACTCAAGCGCCACTGGTGGAAAAAAACCGCCCGAAACGGTCGGCAACACCCCAACCTTCGCCTGTCCCCCACAAGTCTGACCCGAGACACCACCGACCGCGGCTTCAAGGTTTTGCATGGCTGCCAGCGTATGCGTTTGCAACGTTTCACCAGCCGTGGTCAGCGCGGCGCGCCTGCCTGCGCGGTCGAAAAGCGCCACGCCCATCAACGCTTCAAGGTCAGAGATCGTCTTGGACAAAGCCGGCTGCGATACGTTCCGCGCGCGCGCCGCGGCTGAGATGTTCCCATATCGGACGACGTCCAGAAACGCTTCGAGATGGCGCAATTTGAGGCCGGTTGGTATAGTCATATGATTATACTTATCGCATGAAACTGTATATTTTCCAGACTGAATTTTATGCCATGTTTGGCTGCGAGGGAGGATCTCGTGGAAGCTTTAGATCTGGATTGGGGAAAAATGCACCTGAATGCCCGCAAGGGTTCGGGTCCGGCTCTGGTATTCGTCAATTCTTTGGGCACCGATCTGAGGATGTGGGATGCGGTCATCCAAAGGCTGCCAAAAGAATGGACCTGCTTGCGGATGGATAAGCGCGGTCACGGACTGTCAGACACCGCCCGTGAACCATACACCCTGTCTGACCTGGCCACGGATGTGATCGCCGCTATGGATAGCGCCGACATCGCACGGGGGGTAATCGTCGGTTGCTCCGTCGGCGGGATGATTGCCCAGCATATTGCCTTGATGGCGCCCGACAGGGTCGTGGCATTGGTGTTGTCCAATACCGCGTCTAAGCTTGGCGAGCCGCAGTCTTGGCGTGATCGGACGGGGGGTATACTGAAAAGCGGCATGGCCCCGATGGCCGATGCAATACTGCCGCGCTGGTTCGGGCCGGGCATGTTCAAGCGTCCCGAAGCGGACCTGTGGCGCAATCTGCTTATTCGCACCGATGCGCAGGGCTATATCGCCACCTGTGAAGCTATTGCGCAGGCAAATGTGACACCACGTCTGAACAGGATTCTACAGCCCGCTTTGGTGATAGGCGGCGGCCATGATCAGGTCACGCCGCCCGATACTGTCGAGGCGCTGGCCGCTAACCTGCCCCGCGCTGACTTCGCAATGTTCGAAAACTCGGGCCACCTTCCCGCCATTGAAGAACCCGCAGCTTTTGCTGAAGTGTTGAGCAGATACGTGGAAAGGGTCACACCGTGACAAGTATATACGACAGGGGGATGAAGGTCCGTCGGGAGGTATTGGGTGACGCTCATGTGGACCGCGCAGAAGCCGACAAGACCGAGATCGACCTTCCTTTTCAGGCCCTGATCACCCAATCAGCTTGGGGAACGGTCTGGGCATCCGACGGCATCAGTCGCCGTGACCGCTCGATGCTGACAATCGCCCTGCTCGCGGCGACAGGGAATTTCGAGGAAATCCCGATGCACGTGCGTGCGACAGCCAATACAGGCGCATCAAGGTCGGACGTTACAGAGGCCTTGCAGCACGTAGCCATCTACGCAGGCGTTCCCAAGGCGAACCATGCGCTCAAACTGGTTAAACAGACCTATCAAGAAATAGAACAGGGTGAAAAATGATAGAGCCCCACACTGAAAATCACGGCCGACTAATTCCGCGGAACCGTACAATTCATCCGGTCCCGCATGATCCGAATTACAATACAAGCGTTACACGTTCGCCAAACCTGCCACTCCTGTCTATGGAAAGCACTCCCTCCGAAGAGACGGGGCCGACCTTCGGGCACGGCCTCTTGGGCCCGCTAGACAACAATCTGATCCTGAACTGGAGTAAGGGTGCCGTTCCTGCCTTAGGCGAACGCATATTGATGCACGGTCGCGTACTGGACGAGAACAACCGTCCCGTGCCGAACACCCTGGTGGAAATCTGGCAAGCCAACGCCGGGGGGCGTTACCGGCACAAGAAGGACACCTACTTCGCGCCACTCGATCCGAACTTCGGGGGCTGTGGGCGCACGATCAGCGATGAGAATGGCTATTACGAGTTCCTGACAATTCGCCCCGGTGCCTATCCCTGGCCCAATCGCGGCAATGACTGGCGCCCGATGCATATTCACGCCTCGGTGTTTGGCCACAGCTTTGGCCAACGCCTGATAACCCAGATGTACTTTGAAGGCGATCCTCTGATTGGCCACTGCCCGATCGCGGCCACGGTAAAGGATCGCTCGTCCCTCGACCGCCTCGTCGCGCCACTCGATTTTGCCAAATCGCGCCCTTTGGATTACCTAGCGTACAAGTTCGATATCGTTCTGCGCGGCAGGCGGCAAACTCAGTTTGAAAACAAGCCGGAGGGCATGTGAAATGGTCCAGAAACTTGACACGCTGACTGAAACCGCCTCGCAAACGGCTGGTCCCTATGTTCATATCGGACTAATGCCCACCTACGCAGGCAATGGCGGCAGTTTCAAAACCGAAGTCGGCACCGACCCGATCACTGGGAATGTGCACGGCGACGTCATTGAAATCACCGGTTCTATTTACGACAGCACCGGATGGGCATTGCGGGATGTGCTGATTGAAAGCTGGCAATGCGACGCAAATGGCGTCTTCCCAGGGCAAGCAGGTGCCGATCCGAATTTCACCGGGTTCTGCCGTTTCGCTGCTGACGCTGAAACCGGCGAATTTACCTTGCGCACTGTGAAACCCGGCTCATATGTAGGCTCCAGCGGCTTACGAAGCGCGCCGCATATTTCTCTGTGGATCGTCTCGCGCGGGATCAATATCGGGCTGCACACTCGAATTTATTTTTCGGATTGTGACAACTCCCATGATACGCTTCTAAGCCGGATTGAACAGACGCCACGCGTCGATACCCTAATTGCGAACAAGACCGCCGAGAGCCGATATCGGCATGATATTCGCCTGCAAGGCAAAGATGAGACAGTATTTTTGGATGTCTAAGCATAGTACGACTGCGAGGGGGGGGCACCACCCGCATAATTCCGAACGCCAGCCGTTATGACAGTGACTGTTTTTGACAACCCTTGGCTGAAAGGTCTGTTTTCCGACCCTGAAATGGCCGCTATCCTGTCGCCACAGCGCGCCATAGACCATATGCTCTCCTTCGAGGCGGCGTGGTCGCGAGCCTGTGGCAAAGTCGGGTTATTTAACGCCGAGGAGGCCGCAGCCGCAGCCCGAGCAATTACCGACGCACAAATTGATCTCGATGATCTGGCCGAGGGAACGGCGCAAGATGGCCTGCCAATTCCGCGATTAGTTAAGCAGCTGAAGCTGTTCGCACCGCCGGCTGCGGTTCATCATGGGGCAACTTCACAGGACGTCATGGACACTGCGATGGTTCTGTCCGTGCGAGATGCCTCCGATTTGATTGTTGCGCGCCTCGACTTAATTTGCGCGCTACTCAGCGATCTGGAAACCCGGTTTGGCGAGATGCCACTGATGGGTCGGACGCGCATGCAGGCTGCTACCATGATCACTGTGCGTGACCGGTTGCTCACTTGGCGTTCACCGCTCGTGGGGCATATATCTCGGCTGGCCGAGATACGACCACGTGTTGAGTGCGTTCAGATTGGTGGGGCGTCGGGTGATAGGAACTTTCTAGGAGATCGACAAAGTGAGGTGGTAGAAAATGTTGCGGAAATGCTTGGCTTAGCACCCACGGCCAAGGCCTGGCATGCGATGCGGGAGGGGATTGCGGAATATGCCGGCTGGTTGTCTCTAGTGTCCGGGTCGCTTGGAAAGTTTGGACAAGATGTCGCCCTTATGGCGCAGCAGGGCATTGATGAGGTTGCCTTGTCCGGTACAGGCAGTTCTTCGGCTATGTCGCACAAGAGAAATCCGGTGGCTGCGGAATTGCTGGTCACGTTGGCCCGGTTCAATGCAGTGCAGGTGGGTGCGATGCATCACGCCTTGATACACGAGCAAGAACGCTCGGGCGCCGCTTGGTCGCTGGAATGGATGGTGCTGCCTCAAATGTTGATGACAACAGGCCGGGCTACCGCAACAGCCGTTGAGATTTGCATAGATATCAACCGACTGGGTAGCCTCGGCTCTGTGTAAGCGCATTTGTGAGCGATACTACTGAAGTGATCACGGACGATTTTTGGAGTCTCCGATAGGGGATCTGCAAACCCCAGGGTTTTAGCCGATCGGGATCGCGCCATTTGGGTTAAGAAGCCTAATTATGGATTCTAACAAACGCGATAGCGAAAGGGCGCACGCCTTGCGATAAGTTGATACCTTGTCTTTGCAGATAGCGACAGGGCTAAGCAGCATCACCTTCTCGATCGCTTTTCGAAGAAAGGCTTTCGCGGTCTTGAACGCGTATCTCACTCGCTGACCGGTAGGGCATTGTGCAGCAAAGCTGCCTGAGACTGGAGGCAACTAAAGTATACTATTGTAAGGTAGGGGCAGCCTTGGTGGAAGCTGGCAGGAAATATGAGGTCTTTCTTCCGCATGTCTCGAACAAATCGCCTGACAGAGACGGAGGAGATGCAGATCGTTCGCGAGACGGCGGACGATTCGGGTGTCGGGATGTCAACGCTGAACAAATGGATCAGGGCACACCGAGACACGGATGTGGTATCGTGGGAGGATTTGAGCCTTGCCCAAGAGAATGATCGGCTTCAGCGCGAGAACCGCATTCATAAGGAGGAAAGGGAAATCTTAAAATGGCCACGGTGTTCTCCGCCAGCCAGATTGATGCGACAGAACGGCATATCCGTGGTCAGAAACCGCAAACACAAGGCCACGGCGGATAGCGACCACAAGTTCAACATCGCACCCAATCTGCTGGATCGGAACTTCATTTCCGACCAACCAAACCAAAAATAGGCGGGCGATATCAGCTACGTCTGGACCCGTGAGGGTTGGCTATACCCACGCTGTCATCCTGGACCTGCATTCCCGGCGGGTCATCGGTTGGGCTGTCAACAATCGGATGAAACAAGACGTGGCGATCCGGTCGCTGAAGATGGCTATAGCCTTCAGATCACCACCTATGGGCTGCATTCATCATACGGATCGTGGATCGCAATACTGTTCTCACGACTATCAGAAAATCCTGCGACAACACGGCTTCAGCGTGTCGATGAGCGACAAAGGAAATTGCTATGACAATGCGACCGTCGAGACCTTCTTCAAACCCATCATACGATGACACAAGGCTCTACCTGGTGCCCTTGCGAAGCATACTGATCCGTTGATCTTCAATCCGAATGATTTTCGACCATCAGCCTCTGGCACGTTTCGCATTGTTCAACAGGGTGACCGTGCCGATAGGACCGACGCGCAACAAATGGGCGGGCAAGGAACAACCAAGCCGCTCTTCAAGCCATTTTCCCGTTTCGATGACTTGTGACAAATCAATACCGGTTTCATGCCCCTCGGCATGAAGAAAATGGACCAGATCTTCCGTAGCGACATTCCCGGAAGCGCCGGGGGCAAATGGACAGCCTCCAATCCCTCCGATCGAGCTCTCGAAACTGGTGATGCCTGATTGAAGGCCTGCGAGGACGCTGGCCAATGACAGACCGCGCGTGTTGTGCAAGTGCAGCACAGGATCGATTTCAGGGTTTTCCGCATTGAGTGCCTGTGCCAGCCTTTTTACCTGCCGGGGCGTCGCGGTGCCGATTGTATCGCCGAATTTGATACGTTGTATGCCCATCGCGCTTAGCGACTTGACCAGTTTCATTGTCTGCTCAAGCGGCGTGACACCTTCAAATGGGCAGCCAAAGGCAACTGCAATCGCCGCGACAGGTGTGCGCGCATGGTTCCGTGCCAGTTCGACGACCGGCTCGATACGCGCGAGCGCCTCATCCACCGAGCAGTTTGTATTGGCCTGGGAGTGGCTTTCTGTCGCAGAGATGAAACAGACCCAATCGTTCACTGGCGTAAGGGCCGCGCGCTCCGCGCCGCGAATGTTGGGCACCAGAGCCTCCAATGTGACATTGTCGAGACTTGCAAGACCAGCGAGCACATCTTCGGCATCGGCCATTTGCGGCATTGCCCGTGGCGACACGAATGATGTCGCCTCGATCCGCCGAATGCCTGCTGCTGCGGCACGGCGCGCCAGCGTTATCTTATCCGCTGTCGATACCGGATTCGACATGCCTTGCAGACCATCACGCGGCGCAACCTCAGTAATGGAAATTTTCATGATCGCTCCTCTATACCTCTCTTCGGCGCTTCGGGGGCAGTGGTGCGCAATTCAGGGCGCCGGCCGTCAAATCGCAACGGTGTACCGATCAGCCCCAGCCTTTCGTCGCCGCTGTCCAGCAACATGCCGAGTGCCTGGGTTTGCGGATGCATCAGCACCTCGGATACGCTGTTGACGGCGGCGCAAGGTACGCCGACCTTTTCCAACATTGTGACCCAATGATCGGCATCCTGCTGGACAATCACCTCGCTAATAATCCTGTTCAACACCTCGCGATTGGCGATCCTGCTGGCGTTGTCGCGAAATCTGTCGTCCTGGGCCCATTCAGGTTGGCCCAGAGTGTCGCACAACCGGCGGAACAGATTATTATTGCCTGCCGCAATAACGACATGCCGGTCGCGCGCTGGGAATGCACGGTAAGGGGCCAGCATCGGTGTTTCCGATCCGGTCTTGCCGGGTTCTTTCCCTGAGGCCAGGGCGTTTGCAATGGGCACGGTCATCCAGCTCAGCCCTGTCTCGAACAGGGAGGTATCCACAATACAACCGCGCCCGCTGATCGCCCGCCCCAGCAGAGCGGAAAGGATGCCTATGACACACCACATCCCACTGCCCTGATCTATAATCGACGGCCCTACACGCACCGGAGGGCGACCCGCTTCGCCTGTGACAGACATAATGCCTGAAAAAGCCTGCATTAAGGGATCATAGCCAGTTTGACGGTTCAGCGGTCCGGTCGCGCCGTAAGCCCCCAGATTGCAGTAGATCAATCTGGGATATCTGGCACAGAGGGTCTTTGCATCCAGCTCAAACCGCTCCATCAGCCCCGGACGCATATTGTGAACGACAATATCGCTTTCCTTGATGAGACCCTCCAGCTTTGTGCGTTCATCCGCATCCTTGAGGTCGACAGCAATCGCCCGTTTGTTCCGGTTGAGGCTGTGGAAGGCCGCGGCCGTTTCTCCGATGAATGGCGGGCCCCACTGGCGTGCATCATCGCCGCCATCGGGGTTCTCTATTTTGGTCACCTCCGCACCGAGATCCGCCAGCACCTGTCCGCAAAAAGGTGCCGCGACAGAGTGGCCGATTTCAATCACCCGGATACCCCGCAAGGGCTGATCGGGGCGATGTAAATCTGTAGCTTCCGTCATGGTGCCTCCATATGCCGGAAATTGCTGGTCAAAAGCGGGTTAATATCAGTGCGATATCCGGAAAAATCCAAACAAGTACGAGAACTGTCAGCACGATCGCGAGTGATGGCAGAGTTGCCCGGATAATGACTTCGATCTTCTCATCCGGAAGGATGGCCTTTAGCGCGAAAAGGTTCATGCCGAGCGGTGGAGTGATGACGGCAAGCTCCATATTGAGAACCATCAAAATACCGAACCACAAGGGATCGAAACCAAGGGCCACCGCGATAGGAACAAAGACCGGCACGGTGATCAGAATGATTGAAATCACTTCCAGGAAAAAACCTAGAATGGTCCAGGTCACCATCATGATCAGCAGCACGACCCATGGTTCTACTCCGGCCTCCATGACCGTTTTTGCCAGAAACTGGGGCAAACCGATCAGCGTCAAAGCCGATCCAAGGATCAACGCGCCTGCCACGATCGCCAGCAAACTCGCCGAATGGCGGGTCGCGACGATGAGAACCCCGGGTAGATCTTTCAGGGAAAGACTGCGGCGTAGAACGACAGTCAGCAGTAGGGACAATATAACGCCGATACCGGCAGCCTCTGTCGGAGTGTATATGCCCGTATAGATTCCCCCCAGAACGATAACAGGCAACGAAAGATCGGGAAGTGCGCGCCAGGTTGTGCGCAGCGCCTTCCTGGCGGACCATGCTGCGGTATTCATATTCCGCGTGGGCGGTGCCGCGAACATCGCCCATGCCGCCAAAAGCGCCGCGATCAAAATGCCCGGAAGCAGACCCGCTATGAAAAGCTGTGCCGGTGAAACCGAAGCAAGCGAGGCGTAGATGATCAGCGGAATGGACGGCGGGATCAGGATGCCCAGCGATCCACCTACAGCAGATAGGCCATAGCTGAGCCGCTTGGAGTATCCCGCCTTTTCCATCTCCGGCAGTGCGATACGACCAATTGTCAGCACCGAGGCCATTGAGGAGCCGACAATAGCCGCAAAAAAGGTAAAGGCGCTCACAGCGGAGACGCCGGTCCCTCCGCGCATTCTGCCGACCCAAACATTTGCTACTTCGAACAGTTGTTGACCAACCTTGCCCCGATAGAGGATTTCTCCCATCAGGATATACATGGGCACGGCCAGCATCACCGGATCGGCCAGCGTGCGTTGCAAGGTCAATGGAACCTGAATCAGAAACGGAATACCGGAGGCGGCAACGATGGTTGCCGCACCGGCCAAGCCCAGTGAAAAGGCGATCGGTACGCCGAAAACCAGGCAAACCAATAGAACGGTGAGTAGAATGATAATGACGGGGCCAGAAATCATATGTTCGTCTCCACATCAATTCTGTTACCATCCAGTTCTTTACCTTTGGTCAGAAGGTAGCACCTGAGGATGACCCCGAGGATCAGGAGCACACCACCGATCGGGACCATCGCATAGATGAACCACAAAGGCGTTTCGAGCAGCGTCGGCGCGAGCATACCCCGGTCAAACGCGCGCACGGCGTATGCCGTGCCATACCAGATCAGGATGCCCGCATAGGGCAGCACCGCCAACGTGGTTGCGATCTCGGCAATCCGACGGGTCATGCCTGTGCGGTTCTCGATCCAGAAAGTGACACGCAGATGGTGCCCGCTCGCCAATAGGGCTCCGGGTGTCATGAAGACTGCAAACTGCAGCAGGTAAATCGAGATTTCAGTCGCCCAAACCGTGGGCGCGTGAAAAATATAGCGCAATGTCACGTCATAGGCGGTGATGATCGGCAGTGCCAGAAGTGCGGCCGCTGCCATGCTTATGACGGTATGCTGGACCGTGGCCAAAGCCTGAATTGCTCGCTGCATGGGAACCTTGCCTGACTGCTTGAAGAGATCTGTCCGACCGAAGACAGGAGCGCCGGTCGGACAAATGTGAACATTCTCGCGTCGATGAAGTCTAGCTGGCAGGGTGCTCCGCGTTGGCTGCCTCTATGGCCTGGAGAATTTCGGCACCGGCATCGCCTGTTTTTTCCTTGTAGTCCTCCAGAAGCGGCTGAGCCGCCTCGCTCCACAACTGGCGCTCCTCCACTGTTGGTTCGATAATTTCTACACCCTCGGCCCTGAGTTTTTCGGCAATTGCTTCGTTGTCCGCCTTGCCCTGTTCGCGTGATGCTGTTTGGGCGACTTGCGCTGCGGCATTGACAGCGGCCTGCACATCCTCCGGCAGCGTATCCCACCACATCTTGGACGCAGACCCTACAAACGGCAAACGCGCCAATGCGATGTTGGTGCCGTATTGTGTCACCTCGGTGAGCTTGCGCGAAAGCACCGAAGACGGGCCGGTCAAGCAACCGTCAATAGTGCCTCGCTGCATCGCCTGATAGATTTCCTGTGAACTCATCGTGACGGGCGATGCACCCAGCAAGCTGAGCAGTCGCGTGGCATCCAGACCGAACGAGCGCATTTTGAGCCCTTCCATGTCCGCAGGAACCCGAACCGGTGTGTTCGTGTAGATTTCAACGGTGCCATAGGCCGTCCAGCCCAGCATCTCGTGATCGTACTTGGCCAGCTGCGTCGAAAAGGCGTTGCGCATTTCAGCGCTGTCTTCGGCCGCCCACTCGGCTTCCCAGGTTTCATAAAGGAATGGCATCGCCCAGATCCGTAGCAATTCGGCATCGCGACCGGCCATAAAGCCAAGATTGACCTGACCGATATGGGTCGCACCCGTCGAAATCGCATCCGGCAGCTGGGTGTCGTTGTAAAGCTGGCCATCAGGGAAAGTCTGAGGCACCAGCTTGATCGAGGTATCAGCCGTACGCGCGGCAATTTCTTCTGCCAGCACTTCGAAATATGTGCCTGTGGCGTGATGCTCGGGCAGGTTATACGCGATTTTGATAACCTGTTCACTTTGCGCGCGCAGCGCCGACGGCGCCGACAGAACACCCAGTGTCGCTGCAGAAGTCGCCAGGAAACCGCGCCGTGATTGAGTGAGTTTAGTCATATTGATTCCTCCCGTTCTGCCTGTTTTTTCCGCATATACGCCCCGAGGCAGTGCAGCGCGCAGCGGTTTTGATCAATACGAGCGTGGCATGCCGAGAACATGCTGACCGAGATAAGCAAGTATGAGGTTCGAGGATATCGGCGCGATCTGGTAGAGACGGTTTTCGCGCCATTTACGCTCCACGTTGTATTCGCAGGCGTAGCCAAAACCACCATGCGTTTGCATACAGGCCTCACCGGCGTGCCAGCTGGCCTCGGAGAGCAGAAACTTGGCCATATTCGCATCCTCACCACAGGGCTGGCCCGCGTCAAAGAGCGCACAGGCGCGGCGCAGGACCAGTTCGGCGGCGCGCATTTCCGCATAGGCGCGCGCGATTGGAAATTGCACGCCCTGGTTCGCGCCTATGGGCTTGCCGAAGACCACACGGTCATTCGCATAGCGCGTCGCCGTTTCGATAAACCAGCGCGCGTCGCCCAGACATTCGGATGCGACCAGCGTGCGTTCCGCGTTCATACCGTCAAGGATATATTTGAAGCCGCGGCCTTCTTCGCCAATCAAGCTTGAGGCGGGTATGCGCAGATTGTCAAAATAGATCTCGGTGGTGTTGTGGTTGACCATGGCGTCAATCGGGCGAATTTCCATTCCGTTGCCACGTGCCGCGCGCATGTCGACCAGAAAAACGGACAGGCCGTCGGTCTTGCTGGTCACCTGATCCACCGGTGTGGTGCGGGCCAGCAACAACATCAGATCGGAATAGAGCGCGCGGCTGGTCCAGACCTTCTGGCCGTTCACCACGTATTCGTCACCGTCGCGCTCGGCGCGGGTCTTGAGCTTGGTGGTGTCCGACCCCGTAGTGGGTTCGGTCACGCCAAAGGCCTGCAGGCGCAGCTCGCCGCTCGCGATGGCAGGCAGGTACTGCTTCATCTGTGCCTCTGAACCGTGCCGCAGCAGGGTCCCCATGATGTACATTTGAGCGTGGCAAGCACCCGCATTTCCGCCGGTGGCGTGGATCTCTTCCAACACGACCGATGCCGCACGAAGCGGCAGGCCGGAGCCGCCGAATTCTTCTGGGATGAGCACCGCCAGAAACCCGCTCTTGGTCAGTGCCTCGACAAATTCATCGGGGTAGCTGTCGGTTTTTTCCAACTTTTGCCAGTAAGTCCCGTCAAAGGGGGCGCAGATCTTGCGCACGGCATCGCGGATTTCCGGATAATCTTCGCCGAAATCCAGGGATGTGGGCATATCAAGCGTTTCGCTCATCTGATTTCCTTCGGATCTGTGTTTTCTAGGGACAATAGGCCGCATCGACGCAAATTTTTTCATGCAAGTCGCGGCGAAAATCGGCGAGGGTCAGCCTCTGCCCGGTCTGTTGATGCCAGATACTCAGGCAGTCAGAAACTTTGGCATCGAATGCCTCGGGCGTTGCCGGTGCCTGAGGTGCGCCGGGGTAGAATACGGCTTCGGCCTCCGCGAGGGTCTGTCCGCCTGCGGAAATCTGCAACCTCACCGTTCCATGGTCAACGCCAACCGGCATATCGCCCTCAAGCGCGTCTTCGATCACCTCGATCCGTGCCATCAAATTGCGGATGTCAGGACGAAACACGGCGCTGTCTTCAAAATCCTGGAGCCCCACAGTCCCCTGCGCCAAAGCCACTGCCGTGCAATAGGTCGCACAGAACTTTGCCTCTGCACCATTTTGCGGGTCGGTCACATGCAGCGGCCGCATACCGCCATAAGGAACGCGCAGGACGATGCGCGGCTTTTCGGGCATTTCCGCGCCCAGAGTGCGCCGCGCCGCAAGTGCAGCGCCGATCATGCGGTGGGTCAGATAGCAGCAGGGAAACAGCTTGCGCGACACAGAAAGGGCGTTCGGTGCAATTTCGACCTTACCCGGATCTGCCGCAAGTGCTGCCCCGCCGTAGAGATTGAAAAAGCCCCGCTCGCCAAAAATGTCCGGACAACCAGAAATCCCGGCCTCGGCCATCAAAACCGAACGCAGGCCGGCGGCAGCGGCCTGTCCTGCCTGCACATGCTTGGCTTCGGTTCCGAAATTGCGCTGAAAGCCGCCTGCCTGCGCGGCGGCCAGCGCCAATGCGCTGCGCACCGCAGGGCCTTCAAGCTCCAGCAGATAGGCAAGAGCCGCCGCAGCCGAGAATGGTCCGATCGTCGAGGTCGCATGCCATCCGCGATCATAATGCTCAAAACCCAGCACTTCGCCCAATGCGATGTTGGCGCCTAGACCTACCGCATAGGCATCTATCATGCGCGGTGCCAGATTCGGGCGCGCATCGCACATCGCCATCAGTGCCGCGACCAACACGACACTGGGGTGGGTAACAGAGGTCAGCTGAACATCATCATAGTCGAGCGCGTGGCCCGCGATACCATGAACGAGGGCGGCATGCTCAGGGCTTTGAACATAGCTTCCGTCCAGAAGCCTGGCCCCCCCGTCAGCAAAGATCCGTCGTGCCGCCACCGCCGAAGATGCACTCCACCCGGCATACATTACTGCCACCGTATCCTCGAAAGACATCACAACTGCGCCACGTTCTTCCGCGCTCAGCGCAGGTTGCGTGCCGATCATATCGCATAGCCGTCCGATGAAACTCAAAATCCCTCCTCCCGCCAGGATCGTCGGCCCATTGGAAAGGGCCCCTCAGTGCGGTGCAGCCTTCGCTGCATGCAATTATCCGGATGTTTTAAAATCTATCCGGATGTTTGAAAATTCATGCCATCATGTCAACGGCTAAATCTTATTGCGGAAGCGACCGGCAAACTTATAAGTTGCGCGGCATGAATAAGCCGACCAGCATCAAACGCCCGCTCTACAAGGAACTCCGCGACACGTTGGCCGCCGAGTTGGCCAGTGGCGTGTATCCCATCGGCAGTCGCTTCCCGACCGAACAGGACCTTTGCAAACGCTACAAACTCGGCCGGCATACGGTACGTGAGGCATTGAGATTGCTTCAGGCGGCCGGTCTGCTCTCACGTCAAGCCGGGGCCGGTACGACCGTCATCGCGCTTACCCCACCGGCAACCTACAGTTACAGAATTGATTCTATTGATGATTTGACAAGATACGCGCAAGCTACCGCCTTCATCAAAAAGCAGGAGGGGATGGTCACGGTACGTGAAGCCCTTGCCAGGACTCTGGGCACGGATGTGGGTAGTCGCTGGTTGCGATTTGCTGGCGTTCGACATGCCGTGAATGAAGAATTGCGGGTGGCATGGACGGAAATATATGTCGCGGAACCTTATATCGCCGTTCGTGACAATACCCAGAACGCAACCAAAGCGATCTATCAGAAAATAACCGAACAATTCGGGTTTTCCATAGCCAGGGTCGAACGTCAGATCGTGGCGGTCCCGATGCCGGCAGATATGGCAACGGCTTTGCTATGCGAACCCGGCACACCGGCGCTTATGGAACGGCGGCGCTACTGGTCAAACGAGGGCGTCTTGTTCGAAGTCAGCCTCTCATTCCACCCCGGCGACCGGTTCCCCCAGACAATCATGGTGGAACGCGAAACATGAAAGAGGAACTCCATGGCTCAATTTGAAACCTTGACTTTGGAACACGTGGATATGGGCGTTGCGCTGATTACCATGAATCGCCCGGCTTCCGCCAATGCCCTGAATACCCGAATGGGGCAGGAACTGCTCGAACAGTTTCGCAGCATATTGATGGATCCGGGGGATTTGCGCTGCGTGGTACTGACCGGAGCTGGAACCAAAGCGTTCTGCGCCGGCGGGGATCTTCGGGAACGAAACAACATGTCTGACGCGGACTGGCAGCGCCAGCATGTGATTTTCGAACAGGCGTTCTATACACTCATGGATTGCCCCGTTCCCGTAATAGCGGCCGTGAACGGAGCCGCCTATGGGGGTGGCACGGAAATTGCTCTGGCTTGTGATTTCATCCATGCTTCGGAAACGGCCCGCTTTGCATTGACCGAGCCTAAGCTGGGAATCATCCCCGGCGGTGGCGGCACCCAGAACCTGCCACGCGCAGTCGGTTCGCGCAGGGCCAAGGAGTTGATTTACTCGGCACAACCTTTCAGCGCTGCTCAAGCTGCCGAATGGGGCATGGTAAACCGTGTTTGGCCTCAAAAAGACCTGATGCCCGGTGTGCTGGCGTTGGCCCGACAGATTGCCGCAAACGGTCCTGTCGCAGTGCGACAGGCCAAACGCGCAATGACCATAGGGATTGAAACAGACTTGAAAACAGGGCTCGCCATCGAGATCGAAGCGTATAACCGCACAGTCCCCACGTCAGACCGACGCGAAGGTGTACGGGCATTCAATGAGAAACGCCCCCCACAATTTACGGGGCAGTAGGCACCACGCCCTGCGCCGTTTAGACTCGATAACTGGAAAAAACGGATGTCGTTTCATCACAGTTTGGCATGTGTGGTTGTGAATCAGGACCGGTTCCCGATTGGCTATGCCATGTCAGGTCAATGGACGTCATGCGATTCTGGGCTTGGAATGCCCGGTCATCTTAGAACGGAAGTTAGCATAAAAGCGCATGTGGGACGGCGCGAATACAGGACAGGTACACCTTCAAACTATCGCGTTCCAATTCCGGGAGCCAGCCGCAGAAATTCCCTGTTGGTCGGTCGCTCTTTGACAAAATCGCGCATGCCGCTTTTGACATGGACGATCATGGCGCGCATGCGCGAAAAGAACATTCTGGCAAACTGATCATTCCATGCAAGCACTTTCACATGTTGTCGCCAGCGGTCTGTCCCAAGGTAGTATTTACGTGCGCTTCTTGGTCTAGGCTTCAGTCTCGTCTAATGGGCATACTCACTGAGAGGATTGTCAACTTCTCGGTCAAACCCTGGAATCCGGTGCCGCACATCACTGCCGTGCTCGTGACGCTTGCGCTCCTGGTAGCGGTTGAAGGAGCTGCCTTACTGATTGGGGGGCTGATCCAAGGATGGGCGTCGCGATTCAAGGAGGTTTTGTCCGACTGGCCGGTGCAATCGTTCCGAAGCAAAGCTTCTGGAATCTTGGCGTCGTGGTGGTGGCCACCGTCGCGCTAAGCCTATTACAAGGCCACGCCCAAAGCTGCCACGGCTTTGGTCATCGAGGATTGTCCAGATGTTTGCGAGCCTCTGAGGTCAGAAGCTGTGAGATGCTTTTCATGACATCTTCTGAGGCCAAGCAGCTCAGCGTGGGCGCACAATTTATTTCCCTTGGAGGTTCCTAGACATGGCCTTCCCCTCATCACGTGCGTTGAACCCACCTTGCTTTTCAACAGCTTGATGCGCTGTGAGACCGCCGATTGAGAGATATTCAATCGCTCAGCAGCCAGCCGAACGAACCTTCTGATCGCGTCTGCGAAAGGGGGCGACCAGTCTGGAATATCGGCCAGCGTGTTTCCTTGTTCCGCAGCTAGGTCATCACGTCCGACTGCGTGATCGCCAGACGTACCAGCCCAGCAGACCGATACCGACAACGGCGGCCGCAACCGCCAGGTGACGCGGCCTTATGCCCTGACCGGCGGATGTGGTTTCGCCCGGCAGATAGCGCGGATCAAGAAGGCGCTTGTCGGCGAACATACCGTCGAGCCAGTCCTCCTTCTCCGGCTCGATAGATACCAGCCCCCGGCCGATGTCGCTGTTCAGCTCGTCGATGATTTCGAGCATAGAGTGGCCGTCATGATGCAGTTGCTCAACGACTTCGGATGCGGCACCAAAATGTTCAGCCAGCAATCGCGCGCGAAAACCCGCGATGACCTGTCCAGTTTCGCTGGCTCCAGCCTCATCGCATTCGAAAGCAACGTCGCATTCGGTGTCGAAACCCATTGACCGTTCGTTGAGGTTGCTGGATCCGATCCGCAGGAGCCGGTCATCGACGATGAGGATCTTGGCGTGAACATAGATCGGCACGCGGGCGGCATTGACCGGGTGATAAATGCGAAAACGACCGGCATGATCGACGGCACGCAACCGGCGGATCATGCGTCCGCGCAGCACATGCATGGCGCGGTCTTCCAGTTCGGACTTGGCGGACTCGGGATTAATGACAATCACTTCAGGTCCGTCATCTTCCTTGAGGCGCTCTTCCAGAGCGGCGCAAACGCTCTCGGTCGCGAAATACTGCGACTCGATGTAAATGCGTTCCCGAGCGGCCTTGATGGCATCCAGGTAAAGCAGTTCGATCTCATTGATTATTTCCGCCCCGTCATAGGGCGGCTCTGTACGGGCTATCCCGACATCGACGTCACGCAAGGCTACGGGTAGGCCATCGGGCCAGACGGGTGGCGGCGCATCATCCGGCGCGGTGATCTCATCGCCTGTGGCGCGGTGCCATCGACGCCTGGACAGTTCCGCAAGGGCGCGGGCAGCGGCACCGGTCAGTGCCGTTGTGGCATCGTGCCAAGGGCCGTAGAGTGAGCCGTCCTTGCGCGTGCGGCGGGCATCGTCCGGCGCGTGTTCGGATGTATCCCAACGATCCTCCGTCGCGTCGATCCCGCCGCAAAAGGCAATGCTATCATCGGCGACAACAATTTTCTGATGATGGCAGGCACCGAATGGATGGTGCCCGTCTAGAGCGAAATGAATGCGCTCGTTGGCGAACACGCGAAGCGCCATCGTTGGCAGAAAACGCCCCGGCGCGGCAATCACCGCACCGTTCCACTTCAACATGTAAATATGAAGCTCGGGGCTGTTCTCCACCACCGCTTCCAGAAAGTCACCAAGCTGTTTGGGATAGCCATCGGGGGCCAGACCGTTCGTTTCGGTTTCACCGGGCAGCATGTCGATCTCGAAATCGAAATCCCAGCCGATCAGAAGGACTTCACGTTTGGCAGCGATCAGGACCTGACGCAGGTGGACGAAATAGTCCGCTGCATCCACGATCAACGCGAGCCGGTCCGCCCGTTCGATGCGCCAGCAATTGCGACCAGTTTCAAGAATGGAAGCAGCGCGGGTTTCGGTCGCGAACGTATCACTGGTATTATTGTCACTGGCATCATTCATGTCGTCACCACACCTACAATTGCGAAGCGGACCCCCTGCGGGGGATACTCGACCTTCGAGGTTCCGTTGAAATAGCTTCCCATGAGATGGGTCACTATCTTGATTCCAGAACCCTTTCCAGAAGGTTCGACGACGCTCGGGCGCTCTTGTTCTGTCCAGCCCGGCTTGAATGTCCCCCTCTGCATGATGTGAGCGGATCAGATCTACACGACCGGTTTCGCCGGATAACGCACCTTGAGCCGCAGCACGCAGATCACCCGCCCATCCGCCAGATAATCGCGCGCCCGCCTGTGCGGCGCCCCATATGTGCCGCCGTCGCGCCCCTCGGGCATGTTGCGCGTGGTCCAGCCCTTTTCCGCGGCGGCAAGCTGGACGTTCTGCATGTCGGTCACCCGCTCCGGCTCCTCCACACGACGCTGGCCAGGACGAGGCGCGATTGCAGCTGCGCATGGGCCTGCCTCTCACGCCAGTCGAGGCCGAGCGCATTGGCCACCAGCCCGCTTGTCATCGAGAGCGCGGGAAAATCGCGCACCGGCCCGACCTGATCTACTGCCACGCCGCCAAAGACCATCATCGGCCCGCAAAGGTCGAGGATCAGGCTGCGCGGATAGCGGTCCCCGGCCTCGACCATCATGAACCCGGCCCGGCCATAGGGCGCGGTGGAGCCAGCTTGGCCCCCGGCGTCACTTCCGCAATCAGGTGGATCAGGTTGTGCACCACCTGCCCCGCCATATCGCCATCGCCCCCCAGATTGGACAACAATCCCGCAAGGTCGATCACGACATAACCGTAATAGAGGCCGGAGGTCAGTTCCGTCTCTCCCAGATTGCCGGCGCCTTCCTGAGGGTCCAGATCATCGGCGGCGTAGAAATCCAGCTCACTCTCCGCCGGACGCACGGTGAAGGAATGGGCGACATGCATCGGGGCCGCGATGTTCGCCTCCGGGTCCGATGTCACCATGCGCCCGAACAACACGCCGTCAAGCCGTCGGTCAGCGTGTGAATCTGGAGAAATCGAGGGGTCATGCGCCCGGCGACCTGCGCTCTGAGCATCCGCGCCCCCTGCCTCGCCGCCAGGATCACCAGTTGCTGATGGGTCGGTATCTCCACGATTTTCGCCTGCAACGGGCGCGGTTGCGCAAACCCGGCCTATGCCGCGAAATCCGGCACGGGGGCCGTTGCCCATATCATGCCGCACATGCGAACGGCCCTGTTTGCCTGCCTGCGCAAGCTGCGCATAATTCTGCCTCACCACCTCATGAAACGGAAAATGGCCGACATCCGAGCCTATTCAGTCGACAATTGACAGCAGTTCCGCCTGTTCCAGGATCTTGAGCTGAAAACCGGGCGCGAGTTTTCCAACATCGTGCAGATAGGCCGTGGGCGATTTCACCTCATCGAAGCGTTGCAGCAGCAATGTCGGCGGGCGAGTAGTAGCGCCGCCCGCCGGTGCGCACCTCGGGGTGGGGGCCCTTGCCCTCCAGATGCAGCTTGCGCAGGTAGGCATCCTTGACGCCCAGCAGGGCCGCCGCCTCACCCGATGTGAAGCGGCGCAGTTCCTTGCGCGAATCCGGCGGGAAAAGCTGCGCCCGATGTGCCTGTAGACGTTCCGACAACCGTGCGGCATGATCGCCCACAAGCCTGTCAATGCGTTCCTGACGCTGTGCCATGTTCGGTATGTCCGCGACTGTTCTTCTCGTTGCCTGCCCGACACCGAGTACCGTTTGTTACGGCTTTCGGCGTAATATTCTGTATTTACCGTAAATTAATGCAGAGCAAGGGGATTCGACGCAAGCGATTCTGCGGATCGTGTCGCATGAATGCGGCATCCGAACCGGCAGTAGAGGGGGAAATGATTTCATGACTGGCTGGTCCGTCACCTCGGTTGAGCCGCTGCTGCCCGAGGAGGCTTCGCGTCACCGCGCGGCCCTCGATGATCTGGTGGTCGAGCTCAGCGCCGCCGCCGCCGGTCTGCGCGAGAGTCTGACCCAGGGGCTGCGCACCCCCCTGGCCGACGCCGTTCGCGCCATGAACTGCTATTATTCCAACCTGATCGAGGGGCACGACGCCCACCCGCATGACATCGAACGCGCCCTTGCCGCCGATTTCAGCAGGGAGCCGGAACAGCGTGACCTGCAACTCGAAGCGCTTGCCCATATCCAGGTGCAGAAATGGGTGGATTCAGGCGGCCTGCGCGCGCATCCGATGGCGCGTGAAAGCCTGTGCGAAATCCATGCGCGCTTTTGCGAAAACCTGCCCGAAAGCTTGCTGGTGCTGGAGGACGGCACCCGGATCGAGGGCGGCGCCCTGCGCACCGGGCATGTGCGCGTCGGGCGGCATGTCGCCCCCGAGGCCGAGGCGGTGCCGCGCCTGCTGGAACATATGCAGCAACGCTATGCCATGCTGGGCCGGGCAGGGGGCATCCTTGGGCTGGCCTGTGCGCATCATCGCCTGATGTGGGTGCATCCGTTCGCGGATCTCAACGGCCGGGTGGGGCGCATGGTCTCGCACGCGTGGCTGCGCACCGCTGTCGGCTCGGCTGGTTTGTGGTCGGTGAGCAGGGGCCTCGCGCGGAACGAGGCGGAATACAAGCGCCGCCTGATGGCCGCGGATGAGCCGCGCCACGGGGGCGCCGACGGGCGCGGCGCGCTGTCCGTACAACGGCTGGCGGAGTTCGCGCGCTTCTTTCTGGAGACCTGCCTGGATCAGGTGCGCTTCATGGAGGGGTTGATGCGCCCCGACCAGTTGCGCGGGCGCATCGAGGCCTGGGCCACGCAGGAAACCGCGCAGGGCAGGCTGCCCGCCGGGGCGTGGCCGGTGCTGCGCGAGGCTCTCTATACCGGGGAGGTCGCGCGGGCAGCATTGCCGGGGCTGTTGGGCGTGGGGGAACGACAGGCGCGCAACGTCTCCGCCGCGCTGGTGGGGGCAGGGGCGCTCAACGCGCAATCGAGCCGCGCCCCGTTGCGGCTGACATTCTCCGCCAGGCTCGCCGGGGCGTGGATGCCGGGGCTGTTTCCGTAGGCGTGATCGGCTGCTGCCGGTCCCGTCACGTCAGGGGGACATGCCCGGAATCCGGCTGCTACACCTGCAACATCTTGTCCAGTTCTCGATAATCGTCGCGATCGCTCAGCAGCAGCGCCACGGGGCGCAGCGGTTCGATCCGGGCGCATATGACAAGCGCCGCGATCAGCACCGGCGTTGACAAAAGCGTACCCGGCACGCCCCAGATCCACGCGAAGAGGAGGAGCCCCGTCAGGATCACCACCGGCGAGATCGAAATCTGGCGGCCCTGCACGCGGGGATCGACGAAATTGCCGATCACCTGCTCGATCGCCAGCAGGCCCGCCGCCACCGCGATTGCCGTGCCGATATCCTTGGTCAGGAACACGTAAACGGTGGGCAGGACGCCCGACACGACCGACCCGAGATTCGGCACGAAGCTGAGCAGGAAGGTCAGGATCCCCCATACGAAGATCAGATCCACACCGAAGATCCAGAGCCAGATCATATAGAGCACCGCCGTCACCAGCCCCATCGCGGCGCGCACCAGCACGAAGCGCCGGACCAGGCGGCCCATCACGGTGATCGCCTGTAACGTCTTGTCACGACGTTCCTCGCCCGCCACGCGCGCGATCCGCCGGCGCCATCCCGGCGCGTCGACCAGCATCATCAGGGCGAGAAACACCACCAGCACCACCCCGCCGACCGCAGAACCCGCGAATTGCAGCCCCGTGAAGGCCACATTGCCAAGGGTGCCGATCAGGCTGGAGGCGAGATCCTCGACCGTCAGCTCAAATTCGGAGAGTAGGCCCTGCCCCCCGTCCTGCGTTCCGTCCTGCCCCGCGTCCTGCGTCCCGTCCTGCGCGCCTGTCGGGTCTTGCTGACCTGTCGGAACTTGGCCACCTGCCGGGTTTTGCGCGCCTGCCGGGGCGTCGCCTGGCTGCGATATGCCTGTCGAGGCGGCCTCGGCGGAGGTTTGCGCGGCCGGATCACTGCCCAGTGCCGGGAACTCCGCCGCGATCCGCTGAACCGCGAAGAAGAGCCCCGCGCCCAGCACCACCAGCACCACGAGCATCACCAGCAACGACGCGATATGACCGAGCCACCGTCGCCCGCCCGTCCGCTCCGCCACCGTGGCATCCAGCGGCGCCAGCATCACTGCCACAAAGAACGCCGCGACCAGCAGCGCGCTGACCGCCGCGGTGGCGTGCAGGGCCCAGCCGATCAGGATGGCGACCGCCGTGATCTGAAGCCCCAGCATGACACGCGGGACCGAGCCCGCCGACGCGTGATCCGTGTGGAGGGATGAATGTCTATCTTCCATGAAACGTCTCCCAGTTGATTCCGCATTCCGGGGTGGTGCCGCTGGCGAAGGTAGTGCCGGGATCGGATCGAAGACGCGAAGAACCGAATGCCGTTACGCTCACCGCTCTTTGCCTTTTCCGCTACCGGGGTTTGCAGCTGAATTTGCTGCATCGCTTCGGGTAAACGAATGAAACGCGGCTGCGTTCCTCAGCACGCGATCATTCCGGCCCCGGCTGCCGACCGGGCCGGGCTTTCGAACGCTTCCCCAACATCTGGGTTCAGAGGAATGTCAGCAGCACCGCGTAAAGCCCGCCAGCCGCCGCGAACGCCCAGAACCGGCTGGCGCGCTCCTCTGGCAGTTCCTCCTTGATGACGTTGAGCACAACGCTGCCGGCGAGCACGGCGAAGCAGGCCGACAGGACGATCTGCGGCACCTCGACGGCAAAGCCCAGCCCGACCCCCGCCAGAGCCGCGCCCGCCAGAATCCACCGCCCGCGTGTCAGGTAGCGCCGGCCGTGATGCGCGTAGAGCGAGCGATCGTTGACAACGAAGTGCAGCGCCATTGCCGCCCCGTACAGCAGAAGCCCCGTCAGGTCTTCCTGCCGGGCCTGCTCGTCCAGCAGGTAGCCGATCAGCGCATTGTAGACCGCGAAGGACCCCAGGTGCAGCCAGAACACCCCCGGCGGCGATGCCTCACGCGCATCATGCGCCGCGCGCCGCCGGATCAGCCGCTCCAGCCCATAGAACAGGGTGAAACCGGCCATGGCGCCGAGATAGAGCATCGGATCCTCGCCCGCCGTCTTCTCGTTCAGATGGGCAAGTTCGGGCAGCAGGTGCACGAAAACATAGGCCACCGAGACCCCGCCCGCCGCGGAAAGCCAGATGCTGCGCGGCGTGCGGTCGAGCCAGCGCAGCCAGGGCGAGGCGATGTGGACAAGGGCAAAGGCCATGCCAACCGCCAGCACCAGCCCCGCATGGGGCAAACCTTCGGTCATCTGCCACCCCCGCGCGGGCCGGCATCCCGCGAAACTGCCCCGACGGCCGGATGGGAAAATGCTGAACCGCAGGGCTGAACCGGGACAAGTGGTGGCATTGTGAACTCCTGAACGACAATGGAATGATAAACCGACCAAGGGTGCAGTTGTCCACCGGATCGCGCCTGAGGGATACGCGGTGTGCCGGGGAACCGGCAATCGGGACTGGGGTTAATATAACATAATACATATTATAAATTCGCGTCCTAGCTGATGTAACTGCACAGCTAAAAAGTTACGCCTCTATCCCCCAAACAAAGCGCGGTGAAGATCGCGCTTTTTTGTCAAGGGGTTGTGGCGGCATCGCCACGACATCATTAGAAATGGCTCTTTAACATCCATTTTAGGAAGAACGGCCAATGTTTCTTCTCGCGCGGATTTTCGAGGGGATGCAGATGATCACGGAACCGAAGTCAATCAGGGATATCTACATAAAGATGCCGAGCAGCGACGATGCGCGGCGATTTCTGGAAGACCTTATGTGGTCCGACGGCCGCGTCTGCCCTCATTGTGGAGGTGTCCGGTCAACAGAACTGAAGGGTTCTTCGCACCGGTCCGGGCTCTACCAATGCAACGTGTGCCGAAGCCAGTTCTCCATCACGACGAAGACGCCCATGCACGCCACCAAGCTCGATCTTCGGGTCTGGCTCGCGGCGATCTATACCGTCCTGAACTCTTCCAAGGGGATCTCCTCAGTCGTGCTGGCCCGGATGATCGGCGTCAGCCAGAAATGCGCCTGGAAGATCGGGCACGCGATCCGCGAAATGATGCGCGAAGACTATGGGGCCGGGTCGATGCTCGCCGGCATCGTCGAAGTCGATGAGACCTCGGTCGGCGGGGCACCGAAGTATAAGAAAGGCGTGAAGAACAAGCGTGGCAAAGGCACGAAGAAGACGCCCGTGATGGTCGCTGTGGAGCGGGGCGGAGAGGCCAGAGCGGCTGTCCTCCCAGGTATCAAAGCGGCAGATTTCGAGCCTCTGGTCCGGGGGTGGGTCGCGTCGGATGCGACACTGATGACCGATGGCAGCGACTGCTACAACTTCATCCCGTCAGCCTTCCCCGTCCATCACCGTGTGATCCACAGCAAGAAGCAGTTCGCCATCCCGGCAACCGGCGCGCACACCAACACCGCCGAGGCGTTCGGAGCCTTCATCGAGCGTGCCCGGGTGGGCGTCTATCACCGCATCACCGGATATCACACGCAGCGGTATCTCGATGAACTCACCTGGCGGTGGAACCGCCGAGAACCCGTGGAGCAGACACGCACGGATTCCAAAGGCAGGGTCTCAAAGCACATCCGATGGAAGCCGCTCCCAGTTGTCCAGATGATGCGCTTTCTGCTGGAAAGCGCTCACGGTCGCGAGATGAGGCGATCCGATAACTACGGACTGAGATGGCCCAATGCTGCTTCGTTTGGGGGATAGAGGCGAAAAGTTAACCATGCGCGATTCAGAAACGCCCATATCGCCACGATAATTGAGCAGAATTTCAGGTAACTCAAATTCCGTGAGAAGCGATTGACCGGCACGGCCAAATGATTGACTTCAGGCTGACGGTCCGTCGCGATGCCAAGGCCGAGAAAGCCTTTCTACGAAAACGATCGAGAAGGTCATGCTGCATCTCCCTGTCACTATTTGCAAAGACAAGCACCAGCTTATCGTAAGTTCATTCAGGAAAAGAACCGGCGCTATGCCCCCCAGTTCGACAGCATCCCCCATATCGACAGTAAGTAGCGGAACCGAGCTACTCCCCAATCTTTAGACAGGATCTAGCGCTTTCTAAGCTACTCTCTGCTACCGCTGATCGGGGCGCTTGTGATTGTAGAACTCCATCCACGCATCGATCCCTTCCCTAGCCTCTGATCCAGTTTCACTGAGATGCCCTTAATTTCCTAGACACCTGCCACGTTTAGTTTCTGCTGTCTGAATTCGTAGTCAACGCGCGACAGCATGCCGTTGTTCGTGTGCTTGCGTTTTGGTTTGTAGAACATTTCGATATATTCGAACACGTCCTGCCTTGTGGCTTCGTGATCCACGCAAGACGACTTAAAGCAGGTTCACCGAACTGCTCCATCCACTTGTACAAAGAATGCGTGCTCACGCCCAAACGTCGGGAAGCCTCCCGCCCCGGAGATCCCCGCACCGTGATCTGATGGATCGCGGCCTTCCTTGAAAGTGCGCGCCGTCTTCACCTGTAAATAAACTCTGCCCCCCGACGAGATCATCTGTCTTCGAACGGCTTGACAGGTTTATCACACACTGAAATGGTAAGACCAATATTAAGATTTGATTCCTCGGCGCGTCAGCCGATCAGTGGGAGGACATATGCGTAGTTTCAAAGCTTCGAGTGACACCTGTTTCATAGGCGTCACCGCACTATGAAGGACGGAGAAAAGCAACACTCCGACTGCCCAGGTGGTGACCATATCGACCTGCTCCTCGACGAACCGCTTCGTGCATTTCGGCGCGAAGTTCGCAGTTTCCTGCGCGATGCGGTGCCCCCAGAAACGCGCACCCGCTTGGACCTCGGCTATGCGGCGACCAAGGCGGAATGCGTTGAATTCCTCAAGAAGCTCAGCGCAAAAGGCTGGATCGCGCCAGCTTGGCCGGTTGAATATGGCGGCACCGGCTGGTCACAGCTACAGCGCTTCGTCTACTCCATAGAGCTTGGCAATAACACGGTCCCGACGCTTCCGCCCTTTGGCACGTCGATGGTGGGGCCAGTGCTCTACACCTTCGGCTCGCAAGCGCAAAAGGACCTGTACCTGCCACGCATCCTGAGCGGTGAGGATTTCTGGTGTCAGGGCTTTTCCGAGCCGGGCGCAGGGTCCGACCTTGCCAGCCTTAAGACTCGCGCCGAGGACAAAGGGGATCACTATCTGCTGAACGGCCAGAAGATCTGGACCTCTAAGGCGCAATATGCCGACCGCATTTTCCTTTTGGCGCGGACCGGCGAAGGCACACGAAAGCAGGAGGGGATCTCCTTCTTCGTGCTCGACATGGACACGCCGGGGATCGAGATAAAGCCGATAATCTCCATCGATATGACCCACTCGCTTAATGAAGTGTTCTTCACCGACGTTAAAATTCCCAAGACCGGGCTGGTCGGCGAAGCCGGCAAGGGCTGGACCTATGCCAAGTTTCTGCTGGGGAATGAGCGCACAGGCATCACCAATATCGGTCGCTGCCGTCGCCAGATCGCACGGTTGAAGAAAATCGCCGCGACGCGGCATCTGAGCGACGTGGTTTTGCAGGACGACGCCGCCTTCCTGCGTGACCTCGCCCGGATCGAAGTGGATTTGACAGCGTTAGAAATCACGGAAATCCGGCTTCTATCGTCGGCGCAGAACAGTGCGATCGCCAAGGTCGGCCCTTCTGTTCTGAAGCTTAAAAGCGCGGAAATCCAGCAAGCTCTCGCCGAACTGATTGTGTCGGCCATCGGCCCATATGCGGCAGGTCGCGGCCCCGAATTCATCGAGGCAGTCGAGCATATAGACGGCCTGCCACCTGCATTCTTCGACGGTGCATTGGGCGAATATCTCTTTGGGCGCGCCACGTCGATCTATGGTGGGGCCAATGAGATTCAGCGCGAAATTCTAGCCAAGGCCACATTGTCATGAGTTTTCTTGACCATCTCGAACCCTCGGATGAGGCGAACATGATCCGAGAGACCGCGCAGCGTTTCGTGGCATCGGTTGACGAGTCTGCAATTCGCACCTCGGATGGCTGCGACCCTGCCCGCTGGGCGCAAATGGCCGAGCTCGGCTGGCATGGCGTGCTTGCCGATGCGGAGTCCGGCGGTCTCGATTTGGGGGGCGCCGAAATGGCGATCCTGGCGGAGGCGGTTGGAAACGCCCGCCTGCCGGAGCCATTCATCGCCTCCTCCATCACCGCACTGACCGCTCTGCGGCAGGCGGGCGGTGCCCGTCCCCTGTTGAGGCATGTCGTTGAAGGAAGCGCGATATTGGCTCCCATTGGGTTTGGCGTGCCGGTGGGCATGACGGCTCTTCAGGTCAAGGGGCAGACACTCTCAGGCTCGGTCATGTTCTGTGAAATAGGTCCGATGACGACGGATTTGATCGTCTATGCTGAAGGGGATAGCGCGGTTCTTGTGCACCTGCCCCGCGCCAGCGAAGGCGTCGCGATCACGCCATTCCGAGGCATCGATGGACGCCATTTCGCCAGAGTGGACTTGGTCGATGTCACCATCCCGGCGGGGGCTATTCTCGCCCAGGGGTCCGAAGCCAGCGCGGCCGCATCGATGGCGAGTGCGTTCGGCATCGCGGCCACCTGCGCCGACGCGGTGGGCTGCATGGACCGGGCGCTCGCTCTCACCGGCACCTATCTCAACGAACGCAAGCAATTCGGCAGCGCGCTAGCCAGTTTTCAGGCTCTGCGTCACCGGTTCGCGGACGTCAGCGTCGAGGCGGAGCTGTCGCGAAGCATGGCGGAACTCGTGAGTTTCGCCGCGCAAAGCGTAGACGACCCCACGCCATTGCTCGACCGTGCCCGCGCCAGAATTTGCCGCGCTGCGCAAGCGATCGGCCAAGCCACAATTCAATTACACGGAGGGATGGGTATGACAGACGAAATGGCCATCGGACACTATTTTCGCCGCTTGATTTGCATTCAGGCCCTGCTCGGTCAGGAGGCCGGGAGCCTGCGCGCGCGTGCCAAAGCCTTGTCAGTTGAAATCGCCGGGGATGCGGCGCTGGAAATCGCGCAATGAGTGCTGCTTATATCGTTGGTGCATACGAACATCCGACGCGCAAGGCAGACGGCATATCGGTCGCGCAGTTGCATATGCAATCGGCTCAGGGCGCGCTCGCGGATGCGGGGCTGACCTTCGACGATGTGGATGGCTATTTCTGTGCGGGCGACGCGCCAGGCCTTGGGCCGATGTCGATGCTCGAATACATGAACCTCAACGTAAGCCATTTTGATTCCACGGATTCCGGCGGCTCGGCCTATCTGGTGCATGTTGCCCATGCAGCGCAGGCCATCGCGTCCGGCAAATGCACTGTCGCGCTCATCACTCTTGCCGGACGACCCCGTGCGGCGGGTATGAAATCTGCGAAATTGCCGCCTGCCCTTACGCCGGACACTCCTTTCGAGGCTCCACACGCCGCCTCGATCGTCGAGATGTACGGAATGGTCGCGGCACGCCACATGCACGAATTTGGCACCACGTCCGAGCAGCTCGCTTGGATTAAGGTGGCGGCCTCGCATCACGCACAGCACAACGACAATGCGATGCTTAGGAAGGTCGTGTCGGTGGAGGATGTGGTGAACTCGCCGCTTGTCTCCTCGCCGCTGCACCGGCTCGATTGTTGTGTTGTCAGCGATGGCGGCGGCGCTTTGATCGTGACGAGTGAGACGGTGGCCAAGTCTCTCAACCGACCGTTGGTAAAAATGCGCGGGTCTGGTGAAGCGGTAAAGCATACCTCCGGTGGCAAAATTGATCTGACAACCTCCGCCGCCGCTGTATCGGGCAAGCGGGCCTTCGATCAGGCAGCGATCAAACCGTCGGATATCAAATACGCGTCGATCTACGACAGCTTCACGATCACTGTTCTCGTCGCACTCGAAGATCTCGGGTTTTGTGAGAAAGGCAAAGGTGGTGCGTTCGTTGCAGACGGCAATCTGATCTCTGGCGTGGGTAAGTTACCCTTCAACACCGATGGTGGTGGGCTCTGCAATAATCACCCTTCGAACCGCGGTGGCATGACCAAAGTGATCGAGGCGGTGCGCCAGTTGCGAGGTGAAGCTCACCCCGCCGTACAGGTTCCAGATTGCGACCTCGCCTTAGCCCACGGCACCGGCGGCTCGCTCGCCACACGTCACGGCAGCGCCACCCTCATTCTGGAAAGGCAGTGATATGAACATCTCCGATATCGCTGAGGTCCAATTCGATGCCGCCGCCTTTTGGCAAGCAGCCAAGGAAGGCCGCTTTCTGGTCGCGCACTGCACCGAATGTGACCGAGCGCATTACTATCCGCGCGAAATTTGCCCTTTTTGTCGGTCCGACGCGGTTGAGATGATCCCCGCCAGCGGACGCGGCACGATCTACAGCCTGTCGGTTTCCGAGCGGCCAGATCACCGGCGCGCAGTGGCCTACGTCACCCTCGAAGAAGGGCCGACGATGATGACCCGTATTATCGACGCGCCCGACACCCTCGCCATTGGCGACGCGGTGACGGTCGCCTTCGAAGAGCACCCGGATGGCCTGTCCGTTCCGGTGTTCCGCACAGCTTGAGCAATAGAGCAGGACATACGTATGAATAATCTCGGCACACTCGAAGGTAAGGTCGTTGTCGTCACTGGGGCAGGTCAGGGCATCGGGCGCACGCTAACGGGGCTGATTTCCGATCTGGGCGGCAGAGTCGTCGCGGTCGATCTCAACGGTGAGGCGTTGGAGGAGCTGCGCTCCGAAATTCCGGGCACTGAAACGTTTACCGGAGATGTAAGCGATGGGGAATTCGTCTCCAGCACTATCGCCGCTGTGCAAGACAAGGGGCTGCGCCTGACCGGACTGGTGAACAATGCGGGCATCATTCGCCCGGCCATGCTACACAAAATGGAAGAGCCGCAATGGGATGACGTGATCCGCGTCCACCTCAAAGGTGCCTATCTGTGGACCCAAGCGGTTGGCCGCGCGATGATCCAGGACGCTGGCGAGTCGAAGAAGACCACCGGTTCACTGGTGCATATCTCCTCCATCGCAGGGCGCTCAGGGTCTATCGGGCAGGTAAACTACGCCGCAGCGAAAGCGGGTCTGTTCGGTGTCTCGATGACGGCGGCCAAGGAATGGGCGCGCTACGGCATCCGCTCCAATACTGTCAGCTTCGGCGTGGTCGAAACTCCAATGACCGAAGTGATCCGGGGTGAGAAATTCCGCGACGATATCCTGTCGCGCATTCCCCTCGGCTACTGGGCCGAACCTTTGGAAGTGGTGCGCCCCGTCGCATTCCTGCTCTCCGACTCCGCTTCCTACGTGACCGGGCAAAACCTCGGCATCGATGGCGGAATGAATATCAACATCTAAGCCGGGAAAACTGGCAAAAAATGCCGGAAAAGCCCGTATATAAGGAGGAATACAATGACTCTACGTGTACTCAAGGGAACGATGGCGGCGGCTGTCCTTGCACTGGGCGGCACCGCCGCGCTGGCGCAGGACCACGCGCTGCCCAGCACCCTCGTCTGGACCACTTACGACACTGGCGGGGCAATGCACACGGCCGCGGTCGCGATCAGCAGTGCGCTCAAGCAAAGCGCCGATCTCAACCTGCGGGTCATCAGCGCCGGCAACGGCGTGGCACAGCAATCCACGATAAAAGCCGGCCGTGCTGATTTCGTGCTCGCTGGTTTCGATGTGTATTTCGCGCAGGAAGGTGCCTTCCAGTTTGGCGCCCGCGATTGGGGCCCGCAACCTGTGCGCCTCGCCATGACCAGCATGACGGACCAAAGCTTCGCACTGGCCATCGCCCCCGACCTTGCCGAGAACGTGAGCAGCCCCGCCGATCTTGCCGGCCTTCGCATCGCTTTCGTCCAAGGCTCGCCGGCTATCGGAGGGGCCCTGAACGCACTGATCGTGGCGTGTGGTGGACTCAGCTGGGATGACGTCACACGGGTAGACGTGCCGGGTTATGGTGCGTCGGTCGATGCCTATATGAACGACCAGGCGGATGTTTATTTCACCTCCACCAACTCCGGCACGTCACTGCGTGCCGACAGTTCGTCGCGCGGTCTGGCTTGGGTACCGGTGCCGTTTGCAAATACCGAGTGTTGGGATTCCATTCGCGCAACCGATCCGCGCTGGATTCAGAAGGTCGCCACCGAGGGTGTAAACATCCCCGAGGAAGGCATTGAAATGGCGAACTATCCCGACATGATGCTCAACACGACGAGCGACCGTGATCCGGGTCTGGTCTATGCGATGGTCAAGGCGATTTACGACGATTTCGACAATATCGAGGCGGCTGCCCCAACGACTTATGGCCTCGCCACCGATCGGCAAATCCTGGAATACGTCGTGCCGTTCCACGAGGGTGCGATCCGTTATTTCACCGAGGCAGGTCTTTGGACGGATGAGCTTCAGGCCCATAACGATGCGCTCGTGATGCGTCAGGACGTTCTCGCCACCGCATGGGATGAGACTGTCGCGCGCGATATTTCGGACGATGACGAGTTTGCCGAGGCTTGGAAGTCCGCCCGCGTCGAGGCTTTGGAAGCTGCTGGTTTCGCCGCGCCTGTTCGCGATTGGTGATCTGAGATCGCGGGCCGACCGGATCGTCGGTCGGCCCGCATGACTTCCCCTCGCCCACCCCGACCGCCATAGGCCCTGTCTGTAACAGCGTCAAAATAGAGGCCCGAAAATTGACCAAGCTCGTACACTGGGTGATCTTCGCTTTCTCCGCGCTCGGCCTTCTGCTGACCGTCAACCAGACTTTTCTGTTCTCGCGTTATATCGGCGTAGTCATCAACAGCCAGACGTTCCTATACGTGCTGACGTTGTCGTTCTTTCCGATTATCTTTCTGATCATGCCGCGCGGTGGGCGGGAGAAAGGACGTGTCGGGTTGCTCGACTGGGGCCTGTTCGCATTGTCCTGCTTTTGCTCCGTCTATCTGATCGTTCATGCGGGCGACATCATCTTTTCGAGCTGGCAGTTCATCGCCCCTCTGGAGGCACAATTGGTCGCCGGATTGGCTTGGCTTCTGGTCCTCGAAGGCGCACGGCGCACCAATGGCATGCCGCTGACTATCGTGGTCATTCTGGTGTCGCTCTATCCGATTTTCGCGAGCTACATGCCCGGTGTGCTTAACTCGATGTCGCTGCCTATCTCTGAGGTTGCGGCCTATCACCTTTACAGTTTCGAAAGCATCTTTGGCGTGCCTATGCGGGCGTTTTCGGATCTGGTGGTCGGATTTATCGTTTTTGGCCTCGCGCTGCAATTCACTGGCGCGGCTAAGTTCTTCAATGATGTCGCCTTCGCGCTGATGGGCACTGTGCGCGGTGGCGCGGCGCATGTGGCCGTGGTGTCGAGCGGGCTTCAGGCGTCGATAAGCGGCAGCGTCATTTCCAACGTGATGACCAGCGGCTCCGTCACCATCCCCACGATGAAACGTACCGGATTTTCCGCGTCCTATGCAGGTGGGGTTGAGGCTGTGGCCTCTACAGGGGGCGTGCTCACCCCGCCGGTGATGGGAACGACGGCTTTCATCATGGCGACCTTCCTCGCGGTTCCCTACACCGAGATCGCAATGGCGGCGGCGATCCCAGCCGCGCTGTTCTATATCGGGCTGTTGTTGCAAGTGGACGCCTACGCCGCCCGCCACGGGTTGAAGGGATTGCCCCGTGCGCAATTGCCCACGGTCGGTGCCGCGTTCAAATCCGGGTGGCACTACTGCCTCGTCTTCGCAGCGCTCATCTTTATGCTCGCCCAAGGAATGAACGAAAGCCGCGCCGCCTTCTACGCGACGGGTTTGCTGCTGCTGGTCAATCAGTACCGCCCGGAAAACCGCATCGGACTGGCTGGATTGCAAGAGATGATCACCGGAATCGGACGCGGTCTGTCCGAGATTATCGCAATCATCCTTGCCATCGGTATGATTGCAGGCGGTCTGGCGGCGACGGGTATCCTCAGCACGCTCAGCACGGAACTTGTGTTCCTTGCAGGAGATATGCCTATCATGCTGTTGCTGATGGGGGCGCTGACATCGTTCGTGCTCGGCATGGGGATGACGGTTTCGGCCTGCTACATCTTCCTGGCCATCGTGCTGGTGCCGGCCTTGGTGAAGGTCGGGTTCAACCCGCTCGCGGTACATCTGTTTGTCATGTATTGGGGTATGCTGTCCTTCGTCACGCCCCCCGTGGCCATCGCGACATTCGCAGCTGCGGCGATCGCCAAAGTTTCCGCGATCAAGATCGGCTGGCACGCGATGCGCCTCGCCAGTGTGATGTATTTCGTGCCGTTCTTCTTTGTGATGAACCCGGCGCTGATCCTGCAAGCGCCGCCTTACGAGGTGGTCACGTCGATCGCCACGGCGGTTTGCGGTGTGGCTGCGGTATCGTGGTCATTGCAAGGCTACATGCTGGGATTTGGCAGTATCGCCAACTCAGTCTCCGGCATTCTTGTGCGCGTCGTTCTGATGTTCGCAGGACTGATCCTCGCCTCCCCCGGCAGCGATTATCTGGGAATGAGCCAACTTGAATTTGCAGCGGTGGGCATCGCACTGATGGGCCTCTGTGCACTTTCGATCCGGTACGTGCCGAGCTGCGCGATGCTCGGACCCGTTCCCGTAGCCCCGGCAGGAGAGTGATATGAGCGAAGCTGACATTCTGCTCCGTCAAGACCATGACGGCGTGACCGTCCTGACGCTAAACCGGCCGGAACGAATGAATGCCCTGTCCGGCAGCCTCGCTCGCGCAATCGAACAGGCGCTAGCCGATTGCCTTGCACCCAGCAGTGCTACGCGGGTAATCGTGTTGACCGGCTCGGGACGTGGGTTTTGCGCCGGGGCGGACCTATCCGAAAAGCTGGATGTGCCGGACGGCAGTTCAGTGCTGGAGACTTGGTATCACCCGTTGGTCCGCAGCCTGTACAATTATCCTATCCCAATCGTGGCAGCGGTGAACGGTGTTGCGGCGGGTGCTGGCATGAGCCTCGCCCTGATGTCCGATATCATCCTGTGTTCTGAGAGCGCGACTTTTCTGCAAGCCTTCGTCAAAGTCGGTTTGGTTCCGGATTGCGGTGCGACTTGGCTGCTCCCCCGCCGGATCGGAGAGGCACGCGCGCGGGAGATGTCGCTGATGGCGGAAAAGCTGCCAGCGGCGCGAGCGTTCGAATGGGGACTGGTGAATCGGGTTTGTCCTGACGCGGACCTGATACGGGAGAGCCTGGCACTCGCTGCCACCCTCGCCAACGGACCGATCAACGCGTTGAGCCGCACAAGCGCGCTGTACAACGCCTCACCCACCAATGATTTCGAGGCTCAGATCCAGATGGAGGCGCGGATGCAAAGCCAATGCTCCGGCGGCTCGGAAAGCCTCGAAGGTCGCTCAGCTTTCCTCGAAAAGCGAAAGCCGGATTTCTCAAATATCGGCCTCGCCACACCGGACCAGACACTATGACATTGAAGGAGCCCGTCATGCGCGACGATGCCGCACAACACCCAGCAGAAATCGTGACAGGTGATCATACCGTCACGCAGGAAGAAATGGATTCCCGGGTGGCGCAAGTCGCCGGGGCACTCAGAGATCTCGGCATTTCCGAGGATACCGTCGTCGCGCAGCTGATGCGCAACGATACGCCGATCATCGAAGTGAACATCGCGACCCAGCGGCTTGGTTGCTATTCGGTGCCGCTGAACTGGCATCTCACCGGACCGGAACTGCTCTACGTGATCCAGGATTGCGGCGCTGAGGTTCTGATCACCCATGCCGATCTGCTACCGCTGGTGCAGGACAACCTGCCAAAGGGCTGCCAAGTGATCGTCGTCGAAACGCCGCCAGCAGTCGCGCGGGCGTTCAAGCTCGATCCAGCGCAATGTGCGGTGCCAGATGGCATGATCGATTACGAGCAATGGCTCGCCGCAGCGGAGCCTTATACCGGGCCAACACCTGCTGATCGCGGCGTCATTATCTACACGTCCGGTACGACCGGTAAGCCCAAGGGGGTAAAGCGCAACGCCATGACGCCGCAAGAAGCCGAGCGCAACGCCGCCGCGTTTCGGGCCACCTATGGCATCGCACCCGATATGCGGGGACTGGTCGTCACGCCGCTCTATCACACCTCACCCAATGGCTTCGCGCGTTATGCAAGCACGCATGGGCGGCTGCTGGTTATCACGCCCCGCTTCGACGCCGAGGAATTCTTGGCGCTCGTCGAAAAGCACAAGATCAACGTCGTCACCGCTGTGCCGACCATGTTCGTGAAGCTGCTGAAACTGCCAAAAGAAGTGCGCGAGAAATACGATGTCTCATCGCTCCGCTGGATCAGTCACACGGCCAGCGCCTGCCCGGTCGAGATCAAGCAAGGGCTTATGGAGTGGTTCGGTCCCATCGTGCATGAGATCTATGGCGGCACCGAAGTCGGTATCGCGCTGCACGCCACGCCCGAGGAATGGCTTGCCTATCCCGGGACCGTCGGGCGCTGTGTTCCCAATGTGGAAATCCGAATTTACGGCGACGACGGCTCAATCTCACCCGTGGGAGAACCGGGCGAAATCTATGTTCGCAACCGCAACTATGCGGACTTCACCTATATCAACAACCCCGAAGCCCGCGCTGAAGCCGAGCGGGACGGTTTCGTTAGTATCGGCGATGTCGGGTATCTGGACGAAAAAGGCTACTTGTTCATCAGTGATCGCAAGCGCGACATGGTGATCTTTGGCGGGACCAATATCTATCCGGCGGAAATCGAGTCCGAGCTGATCCAAAGCCCTGATGTTGACGACTGCGCCGTGATCGGCCTGCCCGACCCGGAATTTGGCGAAACTCTGGCGGCTTATGTGCAGCCCACCGCAGGTGCGCCCCGCGATCCTGAAGCGATCCGAAAATTCCTCGAACCGAAGCTGGCAAAGTACAAGATTCCGCGCACCATCTATTTCGTAGACAAGTTACCGCGAGAGGAAAGCGGCAAATTGATGAAGCGCAAGTTGCGCGATCAGGGCTGAATAGGATGGGGCGAGCCGGTATAACCAGCTCGCCCCTTTTCTCTTAGCCAAAGCAGGCGCGACCGCCTGACAGAACGACGATATCCCGCTCTTCGACCGAGGCTTCGAACAGCACTTCGTCTGCTTCCCTCCAGCACCGAACTCGCAATGTTTCGCCGGGATAGACCGGACGGCTGAAGCGGGCTGAGATCGCCTGAAGGCTTTCAGGAGAATGCGGACTAAACGGTTCCATCAAGCCACGAGACACCATTGCAAAACTGCACAGACCGTGAAGGATTGGCCGCTCGAACCCGACCGCTTTCGCACGCTCCGGATCGGCATGGAGCGGGTTCATGTCTCCATTGAGCCGGTAGAGCAATGCGGCTTGCGGCAGGATCGGCAGCAACGACTCCCAATCCGGCGCACGCTCAGGCCGCGCCCAGTCATCGCGCTCAGGCGGGGTGCCCCCAAACCCGCCATCTCCGCGCAGTGCGTAGGTCGAGGTCAGGCTAGCAATCACCGTACCGTCTGGGCGCTGCAATTTCCGCTCAACATCTACGACGGCACCCTTATCGGCACCGCGGTCCCATAGGCCGACCACCTTGGACCGGGCGACGAGATCGGTGTCGAGCGGCAGGCTGGAATGGAGCTCCAGGTTCTGCGCACCATGCACCAGTTTGCGGAAATCGAGGCCGGCTTTTTCAAACCATAGCCCAGGGCTGCCCAGAACCAGAGGCATCGTCGGGAAGACCTGCAAATCCCGCTCATAGGCGTATCGCAAGGTGCGCTCCTCCAACGGATCTGCTCCAATTCCGAGGCTGAGCGCATAGAACATCGCCTCCATCGACTGCACCTTTACGGGCACGTCCGTAAAATCAAAATTTCGGACGCGGCTTTCATCCAAGGGCATCTCTTACCTCCTGCTATATAAGGGAATTTAGGGTCAAAGCTATTCGATCAGCTTCGGAACCGCGGTGAACATATCAGCGACGAGGCCGCAATCGCCGCCTTGGAAGATCGGCTTCTTCATCCATGTTGATCTCCACGATGTTCTTCAAGTCCTTCATGAAATTCCGCAGCCACGTTGAGATCAGGGCTACGACCTTGCCGGTCTGTCCGACGTGCCAGTCGTTCGCCGCATAGCTGGAGTCGCCAACCGCACCACGGCTGCCCCGATCTTGTCGGTCAGCTTCTCGATCAGTGCGAAGCCTTAGTCTGCAAAGTGAAATACCATATAATGGTCATACCATTCAACTAAAAATCGTTTCAATAAGCCAAAGTGAGGGCATCGCGACCAGTGCAGTGCGTTCAAGCCCTTCGATTTCATCACAAACTGCCTGCAAATTATCACTCTACCCCGCTCGGATTCTGCATTGAAAACCTCCATATCGAGGCAGGCTCGAACGCCACATTCCACTGGTGCACGAAAGCACAGCTTGTCACAGCCATAATTCAACGTCCGCCCTCGGGCAGTGAGGCGGAAAATCTGCTGCGATAGATCCGGCACGAAGGCCAAGGTCAGCAAGCCCTCGGCAGCGCGCGCCCGTCTACGCGGCGCGCTCCGTATCCAGATGATACCAGTTGTCGTCGCCGGTAATCTCAGCAAAGCGCACGATCCGGTCCTGCGTTATTTCCACCCGGTCGCTGGGTGGAAATAACTGCCCAACGAAACCCGCAAGCTGTTTGCAATAAGCGATTTTCAAACATTTAGGTGCGAAGCAACTGACGCGCGATAGTGTTACGCTGGACCTCGCTGGTGCCCTCGTAAATCCGCGTCACGCGCACGTCGCGGAACAGCCGCTCGACTGCTTGGCCGCGCACATAACCTGCGCCGCCATAGATTTGCACTGCCATGTCCGAGGTCCGATTGGCCGCCTCACTGCACAGCAGCTTCGCCATGGAGCACAGGTCGCGTCGTTGCTCACCGTTATCATAGCGCCACGCGGCATCGAGCGCGACCAAGCGCGCCGCCCGCATGTCCAACGCCATGTCGGCCAGCATGTGCTGGATCGCTTGGAAGTCAGCGATGACGCCGCCGAACGCAGCCCTCTCCTTGGCGTATTCGACAGCAAGCTCCAGCGCATACTCACCCATCCCTAGCGCAGTACCAGCAATCGCGAGACGCCCCTCGTTCAGACCGCGCATGATGTATTCCATGCCCTTGCCTTCCACCCCGATCAAAGCCTCGGCAGGCAGCTCAATGTCATCGAAAGCGAGTTGGCCCACGCCCGGCGTCGCGGTGCCCATAAGCTCCAGCGTGCCGGTGAACTTGTAACCCGGTGCATCGACCGGCACCAGAAACAGTGAGATTCCGCCCGCCACACCCTTTTCTTTATCGGTATAGGCGGCAACGACGGTTTTCCCGGCGCGAAAAGCGTTCGAAATGTAGGTTTTTGAGCCGTTCAGAACCCAGCCATCGCCAGTTTTGCGCGCGTTCGTGCGAATTGCAGACACGTCCGATCCGCAATGCGGTTCGGACAGTGCGAAACTGACAATCAATTCGCCTGAGATGATTTTGGGCAGGTTTTCCTCACGCATCGCGTCGCTGCCATAGGTTTCGATCACACGGGTCTGCGGTCCTTGCGAGGATTTCACGTCCGCCCAGAATTGCGGCGGCAAATGTGCCAACTGCGCCTGAACACAAACCGTTGCCAGCAGTCCTAGGCCCATGCCACCATTCTCCTCGCTAAAGGACAGACCAAAGAAACCTGCGTCACGAAACACATCATAGACCGCCTGCGGAACCTTGCCCTCACTGTGGAACTGCGGTTCGTATTTGAGCAGATCTGCGACAATCTTGCGGGTCATATCGACGAGCGACTCAACCTCTGCGGGCATATTCAAATTCATGTGCATTCCTCACTGTCATGTTTGCGCAGCATCTTTGCCTTGGGCGAGCGGCTCGACAGTGGACTGATCCGCGTTCGCCAAAGCATATGCTCTGGATTGTAGCGACAACTAACCTCGGAAGGACGGTGAATTGCTAATATGATGTGCGTATGAAAGGTAAGCGCGGTTTAGAATTCACCTAAGTCCCGAAGCTCCAAGGCAGCAGTTGATCAATGTGCTTTTGCTTATGTCTAGTGACAATGGCAGTGAAGAGGGACTGTTGCGTTGAACTGCTAGTCAGGTGATCTTCCCCAAAGACAGAGTTGAGCGACGCCTTCACATCAACCTTTTAAACACCGCAGATTTTCGGGCACATCATTCTCTGCGCCGTAAGGATATATCTGCGCTATCCTATCAGGACACAGCTGACCTCCTCGCCGAACGTGGCGTTACTTTGGACCGGTCTATGGTCTATCGATGGGTGCAGAAGTTTGGAACAGAACTGGCGAAGCGCGCAGCAAGTGGCGGAACAACCTGATTGAGAGCGATCTCGCCGTCTTGAAGCGACTGCTCGGTTATCGACAGAGTTTCCGATCCCTCCGGTCAGCTAAGCAGACCCTTCGCAGTATCAAGGCTACCCCGACAACTTACCCGAGGACAGCACAGGTTTCCTCCTGGGCGCGAAGGCTATGCAAATCTTTCTGGACCCGCGGCCCCGGATGACCGGCTGATCCTGACCGATCCGCTGGAGGCAGCCCTGCGCGTCATCGACACGCAAGACCTGGCCGAGATCGAAACCATCGCAGTCGAAGGCATACCGTATAACGTGATTGCGCTCGGCGGCAGCGACCTCACACACTGACGGCCAGTCCGGCGCGCGCCAGAACAGATATTCCCCTGCGGTCCCCGTCGTACAAGGCCCCGGCCCTACACGCTCGCCTCTGCCTCTGACTTCAGCCTGCGCGCGGCCCCGCCGGGCGCGGCGTCCCAGACGGCGATCCAGCGATAGAAGACCGGCGTCAGGAACAGGGTAAACACCGTGGCAAAACCCAGACCGCCCACGATCACCCAGCCCACGGCGATGCGCGCTTCCGCACCCGCGCCCGAGGTCAGGATCAGGGGCAGACCCCCGAAGACCGTTGAGATCATCGTCATCATCACCGGGCGGATCCGCAGGCGCAGCGCGCTTCGGATGGCGGTGTCGATATCCTCGCCCGCCTCACGCAGCTGGTTTGCAAACTCGACGATCAGGATGCCGTTCTTCGCCATGACCCCGATCAGCATCACCAGGCCGATCTGACTGTAATAGTTCAGAGAACCGCCGGTCATGGAGATCGCCAGCAGCGCCGCGGCAAGGCCGAAGGGCACCGTCATCATGATGACAACCGCGCTGGCAAAACTCTCAAACTGCGCCGAGAGCACCAGAAGCACGACGATCAGCGCCACGCCGAAAACCATGTAGATGTCGCCTTGGGAATCGTCGAGCGTCGCGGCCTCTCCGGTGAAGGTAATGCCCATGCCGTCGGGCAGAACCTCGTCGGAAATGGCAAGCACGCGGGCCATCGCGCTCGACAGGTCCACACCCTCCCCCAGATTTGCCTGCATCGCGACGGACAACGCCCCGCCCAGACGTTGGATCTGCGCGTCGCTGACCACCATATCCAGCGAAGCGACCGCAGATAGCGGGATAAACGCGCCATTGTCGAGGCGGATGGACATGGATGCGATATCGGACGGATCGTCGATCGGCGGCCCGCCGGGCAGGACGTTGACGTCCGTTTCCACATCATCGGCAAAGACGCTGACAGCGACATCCCCTTGCACCATGGCGCGGATCAGGGCGGTAACATCCGAACTGTTCAGCCCCATATCGCCGGCGGCGCTGTCATCGACGGTCACTTCCAACTGCGCATTGACGCTGTTGTTGGACAGTTGCGGGTTCAGAAACGTAGCGTCCTGCGACATCGCCGCCGCAAGGGCATCTGCGGCTTCGGTCATATTGGCGAGGTTCGTGCCCGTCACCGCGAAGCTCAACCCGCCACCCGCGCCCCGAATGTTGAGGCTGTTGGTGGATCGTGCGCTGACCTGCACCCCGGGGACCGAGGCGAGACGACCGCTGATCTGTGCGATCAGCTCCTGCTGGGTTACGTCGCGCGCCGACCAGTCCGGCAGGCGAACGACGATAAAGGCACTGGTTCCGCCGCCGACGCCGATGATGCTCTGCACCGTCTCGATCTGACCGCTCTCCTGATACGGCGCCAGAATATCCTCCACCAACAGCACCTGCGTGTCGAGGTAATCGACCGTCGTGTCCGAGGCCCCGCGCGCCTGCACCAGGAAAAAACCCCGGTCCTCTTCGGGCGTGACAGTCGAGGGCAGCGTCATCGCGGCCCCCATTGCAATGATGGCGAAACCGATGGCGACCGACACGACCAGCAGGGGCGTGCGAATGGCGAAATCCATCACGCGGTCAAAGGCGCGGGACATGGGCCCGGGTTCCGTTTGCCCCGCCTCGACCTGCGTCTTTCCGGGGTCCAGCAGGGCTGACAGGACCGGCGCGAGGGTCAGCGCCGTGATCGACGACAGCGTCACCGCGAAGGCGAGCACGAAGCCGAATTCCGAAAAGACACCCCCCGCCTGACCGGGCAGGAACGAAATCGGTATGAACACCGCAGCCAGCGTTGCCGTGGTGGAAATGACGGCAAAGAAAACCTCGTTGGTGCCCGATGCAGCGGCGGCAAAGGCCCCCATGCCCGACTTGCGCTTGCGCACGATGTTTTCAACCACGACGATGGCGTCATCCACCACCATGCCCGTCGCCAGAACCAGCGCGAGCAGGCTGATCGTGTTGACGGAAAACCCGGTCAGCCAGATCGCGGCCAGCGTACCGATCAGCGCCACCGGGATCGTGACGGCCGGGATCAACGTCGCGCGGGGGGAGCGCAGGAACAGAAAGATCACGGCGACCACGATGCCGGTGGCCATGAGGATGGATTTGACGACTTCGTTGATCGACCCCTCGATAAAGATACCGTCGTTCGAGGTGACCAGCAGTTGCACGCCTTCGGGCAATTGTTCGCGCAATTCATCCACCGCGACAGCCACCTCGCGAGAGATTTCCAGCGTGTTTCCAACCGATTGCCGGGTAATATCCAGACCGATGGCGGTTTCCCCGTTCACGCGGGTGAGAACGTTCGCATCCTCGGGGATCAGCTGGACAAAGGCGACATCCGCGACGCGGGTCGTGTCGTTGATCGGCAGCTGGTTTATGGTCTCCACCGCGACGGCCTCGTTGCCCACCCGCAGTGACACCGTCTGGGATTCACTCGTAAGCTCGCCAAGGGCCGTGTCATCGCGCAACTGCGCCAGCGCGGCGGAAACGTCAAAAATGGTCAGACCGCGGCTCATCAGCGAGGGCATGTTCACCGCCACCCTGAATTCATCGGCACGATCGCCGCGCACCGTCACCTCCGCAATGCCGTCGATCAGCGAGAGGCGTTCATATACCGTGTTTTCAGCCAGATAGGTCAGCGTGTCGAGGCTGGCATCCCCCAGCAGGGCAAGGCGAATGATCGCATCGGCGTTGCTGTCACTCTTGCTGACGCTGGGATCGTCGATATCATCCGGCAGGGACCGCAGGGTGCCCGACACGATCTCCCGCGCCTCGTTCGCGGCGACGTTGACATCCGTGCCGTCGGACAGGTCGATGGTGATCCGGCTGGAACCCGCGCTGGAGGTGGACTCGATATAGGCCATACCCTCAAGCGCGCTCAGCGCATCTTCGAGCACCTGCGTGACTTCGGTGTCCACCGTACTTGCCACCGCGCCGTCATAGTTGGTCCTGACGGAGAGGACGGGCCTGTCCACATCGGGCATTTCGCGGATGTCCACACTGCCGAGCGCCGCCAGCCCGGCGATGATGATCAGCAGGTTCAGCACGATCCCGAAAATCGGCCGCGCAACGAAGATATCGGCGAACCCGGCCTTGTGCGCGCGTTTTTCCAGACTCATGCGTCCGATCCCCTGCGTGCGTCGGCATCGGTGACCTGCGCGCCCTCACGCAGCTTCGATGCCCCCTCGGCCACGATCTGCGCGCCCAGGGGGGCGTCTGACTCGACCCAGACCTGATCCCCGTCGCGGTAGCGGATGGTAACGGCCACGCGGCGGACGCGGCCGTCCTCGACGATCCAGATGCCCGCGCCGGTGCGATCCCAGGTGATTGCCGTTGCAGGCACGACGGGCAAGGCATCGGTGTCTTCGGTCATGCGGATGGCAAAGGTCATGCCGGCCAGCAACAACCCATCAGGGTTGTCGATCTCCGCCTCCACGGTGGCGCTGCGCGTCACGCTGTCGAGGCGGCTGTCAAAGGCGGTGATCTCACCCTCGAAAATCCGCCCCGCATAAGTCGGTGTGGAGACGAAAACCCGCTTGCCTTCGCTCAACAGCCCGATGGAACGTTCGGGCACCTCGAATGTGGCGAGCAGGCTGCTGCTGTCGTCGATCGTGACGATGGCATCCCCGCTCGACACACGATCCCCGACGCTGACATCGCTCAGCCCCAGCTGGCCCGAAATCGGGGCGGTAATCGTGCGGTCATCCAGCGCGACCTCGGCCAGTCCGACATTGGCTTCGGCCAGACGCAAGGCAATGCGCGCGTCGGCAAATGCCACGTCCGTCACGGTCGAGCTGCCATTGCTGCGCAGCCCCTCATAGCGGGTGACGGTGGCCTGCGCCTGATCCCGGTTGGCCTGCGCGATCTCCAGCGCCAGCCGTTGCGTGCGATCATCCAGACGCAACAGGACATCACCCTTTTCCACCATCTGGTTGGCATGCAACGCAGTCTCGACCACCTCGCCCGCATCCGTCACGGTAACTTCGGTGCGGTGAAGTGAGACAGCACTGCCGACGGTTCGCAGAACGAGGGTGTAGGCCCGCGCCTCCAGCGGGGTCAGAACCACCGTCGTCGCGCGCCCCTGCCCCTGCCGCCCGGTTCGTGCGGGCTGCGGGGCACTGGCCGTTTCGGTCGTGCTTGCCCCCCAGAACCGGCTGACCTGCTCGGGAACACCGAAAGCGATGCCATAGGCGCCCGCAATGATGATGAGGGATAAGATGGCGAAGAATGATTTTTGCACTGGCTTCTCGGCTCCTCAGGGGCGCTGTCCATCCGGACAGGTTATCGTAATCTTTGCTCAGTCAAACACCATCGCGCCGAGAGTGGGGACGCCAGGCCAGCTTTCATCAACTCAGGGCCCATCAACTCAGGGATTGAATGGTCCTGGCCCCCAAAGGTGTTCACGCTTTTTCTTATACGATCATCCAATCCCATTCCGTCGCGCCGATTTGGATTATTCTCACCAAAGAACAATTTCCTTGCCGAACCCGGCTGACGCGGATCAACGCCCTGCCCCGCACGTCGGCTGATACTGGATATTGCGATGGCGCCAGCGCGCTGTTCTTTCTGCGTATTCCGCCATCCTCGGGTAGAATGCCATCACTTCGGGCCATGCGGATCGGAACTTCCCGATCCTGCGCGTTGTTCTAGCTGAGATGGAGGTATTCATGACCGATCATAGCAACAGGAAACCCGACTGGTGGAAAGGCGCTGTCATCTACCAGATTTATCCCCGCAGCTATCTGGATACGACCGGCAGCGGGACTGGCGACCTGCGCGGCATCACGCGCAAGCTGGACTACATCGCCGATATGGGCGTGGATGCAATCTGGATATCGCCGTTCGTCGCGTCCCCGATGCTCGATTTCGGCTATGACGTATCGGATTATCTGGCGGTTGATCCGCTGTTCGGAACACTCGACGATTTCCGGCAATTGCTGGACGCCGCGCATCAGCGCGGGCTGAAGGTGCTGATGGATCAGGTGCTGTCGCACACCTCCGACCAGCACGCCTGGTTCCTCGAAAGCCGTCAGGACCGCGACAACCCCAAGGCCGACTGGTATGTCTGGGCCGATCCGACGCAGACAGGCGGCCCGCCGAACAACTGGCTGTCGGTCTTTGGCGGTCCGTCATGGCAGTGGGAACCGCGTCGCGGGCAATACTACCTGCACAACTTCCTGCGCCAGCAACCCGACCTCAACTATCATTGCGAGCAGGTGCAGCAGGCCGTGCTGGACACCTGCCGGTTCTGGCTGGATCTGGGGGTGGACGGGTTCCGGCTGGACGTGTGCGCCTTCTACTTTCACGACCGCGAACTGCGCGACAACCCCCCCAATCCGGTTCAGCCGGAGGGCGCGCATTTCATGTTCAACCCCTATTCCATGCAGGCGCACAAATACGATATCGGGCGGCCCGAGAATCTGGAATTTCTCGAGCGGTTGCGCGCCCTTTGCGACACATATGATGACAGGATCCTTCTGGGCGAACTCAATCAGGAGGACGGCGAGGAACTGCACAAAAGCTACACCGCCGGCCATCGCCTTCACATCGCCTATGGCTACTGGCTTCTCGGCTCCGAGGAGGTCAGCGCGGCGCTGTTTCGCGATACGGCCCGCGAACTGGGATATGGCGACGGCGACGGCTGGCCGTGCTGGGCGCTGGACAATCACGACTTCACCCGCAGCCTGACCCGTCTGGGGTTGGAGCGTAACCCCGAGGCAGGGCCGATCCTGACAGCGGCAATGACGTTGCTGCGCGGTGCCTCGTGCCTCTATCAGGGGGCGGAATTGTCCCTGCCCGAGGCACAGCTGCCCTATGACCGCATTCGCGATCCCTACGGGCGCGAATTCTTCCCGGCATACAAGGGCCGCGACGGCGCGCGCACCCCAATGCCATGGAACAGGGACGCCCCCCATGCAGGCTTTTCCGAGGCGGAGCCCTGGCTGCCCGTGGTCGAACCGCATCAGATATCTGCCGTTGATGTGCAGCAGGTGACCCTCGGCTCACCGCTCAACCGGGTGCGCACGTTCCTGAAATGGCGGCGCGAACAGCCCGAGCTGCTGCAAGGAAGCATGAGCTTTCTCGACCTGCCCGAACCATTGCTGGGCATCCGGCGCAGCGGCGAGGGCCGGTCGATCATCTGCATCCTCAACCTGTCGAACGACGAGGTCGTGCACGAATGTACCGAGGATTTCTGCGGAACGCCGATCACCGGGCACGGCTTCACGGCCATTCACCGCAACGGCATGTTGGAAATCCCGGCCTTCGGCGCATGGTTCGGGGCGACGGAATGACCGGCGGGCGCGATATCCTGCTGGCGGACGCGATCCTGCGTGGCGGGCAGCCGACCTTCGATGCGCGCGACTGGTGGCGCGGTGCCGTCTTCTATCAGATCTATCTGCGCAGCTTTCGCGACAGCAACGGCGACGGGATCGGCGACCTGCGAGGGGTGATCGAGAAGCTCGACTACATACAAGGGCTGGGCGTGGATGGGATCTGGCTGGCCCCGTTCTATCTGTCCCCGCAAAAGGATTTTGGCTACGATGTCAGCGACTTGCGCGCGATCGACCCCCGGTTCGGCACAATCGAGGATCTGCTGGAACTGATCGAGGGGGCGCATGATCGCGGGTTGCGCGTGCTGGCAGATTTCATCCCCTGCCACACGTCGGACGAACACAAATGGTTCCGCGACAGCCGGGCCTCGCAGGACAACGATCACGCCGACTGGTACGTCTGGGCGGATGCCTCTGCCGACGGAACGCCGCCGAACAACTGGCTGTCCTCATTTGGCGGGCCCGCCTGGACGTGGGAACCCCGGCGGAGCCAGTATTATTACCACCCGTTCCTGACCTGCCAGCCCGCGCTGAACCTGCGCAACGAGGATACGTTGCAGGCCGTGATCGACGCGATGGCCTATTGGCGCGATCTGGGGATCGACGGGTTCCGGCTGGATGCGGTGCAATGCCTGTGCTGGGACGAGGCGCTGCGCTCCAACCCCGCGCGCGTCACGCAGACGGACGATGTAGCCCTGGGCGGCGGCCCGAACAATCCCTTCGCCCGGCAGGAGCATCTGTTCGACCGCGACCTTCCGTTCGGCATGTCGATCATCGAGCGGTTTCGCAAGGAGCTGACCGACGGCCACCCGGAATTCGCCCTGATAGGGGAGCTGGCGGACGTCGACACCTCGCGTCTGGCCGTAAAATACACCGGCGGCCAGGACCGCCTGCACGCCGTCTACGATTTCGATCTGATCCATAAGGGCAAGTCGATCCGGCGATGGGTCGAGACCCTGCGCGTTCGCTCCAGGTTCATCAATTCCGGCTGGCTGCTGAACGTGATGACCAATCACGATTCGGAGCGCGCGGTCTCGAACCTCACCAAATTTGCCGAGGATGCCGGCCAGCGCGACGCCGGTGCCAAGCTTCTGCTCTTTCTTCAAGCCACGCTGAGGGGCGGCGCCATCGTGTTTCAAGGTGAGGAACTGGGCCTGCCGCAACCGAAGCTGGATTTCGAGGATCTTCAGGATCCGTGGGGCCTCAACCTCTATCCCGATTTCGCGGGGCGTGACGGCGTGCGCACCCCATTCCCGTGGCGGCACGACCTCAAGAGGGGCGGCTTCACCGATGGAAAGTCCTCGTGGCTGCCGATCCCGAGGGAGCATCTGCCCCTGGCCGTGGACAAGCAGGAGCATGACGAAAACAGCGTCCTGTCGTTCTTTCGCGCGCTGATGGCCTGGCGCAAGGAGCACGCGTTCCTGCGCTGGGGGGGCGAGGTCGTTTGCGACGCCGACACCGTGCCGATCATCGCAATAGAGCGGCGCGGCGACAACGGGGCGATCACCTTCCTCGCGAATTTCAGTCTCGAAGAGCGCTTCTACCCCTGCCCCGGCAAGCTGATCCCGTTTCCCCACTCCACCGCCCGGCAGGATGCAAAGGGCATTCACCTGCCCGGACTAAGCTTTGCTGCAACCTCGACGGGTTGAACCGGGTGAGCGCGGCGCGGCGGTCGATCACCAGCGGGCCGCGCAGGGAATATCTGTTTCTCATTGTGGCCTCATCCTACTCGAGTAGTTGAGGCCTCCGGCAAACCGGGTCAGCAGGTTTTCACTGGGCCTATACAGTCAGCCCCCGGAAGGACCGAAGTGAAGCGCGCGCAGCCAGGCGGCGAAATCCTCTTCGCTGACATGATCGGCAGCCAGGCCCTCCATCATGCGAACGCCCATTCCGGGGTCTGGTCGCAGAGCCACGCCATTCAGCCGCAAGAACGTGAAGGCTGCAACGAAAGCGGTGCGTTTGTTGCCATCGACGAAGGCATGTGCCTTGGCGATGCCGTAAGCATAGGCGGCGGCGATCGTGAACACGTCCGCGTCATCATAGGCTGCCCGGTTCATCGCCCGTGTGCATCCCATTTCAAGAAGGGCCTGATCGCGGGTTCCCGGCGCCCCGCCGTGCCGCGCGATCTGGCGATCATGTACAACGTGCAAGGCGGCCAGCGGCACCCAGACCCATGCCTTCATGCAAGCGCCTGAAGCAGATCGCGGTTCTCATCCATCACGATCTCGGCAGCTTCGAGTGCTGCCTGCAGCTCCGGGTTTTCCGTCATCAGTTTCAGCCCGCCATCATCCGTGCGCACGGCATAAAGGGTATCACCCTCCTTCGCATCGAGCAGGGCGAGCATCTCCGCGCTGAGGGTCACGACAGCGGAATTTCCAACTTTGCGAATCTTTGCTTCGATCATGGCAGGCCCCTACATATACAGATGTATATACGCAAACGCCTGTCTCTCGTCAAGATTGCAGGAGCACCAGGAACCGGGACTACAGGGGATAGCCAACCGGCTTTCCGTCGATCATCCGCTCGATGTATTCCGTCATTCCGAAGCCTTCACGCCCGTCCCAGGTGAACCGGGAATAGCCCTCGGCAATGCGGGAAACCAGGACCTCCCCCTCAACCGGGCGCCTGTTTCGCAGCGGCGCGAGCGACAGGATTTCGCTTTGAATGACCGCCCGTCGCCTGGCGGTGGCGACCCCCAGCATGGCCCGTTTCGGATCCTGCTGATCGGTCCATTCGGTGTGGATGTTGAGATCGGTAATCTCTTCGTAGTCGCCATCGACCAGCATCACGCCAAGGCGCCGGGTCTCACCCTTGTCGTCGGTGATGCGCAACAGCATGAAGCCGTCGCCGTTCTCGAAATTGCCGATGAACAGACGATAGTAGTGTATGGCCTGCCAGTAACGGGGGCCCCAGCTGTGATCGCGCCACCCGCGCCCGTCGATCTGCCAGCTTTCGTCACCGACACGGATCACGCCGGCTACCTTGCCATGCTGGTTGAAATGCCCGCGTGAGAAATCGCGGCCATACATGGTCGGCGTCACATCGTCCTGCGGCTCACCGCCATGCACGGGGGATGAGGCGGAATGCGTGAAGCTGACCTCGGCCGGCAGACGTGGAGCATGCGCGAAGAGCTTTTGCGGTTCACGCAAATCGTCGGGATTCTCGACGATGATGACCTCGCCGTCATATTGCATTCGCATCTGGCTGAGCGGCTCGACCACATCATAGGACAGCCCCCCGGCGTCGAAGGCATCGTTGTGCGAAATGCCGGGGCGCTGGAACTGGCAGGCAATGCGCCCGTCCGGCAGGTACAGACAGACCGAAAGCTCGGCCCGCCCCTCATTCACCCGGTTTCCCAGACGCATCCAGCCGCCGACGCGCTGCTTGAAATCGAAACCGTTCATGTAAACGCTTTCGTTGAAGCTCGACACGGCGTCGGGCGCGTGCATGTACTCGTCTTCGGGTCGCATCAGGAAAACGTCGTCTTTCATGTCGAAAGCTCCTCTCTGCGCGCGGTTGCGCGTTTCAATTCCGCGCGGGCCAGGGCTTCGCGGTGTACTTCGTCGGGGCCGTCGCCAATCCGCAGAAACCGGGTTTCGGCAAAGGCCATGGCAAGAAAGAAATCCTCCGACAGACCTGCGCCGCCATGGATCTGAATGGCGCGGTCGATGATCTGCCCGGTGACCGTGGGCACAAAGATCTTGGCCATCGCGATTTCATCACGCGCGGCCTTGTTGCCGTGCCGGTCCATCGCCCAGGCCGCTTTCAGGGTCATCAACCGGGCGGCTTCAAGCTCGGTCCGGCACTGGCCGATGACCTGACGCACGCCACCCATCGTTGCCAGCTGGCTGCCGAAGGCGGCGCGGTCCTGCGCGCGCGCGCACATCTCCTCGATGGCGCGTTCGGCCAGTCCGATGAAACGCATGCAATGGTGAATGCGCCCCGGCCCAAGCCGACCCTGCGCGATCTCGAACCCGCGCCCCTCACCCAGAAGGACATTCCCGGCGGGAACCCGCACGCCATCGAAAACCACTTCCGCGTGACCCAGCGGCGGATGTTGAAAGCCATAGACCGACAGGGGCCGCTCCACGCGGACGCCCGGCGCATCCATGGGGATCAGGATCATGGATTGCTGTTGATGGCGCGGCGCGTCGGAATCGCTCTTGCCCATGACAATGGCGACTTTGCAGGCCTCGGCCATTGCGCCGGTCGTCCACCATTTGCGCCCGCTGACGATGTAATCGTCGCCGTCGCGTTCGATCCGCGTTTCGATATTCGTCGCATCGGAGGAGGCGACGGCCGGCTCGGTCATGGCAAAGCAGGACCGGATGTCGCCTGCCAGCAAAGGCTTCAACCAGCGGTCCTTCTGCGCATCGGTGCCGTAGGTCGCGAGGATCTCCATGTTGCCCACGTCCGGCGCGTTGCAGTTGAAGATCTCGGGCGCGGCCAGTGACCGGCCCAGAACCACGCATAGATGCGTGTATTGGTAGTTCGACAGCCCCTGCCCCTCGGGCCCATGGTTGTAGAACAGATTCCAAAGTCCCTGCGCCCGTGCCTTCGCCTGTAAATCGCGCATCAGCGGCGTGTGGGTCCACCGGGCCTCCGCCCGCCCCTCGTCGAGAAGCTCTTTTTCGTTCGGATAGACATGCGCGGCCATAAAGGCGGTCAGCTTGCCTTTCAGATCTTCGGTTTTGGGGTCGATAGCGTCAAACATTGTGTGGCCTTACGTGCTGTGGGTTGCGCGTTTGATGCGGATGCCGGCGGCTTCGCGATCCCAGGTGTCGTCGGTCAGTCCTGCCTCGCGCAGTTCGACCTTGCGGATCTTGGCCGTCGGCGTGCGCGGCAGCTCATCGACGAAGCGCAGGTAGCGGGGGATCATGAAATGGGCCATGCGCGGTTTCAGAAACGCGATCAGGTCCGCCGGATCGAGGGTCGCACCGGGGCGCAAGGCGACGATGGCCAGCACCTCGTCCTCCGCCACATCGCTTTTCACCGCAACGACCGCGGCTTCGCGGATCGCGGGATGTTCGGCAATGTCGCTTTCCACCTCGAATGAGGAAATGTTCTCACCGCGTCGCCGGATCGCATCCTTCATCCGGTCGCAGAAATAGAAGTTTCCCTCTGCGTCCTTTCGAAACCCGTCGCCGGTGTGGAACCAGCCGTTGCGCCATGCCTCCGCCGTTGCTTCGGGGTTGGCGGCATAGCCATGGTTCAGCTCCCACGGGCAATCGGTGCGCACGATCAGTTCGCCCACCTCGCCCACCGGCACTTCACAGTCGTTTTCATCGACGATCCGCACCTCGACCCCGGCACGCTGGCGTCCCGCGCTGCCTGTCGCGGTCGGATTGGGCTGCGACACGATGGGCATCGAAATCTCGGTCATGTTGAAATGCGTGTGCACGTCGGTTCCGAACCGCTGATGAAACTGCCCCGCGCTTTCGTTCATCGGAACATAGGTGCAACTGCGCAGGGTATGGTTGCGGTCATCGGGGCTTTCCGGTTGCTTGAGCAGAAAATTTCCCATCACACCCAGCAGGATCGACGTGGTTATTCCGGTCTCACGCACGACGGGCCAGAACTGGTCGGTCTTGAAGCTCTCGACCATCACGATGGAGCCGCCATGGATCAGCATCGCGGTCACGGGCATGACACCGCCGGAATGGAACAGCGGCAGATTGACCATGTATCGGTCGCTTTCGTCCAGAAACGGTGCGGCCAGCGCCATGTTGTACAGATGGCAATAGGATGACAGCACGCCCTTGGACGGGCCGGTGGTGCCGGAGGTGAAGATGATCGACTGCAAATGCCACGGCATGACAGGTTCGGCCAGCGGGATCGGATCGGTACGGTCGCTGTCCAGCGCCGCGGCCGCGTGCACTTTCTGACCGGCGATTTCAGGCGCATCCCCCATCAGCACCACGACCTCTTCGACCTGGCCAGGGGTCACCTCGGACAGATGCGGCGCAAGCTCGGCATGGACGATGGCAAGCCGCGCCTCGGACAGGGCCGCGGCATGGGCCAGAAGCGTTCCGCGATACGCGGTGTTCATCGGAACGAACGTCGCGCCGAGATAGTTCAGCCCGAACCAGACCCGCAGCGCTTCGGAGCAATTCGGCATCCAGACCAGCACGCGGTCCCCCTGCTTCACCCCCAGATCGGCCAGCGCATGCGCGGTGCGGATCGTGATATTCAGCGTTTCGGCATAGGTCCACGTCGCACCGTCGGGCCAGACGGCGAAAACCTTGTCTGGCTGCGCGGCGGTCTGGCGTTCCAGCAGGTATCGCTGAACACAATCCTGCGGCGCAGGCATGCGCGGGTCTACATGTGCGCTCATCCGCTCGCCCCCTTGTCGTTCGTCCCACCCGTGGAGATCTCGGCAAACGATGGGCGATGGACCATTTTCATCTCTTCGCGCAGCTCATTGTGCATATGCTGGCGCAAACGGGCGACGGCGGCATCGGCGCCCCCCTCTGCCATCCATTTCAGGAGCCTCTCGGAAATGGCCCGGTCCAGATCGGCGGCCTGTGCCAACAGGGATGCGCTTGTGATCACATCCTGGGCGGGGGTTGGCTGCGTAGAGTCTGGCTGCGGGGGGTCTGGCGGAATGTCGGAGCCCGTGGCCAGTGCCTCGGCCTCGACCAGGGCGCGCCGCTTGGCGTCAACCTCCCGCGCGATCAGGCCCGTATCCCAATCCAGCCGGGCACCGAAATTGTTGAGCAGATCAATGATCCCCAACGCCTGACCCCGGCCATAGGCATCGCCCACATGGGGGATCACGTCGTCGCGCAGCGTCTCGACGATGCCGGCAATCATCCGTTCGACCGAAAGTGTCATGCCGCTGCCTCCAATGCCCGCTCGACCTGCAACAGGAGGCGCGGAATCTGTGCCCCCATGCCGGCCATGCGCATGTCGTTGAACCCGCGCTTGTCGAAACAGTGGAACGCGCCCAGATGCATGACGGCGAGCTTGAACGTCCCGAAAGCTTCGAAATAGGCCAGCCGCTGCGGGTTCACATTCAGGCCGGTGCGGGCGACATATCGCTCCACCAGTTCCTCACGCGTCAGCAGGTGGCACATGTAGCTGGAGCCACCCCGCCACGCGCGCAGACAGGTCCAGCCCAGATCCTCCAGCGGATCGCCCAGATGTACCGTTTCCCAGTCGAGAAAGGCCTGAATCTCACCATCGACCTCAAGGAAGTTGCCGATGCGAAAGTCGCCGTGTATCACACTGATCCGCTCCGCCACCGGGGCATGGTCGCGGAACCACCCGGCTGACCATTCCAGCATGGGGATCCGGCGATCGGACCATTCGTGCATCCGATCGACCCAGTAATCTATCTGCATGCGGGTCGCGGTCTGCGCCGTGGCACCGTTATCCAGTTCGGCCACCTGGGTGCCGCGCCAATCGAAATTGTGCAGATCTCCCAGGATGTCGAAGAACTGATGCCCCAGCTTCTTGCGCTTCACCTCATCAAATGCGGGACCGCCATCGGCCGTCCAGGGGATCGGCACCTCGCCGGCCACCTTGTCACAGATGAAGAACGGCGCGCCGAAAACCCGGCCCGTGTCATCATGCCAATAAACCCCCGGCACCGGCAGACCGGCGGCCTTCAGGGCCTGAAGGGTCAGGAACTCGGGCCGCGCGCGGTAAGGCCCGAAAATGCCTTTCGGGGGGCCGATCCGCAGGATCAGATCGCGTGAGACGCCGCCCCATTCGGCGGTGAAGCCATAGGTGACCCAGGAAAATCCGACCGTGAACCTGTTGAGCCGCCCAATGCTGACAGGCCCGCCGGTCTGTTGCGTGACAAAGGCGGTCAGCTCACCCCTTACCCGCTCGGTATCGAACGGATCGAAGGCGCGCGGGGCAGTGGTGACTGGTGTCTCAATCATCGGCCTGCCCCGTTACCAACCGCCGCGCATCCCGCCAGATCAGCCGCAGCATCTCGACGATCATCAGCACGAAGGCGAGCGGAATGAAGATCACGACCGGCCACAGGGGCCAGAAACCGGTGCCGACCTGCATCTGGCGACCCGTCTCGATCGCATCGAGCACGAACTTGCCGACGAACCACACCAGTAGGGAATAGATCGCCACCTCGACCACCAGCACCAGCAACGCCACCGCGGCGGCCCCCCTTAGCGGCAGCTTCTCTGCCAGAAGCTCCAGCTTGGGGAACAGCGCATCGCGGTGCGCGGCAGGCAACGCCCAGAACACCAGCAGCGGAAAGATCACCCGCTCGATGATGTTGTAGGCGCCGGGGATCAGGTCGGTGTGAAACACGTAGCGCCCCATGACGCTGCCGACCGAGATCAGCATCATCAGCGTCAGCGCCGTTCCCGCGCCAATGGCGGCAAGGCGGTGTTCAAAAAGACCAAGACTGGATCGGAAGCTCATATCATCCCCTCACATCAAACTCGGCAGCCATGTCACGATGCCGGGGACGAAGATCATCACCAGCCCGCAGATCACCGCGGCAAACAGGGCAAAGGGAAACGCGCTGCGAAACACCGGCCCCACCGACACCTTCTCCGCCGCCGCGGCGGCATAGACGGCCAGCCCGACCGGCGGCGTCAGCAGCCCGACCGAAATCATCAGCATCGCCATGACGCCGAACCACAGCGTGTCGATCTGCGCCGCGTCGATGATCGGCATCAGGATCGGAACCATCAGCACGATGACCGCCGCACTTTCCAGAAACATGCCCGCCACGAAGACCACCAGCAGCAGCAGCGCGATCAACACGCTGGGCTGGTCCATCAGGGGCTCGGCAATTTCCAGAAGCATCCGGGGCACGCGCGAAAAGGACAGGAACCGGGCGAAGATCTGCGCCCCGATCACCAGCATCATCAGCATGGCGGTGACCTTCACACTCTCCGCCAGGGCCTGCCCGAAATCCTTCACCGTTACACGTCGCATGGCGAACATGCCCACGACCGACAGGAACGCGCCGAGCGCCCCGGCCTCACCCACCGTGACGACGCCGCCGTAAATGGTGCCAAAGACCATGACCATCAGGAAAACCACGAAACCGACCGCCGCCAGGGTGCGAAGGGTGATCCGGTCATCGGTCGTGTCGCCCGCAGCCTTCGCCCCATCGACCGCGCCCGGCTGAACCTTGGCGAACAGACGCAAGCAAAGCATGTAGACGAGGATACAGACCAGCGCCGGGCCGAGCGCCCCGATGAACATGTGCCCGATGGGAACCAGCGTTAGCGAACCATAGATGATGAACACGATGCTGGGCGGGATGATCGCGGACAGCGACCCCGAAACCGCAGCCAGCGAGATCGAGAATGTCCGGGTGTATCCGACCCGCTCCAGCTCCGGCCCGGCCAGCGATGACAGCGCGGCGGAGGACGCGGACGCGGACCCCGAAACCGCCCCCAGCATCCCGCCGGTAATCAGCGTCGCGACCCCCAGCGGATAGCGGCGATACCCCACGAGGCGGTGGCCCACGCGAAACAGGTCCAGGATGACGCCACCGCGCACCAGCATCTGCGCCATAAGCAGATAGAGCGGGATGATTGACAACGAATAGGTGGACGCCGTGTAGAACACATCCTGACCGACGATGCCCGAAAGGGCACGAAACCCCTCGGTCCACAGGACGATCCCGACGATTCCGGCACCCAGCAGGCAACTTGCCACCGCCTGCCCAAGGACGAGGAACGACAGGAACCACCCGAGCACGAACCATATGATGACAACGTGTGACATCGACTTCCGCTTACTTGAAATGTGAGAGATCTGGCGGGCACCTATGCAGCGCCCGCCGATGGGTCAGTCTCGCTCAATCACCAAATTCGGTGCCAAACTCAGGCACCGGACTCAGGCGGCTGCCTCAGTCGGCCAGATATTCCGCCACGCCGTCCGGCAGCGCGCCGCCCTCGGCCTGAATCAGCTCGGCATAAAGCTGGGCCGTGGCGCGCGCGGGATGACCCGCCGCCTCGGTCTTCTCGATCCAGTCGATCCAGGTTTGGCGACCCGCATCCGCGATATGATCCTGCATCGCCTGCGACAGATCGTTGATCGAGACAAAGCTGCCGCCGTCATTGGTGGCGGATTCCTCCTGCACCTTGACGCCGTTCTCGTTCCACTGGTTCGCATTGGACAGCGCGATCTCGCGGGCGGTTTGGTCGAACACCTGCTGGTTTTCCTCGCTCATGCGATCCCAGGCTTCGTCGGAAATGGCCAGATAGCTTTCCCAGTGTCCGATCGACAGATCGACGATGGAATGGCGCAGCAATTCCTGGATCGAATAGGACGGCCAGTCGGAAATCGCGATGATGATGCCGTCGATGGTCTTGCGTGACAGGGCCTCATAGGCCTGTGGCCCCGGCAGGGTCACCGGTGTTGCCCCAAGGTTTTCCAGCGCGATGGTGTGCAGAGCCGAGCCTGCGCGCAGTGGCGTTCCGGTGAAATCCTCCGGCTCTGCCAGAACCTTGGACGTGGTCGAGATCGAGTAAGGCCCGGTCGCGCCAAGCGCCCAGACCCGGATGCCCTTGTCCGCGATCTCGTAATCATAGAACGTCTGGCCCCCGGCCAGCTCGACATCCGAATCGAGCAGCGCCTGGAATGCCCGTGTGACCATGGGTGAATCGGTGCCGTATGTCGGAAGCTGCGTTACATCGGACAGCGGGAACCGGCCCTCATGATAGGGGGCGAGCAGAGGTGCCGCGATGTCGATGACGCCGCTTTGCAGACTGTCCAGCGACCGGCCGACACCGGCAAGCTCTCCACCATAAAACTTGGTAAAGCTGATTTCCCCGTCGGAGCGTTCCTCCATCGCTTCCGCGAAAGGCTCCATATGATAGGCGGTCCACATGTGCGGTTGGCCCAATCCGGTGGACATCGTGTAGGATTGCGCGCTCGCCTGCGCGCCCAGAACGCCAAAGGCGGCAAGCCCCGCCAGACCGATCGTCTTGTTCAAGATATGCATTTTGCTCCTCCCAAAGCATGGCATGAGACGCAGGCATTTTGATCACCTTGCATTATCCCGTGATCCGGTCGCCTTCGGACGATCCTGGAGTGCGGGCAGCACATTTATTGAGTGCTTCTCATTAACGATGGAGCGTAGTGGGGCGAATCGGGACTTGTAAACAATAAACTGAATGGTGATTCAGTATTCAGTTTATTGACCGATCCTGTCCGGGTGGTGTAGCCACGGGTCATGAGCTACGCAGCAAGAAACCCCGCAACGCCTCCGCAAAGCAAAGCGGACCCGCAACCCCAAAGGCGTCTGACCCGTGCCGAGAAGGGTGAGATCACCCGTGCCAAGATCATGGCTGCGGCCATCGAGGCAGTGGGCGAGCACGGCTTCGCCGGGGCCACGATCGCGCGCATCGCGGATGGGGCCGGGGTCGCCCACGGCACCTTTTACACGTATTTCGACTCCCGCCAGGCGCTGCTCGAACAGATGCTGCCCGACATCTCTGTCGAACTGCTGAACCATATCCGCGAGGTTGTGCTCAAGGCACCGGACGACCCCATCGCGCGTGAACGTGCGCGGATGGAGGGGTTTCTGGAATTCCTGCGCGACACACCGCATCTCTTCACGATGCTGCATGAGGGCGAATTTCATACCCGCGAGGGGTTTCGCCGTCACGTCGAACTGCAAACCAACAGCTATCTCGGCGCGATGCAGCGTGAAGCGCGGCTGGGTCATTTGCGCTTTGAAACCAGGGACCAGCTTCACGTGGTCTGCCGGATGCTCATGTCATCGAGGGACTACATCTCTGCCCATTACTGCATGCGCGACGGCAAGGTCGTGGCACCGCCGCCACATGTCGTGGACAGCTATATGACCTTCGTGGTCGGGGGGTTGTTCAAGAACGCCGGGGAAAATCCGCAGGAGTGATCTGCGCTGAAACCCCTTGGGCGTGGGTGTTCTCGCTCACAGACTACGGTTGCCGGTCGAAAACACGACAGGTCTGGCATCATGGTAGAGGGTGTAGAACGCCTCGCCCCCCCGGCCCGTACCTGCCGCGATATGCCCGATACGCCTTTCGTCAGACAGCCCGCGCAGGTCCCCGAAAGCATCGGCGAGATCCCTCATCCTCCAGCCGAAATCCGCCAGGTTCAGATCCAGTGAGCGGCGCAGGGATCCCTCTTCCTCCACCAGCAGCAGCTTTATGTCGTGCAGCGGTCCGGCAGACATCGCCTGTTGCATCGTCGCGGCGAACATCTCCCTGACCGGCCCCTCCGGGATCACCGCGTTCGCCAGCGCGAACCGGGCCTCGGCGGGCAATGCGCTCCGGTCGAAATACAGGTTCGTGCGACAATCGGTGCCGCGCCATTTCAGCGCCATGAACCGGACGCCCCCAATCGGGGAGCGTTCACCGAATTCCAGATAAGCCTTGCATACCGGCTGCTGTCCCGGCTCGAACCCGAAATGCACATCGGTCGCCATGCCCAGATAGGGCACCAGGGCATCGACATCCGTTGCACCCAGCTCGGAACAGATCGTCTGGAAACTGCGCTTCGCTCCCGGCAGCAGCGCCCGGCGCGGCGCGGATACCAGCAATCGGCCGTCACTGACCTGATCGCCTGATATTTTTACCGACCGTTCTATCATGCATGGCCCGTCCAGACGGGCCAGCACGCGCAGGAATCCGGCCTCGTCCATCACTCCAGATCGAGCAGGCAGCGATGGCCCGCCGGCAGCACACCGTTGGGATTCGGCAATTCCACGCGGACCCCAAACGTGCCGGAGGCCGCGTCGAACACCCGATCGCGCACCGTGACGGTACCCTGATAGACCCCCCCGATCGGCGGCGCGGGGCGGATGGTGACGTTCTGCCCCTCCGCCACCTCGGCGAACAGTTCGACGGGCAGGAACGCCTCGACATGCAGCGGGTCCAGTTGCACGAGGCTGGTGACATAGCCGTCGGAGGTCAGATATTCGCCGCTGGTCAGACGCCGCTCGAACACCAGCCCGTCAATGGGCGAGCGGATGATGCGCTGGTCCAGCGCGGCGCGGGCACGATCCAGTTCCCGCGCCGCGACGTCCTGCTCCAGTTCGGCCTGTGCGACAAGCGATTGCGCGGTGACCAGTTCCGCCTCGACCTCCGCCATGGCGTCCTGCGTGGTGACGCCCCGTTCCATCAATTCGCGGGTCCGCTCGTACCGCCCTTGGGTCAACTCCAGCCGGGCGCGTTGCGCGTCGAGCGCGGCGTGCGAACTGGCGCGGGCCTCCAGCAAACCGATGGTGGCGGCCTCGAATTCCGACGTCAGCTCCGCAATCACGTCGCCCGCTGCGATCTGCTGCCCGCGCCGCACGTTGACCTGCGCCAGCAAACCGGCGACCGGGCTGCCGACCTGGACCAGCTCCGCCGGGTCCATCACGCAATCGAAGCTTTCCTGTGCCAGAACGGGGCCAGTGAGGATCGTGAATATCAAAGCGAGGTATTTCATGCGCCAACCCTACTGCGCCCGCCAGGCCGAACCAAGAGCCTCATTCCAGTTCCCCGGAAACCGCCAGCGTGCGCGACAACTGCCGGTCCTGTTCCAGCAGGTCGCGGCGGGCCTCGGCGTGCAGGGCCTCGACGTTTTTCTGCCGCAGCCGCAGCACCCATCCGGCGGAGGACGCGCCCAGCAGCCGTGACATCACCTGCCCGGCGCGGCGCAGGTTGGCGGCCCCTTTGCCCCGCATCAATTCGTCTTCGAGGCTCAGGAACGCCTCCACCCGGCCTGGTTCGCCCTGCCGGCCGCACCGCCCCTCCAACTGCCGATCCACACGGCGGCTGTCGTGCCGCTCGCTCAGGATCACGGCGAGGCCACCTGCCTCCGGCACACCTACGCCCAATTTGATATCGGTGCCGCGCCCGGCCATGTTGGTGGCGACCGTGATGCGGCCCGCCTGCCCCGCCTCGGCGATCACGGCGGCCTCATCGGCGTCCTGCGCGGCTGACAACACCTGATGCGGCAACCCGGCCTCAGCCAGACGCGCGCTGGCCTGCTGCGACGCGGTGACGGAGCGTGTGCCGATCAGCACGGGCATCCCGGCCTCATGAAACTCCCGCGCGCGCGCGGCGATGGCCTGCCATTTGCGGCTTTCCGTCGTGAAGACCCGATCCCCGGCGAAGCGTCTGATATCGGGCTTGTTCGTCGGAATCTTCGTCACGGCCAGCCGATAAACGGACCAAAGCTCCCACGCCGCATCGCGGGCCGTGCCGGTCATGCCACCAACATGGGCATAGCGGCGGAACAGGCGCTGATAGGTGATGCGGCTCAGGGTTTCGCGGGCCTTGGTGATCTCCAACCCCTCCTTCAACTCGACCATCTGGTGCAAGCCATCGGACCAACTGCGATCCGCCATGACGCGGCCGGTATTCTCATCCACGATCTGCACCTTTCCATCCATCACCAGATAGGCCTCACCCGCGTGATAGATGTGCAGCGCGTTCAGGGCCTGTACCACGGCATGTTCGCGGATCACCGGAATGCCGAAGGCATCCTCGCGCCCCTCCGCGATCTCATCCAGATGGTCCAGCCCGGCAGGGCGCATCTCGATCCGGCGCAAGCCACGGGGGATGCGGTAATGCTCCCCCTCGATCAAGTCCGTGGCCACCTGCATCGCCTCACGAAACAGCGCCTCGTCAAAGCCGCCTTCCTCCGTTTCCCCGCCTGAAATGATCAGCGGCGTCCGGGCCTCGTCTATCAGCACGGAATCCGCCTCGTCGATGATCGCGACATGCAGCCCGCGCAGGCGCAACGGCTCCGTTCCGGGGCGCATCAGGCGGTCGATCTTTCGGCGCAGGTTGCCGGGGCTGCGGCGCAGCACGGCCCGGTCGCGCAGATAGTCGAAGGCGATCTCCTTGTTGGTGCCATAGACGATATCGCTGCGGTACAGCGCCCGGCGCAGGTCGGCGTCCTGCCCCTCCTGCACCACGCCGACGCTCAGCCCGAAAAAGGCGTAGAGCGGCGACATCTCCTCCGCATCGCGGGCGGTCAGATAGTCGTTCACGCTCATCACATGCACGGGGCGACCGGCCAGCGCGGCCGTGGTTACGGCCAGCGTGGCGCACAGCGTCTTGCCCTCACCGGTACGCATTTCCGCGATCTGGCCGCGCAGCATGGCCCAGGCGCCCAGCACCTGAACGTCGTAGTGACGTTTGCCAAGGACACGGTCCGAGACCTCGCGGATCAGGGCGAAGGCCTCCCCCGTCACGCGCAGAGGCAGGCGGTTCGGCACCTCGCGCAGTTTCAATGCGACGGCACGCCCCGCCGCCTGCAATTCGCCCTCATCCATCGCGGCGAAGCGGTCCTGATGCCGCCGCACGGCCCGCAGGATCCCCCGCAACCGCCACGCCCGCAGGCGCGCACCGCGTGCCATGACGCTGGCCTGCACACCGATCAACCAGCGCTCGACCGGGCCCTCCTGAACATCCGCACGCTCGGGGTAATCCAGCGCGGCGGGCAGGCGCAACGGCGCATTCATACCGAGAACTGCCGCAGGAACAATTGCCGGACCGCGCGCCACAAGCGCCAGCCATAAGGCTCCGTCCCGTGGTCGAAGCGGACCAGTGCCCGTTCACCGATCCGGTGCACCGGCATGTCCTGGCTGGGCGCGACCTCGAACTGAAACACGGATTGTATGGTGCCCAGCGGGCTGCTCGCCTCGGGGTTCAGGACGAACGCGCCGCCCCCTGCCGTGGACAACCCGCGTGAGGGCAATTCCGCCCGGCTTTCAGGCAGTTCCGACAGCAACCGCGCCGGAATGCTCCGCTCCAGATCGCCCTGAAACCGGATGGAGACGGACCGCGTCCGACCGCGCACCAGCTCCGCACTGTCCTGCCCCACCGCCACGCGCAGGCGCAGCGGGCGGTCGTCGATCAGATAGCCGATGACGGCACCCTGTTCCAACCGTTGCCCCGGCAGATCCTCTGCCCCCGGCACGACGACCGTTCCCGCGACGGGCGCGCTCATCCGCAGCGCGTCGGAGCGCACCGCCACATCTGCAAGCTGGCTTTCCAACAGACGCACCTGTTCGCGCATCACCCCCGCCTGCACCCGGTCGAGCACCAGAACCGATTGCAGGCGCAACCGCATCTCGGCCAATCGCGCCTCGGCCAGGGCGCGTGCATTGTCCAGCGCCGGCTCGTCCATCGTGATCAGGTGCCCGCCCGCAGGCACCAGGCCCGAGGGCGCCACATCGCGCACCACGCCAGCGGTCGCGGGCCGCAACAGCGCATCGTTGTCCAGCCAGACGATGCCATGCGCCACCGTGCCATAGGGGGCGGGAACCCAGAACAGCAGCCCCCCGATCAAGCCGAGCGTGACGGCCAGCGTCCCCCACCCCTGCCAGCGCCGGGTGCGCAGATCCGGCGTCGTCGCCAGCCATTTCAGCCCCTTCCACAGCGGCGAGACGAAGGTGTTGTAGAGCGCCCACAGCGCCAGGATGATCCCGATAACGAAGAATTTCGACGCGATGAACAGCGCGATCGCGAAGCTGATGAAGATGCGGTAGATGAACGCCGCGATCGCATAGCTCAGCAGCCATTTCGCCTCACCCCGCCCCGTCACCGGGTTCTTGGCGGTGTCGATCCGCAACAGGTGACGCTGCACCAGATACCAGAAATACTTGTTGGACCGCTGCCCCAGCCCCGGAATCTCGATCAGGTCCGAGAACACGAAGTATCCGTCGAAACGCAACAGCGGATTGCCGTTGAACAGCAGGGTGGACACGCCGCCGATCAGCATGACGTTCCACGCAAAGGCCCGCGCCAGGCCCGGCTCCGCGCTCAACCAGAACATCAGCGCCAGACTGGCCAGCGCCAGTTCCACCATGATCCCCGCGCCCCCCACGACGGCCCGCCGCCATTTCGAGGCAAACGCGGCGGAGGCGGAGGCATCGACATAGGGCACCGGCATGAAGACGAGGATCATCACCCCGATCTCATGCACCTCACCCCCCCAGACCTTGGACGCATAGGCGTGCCCCAGCTCATGCACGGCCTTGACCAGCGGATAGGCCAGCACGATCAGCAGGAGGTTGTCCGCCGCCAGCACCCTGTCCCCGATGCTGCCGGTCAGCGCCCCCCAGTTGAGTATGGCCAGCACCAGCCCGGCGGCCACCAGCATCACCCACGCCATGAAGCCCGCCACGGTAAAGAACGGACGCGCCAGCGGCAGCGTCGCCTGCAGAAAGGCATCGGGATCGAACAGCGGCAAACGCAATGCCAGCGGATTGCGGATCCTCTGCAACATCGAGGAGCGTTCCTGCTGCGCGTGCCGCCGCCCGATCTCCTCCACATCCGGGGTCAGATCGCTGGCGATCAGATCCGCGCCGTGCAGCTGGCTGAGCAAGCGGATCGTCTCGCCCTGCGTGGGCGGCTCATCCCCGAAGCGAGCGCAGGCCTGCTCCCAGATCTCCTGCATCCGCCTGCGGCCGTTCATCATCGACAGCATGAAATTGGCGGCAGGCGTCACCCGGTTGTATTTCCCGGTGGTGTGATCCTGAACCACGAACCAGACCTCGCCGCGAAACTGCTGGCGGTGAATGTCCACATGCCCGCGCAACCGCGGTTTCAGCGGGGCGATCCTGTACCAGTCGGCGGAGAGGAAAGATTGCGCCACGGGCTACTCCACCAGTCCCATCTGCCACAGCTTCAGCCGCGCCCAGTCGCGGATCGGGCGCGACCAGATCGCGATCACGCGGCGGTCGGTGTCGATCAGCAGACGGCCCGCCCCCTCCATCCCCGGACGCAGGGCGCTCAGATCACCCGAGGGGGTCGCCTTGACCTCGAACACGGTCTGGCCGTCGCGGTAGCGGGCCACGGGGGTGATCGCCGTGATCTCGAACGGAAAGGTCGTCTCGGGCAGGGCGGTGACGCGCAACTCACCGGTCTGGCCGACCTCGACGTCGCGGATCTGGCGTTCGTCCACATCCAGAATGACGCGGTATTCGCCATCGGGCGCGATGGACAGCAGCGGCTCCCCCCGATCCACGGCGGAGCCTATCGACTGGCTCAGATCGCCTGACACGATCAGACCGTCGAACGGCGCGCGCATCCGCGTTCGCTCGACCTGTTCGTCGATCAGCGCGATCTGCGCGTCCGCCTGTTCGATCTGACTGGCGCGGATCCGGGTTTCGGCGCGGTCGCGCGCGGCGACGGCACTGTCGAACTCGATCTGTTGGCGCGCCCGCGCCGTGACCAGACGCAAGCGTTCCAGCGCCAGTTCCCGATCGTCGAGCCGGACCAGCAGGTCGCCCTGCGCCACACGATCCCCCGGCCTGACGGGGGCCTCCGCCACGAAGCCGTCAAAGGCAGGCGCCACGATGCGCTGCACCGCCCCCTCCACCCGCGCATCCGCGCTGATGCGGTAATCGGCACGCAACAGCCAGAAGGTCGCGACCAGCAGAACCAGAACCGTGACCAGCGCCTTGCGCCCCAGATAGCCCGGCCCCACCAGCCGCGCGAACTGGGTGCGCACCACCTCGCCCACCTTGGTGATGATCCAGCGATCGGCGCGGCGCTTTTCCTCCAGCACCGGCGCGATGACCGTGGCGACGGCCTCCAACATGTCCAGTTCGTCCTGCGCGAAGGGATTGTCGGCGGGCCGCTCGAACGTGATGGCCCCGACAAAGGCATCGCGCGCCCATAGCGGCACGGTGAAGATATGGCCCGCCCCCTCTGCCTGCCCCAGTTGGGCATGGGCGCGGGTCGCCATCACGACCTCCGTCTCATCGGGCCACAGAACAGTGGCACGCTGGTCCACCGCCTCATCCATCGCTCCGGCGAGCTGCCGGATCAGGGCCATACGGCGGGAAAACTGGGCGGAGTGGCTGACCGCCGCGACCCGTGTGCGCCCAAACCGCCGCAACCCGAGCGAGACCCGATCACACCCGAACCGCGTGGCAAGGTCCGTTACCGCCGCGCGGGCCGCAGTCGGAAAGGCTTCCCGCTCCGCCACCGTTACGACAGCGTTGAGCGCGTGGACCGCCTGCTCATGCCGCTTCGCGTCTGCACGCGATTGCTCGGCCCGCATCGCGTCGCGCATCCACGCGGCACCCCATTGCAGATTGCGCATCGTGTGGGAGAGGATGCCCCTGTCCGCGGGTCGCATCTCCAGCCCGACCAGCCCCAGAACCGTTTCGTCAACCTCCAGCGGAACGGCGGCGGCAACGGCCCCGGCCTGTCCCTGCTCGGGCATCCTGCCCCGCACGACCGCCCTGCCCTGATCGTGGGCCGATCTGGCGGCGGAGATCATTTCGGAACCGGGGCTGCGAGCCTCGGGCGTGGTGCCGATCAATACGGGCGATCCGTCGCGCATCAGGAATACGCTGCAGGCAATCGGGGCGGCACCGGGCATATCCTCGACCCGGGCCAGCATCAGGGCGGTCCACGCCGTGGCCGCATCGTGCAACCCCTCCGCCGTGACCAGCGCGCGCCAGGGGCTCTCGACCCCCTCCGCGATGCGGGTCTCGGCAGTCACGGCTCGTCGGCGCTCAGCGGACCGTGCCGCGTCTCATATTCGCGCAGCACACCGGTCAGGATCGAATTGAGCCTTTTGGCCGCATGCGGTGTCAGGATCATCCGGTTGGTCAGATCGACGCGAACATTCGACCCCTGCCCCAGATTCCAGGTCCGATTGGTGCCAAAGAACAGCTCGATCTGTTCGCGCGTGCCCTGAATGTTGACGACATTGGCGAAATTGGTCGCCATGTCGTCATCGTTCCAGTCAACCGTGCCGGCGGAAGTGCCTTCGTTCATCGCTTCGTTCGCTCCCTGCGTTGCGACGCCACCGTAACGCCCGCCGCGACGAGGGCAACACCCCCCATCGTATCCTCGATCAGCCAATCCGCATCGTCGAGATCCGGGGTCTCCTCCACCGGGGAGGCATCGGCGCGGGGCGCGTCCTCACCGCTGACGATCCACAAACCACCCATGTCATCGACATAGGCAAACAGGGTGCCGTCGCTGTCAAAGAATTCCAGCGCGACCTCCGCCCCACCGTTGGTCGGCTGAACCGGGGTGTGCGTCGCCTCGAAGCGGCCGGTCTCCTCGTTGAAGACATAGGCGGGAACCGCCCCGTCCTCCCGCGTGTCGAGGGTGATATGCGCCAGCGGACCGCGCTCGATGACGGTTTCACCGGACAGCCCGCCGATAACCTCACCACCCTCCGCGCAGCAGGTCGCCATCAGCCCCGGATCCGCCGCGCGGATCGCATCGCTCAGCGCATCGAGGCGCGTGCCTTCGACCTCCGGCGTGGTGTGCAGCAGGTCACGGCTAAGGCCAAGGTCCAGCGCGCCGAAGCCTGAGAGCCGCTCCAGCCCGATCTCCGCGAAGGCGGTGGCCCCCATCGCAGGCTCGACCATCGGCATCAGATCGTCATAGCGGGCCTGAGCCCTGCCCTCGGCCGATGCGGCTCGCGGCGTGCTTGGGCCGTTGAACGACAAACGCACCATGCCGTCGGGCAGCGGATCGACATAGTCGGTCAAGGTGCTGGCCACGAACACGAAGTCCACATCGCGTCGATCGGCCAGACGCTCCGTGCTGTCCGCCATATAGATGCTGTCCGCCTCGACAGCCCCGCCGAGGATCGCACGGCCCGCGCCCATGATCAGGCCCTGACCCGAACGTGCCCCTGCAGCTGCGTTGGCTATGAACTGTCCCTCATCACCCAGAATGATGTCCGCGCCGGTTCCCGTGTCGATCAGATCGACGCCGGTGCCGCCGACGACCAAGTCGTCACCTGCCCCGACATAGATCAGGTCACCGCCGCCCAGCCCGTTCGCCGTCACACCGGCGAAGCGGACAGCCCAGCCACCCACGGCATCGGTCGTGCGCAGCGAGACCGTTCCGGCATCACCAATCACCAGATCGCCCAGATCGGCTGCGCTGTTGCCATGCGCCTCGATATAGTCGTCGCCCATGCCGCCGATGATGATATCCGCACCCGATCCGGTGACGATTACGTCCTTCGTACCCAGCGTCTCATCTATGCTCGAGACGAATTGCAAGGCGATGGGCACCGCATTCGCCGCGACGACACCGCTGCCGCCCCGTGTCCGGCCATTGTCGCCCAGGATCACGTTGTCACCACCCCCGGCGGAGATGTTGTCCTCTCCCAGACCACCGATAATCAGGTCCGCGCCATCGCCGGTCAGCACCTGATCGTTTCCGGCCCCGGTCGTGCCGCGCGATTGCGCGTCGAAGACGATATAGCGGCCATCCGCGCCCAGTGTCCGCAGGCGCAGAATGCCGGAATCCGCCAGAACCACGTTGGAGGCATCGCCCGCCGCCGTCGCATAGAGCTGCAAGACATCCGCCCCGGCCCCGCCGATCACGATATCCGCGCCATCGCCGGCGGTGACGTAATCCGCCCCGCCCAGCGAAACCTGATCGCTGATCGCCAAGCTCAACCGGATCGGTGCGTTTCCGGCACCCGGTATTCCTGTCGCCTCACCCACCAGCGCGCCGGCATCGGCAAGCGCGATGTTATCGCCCGCGCCCAGGCTGATCTCATCCCCGCCAACGCCGCCGATCACCAGATCGGAGCCGCCCATGGTCATGATGACGTCACCGCCACCCGTCTCCGGGGCGAGGGATTGCATCAGCGTCACGATGTAATCGCCGTCTGCCTCCAACGCGCGAACCTGGATACGGCCCTCATCGCCCAGAACGATATCGGCCATGTCGGCGGCGGAATAGCCGGTGATGATCCGGTCGCCATCCGCGCCCCCGATGACGATGTCACGCCCCTCACCGGTGATGATCTGGTCCGCACCACCGATCGTGAAGTCGGTGCTGCGCGCCTCGACCAGCGCGATGGAAGCACTTCCCGAATAGACCGTATCGGTCAGGCTGCCGGTCAGGACGCCGCTGTCGCCGATGGCGATGTTGTCGCCCGCGCCGAGGTCCAGCTCATCCACATCGGCGCCGCCGATCACGATGTCCGATCCAGCACCGGTCTGGATGATATCCGCCCCGCCGCGATCCGCATTCACCGTCGCGATCTGGCTCAGGATATAGCGCCCGCTCCCGGTCAGGGCGCGGAAATCGAGCACGGCATTGTCACCCACGACGATGTTCGCGCCCCCGTCCGAGACCACTTCGTCCGAGTTTGAACCGCCCACCACGATATCCGAGCCGGAGCCGGTGGTGATCGTGTCCGATCCGGCATTCGCCACGTCGCCGGTCACGATCCGCATCAGCGAGATCGGAGCAGCCCCTCCACCGAGGGTCTGTGTCAGGCTGCCGGTCAAGGTGCCGGTATCGCCCAGCACGATGTTGTCGCCCTCACCCGCCGTCACGTCGTCGGAACCCGCGCCACCGATCACGATGTCCGCGCCGCCCTTCGTCACGATCACGTCGTTGCCGCCGACCGCATCGTCGAAACTGGCCGCAATGTTCAGAACATAAACCCCACCCACCGAGGCTTCACGCAATGTCAGCACGGCATTGTCGCCCGCGACGATATCGCCCTTGTAGCTGCCGCCACCATCGGTCGAGATGAACGCATCGTCGCCCGATCCCATGATGACGATATCCGCCCCGGCACCCGCCGTGATGATATCGTTGCCCGCCAGCGAACTGCGACGGCTCTCCGCCCGCTCCAACCGGATCGGGGCGGCACCGGACAGCGGATCGAGCGTGGTGGAGCCGGTCAGAACGCCCGCGTCACCGATAGCGATGTTGTCGCCCTCACCCAGTTGGATCGTATCCTGACGCGCGCCGCCCAGAACGATATCACCGCCTGCGCCGGTGGTGATCTCATCCACACCACCGACGGTTTCGTCCGTGGTTTCGGCGAAGGTCAGGATCGGCCGGGCATCTGTCGCGATGTCCGTGCGGAACACCAGACGGGCATAGTCGCCCGCCACGATATCCCCCGCGTCCGAGGTCGCGCCGTCGCCATCCGTCAGGATCCGGTCGGAACCCAGGCCGCCCATCACGATGTCGTAGCCGCTGCCGCCTGTCAGAACGTCCGCGCCGCCTGCGGCCACATCCGTTCCCACGATGGAGGCCAGCGCCATCGGCAAACCTGCCGTCGGCGTCACGCCCGCGGACCCCTCGATCCGGGCATAGTCGCCGATCACGATGTTGGTGCCGTTGCCCGCCGTCACACGGTCGTCGCCCGCGCCGCCCATCAGAATGTCCGCAGCACTGCCGCCAAACAGGAAGTCCTCGCCGCCGATCGTGACCGCCAGGCCACCGATCGCCACCGCGTAGGCCCCGTCGAAATCGACATAGCCGTGATCGCCGAACGCGATGTTCGCATCCGCACCGACATCGATGCGGTCCGCGCCCTTGCCACCCATGACGATATCCGCACCCTCGTTGCCCGCGACGGTATCGTCACCGCCAAAGTCGAAGGTGCGGCTTTCCACGCGGCTGACATTGCCGGTCGTGCCCAGGCGCAGCGTTCCAGCCAGCTGATGGATGTAGCCATAGTCGGCCAGGATGATATCCGCGCCCGTGCCGCCGTCGATGCTGTCATCGCCCGGCGCGCGGGTGTCGGCGCTGTCGAATTCCGGCGTCATGTTGACGGAATTATCCACGATCAATTCGCGGCTCAGAACTTCGACGCGGAAACCTGCATCGCCGTAGATGTGGTCGTTGCCGCCCTGCCCGTCGATCCGGTCATCGCCCGAACCGCCCGCGATATGGTCGCCCCCTTGCGAACCCGTGATGGTGTCGTCCCCGACCCCGCCATAGATCGTCAGTCCGGCGCTCTGCACGCCGCTCGCATCAATGATATCCGCGAAGTCGTTGGCATCGTAGCCCACCCCGCCATTGACCGCGTCGAAGCTGAGAGCATTGCCGTTCACGGCGCCGCCCTCCCAATTATAGCGCGCGCCGTCCGTGTCGGTGTCGCCATAGACCACGAACAGCGTATCGGCGGTAATGTCGTTGACGGTGATCCGGTCGGACCCACCGCCGCCGTGCAGCAGTGTGATCGCCGGTGCCGTCACCCCGTCCGCCGTGGCGTTGGAGCCGTCGACGGTGAACTGATCGTTGCCCTGACCCAGCAGAACCTCGGTCACTTCGATCTGCTGGAAGCTGACGCCGCGATCATAGGTCTTGAAGATCGGCGCATCCGGCGTGCCCTCGTTGAAGGTCAGCGTCCCCGTGCCCATGCCCAGTCCGTTGACCAGCGTGCGCGAGATTCCGTTCGCATCGACGATATTGCGCATGAAGCCGGAATCCACCGCCACCGAGGTGTCGTTGTGGATGAAGACACGGTCGGTCTGCTGCGTTTCGTCGATCACCACGTTGATGTCGAGAGGCCCGCTGTCACGCTCCGTCGGCAGCATCACGGCATGGCGGATCTCACGCCCCGTGGTCGGCCCGCCGTCGATGATCAGCGGTCCCGCGATCTTGGAGGTGGTGTGCGGCTCGGTCGCGAACACCTTGGTCACATAACTCAGGCTGTCGGGCACGAAGTCCGGGTCCGCCTCCAGCGTGACCGTGACCTCCTGATCCCAGTTGTCCGTGGTGAACGTCACCTGCGCGACCGTGGTATCGAGCGTGGCGGCCCCGGTTTCCGTGGCGACGGTCATGCCGCCGGCCAGCTCGATCCGGCTGCCGTCCTGCACGATTGCGCCGATCGCATAGGCGCCGTTATTATCCGCCGTGCCCGTCACGTCGAAGTTCTGACCGATGGCAAAACCGTCGGTGCGGAAATCCCCGCCATCCGTGCGCACGATATAATCCGGCCCGTCCGTCACGTGCACGAACTGCAACGCCCCACTAAACAGCGCCAGCTGGTTCAGCACGACACGCCCGCCCGCGACAACCCGCGTCTGGCCGTCATCCGCGATGTTGATCACGACATCCTGTGTTGGCGCCTTGGTCAAACGCATGGTGTAGGTATCGGTCTCTCCGGCTTGATCTATGATCAGGGTGTCACCGTTGCTTTCGCGCACGATGACGCCCGCGCTGTCCCCATCCGAAACCGTCACGTCCAGGAAGCTTTCGCTCGTGGTGTCATAGACCCCGCCCGAGGTGGTCACGGCGTGGGTGATCCGAATGCCCTCGCTGTTCTCGACGATGCCGTCCGCCTTGGCCGTTACGGTGACGGTCTGTGCCTGATCCCAGTTCGACGCGTCGAAGCTGAGCACTCGCTTGGAATAGGTCAGATCGCCGGAATTGCTGTCATCGGTCAACGTGACCGTCACCACCTCACCCGGATTAGGCTGGCGTGTCAGGCGAATGTCGTAGGTGTCCGTGATTTCGGAACCTGAGACGCCCTCGTGCAGATAGGTGTCGGTGCCGGTCTGCGTGATCAGCAGTTCCGGCTTGTCATCGTCCAGCACGGTGACTTCCGCGTTCTCGACCTGCGCCTGATCGAAGTTCGCGTCCGCGGACTGCACGCCGTGGCTGATCTGGACCAGCTTCTGACCCTCCTGCGCCGCGTCCTGCGCCGCCTCGACCGTGACGGTCTGCGCGACGTTCCAGTTGCTGGCGTCGAAGGTCAGGACGATGGCATCCGCGTAATCGCTGCCGTTCGAGGACACGCGCACGCTGTCCGCGATGCCGCCAGTGGCGGTGACATCCGCCGCCAGAACTTCATCCCCGCCGCCGAACACACCTTCAACCGTGATGGTCGTCGCGGTGATGCCGGTGATGCGATAGGTGCCGTCATTGTCCAGATCCGTGGTGCCGCCCAGCGTGATCGAGTGGTGATCCGCGAAGCCGTCCGCGATCCAGCTGCCCGAGGTGCGGGTGATCGTCTGCCCGCTGATCGACAGCCCCGGCGTGCCGGTAATGGAGGGCACCGCCAGATCACGATCCTGCAATGAGGCGCGACCGGCCGAAACCGTCACGTAGACCGCGGCGGTTGGCGCAGCGGCCAGAACCACGGTATAAACGTCGCTCCCCCCAGCCTCATCCACGGTCAGCTCACCCGGTGTCGTGCCGGTATCGTTGGAAATGACCACCTGACCCTTGTTCGGATCCGCGATGGTCGTTCCCAGACCGGCGATAAAGACACCGTCATAGCTATCGTCGGCCGACACGCCCTGATGGTTGATCAGTCCCGACCGCCCGTCGATATCGGAGGAGATGATCCGCTCCGTCACGTCGCCCGCGACGGTGAACGTATCCGACCCCAGACCGCCGATCACGCTAGTAACCGCGAAGGCGCTGGTGGACAGGATGAAGAAGTTGTCGTCCCCCTCCAACCCGTCGATCTCGATCGATTCCTCCGCACCGGAGACCGAAATGTTCAGCCCCGCGCCGAACACGCCCTCGGATGTGATCACGAAGTTGTCAGCTTCCTCGGTGCCCAGAACGATCACCCGGTCGAAGCCTGCGCCGCCGTCGATATCGACCGGGGCGTTGACGTTGTACTGGATATTGTCGTCGCCAACTCCGCCGCGCACCTCGACCAGATTGTCGGCGGTCCCCGACCCGTCACCCTGCAGCACGAAGGCCCGCACGATGAAGATGTCGTTGCCGTCTTCGCCCTCCAGCTTCAGCTTCGCCTTGTTGGAATAGACAGTGAACGTGTCCGCGCCCTCACCCCCCTTGGCGTTGGTCGCGAAGCGGATGCCCTTGGACAGCCAGCCGCGCGTGGTCAGCAACGCGTCGATATCATCGCCCGCCGCAATGCCGTTGTCGGCAAAGAACTCATGGCTGGGCTTGTTGCCGAAGATCTGGCCGAACTGGAACTGATCCTCGCCCTTGCCGCCATCCATCGTCATCATCGTGGCATTATCGTCAGAGATGAACGTATCGTCGCCATCGTGCCCGAACAGCGTCAGACGCCCGTTCAGCGAGGTGTCGTAGTTGATCCGCTCCACCGATTGCGGGCGGTCGCTGGCATTGTCGCGGATCTGATCCTCGGTCCCGTGCATCAGCGCGGCGAAGTTGCCACGGCTGAGGAAGATGTCCGCCTCCGCCGTTCCGTCGATCTGCATCGTGTCGGCGCCATCGTTCGCGGCCCCGCTGTCATGCACGTCGATGATGTAATCCTTCGCACCCGCCGCCCCGGTGATCGAACCCCAGGTTTGCAGGAAGATATCGTCGGAGCCGACGCCGCCGTCGATCAGCAGGCTGTCGCCATCCGCTCGCGCATCCAGACGCACGATCTCGATCCGGTCGTCGCCGGTCTCGCCCTCGATGCTGGCGATCCCGTCAAAGGCTGCGGGGTCGAGCAGCCACAGCATGTCGTCGTCTTCGCCCAGATCAATGTCGATGCGCGTGGCATCCCAGATCGCACTTTCAATCCGCAACTGATCGCGGTCGTCGGTGCCTGTTACGTCCCGCTCGCCGGTGTCGATGGTCACGGCGTCCACCGCCGTCACGCTGCCCCGCAGGAAGGTCACGAAATCGCGGCCTGATGCGGTCAGCAGGACGATATCGTCACCCGCGCTCAGCGTGGCATCGGTAAAGGTGATCCGCCCCTCACCGTCCGAGGTGCGGATATCCAGATCACGACCGGCCAGAATCCGACCGTTGCCGGTGACGTTCAGAACCGTCTTGCCCGCGCCCTGATCGTTGATCCGCACATCGCGCACCGCACTGAACAGGCCATCATTGTTGACGATATCCGTCGCGCCGTCGCCCTCACCCATGGTGATGTTCACATCACCGCTGACAGTGGTTGAGACGACGGAGTCCAGATCGAAGGTATAGGTGTCATCGCCAGCACGCCCGTCGATCTCGACATAATTGCCGCCGGTAATCGTGGTGTTCACCAGATCCAGCGTTCCGACCCCGTCGGACAGTTCCAGATTGACCCGGTCGCCTGCGCTGATCGTGCTGTTGCGCATATCAATATCTGTGGTGCCCGCATCGCGGTCCCAGATCACGACCTGCGTGCCCGCACTGATCAGCGTGTGGGTCAGCGCGACCGTCTCGGCCGCCCCGTCATTCACACCCAGATCGACGCGAACCTCATCCGTCACACTGCGCAGCACCGCATCGGCATCCGCCGTGCCCGTCACGGTCAGGCTGTCGTCGCCCGCATCCAGATACAACCGCAGCCAGGTCTGGGCGCTGATCGTACCGGTGTTCACCACGCTATCCGTGCCCGTTGCACCCTCGTAGAGCACGAAGCCCTCCGTCGATTGGATCGTGCCGGAATTGTCGAAGGCGGTGGTGCCGCTGCTGGTGTTCGCGATGCTGACCGAGGTCTTGCCGGTAATCACGCCCATGACGGTCAGGCTTTCGTCACCCGCATCATCCGCGCCGAAGTCGATATCGACCACCGCGTCCACGTTGCCACTATTGTTCGCGATCAGCGCGCCCGTTTGCGCAACTGTCACCGCGTCGGAGCCTTCGCCCGCGTCCAGTTCGAACCGCTCACTGGCTGTCATTTCACCGTCCAGCAGGACCGTATCGTCGCCATCGCCCAGGATGAACTCGATCAGGCTGCCCGAGGAGATTCCGCCGGTAATCGTATAGGTCGAGGTATCGCCCGCCCCATCATCATTGATGCTGACGGTGGTCGCGGCACTGATCTGACCCAGAACGGTCAGGCTTTCCGCCTCGCTGTCGCCCTGCCCCAGATCAATCGTGACGGAGGCCGCGACCGAGGTCACCGTTCCACTGACGGAGGTCACGTCATCCGCACCCGCCGCACTGTGCAATGTCACCTCGTCCTGCGCCTGCAACGATCCCTCGAACCGGATCAGATCCGCCCCGTCCGAGGTGTCGATATCCAGCACGGTGCCCGCGATCAGCGCGCCCTGCGCCGTCAGCGTGGTCCGGCCCGCGCCGGTATCGCTGATGGTCAGGCTGGTCGCTGCCTGAACGGTTCCACCCAGCGTCACAATCTCCGCGCCGCTATCCGCCGCGCCCAGATCGATCAGAACCTGCGCCCCGGTACTGGTCACGGTCGCACCCGTCACCGTCGTGACCTGATCGCCGCCGCGCGCGGTGTTGATCGTCAGAGCCGCCGCCGATTGCAACGCCCCCTCAAACCGCAGCATGTCCGCCCCGTCCGAGGTCAGAACGCTCAACGTGCCGCCCGATATCATGGAGCCGCCGACCGTCAGGCTGGTCGAACCGGTGCCCGTATCGGTCACGGTCAGATCCGTGGCGGCGTTGATCGCACCGCCCAGCGAAACGACCTCCGCACCGCTGTCATCCGCGCCCAGATCGATCAGGACATTCGCCGTCGTGCTGGTGATTGTCGCGCCGTCGATGGAATCCACCGCATCCGATCCCGCATTCGTGTCGAGCGTCAGCGTGCCCGCCGCGCTCAGCGATCCGGCGAAATCGATATCATCCGCCCCGTCCGAGGTCACAATCGTCAGGGTCGTGCCCGCGCTGACCGATCCGCCGGCGTTCAGCGTGGTCTGGCCCGCGCCGGTATCGCTGATGGCAATCGCGGTGCTCGCGGTCGTGGTGCCGCCCAGGATCAGGCTTTCCGTGCCGCTGTCCGCCGCGCCCAGATCAATGGTGATCGCACTGCCGGTGGAGGTCATGGCCCCCGCGGTCGAGACGGAATCCGAGCCTGCATTGGTGTCGATCAGGATCGCCCCGCTCGCCGTGATGCTGCCGCCCATCGTGACGGTATCGTCCCCGTCCGAAGTGGTAAGCGTGATGGTCGCCGCGCTCATGTCGCCCGAAACGCCGAAGGTCGTGCGCCCCGCGCCGGTATCGGTGACGTGCAACGCATTGCCAGCCTCCAGCGTGCCGCCGAAGGTCGCGGCATCGGTCGCCGCGTCCCCGACGCCCAGATCAATGGTCAGGTCGTTCTCCGCCCGCACGCGCCCGGCAATGTCGATGCTGTCCGACCCGGTGGCGGACAGGATGCTGATATCCGTCTTGGCCCACAGCGAATAGAGCTGCGAGGTGTCCGCCACCGCGCCCGCCGTGGTCGTCGTCGCCGTGCCGCCCGCGACGGTCACAACCGCCTCACCCGCGTCCAGCGCACCGATTGCCGCCATGGTGATGGCATCGTCCGCCGCGTTTGAGGTGATCTGGATCCCGCCGGTTTCCGCAATGACCTGACCGGCCATCGTGATGTCGCCGCCAAAGGCATCGGCATCGTCGTAATCCGCCTCGATCGTGATGGACGCGCCGGTGATCAGCGATCCCGCCTCCGTCACCACATCGTCGCCCGCACGGATCAGAACCGTGCCGGTGACGTCGATATGAACCCCCGACTTCAACGTGAAGGTATCGTTGCCGTCAGATGCGGTTTCCGTGGCGAGGAATTGCGCATTTCCGGCGACGGATACGTCCGCGCTGATCGTCACCGGGCTTTCGGTGGTGATCACCGCATCGCCCGCCGTCTGCAACGCAAAGCCGGAGTTGATGACGTCAACCGACAGCGCGCCGTCATTGGTCAGCCAGACACCGCCATTGACCGACAGACCCTGCAAGGTGCCGACCTTGGTATACAGCGCCTTGGAGGCCGATCCGATATGCCCGGTGGCCGACAGATAAGCCCGCCCGCCCTTGACGTTGGACACGCCGACCCCGGCCGCGTTCAGGATCGCGCCGGAGGTCGCGACGATGAAGGCGGTCTTGCCCAGATCGGTTTCCAGGGTGGCCACGTTGATGTCGCCCACCGTCTCCCGGATGTACTGGTTCTGGCCGGATTTGGTCGTCACGGTCCCGGTTCCCGCCGCATTGCCGCGGTTGGAGTCGATCTCGATATCGTTGCCCGCCAGCCCGATGAAGCCCAGCGTCGATTCCAGCAGGATCGAGCCGCCCGCGCTGACATCGACCGCCGCCAGACCGCCCGCATCCGCGCTGTCCGGATCGGACACGTCCACCAGATCGACCGCATCCGCAATCGAGCCTGCGGCCCGGATCTCGATATTGCCGGTCGCGTAGGCATTGCGCAGGTTCAGCGTGCTCTCCGTCTCCATCACCACGATGTCGCCGCCGCCCGCGTGCAACGTCACGAGGCCGTCACCCGTCGCGTAGAATTCCAGCGCATTGGCGACCGAGCCGATGGCCCCGCCTGCCTCGATGCTGATGTTTCGGGCCTGGATGTTCGCGAACTCCGTCCCGATGCCATCGATGACGGATCCGTCCACCACCAGATCGAAATCGCCGGAGCGTGAATAGATCGTGCCAAGGCTCAGATCGCCGTCCACTTCCGTGATCGCGATATCATTCGCCGCGCGCGCCGTCAGGCTGCCGATGGTGGAGGTATTGATATAGATGCGGCCCGTATCGGTGTTCGCACCGATGGCCCCGCCGCCGGATTCCAGAACGATATCATCGCCCGAGACATTGGTCGCCCCGGCCACACCCAGCGCGTTCACGATATTGCCCGCCGTCTTGACCCGCAGATCGCCGTCCACGGTGATGACGTTCAGCTTCACGTCCTTTTCCGAGCCGAGGAAGGTCTCCCCCCCCGCTGTCACCTTCAGTATGCCGCCCGCGTTGAGGTCGAAATCCTCACGCTCCTGCACCTGAACTGCGAACAGATCGACCCATTGGCCAACCACGACATCGGCGCCTCCGGCGGCCTCGTCATGCAATGGCCGTGTCGCGATATCCACCAGCGTCGTGCCGTCCACCTGCACCTGACCGAAGGTCATGGTGGAACCATCGGCGGAAATTCCACTGACGATCAGCAGGTTGTCCTTGTCTCCCACATTGGTGGAGCCGACGAAGGTCTGCTCCTCCAGCGCGGTCATGGCGACCTGATCCTGGATCAGGATCTTGTCCCCGATCTCGAAGTCGCTGAACGTGCCCGCCGCCGATTGGATCGCGGTGCCGGAATTCACCACACTGATATTCGTCACAGCGCTGATGCCGCGCGGGTCCAGGCTGACGCCCGAGACATGTACCGACTGGGCGGATTCCGCCTGTGCGAAGGTTTCGGTGAAGGTGATCGTCTGGCGATCGCCCGACACGCTGGCAATGGTGTAGAGCTTGCCATCCTCGGTCGCGTTGGCGGTCGTCCCCTCGATCTGGATACGCTGCCCGACGCGGAATGCGGCATCCCATGTTCCGCTGCTGCGGGTCATGTCAGCGCCCGCGAAATCGACCGTGGCGGCGACACGCTCGGTCGTCAGGAAGTACATGTCGTCCCGCTCCGCCGAGGCCAGCGTCAGGCGGTCGTCCTCGCTCAACGCGCCCGAGGTCAGGGTGATCAGAACCTGACCCCCGGTCCGCCCGATGGTGCCGTTCGCCACATCCAGCGTAACGGCGGCGCCGATAATGTTGTCCGCCTCAATGGTGCTCTGCGTGTCGGTGACAGGTTTCAGCAACCCGGCACCTACCGCGTTGACCAGTTCATCCTCGGTCCAAACCTTGATGGAGGCGTCAATCCGGTCGGATTCCGCCTGTGTCAGCGCGACACGGTACGTCGTTTCATATGTCGTCGTCAGTCCACCGTAAGTGGCGTGCAGATCGCGGAACTGTTCGGTGCGGCTGGCGCGCAGGGCCGCGACACCGTCGGCGACCTTCGCCGCGACCTCGACATCCGTCAGATCGGGTTCCGCCGCGCGGATCTCATCCTCGAACTGCTGTTCCAGATAGGCTTGCTCGGACACGTTGAGCGTGATGAGCGCCGCCGCGTCGTAATTCGCCTCCCCCGGGATCAGAACGGTGTAATCGTCCTGCACAGAACGCCAGGCCCAATATGTGGCATATTGATCCGTCTTGCTCTGGATCAGTTCATCCTTGGCGGCCTGAACCTTCTCCGCCGCGGCGGTGCCGGTCAGTGAGGCCGCGCCCCATGCGCCGCGCAGTTCCTCGATGGCGCGTTCGTCGCGGGTTTCGGAGCGGTTGCCGTCCAGCAGATCGCCATTGTTGACTGCAACGTAGACGTCGCCGCCCGCGCTGATCGCGTTCACGCGCAGATCGCCCGCGACCTCCGTCACGTAGACGCCGTCATTCGCGGTGACGTTCAGCAGGCTGGTAACCAGATAGCCGGTATCCACATTGATCCGCGTGGCCGAAGATCCGACCGCGCCGGAGGTGGAGATCATCGTGACCGATCCGCCCGTCACCCGGTTGTTGCCGTCAAAGCCGAGGATCGAGCCTGTCGCCCGCAGCGTCACCAGACCACCGCCGGTGATCGTGCCGACTGTCATGTCGCCGGTCACTTCCAGAATCGAGATGTCGCCCGAGGAGGTCACGTCCAGACGCGATCCCGCCACACCATCGGCGAGGCTGGTCAGAAACGCCCCGGTGGCGGAGCCCACGCCCGCCGTTCCGGTCAGCGAGATCACCTTGCCACTGACCGTCGGACCGCTGCCCCCCGCCGAACCCAGCGTCGTCAGCGTTCCCGTGGTGCGCAGCGTCGTGGTGCCGGTGTCGTTGCGGATCAGGCCGCCGACGATCAGATCGGAATTGCCCGCGTCGATGGTGATGTTCGCGGCATCGTTGTGAATGAACTCGATGGCAATGTCGCGCGAGGCGTTCACATCGTGGTTGTGCAACGTGAACTTGCCGAACAGCTCGGTCCATTCCTGATAATAGGTCTTCTTGCCGTACCAGGTGGAGGTGGTCCATTTCTTGGTCAGCTTCGCGGGAACGTCCAGATCGGGATCGTCCTGAACAATGGCGGAATAGGCGTAATCCGACGCATCGCCCGCCCGCTTGAAGAAGTAGTTCGAGTTCGGCAGCAGTTCCGAGCTGAGCGTTGTCGGCCCCTCGACGATGTTGCTGGGGCTGGGATCCTGCGCCAGGAAGTCGATGCCCAGCCACCCCGATTTGCCGAAGCGATAGATGACCTTGGTCTGCTCGCTCTGCCCGATGGTGAAGCCATAGCGGTAATCCTCCGACGTGTCGAAGGTCGTGCTGTTGCCGTTGCCCAGATCATGCACGCTGGTGGCATTCGTCACCGTGTCGGTGGTGGTGTATTCCAGCGTGCCGTCGGCCAGCTTCTTGTAGATGTAGGCGTTGCGGATGATATCGCCGTCGCCCGACTGGTTGCGGGTCTTGTCCTTGATGACGATCTCACCCTGACCACGCGTCGCGCCGTCGATGCCCTTGACCACGATGTCGATGGCATCGCCCAGGTTCATGTTGTTGATGACCTCGACCTGCGGATACCCCGAATAGGCCCGCAATACGCCCGATCCGGTGCTGACCACGTTGCCGCTCATCTCGATCCGGCCCCCGGCCGGTTCCAGCGCCTCGATGGACAGAACACCCGTCACGCGGTTGTACAGCAGCAGGAAGTCGGAATTGCTGCTGCGGATTTCGGTCACCACAGCCGTGGCGTTCAGGATCTGCTGGCGCTCGCTGGCCCCCAGCGTCACCTTGAAGTCCGCCTTGCCCGCCTGCACCAGACCGGCGACGTTGATGTATTCACCCGAAACGTTGATCCGCTCCGCCTGGATCGAGCCGCGGCTGCCATCGGTCAGCGTGTTGCCGATGGAGGATGCGTTGCCCGCACTCTCCCCCGTGCCGTCAGGTGTCAGGCCCACGATCTCCCCATAGGGGTCGCCGCCCAGATAGGCCGCGTATTTCGCGTTGATGCTGATGGTGCCGGTCGCGACGATATCCGCGAATTGCGACAGAATATCGCCCGTCTGGCTGATCGAGGCCCCCGGCGAGCGGTCGTTGAAGATGCCGACGATGCCACGCCGGTTGACGATATCGCCCTGGATCAGAACGTCCTGCGGCGGCAGCGCGTCGTCGCCGTAGAATCCGGGATAGGCTGCCTCCCGCGTCGCCTTGATCGCCCGCACGTCATTGGTGACGGAGATATAGACCCGCGGCCCCTTGTTCTCATCTATCGCGGCGTCAAAGCTGGCCCGCGTCGCCGCCGACACGTTGTCCGGCAAATCGGGCACGTCATTCGACAGGTTCAGCGTTTCCAGCGAATAGCTGAACGAGATCGCATCACCGTCCATCGTCACGTCGGAGACGTGGCGCGTCGCGGCGGTGATCTTGGCATTGATCTGCGTGGTCAGCGTGCCCTGCGTCGTGCCGGCATTGTTGGCGGTCATGTCCACACCGTTGAACAGCAAGCCGCCATTGGTTTCGGGAATCTCGATCCCCTCGATGACCATGCTGGCCTCGGTGTTGTTGGTGATCAGGATCGACGCATCCTTGGGCGTGTCGAACAGACCGCTGCCCGACAACTGGTTGGCAAAGACACGGACCTGCCCGGCCTCCGCCTTGACCGGTGCGATTGTGATCAACTGGATTTCAGGCTGCAACGGCACGATGGTATCGACCCCGTTCGCCGTCTGGATCTCGGCAAAGCCAAGCGCCAGCATCCGCTGCTCCAACGCGGTGATCGCGGCGGTATAGCTTGCGCTCAAGGCGGGATTATCGCCGTACTGGGCCAATCCAGCCTGAAGCTGCTCGATCTCCAACTGCGCGCTGCTCTTGACGCTGGAGGTTCCGGCAGTGAAGGCAATGTCGCCCACATCGCTGGCCACGCGGGTGCCATAGGCCGCCATCGCACGATCCGCGATGGTATCCTTGCGCCCGTCGCCGTTCAGATCGCCCAGCACCAGGCTGGAGCCGGAGGAGTAGTATTCCAGCCGCGTATCCGCGCCCGTGCCCACGATCCGGTTGTCGATGATCAACGTCTTGTGGCGGAACGCACCGGTGCGCACGATCCCGTCATTCACCACCTTGCCATAGGCCCGGACCAGCAATTCGCCGTCGTCCTGATCGGCCATCGACCCGCCGAGCAATCCGTCCACGGCATCCGTTGCCGCCGAAATCCAGCTTGTCGCCTTGGCGAAGGAGTCCGTATCGAACACCGCGTTCTGATCGGCGTTCAGCAACATGGAGCCATAGCTCTCCATCACCGCGCCCGATTTCACGTTGATCGTGTTATAGGCCACATAGGTCGCGCGCGCCGCGATATCGTCCAGCGGCACCAGCGAGCCTGCAAATGTCTCCATCGACACGGCCAGATTGTGCTGCGTCGTTACGAAATCAGCGCCCACGCCCGTGGTCAGCGTCAGATCGCCCACCGCCAGCATCGTCGATCCGCTTTCCATCGTGATCAGGTTGGACGGCGTCAGCGTGATGATCGCCGATCCCGCCGCTGCGGTCGCCAGACCCCACGTCTCCGCGCTGGTCTTGATCGAGATATCGTAGAGGCCATCGACCTCCATCGTGATCTGACCACCGGCCCGCAGGTTCGCGCCGCTGTCCAGACGGACCTCGCCCGTCACATTGCTGGCATCGATGGTGTTGTTGCCCGCCGCGCCCGAAACCGCACCGGCGGTGAAGAAGTTCAGGATTTCCTTATAGGTAATCAGGTTCGCGACATTCGCATCCACATCGCCCGTCGTCTCCACGTCGGAACTGGTGCCGAACACCACCCGCGTGTCGAGGTTCAGCACACCGCGCGACAACGCGCCCGCCGCGCTGGCCAGACCGCCGGTTTTCGCCGTCATGTTGTTGCCGCTGACCGCATTCTTGGTCACCTGGCTGGAGGCGCCAAAGCTGGCCGTCCCGGAATCCACGTCCGCATAGCTGCCGACACGCGCCAGAACGGTGGAGTCTATATCGATATTGCTGATCGCCCCCGTGATCCCGATGGCGCCGCCCGCGATGGTGTCGATCTCACTGTCGGGGCGGGCATCGTGCGATGCGCTCAGGTTGAACGCCCCGCTCAGATCGATATCGGCCTGCGTGGCGAAACCGCCCGCATCCGCGACCGAGGCTGTCACATCCGCGTCGATGTCCACGTCCACGATGTTGACCGCCGCCGCGATACCGCCCGCAGCACCCACCGCAACCGCGCCCCGCGCCGCGTTCGTCCCATCGGCGGAGATCGTCAGATTGCGCCCAGACAGGGCGACGCCCGCGCCGATGGTCGCATCTATGATTGCGGTCGTATTGGCATAGCTGCCCGCGCCGCCCAGACCCACGAAACCGACGGTCGCGGCATAGCCCCGCGCGAATATATCGGAGTCGCCATCCGCAATGACGGAAACGTCCCGCGCGGAAATGTCCGCATCGCCCAGAATCTCCGCCTTCACGTCGTTGGTTACGGTGATCCGCGCATCCGCGCCCTGCGCGCTCAGCAACAGCGCACCGCCGCCCGCGATGGAGGTCAGGTCCGCCGTGCGGCCCCCGTCGGTGATCCCGTCAGTCCGCGCCGACACGCTGAGGTCGCGAACATCCAGCACGCCGCCCGCCTGCGCCAGAACATTCGCATCCAGCACCATGATGCCCGAGGCGCCGCCCAATGCGGCGGTGCTGCCCACCGTCACCGACGCGATGCGCGCCGTCGTGCTCAAGCGGGAGATCGCATCGACCGCCACATCCAGCGTCGCGGTCCCACTCTCCCGATCCTGAACGCGCACGCCGCTCAACGTCGCGCGAACGTCTGGCCGTGCGATCAAAGTCGCGTTCACGCCCGATGCCGCCACACCGTAAAACCCAGCCGCAGCCGAGGCGCCCAGCGTTTCGGACAGCATGGTGGAGCGTGAGGTCGCCCCGACATTCAGCGCGCTCGACAAGCGCAACACGTCGCCCGTATCGCCCGTGATCTGCGCCGTGACATCCGTGGTATAGGTCAGCGTTGCCTGCGCGCCGCCGCCCGCCACCGCAGCCCCGATCCCCGCCGCCACCGCGGCGGAGGATGCAGCCGAGATCACCCGGTTGTTCATGTCGTCCGCCGCCGTCACGCTCAGATTGCTGGCGGTGACGTCCGTGCCGGAAACCTCGGCGGTGACACGGTTGTCGATCACACCCGAGGCCACGCTGACCGCGACCGACACCGCAACCGCGACAACACCGACCGCCGCTGCGACAGAGGTCGCGCCGACAATGCTGAGCATCGTGCCGGTATCCTCGGCGTTCACATTGACCGTACCGCCCGCAGTGATGGTGGACTCGCTGACAGATGCATCCACCGCATAGGCCAGCGTCGCGTTCGACAGCGTCACCGCGCCAGAGACTCCGACCCCGACGCCGCCGCCCGCGAAGGCCGCCGACACCGCCTGAACGATGGTGTTGATCGTTGTCGTTTGCAAAGCCTCGACCGTGACGTCGCCGCCAGCGGTCATCGTGGCCCCGGTCACCTCCGCGAAGGAGCCGTCCGTGCTGTTGTTCACCCCGATGATGTTGACCGCAGTCGATCCACCGACCGCGACGCCCACACCGACTTTCCCCCCTGCGAGAGAGGCCGCCGCCGTCAGAACCGCTGCATTGATCTGCGCATTGCCCTGCGCCCGCACGATGATATTGCCCGCCGCATTCAGCGCCGCGCCATCAACCCGCGCGCGGACCGTGTTTCCGATCCGGTTCGTCGCACCGGCCCCGGCCCCAGCGACCGCCACACCGACAACGCCCGCCGCCAGCGCGATTGCCGCGGCCCCCGTGGCGGAGTTGATCTGCCCGCTGTCCTTCGCCGTGACCGAAATGTCACCGACCGTGGACGTGACCGAGGCACTGCCGGCCACTTCGTCGATCTGCGCCGTGATCGTGTTGTCGATATCGTTGATCGCCACCGCGCCCGCAATCGACACGCCGACACCGACGCCGCCCGCCGCGATCGTCAGCGCCACCGCCGCGACTGCCGCGTCGATCCGGCTGGCATCCTGCGCCGCGACACTGACCGTCGCACCCGAAACGGCGGTGGTGGTGTTGCTGATGATCTGTGCCGTCTCCGTCATGCGAATGACGTTCTGCGCCGCCGCGCCGCCGACTGCGACACCCACGCCGACACTGCCACCCGCAGCCGCTGCGGTCCCGGCAAACACCACGGTCGAAATCCGCTGGTTGCCACTGGCCGAAACGATGACATCGCCCGAGGCTACGATACCGGAATCGACGATCTGCGCCACGACGGACCCGTCGGTCGGATCGTTCGAGAACAGGCTGGTCGCCCCGATGAAGTTACGGGCGAAGGACGCCCCCACCGAAACCCCGACGCCAACACCGCCAACCGCCACGGACAGAGCCGCCGACATCACCGCCGCATTGATCCGAGAGGCATTCTGCGCCTCGACAATCACATCGCCAGCATTCGTCGTGGCAATATCGCTGAGGGTAATCTCCGCCTTGGTGGAACTCAGAACCGTGTTCACCGCCAGTGAGCCTGCGCCCGCCACCGACACCGCGACACCGCCTGCAGTGATCGCGACAGCCGCCGCAACGGCTGCGGAATTGATCGTGGTGCGCAGCGCGCTCAACGAACCGCCCGAGGTCATGGTCAGCGACCAGGCGTTGCCTTCGGCATCCTGCAACTGCCAAACCGTCGATCCATCGTCCGAGGTGGCGATAAGGTTGCCGTCGGAATCGCGCTGATCCGCATCCGCAGGCTGCTTGACCAGACCCAGACGCAGTTCGCCCATGGCATATTCGCCCACGGCGGCCAGCTTGGCCCGCAGGCTTTCCAGAATGGCCGCATCGCCGGTGACATCTGCCGCGACCGGGCGATCGCGCCCCTCACTGTCCTCATATTGATCGTAGGAGACCGCATCGTTCAACTGCGCAGCGCTCAACCCCGTCAAGGCGGAGGCCGGCTGCGTATCGCCGGTGATCGCCCGCACGGCCACATCGCCGCCCGCATTGATCTGATCGATGGCGGTAATGCCCGCATAAACGTCATTCTCAACCTGATTGATCGAGGCCGCCAGCGCCACGGACACACCGACCCCGACGCCCCCAAACGCGGCGGAGATCGCCGCCGCACCCGTGAACACGTTCATCAGGCTTTGATCCGCAGCCTTCACGTTCAGGCTGCCGACATTCATCGTCTCGGCCCCGGTGCCGGTGATGCGCGCGTTCACGTCCGTCTCGACCCGGTTTTCCGTCGCGACACCTGCCCCGGCGACGCTGACGCCAACCGACCCGGCGGAGGCCGCGGCCGATGCCGCCAGCGAGACCGCATCGACCTTCTGCTTCGACGTGGCCAGAACCTCCACCGCGCCGCTGGTGGTGATGTCGGAATTGACGATCTCCGCCGTGACGATGACAGGGGTGCCGCTGACATTGTGCAGCAGCCAGTTTTCGGCATCCGCGAAATCGACGGTATCCAGCGCCAGCGCCTGCTCCGGGGTGATCGTCTCACCGATATATTCGTAGACGTCGCCCTCACGCACGCCGCCCAGAACCTCGACCCGGGTGCCCTTGGTCAGGGTGGTGACGGTATCCGCCGTGGTCTTGTCGCCCGCGCCTGCGGTGAACGGGATCAGCCCCGTTCCGATCAAGTTGCGGGCCAGCGCCACACCGATCGACACGCCCACACCCGTGGCCCCGGCCGCCACCGCCAGCGAGGCCGCCGCGTTGAGCGATCGGATCGTGCCGGCGCTGTCTGCCTGCACCGCCAACTTGCCCGCCGTGACGGTCGTGTCGGAATTGAGAATCCGGGCGGTGGCCCCGCTGGTGATGCGGTTCGTAATCAGCGCCCCGGCACCCGAAACCGCCACCCCGACGGAGCCGAAGCCCGCCGCCAGTGCCGCCGCCGCGCCCACCGCGTTGATCGTCGCCGTATCGGATGCCGCGACGATCATGTCGCCGGTGGAGCGCACGCCCTGATCCGCGTCGGTGATGTGGGCGGAGGTATCGCCCGTGATCTCGTTATGAACCGCCGTGATCCCGATGGAAACGGCAACCCCGGTCGCCCCCGCAGCGAAGGCCACGGACACCGCCGCCGCCGCCGCGTTGATCTCACCGCTGCCGTCTGCCTCAACCTTGACGGTCGCGCCGGAAATACCGGGCAACGAACCGCTCGCCGCGCCGTCGCCCTGGATATAGGCGGTCGTGTCGATATCGACCCAGTTCTGCACCACAACGCCCGAGCCGGAGACAGCAACCCCGGTGGAACCTGCCGCAATCGCCACCGCCCCCGCGAAGGCCAGCGCGTTGATCTGCGCCTCATTCGTGGCCGTGATGACCAGCGCATCGCCCGCCTGCAAGCGGCTGTCTTGCGCATAAGCCGCGACCGCGCCGCCATCGCTCAACCCGGCGAAACCCTTGCCGACATAGTTGAACGCCAGCGCCGCGCCCACGGACACGCCCACACCCGTGGACCCGAACCCGGCGGAGATCGCAGCCGCCAGAACCGCCGAGTTGATGCCAGACTTCATGCTGGCGTCGATGCCGATATCGCCAGCGGACACGACGATGGAATCCAACACCCGCGCCCGCACATTGGTGGTGACGAAGTTCAGCGACAACGCCCCTGCCCCGGCGACCGCAATGCCCGTCGATCCGCCCGCAATGGCCAGCGATGCCGCAGCCGAAATCGCGTTGATCGTCATGACCTCGAATTGCAACTCACCGCCCGATCCCAGCTTGATCGAGAACGCCTTGCCCGCCTCGTCCACCAGCGTCCAGCCGCCAGCCTGGTTGTTCTTGGTCAGACGCACGGTGCCGTCGGTATAGCTGCCCTGAACCGCATCGACAGCGGCCATCTGATCGTTCATCAACTCGGTGATCTTGTCGATGGTGGCCTTGTCCGCCGCCGCATCGGTCGGATCGACCGCGTCGCCGTCGTCATTCGTCGCGACCTCTGTTGCGTCGTTCAGGCGATCCACCGTGATCAGCGGATTTGCCGCCGCGGTGAAGCTGGGCGGCGGGGCGCTGCCCGCGGTGACGAAGACACCGTCATCGTCCGCCGTGCCGCTGCCGGTGACGTTCGCGCCGACAATCTCCGCGACCGTGTCGCCCGAAACCTCGTTATACGCGACCGACAACCCGATGGAGATCGCAACCCCCGTGGAGCCAAAGCCCGCGCTGACCGCCGCCGCCGCCGTGGCCGCGTTGATGATGCTGGTATCCGTGGCATCGACCGTGATGGTCGATCCGCTGACCCCCGAATCCATGTCGCCCGAAATCGCCGCATAGGCCCCGCCGCGAATGTTGTTCACCGCGACCGACCCCGCGATTCCCACCGCGACCCCCGTCTTGCCTGCCGACAATGCGACCGCCGCCGCCACGACAGTGGAGCCGATGCTCTGCGCCGCATCGGCCACGATCTTCACGTCGCCGGTGCCCGCCAGATCGGAGCCGCGCACCTGCGCGACCGCCCCGACATCGGTGCCCGCGGCCATATCCTTGCGCAACCACAGATCGCGGTTGGTGAAATCGGCCAGGCTCAGGTCGATCAGTGTTGTCACGCCGTCCACGACCTGACCCACCTGGGATTCAGAGCCGACATATTCAAAGACCGCGCCTGACAGCTGATCGCCATCCGCGATCCGCACGATGTCGCCCGCGTCGATGCGCGCGACACCCCCATCGGACAGGCGGAATTCCTCACGCCACAATACCGTGTTCGTGTAATCCGTCGTGCCCAGATCCACCGCGCCGGGCGTGCCGACAAAGCTGTATCCGGTCGAGGCGAGCTTGCCGCCCGCCGCCGTGCCGCCCTGTGCGACGACCAAGGCATTGTCGCCCAGCGTCACCTCACCATCGGCGCTGGTCGCGGTGATCTGATCCTGGAATCGCTGCGCCACCTTGCCATAGCCGATCCAGTTGACCGCCAGCGGGGATCCGACCGCCACCGCAGGCGTCGTCGCGCCGGAGATCGAGACCGATGCCGCCACCGACGCCATCGTCGCGTTGATCGCGGAACCCGACGTGCCGCTGACCGTCGTATCGCCGCCGACCGTGATGTTCGACGTGTCGATCAGCGCATCCGCCGTGCCGCCGATCACGTTCGCAGCCAGCGCGCCGGCACCCGATACCGCGACCGAGTTGCTGGACCCCGCCGAGATCGACACCGCGACCGAGGCCGCAAGCCCCGTCGCATTGATCTGCGCCGCGCGCTTCGCCGTCACGTTCAGATCATTCGTGACCGCCGCCGCCGTGGCCGAGGTGCCGACGCGAACCGCGCGGGCCTGCGCCTCGCTGTCGATGTCGTTGCGGGTGAAGCTGGCACCCACCGCCACGGATTTCGATCCGCTGGTGCTGGCCGAAATCGCCGCCGTGGCCGAGATGACGACCGCGTTGATGACGGATGTATCCAGTGCGGTGACATTGACGTTGCCGCCGACCGTCAGCGCCGAGACGTCCTCCAGCACCGCGATCGCCTGACCGGCCACGCGGTTCATCGACAGGATCGGCGCGACCGAAACGGAGGTCGTGGCCTCCTTCGAGATCGCCACCGATAGCGCGGAGGAACTGATCGTCGCGTCCAGCGTCAGCGCGTTTTCCGCCGACACGTCCAGATCTCCGCCCGAGGTGATGGTCGCATCCGACAGGGTCGCCGTCGCCTGCGCCCGGTCCAGACCCAGCAGAGAGGTGCCCGCGAACATGTCCACGATGTTGGTAAAGATCAGGCTGCTGGCATAGCCGATCTGGTTGAACGCCACCGTCACGCCAACCGCGATTGCCTGCGATCCGCCGGTGGCGGCTGTGCTCATGTCAACCGTGGCGCTCATCGTGGCGGCGTTCTGCGCCGTGACGCTGACCTTGCCGCCCGCATCCAGCGTGACGTTCCGCGCCAGCGTCTCCGCCTCCGCGTTCTGGGCGTTTGTCGCGATGATCGCATTGACGGCGGAGGTCTTGCCCCCCTTGAAGACGGACCCGCCATCCGCCGACACCGTGCCGGTGTTGAGCACGGTAAAGCTCGACGTTTCATCCGCCGCGATGGTGATCGCGCCACCCGCGTTGATGTCCGCACCCTGCACAGTGGTCAGCGCATGGCTGCGCACGTCGTTGAACGCGATCGCCGCCCCCACCGCCTTCGCGTCGGAGGTGGAAACATTGCCCAGCCCGGCCACGCCCGTGACCGCCTGAATGAACCCTGCGATCTGCTCCGGAGAGACCGGGATCTTCAGCCACAGATCCGTGTCGGAGAAGTCGGTCGTCGCCAGGTCGATCGGGTTCAGGTAATCCGGCCCGATGATCGGATCGCCATTCGCGTCAACCTGCTGCACGGCGGCATACATGTCGCCCGCAGTCAGCCCGTCCGTACCGTCGCGGTTCGAGCCGATGCGCACCATGTCGCCGCTGCTCAGCGAACGGGTGCCCGACAGGGTGGTATAGCCGTAATCGTCGGACAGATTGGTCGCGATGTTCAGAACGATGCTCAACCCGCCATCATTGGTGACGGTGACCTGCGTCTTGCTGTCATTGGTGGCGTCCAGCGTCGCGTCGTCGGTCGCGCTGACCGTGACATCGCCGCCCGCGACCAGAGCGTTCACATCGCCGCGCGTCGCCGCAGACCAGCCCGCCGTGGTGCCAAAACCCGTATCCGCCGGGATCGCGACACTGCCCGCCGCGCCGGTCCATTTCCAGACATTGCCATCCGCCGCGATCACGAAATCGCCCGTTTTCAGATCCGCGCTGCCCGAAGGCTCGACAAAGGCGCCGGTGATCCAGGCCCGGGCCCCCGCGCTCAGCTTGTTGGAGGCGATGATGCCGCCCACACCCTTGCCCGTCGCACCGGTCAGGGCACTGGCCGCGCTGGTCGTCTCATTCCCGGTTTTCGCCGTGACGGTGGCGGTATTGTCCGCCGTGACGGAGATATCGCCATCCGCCGTTGCCTGCACACGCTCCATATAGGCGCGCGCCTCCGCCGGTTCCTCCCCGTCGAAGGCCTCGGAAATCGGGCTGGAGCCGATCAGCGTCTCAACCGCGTTGAACAGCGCGTTGGACGGTTTCCAGCCCATCGTGTTGAACGCCGCCAGCACGCCATAAGCAGTATCGCCGGTCGCCGTGATCGCCTGCATGTTCGCGGACATCACCATGTCGTTGATCGCCGTGACGATCACATTGCCGGTATCCGTCGCACCCCCCGCCGCATCGCTGGCGTTCAGCGTGCTGTCGATGACCGCAGCCTCCGCCGCGCCCAGCATCACGTTGGTGCCGACCGTGCCGCTGATCGCCTTGCTGACCCCGTCGCCGGTCGCGGACCCGCCAGAGGAAGAGGTGGCGTTGTTCACGTCCACATGCATTTCCGCCGCCAGATCGGCGCGCACCGTAATGTCGCCATCCGTGGTGTTCAGCGTCGCGTTCCTGACGATCGCGCTGGCGCCGGAGCGGTGATCGTTCAGCACGAACACCACGCCGGTCGCCTTGCTGTCAGAGCCGCTCTTGTCCGGATCGCTGTCGGGGATGTTGTATCCCTGCGGAATAATCGAGCTTTCCGACGCCTGACGCCACAGGTCCAGATCGAGGAAGTTCGCCGTGCTCAGATCGACCAGAATCGGATTGCCCGAGGCATCCACATCGTTGCCGAGGTAATAATAGATATTGCCGGCCGGATCGATCTCCCCCTCGCCCGCTGCGGGCACGTTGGTGAAATCATCCGCAACCCGCACGCGATCCTGAAAGCCGAGCGCGACAGACCCGCTGACCACGCCTGTATCGAAATCCACCGGGAACACATCGTTCAGCGTTTCCTGCAACACGTCCACACCGCCGGTATTCGACGTGGTGGAGGAGGTCACGAATTTCGTGTTCGAGAAGAACTTCGAGCGATCCTCGGCCGAGATCGTCAGATCGTTGCCCGCGCTCAGCTTCTCACCGGTTGCCACATCGGCATTGTCCACCAGGATTTGCGCCTTGGCCTGCGCCTTGTTCGAGGTGATCAGCGCCCCGGTGCTTTCGCCGCCTGCATCCTTGATCGCGCCCGCCTCTGACATCGTGGCGTTCGTCACCGTCGCGTTCATCAGCGCGGTGGTATACGCCGCCGCGTTCAGATCGCCACCAGCCAGAATATTGCTCGCCGTGATCGTAACCGATCCGCCGCTCTCGACCTTGCCATCCAGCAGATCGTCCGAGATGAACGGATCCCCGATGATCGCCTCGAACGTGTTGAACAGGATGTTCTGCGCCGCCCAGCCCAGCGTGTTGAAGGCCAGCGTCAGGCTTTTCGCCGTGTCGCCCGTCATGGCGTTGGAATCGATGGTACTGTCCATCACGGTCGCCTGATCGGTGGTGATCGTGACGTCGCCCACGGTCGCGCGCAGGTCCGCATCGTGCACCACCGTCGCCGCCGCGCCCAGCAACATGTTGGTGGCCACCATGCCCTGCTTGGCCACCACGGTGCCCGAACCCCAGGTCGATCCGCCCGAAACGCTGACGGAGGTTGTTACGTTCGACAGCAATGTCGCGTTGCCCGTCGCCGCGATCACGATATCGCCCGTCGTGGCGGTGATGGCGACCTCACGCACGTCCACTTGGGTGGCACCGTCCACCTGGTTCGTCACCACGGTCGCGCCGGTCGCGGTCGCGTTGGAATCCGCCAGATTCCCAAGGTTCGGAGACAGCAAATCCTGCACGTTCGGCACGACGGACAAATCCGCCCACAACGCGGACTCGCTCGTGTCGGTCAGATCCGCCGCCTTCAATGCGCCCATGTCCAGCGTCGCGTCCGGCCCGAGATAGATAAACACCCGCCCCGTCAGAGCGTTGAGCGCCTGCGCGTCGATCAGCGCCTGACCGGACAGCCCGGTCGTGTCCACGCTGCCCATCCGCATCATGTCCGAGGAGGTGACGAACTGTGACCCGGAATGGTTGGTAAAGCGGTACTCGTTGGCGGCGGCCTTGGCCATGTATTCGCCAACGATGTCCATGTTGTTGATCGCGGTCGCGTCCACCAGCAGCGATGTGCCCGCGCGCATGTTCGCGCTGTCCTGCGCCGTGACGCTCAGCCCGGCGGCGGTCACGTCGCGTTGCGCATCCGCCCCGATATCGACCCAGTCCGCATTCGTGGCAAAGCTTTGCACCGCATCGCTCAATTCGACCGATGGCGGCGTCGCGACGATGGTCCAGTCGTCGGAATTGTCCTCGATCAGCGTCTTGAGCTTGTCACCGGCGGTATTCGTGATCGAACTGCCGTCATAGCGCAGATAGACCCCGATATCGTCCGCGAAGCCCGGAACCAGCCCCAGCAGACGCACGGTCGTGCCGGTGGACAGGCTGGAGGGCACGGATTCCAGGCCCAGCCCGTCATCCGCGTCGATCACGCTGGGCGCGCCGGTCCAGACATAGACCCGCCCGCCGGACACGACCCGGTCGCCGGTGGCCAGATCGGTGATTGTGGCGTTCAGGTCGTGGGTCTTGGCCGCGCCGGAGATCCAGGCCTTCGTTTCGCTCGCCACCCGATTGGTGGCCAGAACGCCGCCGGTCGCCGAGGCGTTCGCGCCGTATTTCAGGTCCTTGTAGCTCTTGCCCTTGTTGACCTCTTCGCCCTTGTCATTGGTCTTGGTGGATTCAGCGAAGGCATCGACCAGCACCCGGTCGTTCTTGGCCTTGGTCTTGGTGTCCGCACCGACCGTGGCGTTCAGAATGCTGACCTCGGCCAGTTCCATCCCTGCGGTGCTGCTGTCCTTGATCTGCCAGATGCGACCCTGGGAGTCCGTGACGTACCATTGCGCCCCGGCGGCCAGGATTTCGACCGTCAGATCGCCCTCATACCCCACGCCCAGCGTGGTGAATGCCGCCTCAAGCGCGGTGGTGATCGCCGCATCCGCAGTCGCGTCCGCCGCGTCGTCGGGCTTGGCCACCGCCACGTTGTCCAGATCCGCCGCCGTGACCGCGCCGGACAGGATGTCGGTGGGGTCCGAGATCACGTTGCGGCTGGCCGCGCTGACGTCCAGATCGCCCGCGACGGTGGCGCTGACGTAATCCATGAACGCCTCGGCCCCCGTCGGGTCCGTCTCGATGAAATAATCCGAGCCCAGAAATGCATCCAGCGCCGCGAACAGGATGTTGCCGGTGTCATAGCCGACCGTGTTGAACGCGAAGGTGAAGGCCATGGCCTTGGACTTCGCGCTGGTGTTCATGTTCAGGAACGCGTCCATCGTCGTGACGTTCAGCGCCTTGACGGTCACGTCCCCGCCCGCCGTGGTGGTCACGCTGCCATTGGACATGCCTGCCGTGGCCTTGGAAAACAGGGCGTTGGTCGCGACCACGCCGCCACTGGTTTCCTTCGCCTGAATGGTGGAGGAGTTGTGCGCCTTCAGCGAAGCCCGCTCCCGCGCGATGACGGACACATCGCCATCCGCGATCAGCGTGCTTTGCGTGACCAGCGCCACCGCACCACCATGCGCCTCGTTTCGGGTCAGCATCGCGGATTGCGCGCTGGAGGCCCCGCCCGCGCCCTTGATCGCGAACCCCTTGAAAATCGCCTTGGCCAGCGATCCGGTCAGCAGATTGCCGGTATCCTTGAGCTGCCACAGGTTCAGGTCCGTGAAATCGACATCCGCCCAGTCCGCCACGCTCAGCGGCGTGCCGCCCAGATATTCGTACAGTTCATCCGTCGGGTCCGCACCGCCGACGCCGGGCACCTGATGCAGCACACGCTGCCCGAACGCGATGGTCTGATCCGCGCTCCTGGTGGTGTAGGCGTAATCGTTCTGCGCCTTGTCGATGAGGCTGTTGACGATGCCGAAGCCCAGATCGTTATCCGCCCCGGCTGCGGTAATCATCGCGGTGGTCGCATCCATCACCGTGCTGTCATCCGCCAGAATCGCGATGCCCGCCCCGGTGATCGTGCTGGTGATGACGGTCGCGCGCGCGGCACCCGACAGCATGTTCTGCGTGACGACCGCCCCCGCCGACGCCCCGTCCGCCCCGCGAAAGGCCGAGGCCGCCGTGGTCGCATTCATATCCGTCAGCGCCGTCAACTTGGCGGAGTTCACCGCGCTGACGCTCAACGCATCCACGCCCGCCGGTGTCGCGGTCGCCGTCACGGTCGATCCCGTGACCAGCGCCGTCGCGCCCGCCGGACGCTGCGCGCCGATATCGCTGGCCAGCAAGGTGTCCAGCGCCATGAACAGCAGGTTCTGCGCCTCGTAGCCGACCGTGTTGAACGCGATCATCAGCGCCTTGGTATCCGCCCCGCCGGCAAAGGCACCGTGCAGCGTCGCATCCAACGCGGTGGCGTTGGTGGCACCGACCAGCGCACCGCCATTGGTCATCGTGACGGTACTGTCGCGCAGGGTCGCAGTGGACCCGCCGTTCAGGATATTGAGGATCAGCGCCCCGCCCACGGCGTTGCTGTCGCCGTCGCCGGTCAGGGAACTGCCGCTCGACACCGTGACGCCGATATCGCCCAGCGACGTCAGGTTGCCGGTTCCCGCCGCCTCGACCTTCACGTCGCTGGCCGCCGCGATATCCGTCTGCTGCACCAGCGCAGCAGCGCCCGAGTCAACCTCGTTGCGCACCACGACACCGCCCAGCCCGATGGCGTCCGTCTCCTCGAAGGAATTGCCGGTGGGCACCAGATCGGTTTCGGTCGCGACCTTCCACAGGGTCGTATCGGTGAAATCGGTCGTGCGCAGGTCCACCTCGGTGCCGTCAGCCCCCATGAACTTGTAGATATCGCCCGCCGTGCCGGTGGCCGTACCGGTCGAGCCGGCCAGATCGGCGTAAAGCTGCACCCGGTCGCCGAAGTCCAGCGACGGGTCCGAACCCAGTGTCGCGGGCGTCAACAGATCGCCATCCGTCTGGATCGTGCCATTGGTCCGGTAATCCGCCGGGCTGATGCCGCCGATCCTGTCTCTTATACACATCTCCGAGCCCACGAGACAGGCAGAAATCTCGT